>CEVF01133205.1_pt1 | contig 172610 bp, 143 predicted proteins | sample 356441 | NCBI WGS metagenome assembly CEVF01 (sample SAMEA2622765, study PRJEB7988) | marine metagenome | biome: marine biome (ENVO:00000447); feature: surface water layer (ENVO:00002042); material: "saline water (ENVO:00002010), including plankton (ENVO:xxxxxxxx)" | depth 5 m | reverse complement strand
ACTAAATTGTACAAACCCAACCGTAGCTAATTAAGGGGTACTTACACCGTATCGAATCTCAGTGCTTTTATTTAGCATGAGACATAGCAGTGATCTTAGAATTTCGAACTTTTCTATACCTTCTAAAAAAGCATCTTCAAAATTCTTGGACTTTACTTGTACTACGATTTTTAAGTACCCCGGTATATCGTTATCGAATCGATTATTTATTAAAAAGTCTTTGCGGTTATTAGCTAAAGGTTTTGGAAAACATTTCTTGTAAATCTTTGCATCACTTTCCCCAAAATTTATTTTTCTCAATGGCAGATTATTAATTGATAAAGTGCCTAATAGGAAAAAAGTCTTTTCTTTTTTTCTTAAATGATTTTTGAGACTTTCATCAATGAGTTTTAAGAAATTCTCTGATTCAAATTCTCGCGTATTTAAAATTTTGGAAATTGCTTTTGATAGAATTTTCTTTTTTGAAGATGGCGCAAGATTTACTTTAAAATCTAAAATAGAGAGAAACATCCAAATTACGTGTTCACAATCAAAAGCAGAATAAAAATCAATGCCACCATTATCGTATGTTTTAACTTTCTTGAGCTTATCCAAAATTGATTGGATATTGTATTTTCCTTTGGATTTTATTGATATCAGCATATACTAATTTGAAGCTTTCTAATAAAAACTCGTCACCTCATTGTTCACATGCCCCTCTTTAGAAAATTCGCGATAGGTAAACCCCGGGTGCACACAGTAGCCGCCGGTCTCGCCCTGTTTGTTGATGGCCAAAAACCCGATTTGAAAATCTTTGCGGTCTTTGTTTTTTGCCATGATACGTTTTACGCCTTCTTCACAAGCCTCTTGCGGACTTTTGCCCTGCCGCATCAGTTCAACGATCAAAAAACTGCCCACCGTGCGAATTACCTCTTCGCCGACACCTGTGGCCGTTGCGCCGCCCACTTCATTATCGACATAGAGTCCTGCGCCTATGATGGGCGAGTCGCCTACACGTCCCGCCATTTTGTAGGCCATGCCACTGGTGGTGCAGGCCCCGGCTATATCACCATTTTTGTCTATGGCCAGCATGCCAATGGTATCGTGGTTCTCTATATTGATGATGGTCTCGTATTTCGAATTCTTCTTCCACTCTTCATATTGTTTTCGGGTACTTTCGGTCAGTAGTTCTTCTTTTTTAAAGCCCTGTTCGTAGGCAAACTGTTCCGCGCCCTTTCCGGCCAAAATGATATGGGGGGTTTCCTCCATCACTTTGCGGGCCACCGAAACAGGGTGGGCTATGTTCTGTAGGTACACCACTGACCCACAATTGCCGTCTTTGTCCATGATACAGGCATCGAGGGTTACGTTGCCGTCGCGGTCTGGGCGCCCACCCTTGCCCACGGTCTCATTAGTGACATCGGCCTCTTCGACCCGTACACCTTGTTCAACGGCATCGAGAGACGAACCCCCGGCATCTAAAATTTCCCAAGCCTTTGCCGAGGCGTTTTTGAAATTCCACGTGCAGACCACAATGGGTCTCACGGGTGTTGATTTGTCGTTGGCGACCTTATTTTTGGTGTTTTCATCTTTGCACGAGGCCAATAATGGCGCGGTCATCAAAGCAGCCGTTCCCGTGGTTGAATTTTTGAGGAACTTTCGTCGTTTCATATAATCAAAGTTTGGACTCAATATACCAATTTGAATTTGATAAATTTGGATTTCCGCCTAGGTAGGAAAGACAAAAAACGAATCAATGCTGGTAGAAGTATGTGCAAACTCATTGCAATCGGCAATCAATGCCGCCGCTGCTGGTGCCGATCGCATCGAACTTTGTTCTGAGCTTGGGGTAGGGGGCATTACCCCTTCCCATGGTCTCATCAAATTGGTCAAGGAGCGGATTCAAATTCCGGTGCACGTATTGGTGCGGCCACGTGGTGGACATTTCACCTACTCCAAAACCGAGTTTGAAGTGATGAAAGCAGATATTGAATTCTGCAAAGAGATGGATGTCACCGGTATCGTTTCAGGTGTTTTGAACGAAGATTTTTCGGTGGATGAAAAACGCACCAAAGAACTTATCGATTTGGCAAAGCCCTTGAAGTTCGTTTTTCACCGGGCATTTGATTGGGTGGCCAATCCGGAAAAGGAGTTGTTGCGATTGGAAGGCCTTGGAGTTGACACTGTGCTGACTTCAGGTCAACAAACCACTGCTGAAAAGGGGTTGCAACAGTTATGTTCATGGCAGGCATTGGTGCAACGGATGACATTGATGGCCGGTGGAGGCATCAATAAAGAAAACGCCCCAAAATTCAAAGAGGCCGGGCTAAGGGCCATACACCTGTCGGGCACCGTTGTTGACAATACTATGAGTCTTAATGGGAAAATCTCCATGAACTCAGAAAAACATTTGAAAGAAGAGCGAGTGGCCCTAACGAACATTGACACTATACATCAGATTGTTAGGACAGTTAAATAATATCGAAAAAGCACAAGTGCTGCCCTTGAAAAAAATATATTTGTAAAAATAGCTATGCTTCGCTGGATTATTTTTGTAACAGTGTACCTGGTATTGGGTTTCTATGCCCTTCAGGCCATACGTACGGCCACCCGGCAACCTTGGATACACTATGTTTTTATCGCCTTGACCCTGTTGGTGATCGGAAATTTCATCTATCAATTTTCTTGGGCAGATGAGGGCCGTGTGCTCAGTAAGCCAAAAAGCTATGCGTTCGGGTTTTTGATCGCCATGCTGTCTTTTCAGCTGATCACCATCATCTTTTTGTTCTCAGAAGATATTTTCAGGTTTTTGACAGGGGCTTATCAAAGACTGTTTGGCACCCACACAGAGTTCAGCCTGCCGGCTCGACGGCGCTTTTTAAGTTTGACCGCGCTGGGTATAGCAGCCTTGCCATTTGGGGCCTTGTTATGGGGCATGTACAAGGGCAAGTACAACTTTCAAGTATTGAAGTACCAGCTTGAATTTGAAGACCTGCCCGATGCTTTTGACGGGTACCAGATTACCCAGATTTCAGATATCCATAGCGGTAGTTTCGATAACCGAAAGATGGTCGAATACGGGGTGCGCCTGATCAAAGAACAACAGAGCGATGTAATCCTGTTTACAGGCGATATGGTCAACAACATGGCTTCTGAGATGCTGCCGTGGAAGGATCTGTTCGCCACACTGGATGCCCCCGACGGAAAATTTTCGGTTTTAGGAAACCATGACTACGGCGATTATGTCGCTTGGGAAACCGCGGAAGCCAAGGCGCAGAACCTCGAAGATTTGAAAAAAATCCAGAAAGAGATGGGTTTTGAGCTATTGCTCAACGAAAACCGTTATCTCGAAAAAAATGACCAGCGTATTGCCCTTGTAGGGGTAGAGAATTGGGGGGCAGGTGGTTTTATTAAAGTGGGAGACCTGAAGAAGGCGACCAAAGGCATCGACAAAAACGATTTTAAGATTTTGATGAGCCACGACCCCTCACATTGGCAACATGAGGTAATCCACGACGACCACCATTACCATTTGACCTTGAGCGGCCATACCCACGGTATGCAGTTCGGTGTTGAAATACCCGGCTGGTTCAAGTGGAGCCCGGTAAAGTGGCGCTATAAATATTGGGCCGGCATCTATGAGGAATTGGGGCAGTTCATCAACGTGAACCGCGGTTTCGGATTTATCGGTTATCCAGGGCGTGTAGGTATCTGGCCCGAGATATCGGTGATCACACTCAAAAAGAAATCTTTAACGTGAATTTAACGGGGGTCAAAGCCTATAACGCCTGACTTCATGTATAACTTTAACATTTTTTCTTACTTTTGGCCTGAAAACCAAATCGTTTCTTATGTCAAAGTTTGGTGAACTTATCGACCAAGACATTCCGGTGCTATTGGACTTTTATGCGGAATGGAACGAACAATCGACCTCAATGCACCCAGTACTTCGAGACGTGGCTGCAGCCTTGGGCGATAAGGGCAAGGTCATTAAAATAGACGTCGATAAGAACAAAGAGCTTTCGCAGGCCTTGCGAATAAAGGGGCTTCCGACTTTGATGATCTACAAAAAGGGCGAAATGGTCTGGAGGCAAAGCGGTGAGCAAGATGCCAACACCCTTATCGGGATACTTAACGAATATATCTAACCCATTCCTGCTCATGCAGGAATCTCTTTATCTTTAAGAACAGTTCATCCTAATACAAACTAGGATGACACAAAAGAAGCATTTATTCCTCAATGGGCATTGTATCCATTTCCACCTCCACACCATCCACCGCTACAGTGTCTATAGTGTCAGGGTCTTTGAGCACCGGTTCAGGATCTTGAATCGTTTCTTGTTCAGCAGGTGCAAACTGGGTGAACTTGTCAAGATATTCATTGAAGATCAAGGTTTCCTTTTGGGCAAGGTCCCGATCTCTGTTCTCGATGAGGATATCGATATTTCGACGATAGGCCTCCATATCGGCAAGAATGTCTTCTATGTTTCTGTACTGTTCATCTGTCGGAAGCCCTGCATAATACTCCAACCTATCTTGGTAAATGGCCTTGAGCTTATCGAAGAGTTCGCGGGCCTTGGTGGTCTCGCCAACCTTGTAATAGCCATCCACAAAGGGCTCGACAAATGCGTAGAAACCAAAGTACTCAACGGGCATGTTGGTCATGGCTATTTCGATAACCTCTTTGGCCTTCTCAATTTTACCTTCCTCGATAAGGGTCTCCATCAGGCGTGCGAGATTGCCCCTGAACGATAGCCCCTGCGAGCGGGTCTGTGGGTCATGGTAGATATCCTCGCCTGAGTTGCCCCATTCCCATTTCTTCACGATGTCGTACATCAAGTCGCTATCGATACGGCCCATTTCAAAAATGCCCTCGTACGCTGTTTTTATGGGAACCAATTTATAGACCAGCCCATCTAACTGCAGGTAGTCTTTCATCCAAAGATATTCCGCGCTGTCAAAACTTCCCCCTGAAAAATAGATGGGGCGTTTCCAATCGTTATTGGCCAACACATCCAGCATCAATATGCGTTGTTTGGTCAAAGCACTTTTGGGCAAGTCGATATCGATATAATCAACAATCAGCGCACTGTCTTTTGCTTTTACCAGACCACTTTCCAGTACGTTTTTCTTGTTTACGGGAACCCGTATCTTATTGGTAGGGTAGTAGACCACGTCAAGTTGGCTTTCGGGGTACTGGCTCAAATCGGCCCCTTGCTTTTCGAGTAGGTATTTGTACTTGGTCTGCGGTTTGTCGCTGGCCACCCAGCTCATAAAATCTTTAATGTTCCATCGCGCATCGGTCAACCCTTGGTAATAAATGGCATCGCGGGTACCGTAGCTATATTTATCGTGGGTAAGCTGCGAGGGTATCGGGTCGCTCTCGTATGCTTTTCGCTTCATCTGGTCAATGTACCAATCAGTGGCAAAAAGGCTGGTGCAGACTATGCGGACGTCGGTTCGGAGGCCTTCTATCTCTTGTACGTACCAAAGGGGAAAGGTGTCGTTGTCGCCAATGGTGAAGAGAATGGCACCGGCATCCTCTTGGCACGAATCGAGGTATGCCTTTGCAGTGGAACGGGCGGTGTAGCGCCCCGAACGGTCATGGTCATCCCAGTTTTGAAAGCCCATCAACAAGGGCACTGCAATCAGGCAAACAAGGGTGGTAATAGGGGCCGCCAATTTGGGCTTCACTAATTTTCGCACCTCTTCGAAAAGTCCGTAAACGCCGAGTCCTATCCAAATTGCAAAAACGTAGAACGAACCCACTAACGAATAATCACGTTCCCTTGGTTGAAAGATGTAAGGGTTGGTGTAGAACTGAATGGCCAGCCCGGTGAACATAAAAAATACAAAGAGCGCCCAAAACTGTTTGGGGTCTTTTGATATTTGAAAGACAATTCCGATAATGCCCAATAGCAGGGGCAAAAAGAAATAAGTGTTTCGCGCCTTGTTGTCGAGCCAGTCTTTGGGCAGGTTTTCTTGACTTCCCAGACGAAAGCTGTCAATAAAATCAATACCGCTCAACCATTCGCCATTGCCATCGTAACGGCCCTGCACATCGTTTTGGCGGCCTACAAAATTCCACATGAAATAGCGCACGTACATATAGGCCCATTGAAAGTCGAGCATATATTTGATGTTCTGCCACAGGGTAGGGGGCGCTACCTCGATATACTCGTCAAACTCCCGCAAGAACCTGACGTATTGCTCGGCATCCAATTCCCCTGTCTCATAGGCGCTTCTGAACCGGTTTACGGCATCGCGCAATTCGTTGTTCGAGATATACTCGGCTTTGATCCTGAAGTCTAACGCACCAAAATAGCGCATATAGTTTTCGGCATGTTGTGGGCTCCACATACGCGGCAATGGGCCAACGTGTTTCGGGTTTGGACCTTGAATGGCATCTTTGTACTTGTTGACGATGACGTACTTGCCCAACTTCTCGTCTTTCTCATATTTTGGGGTGTCGTCGACATAGTCGCCAGGCTCGCCAAAGGTACCCGAATAGTACTCCCCATAGAACGGACTGTCGACCCCGGGGTACTGTTCCATATTATAATAGGCCAGCAAAGACCGGGCATCTTCAGGATTGTTCTCATTGACCACCACCTTTGCATTGGCACGTATGGGAAGCATCAGCCATGACGAGAACCCCAAAACCAAGAACATAAGGCACAGTACAATAAGGTTTCCTGTTTGAAAATTGTTCTTTCGCGTGTAGCGCAGGGCAAAATAAAAAGCTGCAATAAAAAGAATGCCCATAATAATGGTGCCCGAATTGAAGGGCAGCCCTATGCTATTGATAAAGAAAACCTCGCTCCATCCAAAGAGCTTTAACACATAGGTGAGCGAGTATTTATAGACCAGCATCAAAACAGCAATCACCGCAATGTTGGCCAGCAAAAAGTTTTTGACGGTCGTGGTCTTGTATTTTTTGAAATAGAACAACAAACCTACCGCCGGAATGGCCAAAAAGCCCATAAAGTGTATGCCAAAAGTAAGTCCTATGACAAAGCATATGAGCAGTAGCCAACGATGGCCACGGGGTTCGTGCAAATTATCGATCCATTTGAGCCCCAGCCAGAACAGGAGCGCCAGAATAAGACTGGCCGAGGCGTACACCTCGGTTTCGGCTGAGTTGAACCAAAAACTATCGGAATAGGTTAGGGCAAGGGCGCCCACAAGTCCACTGCCCAAAACGGCGATGGCCTTGGCGTTGGTAAACTTGTTGTCACCAGAGATCAATTTTCTGGTAAGGTTGGTGATTGCCCAAAAGGTAAACAGCACGGCAAAGGCGCTTGAGACCACCGAAACACAGTTGACCATGAGCGCAATCTTGGTGACATCACCAAAGGCAAACATGGCAAAAAAAGCACCGATCATCTGTAACAGAGGGGCGCCCGGGGGGTGGCCTACCTGAAGTTTGGCAGAGGTGCTGATATACTCGCCGGCATCCCAGAAACTGCCAGTGGGCTCAACAGTAAGCGCATATGTGATCAAGGCTACTGTAAAAGTTGCCCATCCTATAAGGGTATCCCATTTCGAAAAATTCTTTGCAAACATATAAGGGTGGTGTTTAGCAATCGGGGCGAATTTACCAAATCTTGGGCATACGCCCTTTTATTTTTGCAAAAGCTTTAACATGGCCTTCGCCATTTTCATGTATGTTGATTATCTGCAAAATTATTTGTCTTAATAAAAGTTTGTCTTAAATTTGCACGCTCAAATACCGAAGCATCCTAATACAATAGGATGAGAGGTTTTGAAAAGGGTACTGGCCTATGGTGTAATTGGCAACACTACTGATTTTGGTTCAGTCATTCTAGGTTCGAGTCCTAGTAGGCCAACAAAGAAAAAAGTCCCAACTGAACTGTTGGGACTTTTTGTTCCTGCCAAACCAGTTGTGCAAGTAGTAGAATTGTCGTATATTTGCACCACTGAACGGATAGTAATATATTCATGAGGGGACTTCTAGTCCCCTCTTTCATTACTGAAACTTTTTGGGAACGTCTAGCAACGCCCAAAAACTAGTTGATGTTATGTTCCCGTGAAAGAGGGGAACATATCCAAATCAGGAAGAAGAAATATGCTGAAAGACAAGGTTGAGGCACTTTTGGCCAAAGCGCTGGAAGAAAACGATTCGCTTTTTTTGATTGAGCTGTCGGTGTCTCCAGACAACAAAATAAAAATCGTTATCGATGGCGATGAAGGGGTAAGCCTCGAGAACTGTATTGAGGTAAGTAGGGCCATTGAGCACAATCTCGATAGGGAGGAGGAAGATTTTTCTTTGGAAGTGGCCTCTGCCGGCGCAACGGCACCCTTGGCGCTGCCGAGACAATACAAAAAGAACGTGGGGCGAAAATTAAAGGTAAAGACCCAAGAAAACCAGTTCGAAGGAGAACTTACCGCCGCCACAGACGACATGATAACTATAGAGTGGAAAGCTCGCGAGCCCAAGCCTGTTGGCAAGGGCAAACATACGGTTCAAAAAAGGCAAGAGATTGCCATGGCCGATATTCAGGAAGCAAAAGTGGTTTTAAAATTTTAATTGATCAAAAATGGAAAATCTGGCGCTCATTGAATCTTTTTCTGAGTTCAAAGATGATAAGTTCATCGACAGGGTCACATTGATGGCCATACTGGAAGAAGTGTTCCGCAATGCGTTGAAGAAAAAATTCGGTTCTGACGAGAACTTTGACATTATCATCAACCCAGACAAGGGTGATTTGGAGATTTGGAGAAACCGTGTAGTGGTAGAAGATGGTGAAGTAGAAGACCCCAACGAGCAGATTTCATTGTCTGAGGCCAGAAAGATAGAGCCTGACTTTGAGGTAGGTGAAGATGTGTCTGAAGAGGTAAAACTTATGGATTTGGGCCGCCGGGCCATTTTGGCACTGCGCCAGAACCTGATCGCCAAGATCCATGAACACGACAATACTACCATATACAAACAATTTAAAGACCTCGAGGGAGAAATTTATACCGCCGAGGTACACCACATACGCCACAAGGCCATCATATTGTTGGATGATGAGGGCAACGAAATCATTCTTCCCAAAGAAAAGCAGATACCTTCTGATTTCTTTAGAAAGGGAGATAACGTACGCGGAATCATCGAAAGTGTTGAGCTTAAGGGCAACAAGCCCACTATTATAATGTCGCGTACGTCGCCAAAGTTTTTAGAGCAGTTGTTCTTCCAAGAAATACCAGAGGTGTTCGATGGTCTTATCACCGTTAAGAAAGTTGTACGCATACCAGGTGAAAAAGCCAAAGTGGCCGTTGACTCATACGATGATAGAATTGACCCGGTGGGTGCCTGTGTGGGCATGAAGGGATCTCGTATTCATGGAATCGTTCGAGAATTGGGCAACGAGAACATTGATGTCATCAACTGGACGAACAATCCGCAACTGATGGTGACCCGGGCTTTGAGCCCCGCAAGGGTGACATCGGTCAAGTTGAACGATGAAAAGAAGACAGCCCAGGTGTACTTGAAGCCCGAAGAGGTCTCCAAGGCAATCGGAAGAGGTGGACACAACATCAGATTGGCCGGGCAATTGACCGGTTATGAGATCGATGTGTTCAGGGAAGGTGTGGAAGAAGATGTAGAATTGACCGAATTCTCTGATGAAATCGATTCTTGGATTATTGAGGAATTCAAAAAAATTGGCTTGGACACCGCTAGAAGTGTGCTCGAGCAAGATGCCGATGATTTGGTGAAGCGAACCGACCTGGAAGAGGAAACGGTGGCCGAGGTGCTTCGCATACTCAAGGCAGAATTTGAAGATTAAACTTATATTAGCAGCGAATTTTAAAGGGTTAGAGAACTTTTTATGGCAGGAAACTCATCAATACGATTAAATAAGGTACTAAGGGAATTGAATATTTCGCTTGATCGTGCCGTGGATTATCTGGCTTCCCAAGGGCACGAGGTTGAGGCTAGGCCTACGACCAAGATCAGTGAGGAAGTGTACCAGGTATTGTTGGATGAGTTCCAGACTGACAAGAGTAAGAAGGTCGCGTCAAAAGAGGTTGCCGAAGAAAAGCAAAAAGAGAAGGAGGCCCTGCGCATGCAGATCGAACAAGAGCAAGAAGAACGCAGATTGGCCCGTGAAAAAAGAAACGAGGTTGAGGTGATCAAGGCCAAGGCCGAACTTTCAGGCCCGAAAACGGTTGGCAAAATCGACCTTGACAAAAAATCGGAGCCAAAGGCAAAAGAAGAGAAAAAGCCGGAGGTCAAAGAGGAAAAGAAAGAAGAACCCAAGGCGCCCAAAGTAGCGCTGGAAAAACCCATAGCCAAGAAAGCGGTAGAGGTACAGCCAGAGCCGGAATCCATAGAGACCCAATACAAAAAGTTATCGGGCCCCAAGATTACCGGAGACAAGATAGACCTGTCCAAATTCGAAAAACCCAAGAAAAAGAAAGAGGAAAGTACTGCTGACAAGGCTTCAGACAGAAAAAAACGTAGAAGACGAATCATAAGCAAGCCTTCGGCAGATCAGGCAGGTAAGGGAAGAACGGGCCGAAAAGGACAACGTCAGCCGATAAATAAGGTCGAGCCCACAGAAGAAGAAGTACAAAAGCAAGTACGCGAGACCTTAGAGAAACTCCAAGGAAAGTCTGGCAAGGGAAAGGGGGCCAAGTACCGAAGAGAGAAAAGGGACCTTCACCGCCAGCAGACAGAAAAAGATCTAGAACAACAAGAGCGCGAAAGCAAAATCTTGAAGGTTACAGAGTTTGTGACCGTGAACGAGGTAGCCACTTTGATGGATGTTTCGACCACCGAGATCATCTCGGCCTGTATGTCGCTAGGTATCATGGTTACCTTGAACCAAAGACTTGATGCAGAGACACTCACCATTGTTGCGGAAGAGTTTGGTTACGAAGTTGAATTTGTAACGGCCGAGATTGAAGAGGCAATAGAGGTAGAAGAAGACAGCCCAGAAGATTTGGAGCCCCGGGCGCCCATTGTTACGGTCATGGGTCATGTTGACCATGGTAAGACCTCTTTGTTGGACTATATTAGAAAAGAGAATGTGATAGCAGGTGAAAGTGGCGGTATCACACAGCACATTGGGGCGTATAGTGTAACGCTTGAAAATGGGCAAAAGATCACGTTTCTTGATACTCCCGGCCACGAAGCCTTTACGGCGATGCGTGCGAGGGGTGCCCAGGTCACAGATATTGCCATTATCGTGGTCGCTGCCGACGACGACATTATGCCACAGACCAAAGAGGCCATTAGCCACGCACAGGCCGCGGGGGTTCCCATTGTGTTTGCCATCAACAAGATAGATAGGCCAACGGCCAATCCTGATAAAATCAAAGAAGGTCTTGCCAATATGAACCTGCTGGTTGAAGACTGGGGCGGAAAAATACAATCGCACGATATTTCAGCCAAAACCGGGGAAGGGGTCAAAGACCTGCTTGAAAAGGTACTGCTTGAAGCCGAGCTGTTAGAGTTGAAGGCCAACCCGAACAAACTGGCCAACGGAACGGTTGTTGAAGCGTTTTTAGACAAGGGCCGTGGCTATGTTTCCACAGTGCTTGTACAAGAGGGAACGCTGTGCATTGGCGACTACATTTTGGCCGGTACCCATAGCGGTAAGGTAAAGGCCATGCACGATGAGCGTGGAAAAAATGTCAAAAAGGCGGGTCCTGCCACTCCTATCTCTGTTTTGGGGTTAGATGGTGCTCCGCAGGCCGGCGATAAGTTCAATGTATTGGAAGATGAGCGTGAGGCCAAGCAGATTGCAGCCAAACGGGCACAGCTGTTGAGGGAGCAATCGGTGAGGACACAGCGCCACATTACATTGGATGAGATTGGAAGACGTATTGCCTTGGGCGAGTTCAAAGAACTGAATATCATACTAAAAGGAGATGTGGATGGTTCTGTTGAGGCGTTGACCGATTCGTTCCAAAAGCTTTCTACCGATGAAATCCAGGTGAACATCATCCATAAGGGCGTAGGGGCCATTACAGAATCAGATGTACTGTTGGCCAGTGCCTCAGATGCTGTGATTATCGGGTTCAACGTGCGACCCATGGGCAACGCAAGGGAAATCGCCGATAGGGAGGAAATCGATATTAGAACCTACTCCATCATCTACGATGCCATCAACGATTTGAAAGATGCGATGGAAGGTATGCTCTCGCCAGAAATAAAGGAAGAAGTTACCGGTACGGCAGAGATACGGGAAACTTTCAAGATTTCGAAAGTGGGTACCATTGCCGGTTGTATGGTTACCAGTGGTAAGATTTTTAGAAACTCTCAGATTCGTCTGATCCGCGATGGAGTGGTTGTCTTTACAGGTGAATTGTCATCGCTGAAACGCTTCAAAGATGATGTGAAAGAGGTGGCCAAAGGCTATGATTGTGGTATGCAGATAAAGAACTACAATGATATCAGGGAAGGTGATATCATCGAAGCCTTCCAAGAAGTCGCCGTTAAGAAAAAGCTATAATATCCAAAAAGAATTCCTGAACGTTTAACGCGAACCCTTATCGGGTTTCAGCAACATGGCATTGGGATATTTCTTGCGAACCTCCAAAAATTTGCGCTCTGCTTCGAGCTTTGTCTTGAAGCGGCCCAACCGCACCCTGTAAGTGGGTGACTCAAACTCGATTTTTGAATATAAATTCGGAAAATCGACATCCACCTGTGATTTCAGTTCTTGGGCCTTTTCATAGCTTCCGAATCCTACTTGGATCTGGTAGAAATCAGATTTTGAATTGACGCTTTTATAGACATCCAAAAGTTTGTCTATCCGTTCATCTTGTTTAATGTTTATAGTACCCTGCTGGGCGTTCACGGTATAGAGAATGCCAGTTGAAAGTATACAGAAGATAAGGGTTTTCGAAATTCTCTCCATTTTGCGAATAGTATTGAAAAACAAATTTAATTTTTTGGTTCTTAAACAGACTGTTTGCAGTTTATTTAGAACAATTATAAATTGTGGATTATAAATCCCTTAACATTTTAAAAATACAGTCTAAGTCGTATTTTTGTCAGCAATTTGGGCCGCGGTAAGGGCTAATACACACAGTATCAGTAGTAATTATCGTGCCAAAGTCTGTTAGAATATACGCTAATATGAAAAAGGTTTTACACCGCATTCAGATTTCAACGGTTTTAGGTCTAAGTTTATTTCTTTTCGCATTACTTTCAAATCCCTTGTTCGCACAAGAAGAGACTGCTGCTTCTGCTGATGTCTCGACTGCGGCTACAGAAGAGGCTGGTGGGGGCGACCCCGTAAAGGGCAAACAGCTCTTTAACCAGAACTGTGCGGCTTGTCACGCATTGGATAGAAAGATGACCGGCCCTGCCCTGGCCAATGTCGAGACCCGTTTGATGGAAGAGGAAGGGCTTGATAAAGAGTGGTTCTACAGCTGGATCAAGAACAGCGCGGGCATGATTGCCGCTGGCGACCCTTATGCTGTCAGGATCTATAATGAATACAACCAAGCGGCCATGACCGCTTTTCCGACCCTCAGCAACGAGGATATCGATGATATTTTGGCCTACACGGCTGCACCGCCGCCTGCACCGGCCGCCCAAACAGATGCCGCGGCCATTACCGCAACTGGCGAGGGTGATTCCTCAGGGCTTTCAAATGAAATGGTGTTGGGTGCACTGGCCTTGGTTTTTGGCCTCTTGGTCATCATGTTGGTCTTGGTCAACAAGACCTTGCGCCGTATCGCAGAGGCCAATGGGGTAGACCTTCAAAAAGAGCGGGAGAAAAAGATTCCGATTTGGAAAGCCTTTGCACAAAACCAATTCTTGGTCTTTGTCACTGTTGTCTTTCTGTTGTTGGCAAGTGCCTACTATGCCTATGCGTGGATGATGCAGATCGGCATCGATCAGGGCTATGCCCCGGTACAGCCCATACATTATTCACACAAGATACATGCGGGTGACAATAAAATTGAATGTAAGTATTGCCACTCTTCTGCTAGAACCTCGAAACATTCTGGCATACCTTCGTTGAATGTGTGTATGAATTGCCACAAGTCCATTTACGAATATAAAGGTAATCCAGAGGGGCCAAGTGCCGAAGATTTGGCGAATGGCTATACCAACGAATTCTACACGAACGAAATAAAGAAATTATACAAGGCCGTTGGTTGGGATGAAGAAAACCAGCGCTATACAGGTGAGACACAACCAGTGGAATGGGTGCGTATTCACAACTTGCCTGATTTTGCTTATTTCAATCACTCACAGCACGTATCGGTGGCCGGCATAGAATGTCAAACGTGTCACGGTCCTGTGGAGGAAATGGAGGTTATGTACCAATATTCACCTTTGACCATGGGCTGGTGCATCGAATGCCACCGTGAGACGAATGTAAAGCTTGCCGATAATCCCTATTACGAAAAGATTCACAAAGAGCTTTCTAAAAAATACGGGGTGGAAGAGTTGACTGCCGCACAGATGGGAGCTTTGGAGTGTGGTAAGTGTCACTATTAATAAAGAAGTTATTTCAGTTATATGGCATCAAACAAGAGATATTGGAAGAGTGAAGCGGAGTTGAATCCCAACGATTCCATTGTTGAGACGCTTAGACAGAATGAATTCGTGGAAGAGATTCCAGTTGATGAGTTTTTGGGCGACAAGGAAAATTTGTCGGCCAGCACCACCAACCGAAGGGATTTCTTGAAATATGTAGGGTTCAGTACCGCTGCAGCTTCATTGGCTGCCTGTGAGGGTCCGGTAAGAAAATCCATTCCCTATGTGGTTCAGCCCGATAGAATAGTGCCCGGCGTGGCCAACTATTATGCCACCACCATTGCAGATGGCTTTGATTTTGCCAGTATTTTGGTAAAGACCCGAGAGGGCCGTCCTATAAAAATAGAGAACAATACCGAGGCAAAAGTAAAGGGCAGTGCCAATGCAAGGGTGCAGGCCTCTGTTCTTTCACTTTATGATAGCAAGCGGGTACAGGGCCCTATCGATAACGCCAATGGCGAACCTATCGATTGGGATGTGCTTGATGCCAATGTAAAGGCCAAATTGGGTTCCTTAAAAAACTCGGGCAAGAAAGTTGTATTAATGACGCAGACTTATGCGAGCCCTTCGACTGAACGGTTGATCAGTGAGTTTTCAGAAGCCCAAGGGAATGTAGAGCATGTTGTATATGACGCCATTTCAGAAGATGCCGCATTAAGCGCATACGAGAAGGCATATGGAGAATGGGCCTTGGCGGATTACGATTTTTCGAAGGCTGATCTGATTGTTTCATTCGGTGCTGATTTTCTTGGAGATTGGCAAGGCGGAGGTTATGATGATGGCTATGCGAAAGGCCGTATTCCGAAAAACGGAAAAATGTCAAGGCACATCCAGCTCGAGTCAAATATGTCTTTGACCGGCGCCAATGCCGATAAAAGAATTCCGTTGACTCCGACACAACAGAAAGTTGCTTTGGCAAAATTATATGGTAAGTTGAACGGAAGCAGTGTGGGAGGCGGTACTTCAGAAGTTGATGGCGTTGTTGACAGCATCGCGGCCCAGATCAGAAAGGCCGGGAGCAAAGCTGTTGTTGTAACGGGGCTAGACGATGTAAATGCGCAGACCGTTGTGTTGGCCATCAATAAAATGTTGGCGAGCGAGGCGTTTGATCCCAAAAACCCACGATACGTTAGACAGGGCAATACCGCAAAGGTGCGTCAGCTGGTTGATGATATGAATGCAGGCCGTGTCGGTTTGTTGATAATGGATGGCGTTAACCCTGTATATTCTTTGCCGAACACAGATGAATTTGTAACGGGCCTTGACAACGTCGACATGTCGGTGAGCTTCTCATTCAACAATGATGAAACGGCCCAATCTTCTGATTATGTGGCGGCGGCCTCCCATTACCTAGAGTCTTGGGGCGATGCCCAATTTAAGAAAGGACATTACAGTCTTACCCAGCCCACTATTCGAGAGTTGTTCGACACAAGACAGTTTCAAACGGCTTTGCTGAAATGGATGGGCAGTGATAAGACGTATTACGATTACATCCGTGAGACGTGGGAAACCAACATCCTCAATGGAAACAGTTGGAACCAAGCATTGCACGATGGTGTTTTGACACAAGAGACTATGGTTGTTGAGGCCGAAGAAGGTGATCAACGACAGGTGTCCACAGAAGAAGTTTCCGAAGAAAGTACAGAATCGACCATTGTTCCAATCGCTTCTGCCGTTCGCTCGTTGGCAAATGCCACCAGTGGCGGAACCGAATTGGTGCTCTATTCAAAAGTAGGTATGGGCGATGGTCGTCAGGCCAACAACCCTTGGCTGCAAGAGTTTCCCGATCCCATTACCAGGGTCACTTGGGACAACTATGTGACTGTTTCAAAGGCCGATGCTGAAAAGTGGGGCTTTGAAAACTGGAACGTGGCCAACGGTGGTCTCAACGGGAGCTATGCAAAATTGATGGTGGATGGCAGTACGCTCGATGGGGTGCCTGTAATCATCCAACCTGGTCAGGCACCAGGTACCATCGGTCTTTCTTTTGGATATGGGAAGCAGGCCGGCATGAAGTCTGAAATGCAGACAGGTGTCAATGCTTACAGGCTCTATAAAGATTTCAACAGCATACAATCGGTCTCGATTGAAAAATCAACTGGTGAGCATGAGTTTGCTTGTATACAGTTGCACAATACCTTGATGGGTCGTGGTGATATCATCAAAGAGACGACACTTGAGATATTCAACACCAAAGACCACCATGAATGGAACCCCGTTCCGGTCGTGTCTTTGAACCACCAAGAGGTTCCGGCTACTTCGGTGGACCTCTGGGATGAGTTTGACCGTAGCATCGGGCACCATTTCAACATGTCTATCGACTTGAACGCCTGTACGGGCTGTGGGGCCTGTGTCATTGCCTGTCATGCCGAGAACAATGTTCCGGTGGTCGGTAAGCAAGAGGTCAGAAAATCAAGGGATATGCACTGGTTGCGTATCGATAGGTACTATTCATCTGAAGATACCTTTAGGGCAGATGTAGAAGAAAAAGAAAACTCGGAAAGTGGTTATAGAAATACCATGTTGGAGTTGGAAAATCCGGCTGCAAACCCACAAGTGGCCTTCCAGCCTGTGATGTGCCAGCACTGCAACCATGCACCCTGTGAAACGGTATGTCCGGTGGCAGCTACGGTTCACAGCCGTCAGGGCCAGAACCATATGGCATACAACCGTTGTGTAGGTACGCGTTATTGCGCGAACAACTGTCCGTACAAAGTACGTCGTTTCAACTGGTTCCTTTACAACAACAACGACGAGTTTGATTACCACATGAACAACGACTTGGGCAAGATGGTCATCAACCCTGACGTGAATGTACGTTCACGCGGGGTGATGGAGAAATGCTCCATGTGTATCCAAATGACGCAAAAAGCAATTTTGGATGCCAAGAGGGAAGGTCGTCCGGTCAAGGATGAGGAATTCCAGACCGCATGTTCGGCAGCATGTAGCACCGGTGCCATTGTGTTCGGTGATATCAACGATGAGAGCAGTGAAGTGGCCAAGTTGAAAGAAGATGATAGAATGTACCACTTGTTGGAGCATGTGGGCACAAAACCCAACGTGTTCTATCATGTGAAGGTCAGAAATACAGACGAGGCATAAATAACTAAGTAAGCAACTAGAAGATACATTATGGCGTCGCATTACGAAGCACCTATTCGAAAACCCCTAGTACTTGGTGATAAGGGATATCATGACGTAACGGTTGACATCGCAGCACCTGTAGAGGGCAAGGCCAACAAACAATGGTGGATTGTGTTCACCATTGCCCTGATGGCATTTCTTTGGGGTATTGGATGCATCATCTATACCATCTCAACCGGTATTGGGGTATGGGGACTCAACCGAACCGTTAACTGGGCGTGGGATATCACCAACTTTGTATGGTGGGTGGGTATCGGTCACGCAGGTACCTTGATTTCTGCGGTTCTATTGTTGTTCCGTCAAAAATGGAGAATGGCCATCAACCGTTCGGCAGAGGCCATGACCATTTTCTCGGTTATCCAGGCGGGTCTTTTCCCTATTATACACATGGGACGCCCATGGTTGGGGTATTGGGTATTGCCAATACCGAACCAATTTGGTTCTCTTTGGGTGAACTTTAACTCGCCCCTTCTTTGGGACGTGTTTGCGATCTCTACCTACCTTTCGGTTTCGTTGGTGTTTTGGTGGACGGGATTGCTTCCTGATTTCGCGATGATCCGCGACAGGGCGGTAAAACCTTTCCAAAAGAAAATATACAGCTTGGTCAGCTTCGGATGGACGGGCCGCGCCAAAGACTGGCAACGGTTTGAAGAAGTTTCTTTGGTATTGGCAGGTCTTGCGACCCCGCTGGTACTATCGGTACACACCATTGTATCTTTTGACTTTGCCACTTCGGTCATTCCTGGTTGGCATACCACTATCTTTCCGCCATATTTTGTTGCCGGGGCGATTTTCTCAGGTTTTGCCATGGTACAGACCCTATTGATCATTATGCGCAAGGTCTGCAACCTTGAAGCATATATTACCGTACAGCATATCGAGTTGATGAACATTGTGATCATGATCACGGGTTCTATTGTGGGTTGTGCCTACATTACAGAGCTCTTCATTGCATGGTACTCAGGGGTTGAATACGAGCAGTATGCCTTTTTGAACAGGGCCACAGGACCTTACTGGTGGGCTTATTGGGCCATGATGACCTGCAACGTGTTCTCGCCACAGGTAATGTGGTTCAAAAAGATTAGGACCAGTATTGTTGCCTCGTTCATTATCTCTATTGTGGTGAACATCGGAATGTGGTTTGAGCGCTTTGTGATCATTGTGACTTCATTGCACCGTGATTATCTGCCCTCTTCTTGGACCATGTTCTCGCCGACCTTTGTCGATATCGGAATTTTTATTGGAACAATCGGCTTCTTTTTTGTACTGTTCTTGCTATACTCTAGAACTTTCCCTGTAATTGCGCAGGCAGAGGTAAAATCAATATTGAAGTCATCGGGTGAACGCTACAAGAAGCTGCGCGATGAAGGCAAGCCCCTTTATCAAATGCCATCGGCCAAAAAGCTTCCTTTGGAAACCTATACGACCAGTGATACGGCAGAGAACGTGTCAACACTTCTTGATTCCATTGGAACGTTCAATCCGGAGACTGATACCCCAGATGACCTGAAGCAGATAAAGGGTATTGGCCCGCAAATGGAAAAAGCATTGAACCAAATTGGCATTTATTCGTTCGAACAGGTGAGCCGAATGACCACAAAAGAATACGATTTGCTTGATGAAATCACGGGTTCATTCCCGGGCAGGGCACAACGGGATGACTGGGCCGGTCAGGCACAAAAATTAAAAAACAAAAAGTAGTTATGGCTTCAAAAGTTATACACGCACTTTATAACGACGATGACATCTTGATGCAGGCCGTCAAGAAAGTAAGGGCAGCGCACCATCATATCGAAGAGGTGTACACCCCATTTCCTGTGCACGGCCTTGATAAGGCCCTTGGCTTGGCAGACACGCGAATTGCCATCACGTCTTTCATGTACGGGTGTTTGGGCTTGACAGTGGCCGTTGTCATGATGAATTATATGATGATACAAGACTGGCCACAAGACATTGGCGGAAAGCCAAGTTTCAGCTATTTGGACAATATGCCGGCATTTGTGCCCATCATGTTTGAGATGACCGTTTTCTTTGCGGCCCACTTAATGGTGATCACTTTTTATTTGAGAAGCAAAATGTGGCCTTTTAAAAAGGCTGAGAATCCAGATGTTAGAACAACCGATGATCACTTTTTGATGGAGGTCGGGGTGCACAATAATGAGAAAGAACTCATCGAGCTACTGTGGGAAACAGGTGCCGTTGAGGTCAATACTATAGAAAAATAGGGGTAAGATATGAAGCAGTTGGTAAAGATAACATCGATATTGGTTCTTGTTCTGCTGGTCGCGGCTTGCGCCGATGAGAACAGGCCCAACTACCAGTACATGCCCAATATGTACGAACCGGTAGGTTACGAGACCTATGATGAGGTATATTTTTTGCCTTTGGGAACCGAGGCAATGCAACCTGCAGAAAACACTATTCCCCGGGGCTGGATGCCCTATGCGTTTGAGAATACCCTTGAAGGCCGCGAGCTGGCCAGGTTGCAACCCAGCCCGTTAGACTCTTTGAATAGTGAAGAGAACTTGGCCAAGGGTGCCGAGCTGTATGCGATTTACTGCGCTATTTGCCATGGGGTCAAGGGCGATGGCCAAGGTACTTTGGTCAAAAGGGAAAAAATATTGGGTGTGCCCAGCTATGCCGATCCAGGTCGGAATATTACGGTCGGCAGCACCTATCATGTCATGTACTATGGCCTGAACTCAATGGGGTCGTATGCCGCACAGTTCGCAAATGAAGAAGAAATGTGGCAGGTTGCCGAATATGTTATGAAATTAAAGCAAGACTTAACGAAATAAGTAAAAAGAGGTTATGTATACGTTCTCAAACAGACTCAAAATAGGATCTTACATACTTATGGCCCTTGGCGTCATTTGTCTTGCAACAGGTTTTTTGGGTGCTCCAAGTACTGTTGAAGAAGCCAGAGAAATGGTAGCCTCGGCTCATGACGATGGTCATGGCAGTAATCATGGGGAGGCTATGGCCCATTCTGAAGAGCACGATGCCTCGCATGATGAGCATCTGTTGCACCAACTGCAGAACAGACCATGGGCGGCTCTCTATACCGCGGCCTTCTTTTTCTTTATGATTGCCTTGGGAACCCTCGCATTTTATGCTATTCAGCGCGCCGCACAGGCAGGTTGGTCGCCATTGCTCTTTCGGGTGATGGAGGGCATCACGGCCTATTTGGTGCCCGGTGGCATCAGCGTTTTTGTAATCTTGGTCTTGTCGGTCATGCATGTCAACCACTTGTTTGTTTGGATGGACCCCGAAGTGGTGGCCCATGACGAGCTGTTACAGGGCAAGCAGGGATACTTGAACCCGACCTTCTTTTTGATTCGTGCCGTTTTGTTTTTAGGGGGATGGATTTTTTACCGTCAATATTCAAGAAAACTGTCGTTGGCCCAAGATGAAGCGAACGATAACAGCAACTTTGTAAAGAACTTTAAATGGTCAGCTGCCTTTTTGGTGTTTTATTTGATCTCAGAATCCATGATGTCTTGGGATTGGATAATGAGTCTCGACCCACACTGGTTCAGCACACTCTTTGGTTGGTATGTGTTTGCCAGCATGTTCGTTTCGGGCATTACGGTAATCGCCATGGTAACCGTGTATCTGAAATCGAAGGGGTATCTAGAAGAGGTACACGACAGCCATATACACGATTTGGCCAAGTTTATGTTCGGTATCAGTATTTTTTGGACCTACCTTTGGTTTGGCCAGTTCATGCTGATTTGGTACGCCAATATTCCTGAAGAGGTTACCTATTTTGTAACCAGGATAGAAGATTACAAACTGCCATTCTTTGGTATGTTGGTCCTCAATTTCATATTTCCGTTGTTGATATTGATGAACAGCGACTACAAACGTGTCAATTGGTTTGTGATCATGACAGGTATCATTATTTTGGTGGGCCATTATCTTGATGTTTTCAATATGGTAATGCCCGCTACCGTTGGTGATCAATGGGGGATAGGAATCGCAGAGATAGGTGGTATACTTTTCTTTGCCGGGTTGTTTATTTTCTCAGTGTTCTCGGCATTGGCAAAAGCGCCTTTGGTACCAAAGAGAAATCCATTTTTAGAAGAGAGCAGACAGTTTCACTATTAACAATACGTAAGCGCAAGAACAAGACAAGATGACTACACTATTGATATTGACAGTTTTGGTATTGGTGGCCATAGCCATTTGGCAGATGACCAAGATTTTTGAATTGTCACAACTTAGGGCAGATAGGTCAAAGTCAGAGATTGCCAATGATTCTGACAACAATACGAACGGCTATCTCATGTTCGGGTTCCTGATTTTTATTTACGGAATCACCATTTTCAGTTTTGCCAAATATTCAAAGACACTATTGCCTGAAGCAGCTTCTGCCCACGGTGATGGTTACGATACTTTGATGTGGGTATCTTTTGCCATTATCTTTTTTGTACAGACCATTACCCAGGCATTACTTCACTATTATGCTTATAAGTATAGAGGAAAAGAAGGTAAGAAGGCACTTTTCTTTGCCGATAACGACCGGTTGGAGTTCATCTGGACCATCATTCCGGTAATTGTTTTGGCAGGCTTGATCATTTGGGGGCTTTATTCATGGACGAACATCATGGATGTCAACGAAGAAGACGACCCGCTTATTATTGAGCTTTATGCACAACAATTCAATTGGACCGCCCGCTATGCTGGTGAAGACAATGTGCTGGGCGATGCAAGTGTACGTTTGATCGATATTGACAAGGCCAACGTTTTGGGCCTTGACGAGGCAGACCCCAATGGGGCCGATGATGTTATTGTAAAAGAACTGCATCTTCCAGTAGGGCGCAAAGTGAATTTTATGATGCGCTCGCAAGATGTGTTGCACTCGGCATACATGCCACACTTCAGGGCACAGATGAACTGCGTTCCGGGTATGATCACGCAATTTTCATTTACCCCGACCATCACCACAGAACAGATGCGGTTGAATCCTGAGGTGGTGGAAAAGGTCAAAAGAACAAATGCCCTAAGGGCCGAGTGGGCCGCTGAGGGGCGTCCAGATTCTGACCCGTGGGAATTTGACTATGTACTGCTGTGCAATAAAATCTGTGGTAAGTCACATTACAACATGCAGATGAAGATTATTGTTGAAACCGAAGAAGAGTTCAACAAATGGATGGCAGAGCAGAAAACATTTGCAGAGACCGTTCTTGCTGACGAAACAGAGCCGGCCTTTAACCCGGTTGCCGGGGCAGAAGCGGAGGAAGAAGTTGCAGCGGAAACTTCGGAGGAATAGGATTTAAAAAAATTGGAAAAAGAATACTAATATTAAAAGATTATGTCTGCAGTAGCACACAATCATAATGATGGCCACGGGCACGATGACCACGGGCACCACCATAAAGAAACTTTTATAACCAAGTACATCTTTAGCCAGGATCATAAGATGATTGCCAAACAATACTTCATTACCGGAGTGTTGTTGATGGGCTTCATAGGTATTGCCATGTCTCTGCTATTTAGAATGCAGTTGGCGTGGCCGGGAGAGTCGTTCCCAGTATTTGAACTGCTCCTTGGTAAATGGGCCCCTGACGGCGTAATGGACGCTGATGTGTACTTGGCCTTGGTTACCATTCACGGTACGCTAATGGTGTTCTTTGTGCTGACCGCTGGCTTGAGTGGAACCTTCAGTAACCTACTCATTCCACTACAGATTGGTGCTAGGGATATGGCCTCGGGCTTTTTGAACATGATTTCCTATTGGTTGTTCTTCGTGTCATCGGTCATTATGGTCTGCTCATTGTTTGTTGAGGCGGGCCCTGCGGCAGCAGGATGGACGATTTACCCACCTCTGAGTGCGCTGCCCATGGCGCAGCCCGGTTCAGGTGCTGGTATGACCCTGTGGTTGGTGTCGATGGCCATTTTCATCGCATCATCGTTATTGGGTTCGTTGAACTATATCGTTACGGTATTGAACCTTAGAACCAAGGGGATGTCAATGACCCGCTTGCCATTGACCATATGGGCCTTTTTTGTTACCGCTATCATCGGGGTTGTTTCGTTCCCGGTTTTGTTGTCGGCGGCCCTTTTGTTGTTGATGGATAGAAGTTTCGGAACCTCCTTTTTCCTTTCAGATATTTTTATTCAAGGGGAAGTGCTTCACTACCAAGGGGGCTCGCCCGTATTGTTCGAGCACCTATTCTGGTTCTTGGGCCACCCTGAGGTATATATCGTAATTCTACCTGCGATGGGTATTGTCTCTGAGGTGATGTCGGTAAATGCGCGAAAACCCATCTTCGGATACCGGGCGATGATTGCCTCCATTTTGGCCATCGCTTTCCTATCTACCATTGTTTGGGGCCACCATATGTTTATTTCAGGTATGAACCCTTTCTTGGGATCGGTATTTACCTTTACCACCTTGTTGATTGCCATACCCTCTGCGGTAAAGGCCTTCAACTGGATTACCACTCTGTGGAAAGGTAACCTTCAGTTGAATCCCGGGATGTTGTTCTCAATAGGTATGGTCTCTACCTTTATAACCGGAGGTCTTACTGGTATTATTTTGGGAGACAGTGCACTCGATATCAATGTACACGACACCTATTTTGTTGTGGCACACTTCCATTTGGTAATGGGTATTTCTGCACTTTATGGACTTTTTGCCGGGGTGTACCATTGGTTCCCGAAAATGTTCCAAGGACGCATGATGAACAAGAACCTTGGTTATGTACATTTCTGGATTACCGCCATTGGTTCGTACGGAATTTTCTTCCCCATGCACTTTGTGGGCATGGCCGGGGTACCAAGAAGATATTACCAAAATACGGCCTTCCCAATGTTCGATGAACTCACAGATGTACAAGTTCTGATGACAACCTTCGCCATCATCACGGCAAGCGCCCAGTTGATTTTTGCGTATAACTTCATAAGAAGTATCTTCTACGGGAAGAGAGGTCCCCAAAACCCTTGGAACGCGACCACTCTTGAATGGACAACCCCACAAGAGCATATGCACGGTAACTGGCCCGGGGCGATACCACATGTTCATCGTTGGGCATATGATTACAGCAAAACCTATGAGAACGGTGAGTATATCTTGCCGGGACAAGATTTTGTTCCACAGACCGTTCCCCTTCAAGAAAACGAGGAAGAGTTGAACCATTAAGGTTCAAAGAAGATAGATCAAAAAGGCCCATCGTAACGATGGGCCTTTTTTGTTTGTGACTTTGGCACTGATATTGTTTCTCAATTTATATCTTTAAAAAGATTAAGGACACTGTCATGAAAAAATTTCTGCTGCCGCTCTTGTTGCTGTTCATGGTTTCGATGACCGCACAACGTAAACCAAAAATCAAGGGAAACCGTGTGGTGACCGAGGTAAATGGCGAGTTGCCATCATTTAATGCCATTGTTCTCGAAGATAATCTTGATATCGTACTAAAAAAATCATTTGGCCCCGGCTACCGTATCGAGGCAGATGACAACCTGGTCGATATACTTAAGTTTAAGGTTGAGGACAGTACCCTTGTCATTTCATCGTTTTACACGGTAACTTCCAAGAAAAAATTCAACATAACCGTTGAATTTGTTGAGCTAAAGGCAATCAGTGCCCAAGAAGGGAGCATTGTTTCTGAAGATATCATTACAAATGATAGAGTGTTCATCGACGCCTTTGGTAATTCAGAAATGAACCTTAGTGCCAGTGCCTCGGTATTGGACCTTAATATGGAAGAAACCTCTTCAGGTGATTTTAATTTGGATGTTGATTCATTGAACATCAATCTAAGGGGAAGGTCAAAGCCATCTATTTACATGGCCAGTGGAACTGCTACCCTAGAGTTGCAGGATAATGCCAATCTCGTAGTAGAGGGCACCTCGGACAACCTGTTTGCCAAAGTGGGAGACAATGCCAAGTTGAAAGCGCAGCGAATGGAAGCGGCTCTTGTAAAGTTGCACCTAGAAGGCTCTGCCGATGCCCATGTATATGCCTACCGCGAATTTGAACTGAGTTCTAAGGGCAATGGCAAGACCTTTTTGTATGGAACCCCAAAAATTACCATTACTGAATTTTTGGATACTTCGCAACTGGTCAAAAAAGTGGAGTAGGCAGTCGCAGCAGGCACGCTTAGGAAGACCCTCTTGGAATCCAATGGCCCAATTGCGTTATATTTGTTAGGTATGAACGAGTACTTAGATCCATCTCCCGAGAATTTCTCACAAGAAGAGCTTGATATAGAAAGAGCCCTTAGGCCCATTTCATTCGATGATTTTACTGGCCAAGAGCAAGTGCTCGAGAACCTAAAGGTGTTTGTGCAGGCGGCCAATCTTCGTGGTGAGGCCTTGGACCATACCCTTTTTCATGGTCCTCCCGGTCTCGGAAAGACCACACTCGCGCACATTCTGGCCAATGAGTTGGGGGTGGGCATAAAGGTTACTTCAGGGCCGGTGTTGGACAAACCAGGCGATTTGGCAGGTCTGTTGACCAACCTAGAAGAACGCGATGTGTTGTTTATTGATGAGATTCATCGTTTGAGTCCGATTGTGGAGGAGTACCTGTACTCTGCCATGGAAGATTACAAAATCGATATTATGATAGAGACCGGGCCAAACGCGCGTTCGGTACAGATAAATTTGGCACCATTTACATTGGTAGGGGCCACCACCCGTTCGGGACTGTTGACCGCCCCCATGCGCGCACGTTTTGGCATCACCAGTCGATTGGAATATTACGACACCGAATTGCTTTCGACCATCGTACAACGAAGTGCCAATATTCTAAAAGTGTCCATTACCAATGAAGCGGCCATAGAGATTGCGGGCCGGAGCCGCGGTACCCCGAGAATCTGCAATGCCTTATTGCGAAGGGTACGTGATTTTGCCCAAATCAAGGGCAATGGAAACATCGACCTTGAGATTTCGAGGTTCGGACTCAAAGCATTGAATGTAGATACCTACGGCCTGGATGAAATGGACAACAAGATACTCTCTACCATAATAGATAAATTCAAGGGCGGCCCGGTGGGCATTACCACATTGGCGACCGCCGTTTCAGAAAGTGCGGAGACCATTGAAGAGGTCTATGAGCCTTTTTTGATCCAACAAGGTTTTATTATGCGCACCCCAAGGGGGCGTGAGGTTACTGAATTGGCTTATAAGCATCTGGGAAGGATTAAAGGTGGAAGTCAACCGGGGCTGTTTTGAATTCCAAAAGAGAAAATACCGATTGAATCAAAAACCGAAGCCAAGAACACTGTTTTTGAGTTTTTAACCTCTTGATTCTGAACTATTTTCGCTATTAAATGAACCATTTTTTTTATTTTCAGTAGCAAAAGTTCCTTTTCTTTAAAATGATTGGAAATTGATGAACCATTAGTGGTATGCCCATTTATATGGACCGACATATCGTACCTGGCATAGAGGCCAAACACGCCGCCCAGGCACATCGAGAAGATTTAAAGATTCAAGATGAATATGGCTGCCGTTGTATGACCTATTGGGTAGATGAGGAAAGAGGTAGCGCCTTCTGCTTGATTGATGCCCCTGACATTGAGGCCGTGAAACAGATGCACGATAAGGCACATGGCTTGATTCCACATGACATTGTACAGGTAAACAGCACTGTAGTTGAGGCCTTTTTGGGCCGTATTGAGGATCCAGAGGGCTATTACGATTCAGATAACCCCGATCTTAAAGTTTTCAATGATCCTGCCTTTCGAATAATCTTGGTGGCACAGACAAAAGATTCGACATTATTAAGGAATGCATTGGGGAAGAAGAAGGCAAAAAGGTTATTGGCGCTATACCATGAAATCATTCGCGATGAAGTAAATGTGAACCAAGGTCGGGAAGTTGAGTTGAAAGGGGAACGATTTATCGCTTCTTTTGTATCGGTCACACAGGCAGTTGCCTGTACGGCAGGAGTACAAAAGAGGCTTCATGTTGCAGGCGAGTTGATAAACTTAAGAATGGCCATAAATGCCGGTATGCCTGTTAGCAAAGACAAAAGTATTTTTGGCGATGTCATTAGGATGGCACAATATCTGTGTCGAACAGGCGCGCCCAATCAGACGGTATTGGCTTCCATTATTAGGGAGCTCTATAAAGATGACGGGCAGCACAATATCAGCGACAAGGCTACCTTTAAATCCTTTTCGCCCATAAATGAGAATGTGCTGCAACTGGTACTTGATGTTTTAAGGGACAACCATGCGAATCAACAGTTTGGCATGCAGGATTTCTGCAAAAAAACAGGTATGAGTAAATCAAAACTCTATCGAAAATGCACCGAGCTTACGGGCATGTCACCCAACGAATTGCTGCGTGAACATCGTTTATTGAGATCGCTTGAACTGCTAAAGACTGATCGCAACATAACACAGACCGCCTTTGACTGCGGTTTTGGTAGCCCGTCATACTTCACCAAATGCTTTCAAGAACGCTTTGGCTTACAGCCTTTGGCCTATCAAAAAGAATTGGCCTAAGCTGATTTATTTCTTCTATTATTTGGGCTATGGGTGATATCCTTTCATTTTATGGTAGAATAGCTTTGTAGCTATAAACCTTAAAAGTATAGTCATGAAAACCAGCAATGTTTTTACAGTATTGTTGACGGTCATAATGACCTCAGCAATTTATTCACAAGACCGGACAGAAGTCAGAAACGAAATAAACAAAGGCATCATCAAAAAAAAAGTTGCCATGAAAACGTATTTGATCGAACGTGAGATTCCCGAAGCGGGGAAAATGACCGCAGAGCAACTGAAAGGCATCTCACAAAAATCGTTCTCCGTTTTAAAGGAAATGGGAAGCGACATCGAGTGGTTGCACAGCTATGTGGCAGATGATAAAGTATATTGCCTGTACAGAGCCGAAAACGAAGAACTGATCAGAGAACATGCTGAAAAGGGTGGTTTTCCGGTGAATTCGATACAAGTGGTATCTACCAAGATTGGGCCAGGCACAGCTAAGAATTGACTAAAAAATCAGAAAAATGAAAACACCAGTAATTTGCTTATCGTTTATGGCGGGGATGCTTTTATTGGCCTGCAGCAAAGATGATGCAGGGGGCCAAGACAACCCTTTGACTGACCCTGAAAACCAAGCCCCGGTCATTACCTCCATAGCTCCCGAGCAGGGAAAATTTGGCACCGAGGTAACCATTACAGGTAAAAACTTGGGCGATACACCAAATGCCAATACGGTCACCTTTAACGGAGTGGCGGCAATAGTATCCTCGGCCAGTGAAACCCAATTGGTGGTAGAGGTACCCCAAGGCGCGGGAAGCGGTCCAGTAGTGGTTGCCGTAGCGGGTAAAACGGCAAACGGCCCAGAGTTTACGTACCTGCCCGATAATGCCCGTTTTGTAAATGGCGCTTCTGGTACGGATACTGACAACGATTGTAATAGCTTTCAGATTCCATGTGCAACGATTGGTTATGGCATTGAACAGGCAGACGAGAATGATCAAATTCTAATAGCAGCTGGCTTTTACACCGAGAGCCTGGTGCTGAACAAATCACTCATTCTTCAAGGGATGGGTGAAAACGAAACGTTTATCCAGGCGCATACCGAACCCGATATGGCAGAAGAGCGTGTTATATATATCATGCCAGGAAATGAAATTACCATAAGAGACCTTGGGATACGAAATGGAAAAAGAAGCACAGGCTTGTCAATATCATCCGATTCTGGTGGCGGTATATATAATGAGGGTTCAAAACTAAAGCTGATCAATATTACCGTGAACAATAATGTAGCATGGCGGGGCGGTGGTCTATATTCAAGTTCGAGCGGAGTGATGGAGCTTACCGATGTTGTTTTTAGCAATAATAGGGCTACAACACAGGATGCTTTTGGTATTGGAGGTGCCATTTTTAATCATGGAGCAGCTGTTTTTACAAATGTTTACATTGAGGCTAACAGGGCGGACTATGTAGCGGGAGGATTGTTTAACCTTGGTCCAGCAACACTTACCAATGTCATTTTTGACGGCAACACAACTTACTTCCGTGGTGGTGGTATGTATAACATTGACAGCCCGCCGGTTTTGACCAATGTAGTTTTTGTTGGAAATCGATCGGAAAGCACGACATCATTTTCTGGCGGAGGCGGAATGTACAGTGGAGGAAATGAATCCTTACCCGTTTTGACCAATGTTGTTTTTGAAGAAAATGCCGTGGGTGGCGGAGGCGGTGGTTTGCGAATTTTTTCGGGGAACGCGAGGATAAAAAATGTTGAATTTATAGGCAATTCAGCTGGCTTTGGCGGAGGGGGAATGCTTGTTGGATCGAGTTCGCCGATATTGACAAATGTTTTATTTTATGACAATAACAGTGGGTTGGGTGGTGCTATGCACAACTCTGGTCAAAGCACCCCTACATTAGTTAATGTGAGCTTAGGCGGAAATAGCGCCTCCATTCTTGGTGGCGGCATGTACAATGGAAGCGGTAGTGCCCCCACTATCTTTAACAGCATCTTTTGGGGGAACACCTCAAACAGTGATGACGGCAATGAAATCGCAAACAGCGATACCAGTTCAGCCCGTCTTTTTTATTGCCTCTTTAGTAAGGGTGCTGGAGACATTAGAACGGGATTGGGATTTTCCAGCACTAAGTCTCTATTTGTAGATCCCCGTTTTGTGGATATCGAGGAGGGAAATCTTCGAATTCAAGCTAGTTCAGTTGCCATTAATGCTGGAAATCCCAATACAGGTTTTGACTTCTTCGCTACTGATGAGAGCGGGACACCCATTGATTTGGATGGCAATAGCCGGGTTGTTGATGGTAGAATTGATATTGGGGCCTATGAACACCAAAATGATTAAAAGCAGAGGGCAACTAATTTGAACAAAGGTTTTTACCGAATTCATACTTTTGTGATAGCGTTTCCCTATCTTAAGTAAAACTGCTCCGCATATTTATGGACAAAGTTCAAAAACATACAACTTTGATAAAAACCGAAGCCAAGCGCCTCGGTTTTTTGTCATGCGGCATTTCAAAGGCTGGGTTTTTGGAGCAGGAAGCCCCTCGATTAGAAAAGTGGTTGGATGACAGTATGCACGGAGAGATGCAGTATATGGAAAACCATTTCGACAAACGCCTCGACCCCACAAAGTTGGTGCCCGGGGCCAAATCGGTGATTTCGTTTTTGCTTAATTACTTCCCGAAAGAAACACAAAAAGAAAACACCTTTAAGGTGTCAAAATACGCTTACGGCACCGATTATCACTTTGTAATCAAGCACAAACTAAAAAGCCTGTTGAATTTCATTCGAGAAGAAATCGGCGAGGTGCACGGTCGGGCCTTTGTAGATTCCGCTCCCGTGCTCGACAAGGCCTGGGCTGCCAAAAGCGGTCTGGGCTGGATGGGCAAGCACAGCAACCTGTTGACCAAAGAAGTCGGTTCTTTTTATTTTATTGCCGAACTCATCGTTGATTTGGAATTGGAGTACGACTCAGCGGTCACCGACCATTGCGGCACCTGTACGGCCTGTATCGATGCCTGCCCCACCGAGGCTATTGTTGAACCCTATGTGGTCGACGGCAGCAAGTGTATTTCCTACCTGACCATTGAACTGAAAAACGAGATTCCAAGCGAGTTTCAAGGAAAGATGGAAGATTGGATCTTCGGCTGCGATGTCTGCCAAGACGTCTGCCCATGGAACCGATTTTCAAAACCCCACCGCGAGCCCTTGTTCGACCCCCATCCCGAACTGCTCTCCATGACCAAGAATGACTGGGAAGAGATTACCGAGGACGTTTTCAAACGAATCTTCAAAAAATCAGCGGTAAAGCGAACTAAATTTGCTGGCTTGAAAAGAAATATCGACTTTCTTGGCAAGTAATCTTCTCAAACGATTTCGTAAAGACTTTTGGAGGTTTTTGGGTAAAATCTTTCGCATTCAATGATGAAATATGCTATCTTGAGGCAAGCTGACAAACTAACTCGAACATGGTAAAAATCACAAAGCCCAGATTGAGCTTTTGGCAAATCTGGAACATGAATGTTGGGTTCTTCGGAATTCAATTTAGTTTTGGTCTACAGCAGACAGCGGTTAGCCCCATCTTTTCATTTTTAGGCGCCCATCACGATGAACTGCCGCTGCTCAATTTGGCAGGACCCGTTACGGGCCTGTTGATTCAACCGATAATCGGAGCCATTTCTGATAAGACCTGGTCGCCCAAATGGGGAGGCAGAAGAAAACCCTTCTTTTTGATCGGTGCCATTTTGGCCAGTCTGTGTCTTTTTGCCTTTCCTTTTAGTCCTGAACTTTGGTTTGCCGTTGGGCTACTATGGATTTTGGATGCGGGCAATAATACCGCCATGGAACCTTATCGGGCCTTTGTGGGCGATAAACTACCCGATGAACAATTGACCTTTGGCTACCAAATGCAGAGCCTATTTGTGGGTGCGGGCATTACCCTTGCCAACCTATCATTGTTCATGTTTCAGCATTGGTTCAGTGCGCCCACAGAAGGGGGCGGTCTTTTTGGTTCGGCCACTGAAAGTGCAAACGCAATCCCTACATGGGTATATTATTCGTTCTTTTTGGGAGCCTTGGCATCGATAGGTACCGTTATGTGGTCGGTCTGGAAAACACCTGAAATTCCACCATCACCAGAAGAACTGGCAGAGATTAAAAAACATAATGAGGGTACCCCCTCTCCCATAATTCAGATACTTAGTGTATTGTTGGTGATTTTTTCCGCACCTCTCTTATTGGGGTATCTGACCGCCGAGTTGTTTCCATCGCTCTGGAACAATATCAATCTTTGGGTAATTGTGGTATTGGTATATGCCTTCTTTTGGCTGTTTATACTGTACCGGGTTATAAAGAAGAACAAAAGTAATCGTACCATATCAAGGCTGGGCGATACCTTGGACCCGCTCATGGAGGCAGCGGAAGCCATCGGGGCAATGCCCGGATTTTTATGGAAGTTGGCAGCGGTATACCTGTTTCAGTGGTATGCCCTCTTCGTGTATTGGCAGTTTATGCCCCCAATGTTGCGAAAAAGTTTGTTTGGCATCACCAATGAAGACAATGAACGGTTTGAGTCGATTATGACATCTTTTAGGGAAGGAGCCGAGATCAGCTCACAAGACATGGCATTTGCCGAAAATGTACAGTCTTTGGCAGAACAGGCCCTTGGGCATGCAGGTTTGATGAATGGAACCTATAATTTTGTGACCATGATCGTGGCGCTGGCATTGGTGCCTATGGCCGCCAAAATAGGGTCAAAGCTGGTTTATGTGGTCTGCCTTTTTTTAACCGGTATCGCTATGTTGAGCATGCCCTATATTACCGATAAATGGATGTTGTTGGCGCCCATGGTTCTCTTCGGTATTGGTTGGGCAGCCATGATGGGTATTCCGTATGCGATGGTCTCAAAAGTAATTCCAGAAGAGCGTAGGGGAGTTTATATGGGTCTCGTCAATATGATGATCGTGATACCCATGTTGATACAAACGGTCAGTTTTGGTCCCCTTATCAAAAATGTTTTGGATAACGATGCCATCAACGCCATTATTTTTGGGGGAGTTTTCTTTATTATCGCCGGGTTACTGGCCATGCGACTGAATTTACCAAAAGACAAAAAGGATACAGAACTCCATATAGAAGTTCCGGCAGAATAGGAGAAGTTCAGGTACCACACCGGCGACTTGAAGCAGGATCGGCGTAGCTGTTTTAAAAGTATTTTTGTTACCCTTAACTTTACCCCAAATTCTCTTGTCATATGAACAAAGAAAAACAACGGAGAGAGGCCCTGGTATACCATGCCAAGCCCCAGCCCGGTAAGATCAAGGTAGTACCCACCAAGCCCTATGCCACGCAGCGAGACCTGGCACTGGCATACTCGCCAGGGGTGGCGCAGCCCTGTTTGGAAATTGAGAAGAACAAAGATGAGGTATACCGGTATACCGCCAAGGGCAACGTAGTGGCGGTGATATCCAATGGTACGGCAGTCTTGGGCTTGGGCAATATAGGGCCCGAAGCCTCAAAACCGGTAATGGAGGGCAAAAGCCTGCTGTTCAAGATTTTTGCTGATATCGACGGTATTGATATCGAATTGGACACGGAGGACGTAGATAAGTTTGTTGAAACGGTCAAGACCATTGCCCCTACCTTCGGTGGTATCAATTTAGAGGATATAAAAGCTCCCGAAGCCTTTGAGATAGAACGTCGTTTAAAGGAAGAACTGGATATTCCGGTAATGCACGACGACCAGCACGGTACGGCAATTATTTCTGCTGCAGCCTTGTTGAACGCCCTTGAACTTGCTGAAAAGAAAATCGAAGAGGTCACCATTGTCATCAGTGGGGCCGGTGCAGCCGCCGTTTCATGCTCGCGACTGTACAAGGCCTTTGGCGCCAAAGGCGAGAACATGGTCATGCTCGATAGCAAAGGGGTCATTCGAAAAGACCGTGAAAATCTTTCAAAAGAAAAACTGGAATTTGCCACCGATCGGAAGATAGACACCTTGGAAGAGGCCATAAAAGGGGCCGATGTGTTCATCGGTCTTTCCATAGCCGATATTGTGTCCCCAGAAATGTTGAAGTCTATGGCGAAGAACCCCATAGTTTTTGCCATGGCCAATCCAAACCCCGAGATTGAGTATGAACTGGCCTGCAAGACACGTGATGATATTATCATGGCCACTGGTAGGTCTGATCATCCGAACCAAGTTAACAATGTGCTCGGTTTCCCCTTTATTTTTAGGGGTGCTTTGGATGTGCGTGCCACAAAGATCAATGAAGCAATGAAAATGGCCGCGGTGCGCGCACTGGCCGACTTGGCCAAAGAACCGGTACCCGAACAAGTGAACATCACTTACGATACCACTCGCCTGACCTTTGGTAAAGAATACATTATTCCGAAACCCTTTGATCCCCGGCTCATCACTAAAATACCGCCCGCCGTGGCAAAGGCAGCCATGGAAAGTGGCGTGGCCCGGATTCCCATTCGGGATTGGAAAAAATATGAGGAAGAACTGTACCTACGATCGGGCAACGACAACAAGATCGTGCGATCATTGCACAATCGCGCTAAGGTAGATCCAAAACAAATCGTATTTGCCGAGGCCGACGTGCTCGATGTCTTAAAGGCTGCCCAAATTGTTTATGACGAAGGTATTGCCAAACCCATTCTTTTGGGCAATAAAGAGATTATCGAAGAACTCAAAGAAGAGCTTGATTTTGATGCCGAGGTGCCCATTATAGACCCTAGGGCCGAAGAAACCAGGGAACTAAGAAAAAAATATGCCTACAAGTTGTGGCAGTCTCGCAGACGCAAGGGAGAAACCGAATATAGTGCAGGGGTCAATATGGGCAAGCGCAACTATTTTGGCTCCATGATGCTGCTTGAAGGGGATGCCGATGGGTTGATTTCGGGTTATTCAAGGGCATACCCCAAGGTGCTCAGACCTGTTTTTGAGGTGTTGGGGAAAGCCTCGGGGGTTACCAAGGCTTCGACCGTGAACATTATGATAACCAAACGGGGCCCTTTGTTCTTGGCCGATACTTCGGTCAATGTGGACCCGACGGCCGAAGAACTTGCAGAAATTGCGCAGATGACGGCCAACTTGGCCAAAACATTCGGTTTTGAACCCGTAGTGGCGCTCTTGTCATATGCGAATTTTGGATCCTCGAGCCACCCACATGCCAAAAAAGTAAGGGATGCCGTAAAAATACTGCATGAAAAAAATCCTGATTTGGTAGTAGATGGTGAGATTCAGACAGATTTTGCCCTAAACCAAGAACTGTGTCAGAACAATTTTCCTTTTTCAAAACTGGCCGGAAGAAAAGCGAACACGTTGATATTCCCTAATTTGGAATCGGCCAACATCACCTATAAACTGTTGAAAGGCCTACACGATGCAGAATCCATCGGGCCCATTATGCTGGGTCTCAGAAAGGCCGCCCATATTCTTCAATTGGGTGCCAGCGTTGAAGAAATGGTGAATATGGCCGCTGTTGCGGTCATCGATGCCCAAGAGCGTGAAAAGCGAAAAAAGGCCAGAATGAAAAAAGGATGATTGTAGTGGTTAATATTTTTTCATTTAATAAGTAATAGGTGATTGTAAATCAGTAGTTTTTCATCTGCGACAGGCAGTCTAGACTTTACGGTTTTAACCAAATTTTTGTAGAAAATATACCGTCTAATATGCCTATCAACCCATAAACGCCTAAACTTTTAAACACCAAACACTAAACCAACAAGCATGATCACCCATCTTAGAGGAAAACTAGTAGAAAAGAACCCGACCTATGTCATCATCGAATGCAATGGGGTCGGTTATTTCTTGAACATTTCGCTCAACACCTTCTCCTGCATAAAAGATGAAGAAAATATCAAGTTATATACACATCTTCAAATAAAAGAAGATGCCCATACACTCTTCGGTTTTGCCACTCGTACCGAGCGCGAGATCTTTCGGTTGTTGATCTCTGTATCTGGTATAGGGTCCAGCATCGCCAGAACCATGCTCTCATCCTTGAATCCCGAACAGATCAGGGACGCCATAGCCAATGAGGATGTGGCCACTATACAGGCCATCAAGGGTATCGGCGCAAAGACTGCACAGCGCGTTATCGTAGACTTAAAAGATAAGATTTTGAAAGTCTATGACATAGGAGAAGTTTCCCCTTCCTCAAACAATACAACCAAAGAAGAAGCGTTATCTGCATTAGAGGTTCTTGGTTTTGCCAGAAAGCAATCAGAAAAGGTCATTGACAAGGTCTTGGCACAAGATTCCTCCCTTAGCGTTGAGAACATTATTAAACAGGCGCTGAAAAATTTATAATCAGTTTGAAAAGAGGGGCAAAACGATTTCTTGGTTTATCGTTGGTTAGACATTTTTTCTTTTTTGCAATGGTATTTGGGGCGGTGCTATCGGCAAACGCCCAAGATACGGGCGAACAGACTGTTGATTCTGTAAAAACAGGTGTTTCCCTCGGAAAAATTCTACTCGAAAATCCAGACAGCATTGTGGCCAAATACACGTATGATCCCGGTCTGGACCGTTATGTCTATACCGAGAGCATAGGTGACTTCAATATCAGCCATCCGATTATCCTCACCCCTGAACAATATTACGAACTGGTGCGCAAAGAGCGCATGAAGTCGTATTTTAAGGATAAGATGGATGCCTTTACGGGTAAAAAGGAAGGAAGTGAGGAAGCCCGAAAGAACCTGCTGCCCAACTTTTACGTCAACAGTAACTTTTTCGAATCCGTTTTTGGGGGCAATACCATTGAGGTAATACCCCAAGGTTCGGTGGCGATGGACCTGGGCATTCTATGGCAAAAGAACGATAATCCGGCCCTTTCGCCCAGAAACAGGACCAACCTCTCTTTTGACTTTGACCAACGTATCAGTCTTAGCCTTTTGGGCAAGGTAGGCGAACGGCTTCAAGTTACCGCCAACTACGACACAGAGGCGACCTTTGATTTTCAAAATCTTGTCAAATTAGATTATACGCCCACAGAAGACGATATTCTCAGAAAGATAGAGATCGGTAATGTGAACATGCCCCTCAACAGTTCATTGATTACCGGTGCACAAAGTCTTTTTGGGGTAAAAACGCAGTTGCAGTTCGGTAAAACGACTGTGACTGCTGTTTTTTCAGAACAACGTTCACAGAACAACACTGTGGTGGCGCAAGGCGGTGGAACCTTGAACGAGTTTGCCCTTACCGCCTTGGATTATGATGAGGACAAACACTTTTTTCTAGCCCAGTATTTTCGTGATAATTACGACGATGCCCTGGCCAACTATCCCTTTATACAGAGCCAAGTACAGATCACAAGGCTTGAGGTTTGGGTGACCAACCGAAACCAACAGACGTTGAACGTACGAAATGTAGTGGCCATTCAAGATTTGGGTGAGGCGCGACTTGGTCGTGATGGCCGTGAAAAAACGAGAATTGCCGCCAATGCTCCTGCCGGGTTCTTTAATATTTCGGGTACCGATGTGTTGCCACAGAACGGTGCCAATGATTATGACCCAACCCTTATCGGCAACGGCGGGGCTTTGACACCTGCCATACGTGACATTGCTACCGTTGAGGCGGGCTTTAACGTGCCCGGCTATCAGGTGAACCAAGGCTTAGATTATGCCATTCTTGAAAATGCGCGTAAACTTGAAGTGGTGCGCGACTACCAATTTGATTCACAACTGGGGTATATTTCACTGAACCAGCGTTTGAGCAATGATGAGGTGCTGGGTGTGGCCTTTCAATATACCTATCAAGGGCAGGTATACCAAGTGGGCGAGTTCGCCAACGGCGGTATCGATGCCACCACGGTATCGGGAGGTGCCACCCCCATTATCGAGAACAATACCCTTGTGCTGAAATTGCTGAAGAGCAATATCACCAACGTCGAAGATCCTGTCTGGGATTTGATGATGAAGAACATTTATTCCACAGGGGCCTTTCAATTAAGCCAAGAAGATTTCAAGTTCAATATTCTATACTCTGACCCCACACCTCGAAACTACATTACGCCGGTGGATCCCAATGCCAGCTGGCCCCAAGGCCTTGAAGACAGAATTCTTCTGAACGTGTTCAATCTTGACCGCCTGAACATTTACAACGATGTGCAGCCAGGGGGCGATGGTTTCTTTGATTATGTGCCAGGTATTACGGTAGACCCCCAGACCGGTCGCATCATCTTTACCAAAGTGGAACCTTTCGGGGAGTATCTCTTTGATCTTCTGGGAGGGGGTGATTACAGCACACCAAATAGTTATAATGTAAACCAAGAGAAGTACGTGTTCAGAAACATGTACGAGAAAACAAAGGCCGCTTCGTTGCAAGATGCGGAGAAAAACCGTTTTCAGCTCAAGGGACGCTATAAATCTGAAGGGGCCAATGGTATTCCCATCGGGGCTTTCAATGTACCGAGGGGCTCGGTCAGGGTCACAGCAGGGGGGCGTCAGCTACAAGAGGGCATCGACTACACGGTGAATTATCAAGCGGGTACCGTGCAGCTATTGGACCCGAGTTTACAGGCATCGAACACCCCGATCAATATCTCTGTTGAAAACAATGCGGTTTTCGGGCAGCAGACACGCCGGTTTACCGGCATCAATGTAGAACATCAATTCAATGAGAATTTTGTGTTAGGGGGTACCTTGTTGAACCTGAACGAACGTCCCTTGACCCAAAAATCCAATTTTGGAGTGGAGCCGGTCAACAACACCATTTTTGGCCTCAACGGAAATTTCAGTACCGAAGTGCCCTTTTTGACACGCTTGGCCAACAAACTGCCCAATATAGATACCGATGTGCCTTCAAATGTATCGTTGAGGGGCGAGGTGGCCGTATTAAAACCCAATTCCCCAAAAAATGCTGATTTTCAAGGAGAAACAACTACATATCTCGATGATTTTGAGGGAGCACAGGCATTGATCGACATTCGTTCTTCGTTGGGGTGGACATTGGCCAGCCCACCGTTGGAGTTTTTCCCCGGAAACCAACTGCCGGGCAGTTCGCCAGAAGACCCGAATAACTTGTTGAGCGGTTATGGCCGTGCCAAAATGGCCTGGTATACCATTGACCCAATTTTTTATACGAACCAACGGCCAGCAGGTGTTACAGATGCCGATATTTCGTTGAACGTCACACGAAGGGTGTTTATAGATGAGGTGTTTCCACAGGTTGATATTGCCCAAGGGCAGACTACCGTTCAGGGTACATTGGATCTCGCCTACTATCCGAATTTAAAGGGCCCTTATAATGCCAACCCAAATTTTGTCGCTGAGTCGCCCGAAGATAAGTGGGCGGGTATCATGCGTTCGTTGAGCAGTACCAATTTTGAGCAATCGAACGTTGAGTTCGTACAATTTTGGGTATTGGATCCCTATGTGGATGGAGAGGCCACTTCACCCGGCGAATTGGTGATCAATCTTGGCAATATCTCTGAGGATGTACTCAAAGATGGCAAAAAGCAGTACGAGAACGGCCTGCCCGGGGTTGATAGCAATGATTTGGTTGCCCAGACCGCCTGGGGCGAGGTGCCGGCCACCCAGTCGTTGGTGTACGCCTTTGATGCAGATGAGACCAACCGAACGTTGCAAGATATCGGTTTCGACGGTTTGGATGATAGCCAAGAGGCGGCCATCTATAATGGGCCGGCCGATGACCCTGCCCTTGATAACTATCAATACTATTTGAATCGTGAAGGTGGAATTTTGGAACGTTACCTTGATTTCAACAACCCCGATGGCAACTCGCCGGTGGCGGTTACCAATACCAACCGTGGTTCGACCACTTTGCCCGATGTGGAGGATATTGACCGAGACCTTACCATGAACACGGTCAACAGTTATTACGAATACCGGATTCCGATAAAACCGAACACTACGATTGACGATAAGTATGTGACCGATATTCGCGAAGGTTTGACACCAACTTTGCCCAACGGAAACCAGTTGAACAGGCGATGGATCCAATATAAGATTCCGTTGAGTGACTTCACCGATGCCATTGGCGGAATTACAGACTTTCGGTCAATCAGTTTTATGCGTATGTACCTGACGGGTTTTTCTGATGACGTAGTGCTTCGTTTCGCAACCTTGGACTTGGTACGGGGCGATTGGCGAACCTATACTAATTCACTACAGCCTGAGGTTGACGCCGACCCTTCCGATGATGGTACCATCACCGATGTAAATACCGTCAACATTGAAGAGAACAGCGGTAGAACGCCCATTCCATACGTACTGCCTCCAGGGGTGGTGCGCGAACAGTTGAACAATAACAACACCATTATTCGGCAAAACGAACAATCGTTATCGTTCGTGGTCGAAAATTTGGAACCACAAGATTCACGAGGAGTCTTTAAAAATGTGAACATTGATGTGCGCCAGTATGAGCGCATCAAAATGTTTATGCACGCTGAAAAGATTTTTGACACCGATTATTCGAATGATGATACACCCTTGGTAGGATTTCTTCGGATAGGTACAGATTTCTCAGAAAACTTTTATCAAATTGAGCTGCCCTTACAGTTTACTCCATTTGGTTCATCCTCACCTAATGTCATATGGCCCAGTGTCAATGAAATTGATATTGCCCTTGCCGATCTGAATAAGGTGAAATCGTTGGGTATAGCCAACCAAAGTCTCAACGAGGTCAATTTCTATGAAGTGGTGGATGGCGAAGTGGTTCCGGTCGACGAGTTTGCGCCCAGAACCTTGGGCCGCCCCCGAATCGGTATTAGGGGTAACCCTTCGTTGGGAAGCATTCGTGCCATGATGGTAGGGGTAAAAAACAACGATAATGTGCCTGCACGTGGTGAGGTTTGGTTCAACGAATTGCGCTTGGCAGGTCTTGACAACAATGGGGGCTGGGCAGCCATAATGGCCCTTGACGCCAACATGGCCGATTTTGCCAATGTGTCGGCCACCGCCAACCGTAGTACCTCTGGTTTCGGATCTATTGACCAAATGCCAAACGAGCGGGCACGTGAAGATGCCATATCATACGATGTGGTGACCAATGTGAACGTGGGGCAATTGTTTCCCAAAAAATGGGGACTGCAGATACCGTTCAATTATGGTATTTCAGAAACCTTGATCACCCCAGAGTTTGACCCTGTGTATGATGATTTGAAGTTGGATGACCGTATTGCCGCTGCCGACAATGCCCAAGACGCTGAAGCTATAAAAAAACAGGCCGAAGACTATACCAAGCGTACCAGTATCAACTTGATCGGGGTGCGAAAGAATCGGGGAGAGGAAGCTGAAGAGAATTTCTTTGACATTGAAAACTTTACCTTCAATTACTCATACAACGAAACGAACCACCGCGATTTTGAAATCGAAGAATTGCGTGATCAGAACGTGACCACGGGCTTTGTCTATAACCATAATTTTAAACCGGTCGAAGTCGCTCCCTTTGCAAAGAAAGATTCGTTGTTCATGAGCAAATACTGGAAATGGCTGAAAGAGTTGAACTTTAATGTTCTGCCGACCAGTCTTTCGTTGAATGCCAATTATAACCGCTCGTTCAACCAGCAACGTTTTCGCGATGTTTTTGAGACAGGGGTAGATGCTCTTGACCTGCCGTTGCTGCAACAGCGCAACTATCTCTTCAATTGGCAATACGCATTGAACTATAGCCTTTCTAAATCGTTACGGCTACAGTTGACGGGCTCTAACAACAATATTGTTCGAAACTATTTCAATACCCCAGGGGATCCAGATTCAGGCATCAACCAAAATTTAGATCTTTGGGACGGCTTTTTCGATATCGGTGAGCCCAATCGCCACTCACAGCAAATGCAGCTGAACTACGAGCTTCCGTTTGATAAAATACCGTTTCTCGATTTTATCAACGCACAGTATACCTATACCAGTAATTTTGATTGGCAGCGGGGGGGCGATGCACTTAGGGAAGTAGCGGGTGAAGATATCAACACGGTACAGAATGCCAATACCCACAATTTGACGGCCAACCTCACCATGCAACGGTTCTATGATGCCATTGGCCTTAAAAAGCGCGATGGCAAGATCCCTACCAACCAACGTGCTCCTGTGCGAAGGGATAAGGCGGGCAATCCAGCAGGACAGGGCGAAGACCAAAAGCCCCAAAAGAAGACAAGCAAAGCTTTCAATACGTTGATAGACATTGTGACCATGGTAAAGCGAATCAACGTGAACTATGCCGAAAACAATGGCAAAGCGCTGCCGGGCTACACCCAATCGATAGGGTTTATAGGCACCACGCGTCCAACTTTGGGTTTTGTGTTCGGTAGCCAGGCCGATGTACGTTTTGAGGCGGCCAGAAAAGGTTGGTTGACAACATTTCCTGAGTTCAATACCCAATATATTGAAAATTCAAACAAGCAATTGGCCATTACGGCAACCGCACAACCCACCCAAGAGTTGACCATTGATCTAACGGCAGACCGTCAGATTTCAAATAGCCTACAAGAAAATTATGTGCCCGATCTTTGGGCCCAGAACCTGAACGGTTTGGTCAACAATTTTGGCAATTTCAGCATCTCGACCATGATGATCGGCACGGCGTTTAGAAACAGCGATGAGTTCGATTCAGAAACATTTGAGGAGTTCAAGGCCAATCGCATTACCATAGCCAATAGACTGGTTGCTGACCGGGGCGAAAACCCCGGCACGTTGGATGCTGACGGTTTCCCGCAGCGTTATGGCAAGACCCAACAAGAAGTATTGCTGCCCGCTTTCTTTGCGGCCTATACAGGGCAAGATGCAAACCGAGTCAACCTAGATGCTTTCCGCGACATTCCCATTCCGAACTGGAATATCAAATACACGGGTTTGATGAAAAACAAATGGTTCAAGAAAAAGTTTACCCGTTTTTCGTTGACCCATGGGTACCGGGCGGCTTATAGCATCAATTCGTTCCAGACCAATCTTGAAAAACAAAATATTTCGATCGATCCTGAAACGGGCGATGTGCTGCCAGACAACATCATTAACAACGTAGTGTTGAACGATGCCTTTAACCCCTTGATGCGGGTCGATTTTGAAATGAAAAACTCATTCAGCTTTTTGGCCGAGGTACGAACCGATAGAACCCTGTCGCTGAGTTTTGACAACAATTTGCTGACCGAGATCAATGGTAAGGAATATACCCTTGGCCTGGGCTATCGCTTTAAAGATGTCAAGTTTGTGGCCAATATCGGAGGTGAAAAAACCCGTTTAAAGGGCGATTTGAACCTGAAGGCCGACCTATCGCTTCGCGATAACATCACCATCATTCGCAATTTAGACATTGACAATAACCAAATTACCGCTGGGCAAAATCTATGGTCGTTCAAGTTTACAGCCGATTATGCCCTGAGCAAGAGCCTGAACGCATTGTTTTTCTACGACCACTCGTTCTCGCAGTTTGCCGTATCCACTGCTTTTCCACAGACAACCATCAATACCGGATTTACCCTTCGCTATAATTTCGGAAACTAATTTGTTCGCGGAAAGTTGTTGGTAACCAGTGGACTGATAAAGCATTTTAAAATCTTTGAAAAGCTTTGAATATTCCATTACATTTGTTGGCACTGTTAAAAGTTTGCGTATGAACCTACCAGAAGACTTAAAGTATACCAAAGACCACGAATGGGTGCGCATAGAAGGAGATGTCGCAACTGTGGGCATCACCGACTTTGCCCAAGGTGAATTGGGTGACATCGTGTATGTTGAGGTTGAAACCGTTGACGAGACTCTTGACCGTGAAGAAGTGTTTGGCACGGTCGAGGCCGTGAAGACCGTTTCAGATCTTTTCTTGCCATTGAGCGGTGAGATCATCGAATTCAATGAAGCCTTGGAAGATGAGCCTGAGAAAGTGAACGCAGATCCCTATGGCGATGGTTGGATGATCAAGCTTAAAATTTCTGATGCCTCTGAAGTTGATGATCTTTTGAGCGCCGATGAGTACAAAGAACTTATAGGTGCCTAAAAAGACCGTGCTGGTCATTTTGTTTTTGTTGTGGGTGCTGTGTGTTACCGCCCTTAGCTTACTGTCATTGCCTGATCTTGATGCCGGTGGGGTCGAGGTGCCCTATTCTGACAAGATAGTCCATTTCATATTTTATTTTGGTTTTGTATGGTTGGGCGGCTTGGCACTTTATGCCCATGTAAGAAGCCCTTATCCTATCAAAAAAATGTTGTTTTGGGTGTTTTTGGCGGCTGTTTTTTATGGAACGGTTATTGAGGTATTACAACATGTGGCCACCGCTTACCGCTCGGCAGAATGGAGCGACTTCATGGCCAATACGTTTGGGGCATTGACGGCAGCATTGCTTTTGAACCGGTATCTTTCTGGTCGTCACCGCCTAAATTGAAAAATAAATTGCTTTGTTAAACAAAAACAGATAAATTAGCGAATATTAAAATCTTAAAAGAAGATGGAACCAAAAAAGAATCCTCATGTAGATGTGAGTAAAAACAGTTCTTTGTATTTCGTCATCGGTTTGGCCGCCGTATTGGGCATCATCTATGCCTCGATGGAATGGAAGAAATATGACAAGGGCAATGAATATGATATTGCCCTGAATGTTGAAGATCAGTTGGATGAAGAAGTTCCGATGACCGAACAGATCAAAACCCCACCGCCGCCACCGCCACCCGCGGCGCCTGAGGTGATCGAGGTTGTTGAAGATGAAGAGGAAGTTGAAGAAACCGTTATCGAATCTACCGAAACAAGTCAAGAAGAAGAGATTATCGAGGTGGAGGAAGTAGAGGTCGAAGAGGTTGAAGAAGACATTTCAGTACCTTTTGCTGTTATCGAAGATGTGCCGATTTTTCCCGGTTGTGAAGGGGCCAAGGACAAAAAGGCCTGTTTTCAGGAAATGATGCAAAAACACATTCGTAAAAATTTCCGTTACCCCGAGATTGCCCAAGAAATGGGTGTTCAAGGTAGGGTGAATGTGATTTTTGTAATTCAGCGAGATGGTAGCATCGGTGATATAAGAATGCGTGGGCCAGATAAGAACCTAGAGGCCGAGGCCCTTAGAATCATCAAAAAACTTCCGAAGATGACACCCGGCAAACAGAGGGGTCGTCCGGTAAAGGTTCCATTTAGTATTCCAATTACATTTAAACTGCAGTAAGATTATACTTGTTCATAAGAAAAATCCCTGATCATCGGTCAGGGATTTTTTTATGCCTGCTGCTTTTCTGGCTATCGCCCGGCTGGACTTTAAAAAGGTTTTTGGCTTGGGCGCTACTTTTTTTTAAAATAACACAATCACTTTCAATTCATTGCAAAAGAACCCGGTGACTGCTATCTTTGCAGGCCAATAACGATACTACATGAAGTCGGCGGTAGGTACGGTCAAAACCACATCTTTTTCTTTGATTTTTGCTGATTTTAAAGAAATCACCAAGGTGCGTCTGGCGGTCAGTGTGGTTTTCTCTTCAATTGCAGGATATTTCTTGGGTGCCTATTCCATTGATATTGGTTCAGTGTTGTTGTTGGCTTTTGGCGGGTATTGCATGGTGGGGGCCTCAAACGCCTACAACCAAGTAATCGAAAGAGACCTTGACGCCCTTATGAAACGCACCAAGAACCGGCCTATTCCCGCTGGTAGAATGTCGGTAAACTCGGCCATGGCGATTGCCATAACCATGACCCTTTTGGGTGTTTTGGCACTCTATATATTGAGTCCGAAAACGGCTATGTTCGGGGCTATCTCGATTTTTTTGTACACCTGTGTGTATACCCCGTTGAAAACAGTTACCCCGTTGTCGGTATTTGCCGGTGCCATACCGGGTGCCATACCCTTTATGTTGGGGTGGGTGGCGGCCACCGATGATTTTGGCATCGAGCCGGGTACCCTTTTCATGATCCAGTTTTTTTGGCAGTTTCCGCATTTTTGGGCCTTGGGCTGGATGCTGCATGACGATTATAGAAAAGGCGGTTTCAAAATGTTGCCCACAGGCAAGAAAGATAGCGGCACGGCCTTACAGATAATTTTATATACCATATGGATGATTGTTATCTCGATCATGCCGGCCTTTGGTTTTACGGGGCGTTTGCATCTTTCTTTGGGTGCGGCCGGCATTGTATTGCTGTTGGGGCTGGTCATGTTGGTATTTGCCTTTAGACTGTACGAGAAAAAAGACAATCAATCGGCCAGGCGCTTGATGCTGGCCAGTGTTTCGTACATTACATTGATGCAACTAGTATACGTAATCGATAAATTTATTTGAGTTGGGAATGGATTTGACACAAGGAACGGAAAAGGAGAAACGCGAGCGCTCAAAAAAAATGATGCTTTGGTTCGGCATCGGCAGTCTTATCATGGGTTTTGCCGGGTGGACAAGCGCTTATATCGTAAGCCGCTCTAGGGAAGATTGGGTGCAAGAACTGGAGTTGCCCAGCGCTTTCTTCATCAGTACAGTGCTCATAGTCATAAGCAGTATCACCTATATTATGGCCAAGAACGCGGTGAAGGCGAACAAACAGAAAAATGCTACCCTTTGGCTACTGGCCACCCTTGTACTGGGTGTTTCGTTCATAGCCCTGCAATTTTATGGGTTTTCACAAATGTTGCAGAGCGGTTATTATTTTACTGGCCCCACCAGCAATATTAAAATGTCATATGTGTTTTTGATCGCCTTTGTACATATTTTGCATGTCGTGGCCGGGCTGATTTCGCTGTTGGTGGTCATATTCCAACAACTTCGTGGAAAGTATGCGCCGCAGTCTATGCTGGGGCTTGAGTTGGGTGCCACCTTTTGGCATTTTCTAGATTTGCTATGGGTCTATCTATTATTGTTCATGTACTTTGTAAAATAATTTTTCCAAATACTGGTTTTCGAAGGTAATTGGGTTTTTAGAATACATCAAAAGGTTTATTTTTGCTAAAGTTTTATTAAAACGACATTTTTTATGGATACAGCGGTAACAGCCGAGTCGGAAGGTACAGTATGGGGAGGTGGCAACAGGCCTCTTGGTGCCAGCTACGGAAAGCTCATGATGTGGTTTTTTATTGTTTCAGACGCACTGACGTTCTCAGGTTTTTTGGTTTCCTACGGATTTTCGAGGTTCAAGTTCATTGAAACTTGGCCAATAGCCGATGAAGTGTTTACCCACGTACCGTTTTTTCACGGTAATTATCCGATGATCTATGTCGCCTTTATGACATTTATATTGATCATGTCGTCGGTGACCATGGTATTGGCTGTGGATGCGGGCCATAAGATGAAAAAGAATGCCGTTATCTGGTATATGTTCGCCACCATTATAGGCGGTGCCATATTCGTGGGTTCACAGGCATGGGAGTGGGCAACTTTCATCAAGGGCGATTACGGTGCACTTGAGACCAAGGGTGGCCGTATTTTGCAATTTGTAAATGCCGAGAACGGTGAACGCGCCGCATTGGCCGATTTCGCCAAAACCATTCCTGATACAAGGGTAGAGCATGATAAGAATGTTGGCGTTTGGTTCGAAGCCGAAAAACCACTGCCATCATATTCGGTGAACGAGGTCATTGCCGGTTTCAAGGCCAATCCGAATATTATGATGCGCTCTGAGCAGATCATTCCTGATATCGACAAACTGCGCAATTCAAACGATCCGGCCGACCAAGCAAAGTTGCAAGAGCTCGAGCAAAACTATATCAACCTGGAGAATATGGGAGAGAAGGCCATTTTCAAGAGAGAGGTTGCCTTGGCAAAGCTCGATAACGCGGTAAGGGTTGTTGAAGGTGCCAATTTGATACGGAACGAATATGGCAGCCGGTTGTTTGCCGACTTTTTCTTCTTTATCACTGGTTTCCACGGTTTCCACGTATTTTCAGGGGTGGTGATCAACATCATTATTTTCTTTAATATCATATTGGGCACCTATGAAAGGCGCGGACACTATGAAATGGTAGAGAAGGTCGGACTTTATTGGCACTTCGTTGATTTGGTTTGGGTATTTGTATTCACATTCTTCTATCTAGTATAATTTTGTCATTTCTGGGACTGTACTGAGCGTAGTCGAAGTATAGTCGGGAATCTATAAAATAAAATATAGCATGGCACACGAACATAAATTGGAAATTTTCAGGGGACTGGTAAAGTTTAAGTCCAATGTCAGTAAAATATGGGGCGTACTGATCTTTTTGTCCTTCGTCACCGCGATCGAGGTGGTCTTGGGTATCTACAAACCTGAGGTTTTGACCCAGAACTTTTTTATTGGCATGAAATTGTTGAACTGGATTTTCATCGTGCTGACCTTGGTCAAGGCTTATTACATTGCCTGGGATTTTATGCACCTTAGGGATGAAAAGAGCTCGTTGCGAAGGGCCATCGTATGGACACCCATCTTTCTGGTATGCTACCTGGTCTTTATATTGTTATACGAAGCAGACTATATTTATAAGGTCTTTACCGATGGGTATCTTTCGTGGAACTTCTAATAAAGTATTAACAGATAAAAAAGACGGTTCTCAGGCCGTCTTTTTTTATTTTTGCACTCAGTTGCATCGCTATGAAAAAGACGACTGTTTTAGTGGTGTTGTTCATTTTTCCCTTGGTGGCGTACCTCTTTTTTGCCTCTGGGGTGAACAACTTTGGAAGGTTGCCAATTTTGACCGAGAAGGTAAATGACCTACCGCAATCTCCCGATTCGGTAAAACTAGATGGTCAGATTACCATTTTGGGGTTTTTGGGAAACAAAATCGAACAACGAAAAGGAAACGTTTTCAATCTCAACCAGAAAATCTACAAGCGTTTCAATGGCTTCAAAGACCTTCAGTTTGTGATGGTGGTTCCCGAAGGTTCTAAAGAAAACGTACAAGCGTTGAAAAAAGAGCTGGGCTCTTTCACCGATACCCAAAACTGGAAGTTTGTGTATTCGACTCCTTCAGAAATCAAAGAACTTTTCGAAAGTCTTCAGACCAATTTGAACCTTGATGACAGTTTGTTTACGCCCCATGTCTTCATTATTGACAAAGAGCGCAATCTTCGGGGTAGAAACGATGATGAAGATGAGGGGGTCAAATATGGTTTTAACACGAGTTCGGTGGCCGATCTGAACAATAAGATGGAAGATGATGTCAAAATCATTCTGGCCGAGTACCGACTTGCCTTAAAAAAGAACAATGCCGACAGCAGCCAATAAAAAACGAAAATATAATTACATCTGGATATCGCTGGTGATTCTGGTATTTGGCATCATCTTTATTCCGAAAATTGTTGATCGCCTTGCCCAGGGCGATGTCGTCAAGGATGAACGATCGGCGCCTACCATATCCTCAGAAAAATTATCATATATCGAGAATGGTGCTACGGGTGAAAAGAGAAAAGTGCCTTCGTTCTCGTTTTTGAACCAAGACAGCGTGCTGGTCACTGACAAAGATTATTTGGGCAAAGTCTATGTGGTCGAGTTTTTCTTTACAACTTGCCCAACAATTTGTCCGGTTATGACCAAGAACTTGGTCGAGTTGCAGAACACATTCGCCTACACCGAAGATTTTGGGGTGGCTTCGTTTACCATAAACCCCAGATACGATACCCCTACGGTGCTGAAGAAGTATGCAGAAAAGAACGGCATTACCGACCCTGATTGGCACTTGTTGACAGGCGACCAAGATGAAATCTATCGCTTGGCCGAAGAGGGGTTTTACATTGTGGCCAATGAGGTGGAGGATGCCCCTGGGGGTTTCGAGCATTCAGGTATGTTCGCCTTGGTTGACAAAGAGGGGTATATACGGTCGCGCAAAGATGGGTTTGGCAATCCATTGATCTATTACCGGGGCACCATTACCCAAGAACAGGGTACCAATGCCGAAGGAGAAGAAGAGCAGATATCCCTATTGAAAGAAGACATCAAAAAACTGTTGAAAGAATAATGGAAGATATTGCGCTAAAAGAAAAAAAGTTCAATAAGCTCATCAATATTGTATCGATAGCGGTGCCTGTGGTGGTCGCACTGCTGTTCGGTGTAAGGCTTCCGAACGTTGAGCCGCTTTCCTTTTTGCCCCCTATCTATGCATCGATCAATGGCTTGACAGCTGTTTTATTGATCGTTGCCGTGGTTGCCATCAAAAATGGAAAAAGGGCGCTTCACCAAAACCTGATGACTACCTGTATTGTATTGTCATTGTTGTTTTTGTTGATGTATGTGGCCTATCACATGACCTCTGATTCAACACCCTATGGTGGTGAAGGGGTGTTGCGATATGTGTATTTCTTTGTTCTGGTCTCACATATTTTATTGTCCATAGTAATAATACCACTGGTGTTGAGAACCTATGCGAAGGCCTATTTAAAGCAGTTCGAAAAACATCGAAAGCTTGCCAAGATAACGTTTCCGATATGGTTGTACGTGGCCATTACCGGGGTAGTGGTGTACTTGATGATCTCACCTTATTACCAATGATGCACAGGGTTGTTTTAATAATGATATTGCTTTTGTTGCTTCCGACCGTGGTCGAAGCGCAATGCTCTATGTGCAGGGCAGTGCTCGAGAGCGAGGCCGATGGAAAGGCTGCCGAGGGCATCAACAATGGTATTCTCTACCTGATGGCCATCCCGTATGTTATCGTGGCCACCATTTTTTTCTTCGTCTATCGCAAATTGAAAAAATAGGAACGGGTTTTTAACATTTTTTTTCGGCCGATACTGTAACAAAGTCGGTTATTTGCTGTCTTATGTAAGTACGTCACGTATTTCATCAATCGAGAAACACCAACCCAATGTTCGATCTAGAAAGATGGCAAGAGATTTTCGATACCATCCGTAAGAACAAGCTTCGCACTTTTTTGACGGGTCTTTCCGTGGCATCGGGTATATTCATCCTTGTGGTTTTATTGGGTTTTGGCAATGGTATGCAAAATGGCATACAACGCGAATTTGAACAAGATGCGGCCACCAGTGTTTGGGTGTGGCCGGGGGTAACCTCAAAAGAGTACAAGGGTTTGAACCCGGGCAGGCGTATTCAGCTTACCAACGAAAACTTTTCATCTTCCACAACGCTTTTTGACGACGTAATTGAATATGAATCGCCAAGGTTGTTTGTTCGCGGTGTATCGGTGAATTATGGTAAGGAGGCCTTGGTATACAGTATTCAGGGCGTCTCGCACCAGTTTCAGTTTATCGAGAATGCCCAAATGATCGAGGGTCGGTTCATCAATTACCAAGATGAGACCTCTACCGCCAAGGTGGCCATTATAGGAAAAAAGATAAAGACCGATGTGTTCAACGAAGTGGAGACACCAATTGGCGAGTTCATAAACATCGGTGGCATACCCTTTAAGATAATAGGCATTTACAAAGAATACGAAGATCGTGAAGAAGAACGGATTTATATTCCCATTACCACCGCACAACGGGTCTTCAATGGTGGTGACCGGGTAAACAACATGTCATTTACCCTGCCGCCCATGGAAAATTTTGACCAGGCCGTTGCCGAGGCCACAAGGTTTAAAAATGGCCTCAAATTGCATTTGCAGCAGGTTCATACCATTGCGCCCGATGACACAAGTGCCCTTGAGGTATGGAGTGCCATGGAAGAGGCCAAACGGTACTACAGTTTAACAGGAAACATCAAGTTGTTCTTTTGGTTTGTAGGTGTCTGTACCATTATTGCGGGGGTCGTGGGTGTCAGTAACATCATGTTGATCGTGGTAAAGGAACGAACCCGTGAAATTGGCATTAGAAAGGCCCTTGGGGCCAAACCGTGGTCTATAGTGGGGATGATACTTCACGAATCCATTTTTGTGACGGCCATTTCGGGTTTTGGCGGACTCATATTGAGCATGCTGTTGTTGGAACTGGTAGGTCCACATGTTGAGATAGATTATGTGCTGAACCCATCGGTCGATTTGAATGTAGCCATTGCCACCGTATTGGTATTGATTTTGGCAGGAACCATTGCGGGATTTTTTCCTGCTTGGCGAGCGGCCAAAATTCAAGTGATTGCGGCCCTGAGAGACGAATGATCGATAAACCAAAAGAGTCTGATTAGTCGGGTTGGGCACTAAAGGGCCCCTAAAACGAAACACAAACACATAAACCCCAAAAAGTGTTCAATAGAGATCGCTGGAAAGAAATTTTAGAGGTATTGACCGGTAACTGGTTTAGAACCGTGTTGACAGCCTTTGGTGTCTTTTGGGGCATATTTATACTCATTCTGCTGTTGGCCGCTGGCAAAGGGCTTGAAAACGGTATCAACCAAGACTTTGGTGATATTGCCACCAATACCATGTTCATGTGGACGCGCAGAACCACGAAACCCTATGAAGGCCTCCCTAAAGACCGTCGTTTCGAGTTCAAGCGTGAAGATGTGCAGACCATTCGCGACAATGTGCCGAACCTACGGTTTATATCACCACGAAACCAACTGGGCGGATTTAGTTCGGGTGGCAACAATGTGGTAAGGGGGCTCAATGCGGGCGCCTACAATGTATATGGCGATTATCCTGAAATCATCAACCAAGACCCCATGACCATTACTTCGGGCAGGTTTATAAACTACAACGACATTAATGAGAAACGAAAAATAGCCATTATCGGTCAGGGGGTGCGAAACGATCTGTACGATATGGGGGAGGAAGTATTGGGCACCTATATCAAGATTCAAGGTGTAAACTTTTTGGTGGTGGGCACCTATAAAAAGAACAGTAGTGATGGCGGCGAGGAAGCTCAGAAAGAAATCTTTGTACCGTTCACTGCCTTCTCACAGGCATTCAATCGGGGTGAAGATGTAGGATGGATGGCCATCACGGCAGAAGACGGCCATTCGATTTCAGTGCTCAAAGAGAAGATCATCGAGGTGATGAAGAAAAAGCACAAGGTTCATCCGGAAGACAACCGTGCCATCGGCTATTTTGACCTGTACGAACAGTACAATCGGGTTGAAAGTTTGTTTGCGGGTATGCGATGGATTGCCATAATAGTAGGCACCTTTGTGCTGCTTTCGGGCATAATCGGGGTGAGCAACATCATGCTTATTGTGGTAAAAGAACGAACCAAAGAAATAGGTATACGTAGGGCACTGGGCGAAGACCCATGGTCTATAAAGAAACAGGTATTGATGGAGTCGATATTCTTGACCATCATATCGGGCATGGCGGGCATAATTTTCGGAGCGGTCTTTATTTACGGGGTCAATGCCCTATTAGAAAATGTAGGGCCCGTTGACATGTTCATGAACCCAAGTGTCAGTATACAAGTTGTGGCCACCGCTTTGTTGGTCTTGGTCATATCCGGACTGTTGGCAGGGTTTATTCCGGCACAGAGTGCCGTTCGGGTCAAACCTATTGAAGCCCTTAGAAATGAATAATTTAAATCAATCAAATAACTGAAAAATGAAAAAATCGGTAACCATTGTTATCCTTTTGGTAATCGTCATCGCATTTGGCGGTGCCATGTATTATCTGTACAAGAAAAATTCGCAAGATCCTGTAATCTATGCAACAGAAACGCCTACCAAGCAGACCATCATCAAGAAAACAGTTGCTACCGGAAGCATCTTGCCCTTAGAGGAAGTGCTTATAAAGCCAAACATCTCTGGGGTCATAGAAGAGGTCTATGTTGAGGGGGGCGACTATGTAAAGTCAGGCGATTTGATCGCCAAGATCAAGGTAGTACCAAATTTGAATGCGCTCAATGATGCCAAAGATGCCATCGACCAGGCAAAAATCAATTTAGACGACCAAAAACGCAACTACGACCGGCAAAAGTCATTGTTTGACAGAGGGGTCATATCGCAAGCTGACATTGAAAGGGCCCAAGTGGCCTATGACCAGGCAAAACAGTCCTATAATGCCGCCAACAAGCGTTATGATATTATCAAAACCGGTACGGCAAGTGGATATGGCAATCAGGCAAACACCTTGATACGCGCTACGGTGAGCGGTATGGTACTCGATGTTCCGGTCGAAAAAGGCAACCAAGTAATAGAAAGCAATAATTTCAATGAAGGAACTACCATTGCGGCCATAGCAGATGTTGAAAAAATGATATTCGAAGGAAAGGTCGATGAATCTGAAGTTGGAAAAATCAAAGAGAACCTCCCTTTAGAGATTACCGTAGGGGCCATCGAAAACCAAGTCTTTGATGCGGTACTTGACTACATCGCCCCTAAGGGAAAAGAAGAGAACGGTGCCATCCAGTTCGAGATCAAAGGAACCCTTAGCAAGCAAGACACGACTTTCATTAGAGCGGGGCTCAGTGCCAATGCCTCCATAATATTGGCACGTGCAGACAGCGTACTTGCCCTGAAAGAGGCCCTTGTTCAATTTGACCCCGATACAAAAAAACCCTTTGTAGAGGTTGAAACCGGTGAACAGCAGTTCGAGAGAAAAGACATTGAGCTCGGTATCAGCGATGGTATTTTTGTTGAGGTAAAATCGGGTATAGGGGCCGATGATAAAATTAAAGTATGGAATTCAGTGGAGCCCGAAGTGACGGCAAACTGATGATTTAACAAATTTTTTAATCAATTCTTGTAACAATTTAACATCTTATGAGTCATATTGGCGGGTTTCCGTTACGAGATAGCTAATTAACCAAAAATGATAGAAATAAAAGACCTTCACAAGTCCTATAAAATGGGGAGCAATTCCCTTCATGTGTTGAAAGGATTGAACTTTTCCATTAAAGAAGGGGAACTGGTTGCCATAATGGGGTCTTCTGGCTCAGGAAAATCAACCCTTTTGAACATTTTGGGCATGTTGGATGAAGCAGACTCAGGCGAGTATATATTGGACGGAGTTCCTATTAAAAACCTTACGGAAACTAAAGCAGCCCGATATCGCAATAAGTTTTTAGGGTTTATTTTTCAGTCTTTCAACCTCATCAACTACAAGAATGCTGCGGAGAATGTAGCACTCCCCCTGTACTATCAAGGAATGCCTCGAAAAGAACGGCAAGAAAAGGCCATGAAATATTTAGAGCAAGTTGGCCTTAAAGAGTGGGCACATCACTTGCCCAACGAACTTTCAGGAGGGCAAAAACAACGGGTGGCCATAGCCCGTGCCATGGCGGCCGAACCAAAAGTGCTGCTCGCTGACGAACTTACCGGAGCCTTGGATAGTAAGACCTCTTATGAGATTATGGATCTCATACAGAAAATCAACGATGAAGGAAATACCATTTTAGTAGTGACCCACGAAGAAGATATTGCACATATGTGCAAAAGAATAGTGCACCTCAAAGACGGAATCATTGAAAAAGACGAAAAAATTAAACAAGTAAGGGCAGCACAATATGTTCAGTAGAGATACTTGGCAAGAAATATTCGTTTCAATACGCAAGAACAAACTCCGTACGTTTCTTGCCGGTTTTACCGTGGCCTTGGGAATACTGATTTTTGTTTCTCTGGTTGGGCTCACAAATGGTTTGAAAAACACCTTCAATGAATTTTTCAATGATGATGCCACCAATACCTTTTTTGTTTTTCCTGGCCGGACCACCATTCCGTATAAAGGCTATAAATCAAACCGTAGAATAGAGTTTGACAATTCAGATATTGCAGATATTGAGAAAAACTTTCCCTTGTTCATAGATTATGTGACTCCAAGAATAACTAGGAGTGCCTTGGTGAAGTACAAAGAAGAATCGAATAATTACACTACCCGAGCGGTTGCTCCCGGTCACCAATTTGCAGAGAAGACCATAATCATGAAAGGTCGATACCTCAATGAAGAAGATATTGAAAATAAGACCAAGTATGCTGTCATAGGTAGATTGGTTGAAAAAGATTTATTCGGGCAAAAAAATGCCTTGGGCAATTATATTGATATCGGTGGCAGCGTTTTTAAGGTCATCGGTGTTTTTCAAGATGATGGAGGCGATAATGAGGAACGAAACATCTATATTCCGTACACTACCCGGCAATTGATTGAAAAGAACAATGATAAAATTGATCAGATTATTTTAGGGTTCAAACCAGAAATCGGTTATGCAGGTGCAATGGCTTTTGAGAAAAGCCTTGATAAGTTTTTGCGAGAAAAAAAATATATAAGCCCACAAGATCAAAATGGAATTTTCATAAGAAATGTGGCGGATCAATTAAAACAGAACCAGCAATTTGCCAATGTACTTGGCATAATAGCCTCTGTTTTTGCGCTTGGCACCTTGGTTGCAGGCATAATCGGTATCAGCAATATCATGGTTTTTGTTGTAAAAGAGCGTACAAAGGAAATCGGCATCAGAAAGGCCATGGGAGCTACCCCTGCATCCGTGATAGGTTCCATTCTTCTGGAGTCAATTTTTATCACTACGATTTTTGGATATCTAGGTATGTTGATTGGATTGGCCATTTTACAATCATTGGGTACAAGCCTCGAAGACTACTTTATAAAAAACCCATATATCAACACTGGACTGGCAATAATTGCCACCATATTCCTGATATTATTTGGGGCCTTGGCGGGCTATATTCCCGCTAGGCGTGCGGCAAGAATAAAACCTATTGTTGCCTTAAGGGACGAATGATATGAGATTATTATTTGACAGAAATACTTGGCAAGAAATTTTCGGGTCTATCCGAAAAAACAAGATACGTACAATTATCACCGTGGTCGGGGTCCTGTGGGGTATCTTCGTGTATATTGCCATGTCTGGGGCAGCCAAAGGTATGGACAATGGTTTTGAAAAGTCATTTGAGACCGTAGCTATGAACAGTCTTTTTGCTTGGGCCCAAAGTACAAGCAAGCCATATTCCGGGTTTAAGACAGGTAGACGACTACAGTTGAAATTGGGTGATGCCACGGTGCTTGAAAATAGGATTCCTGAGATTCAATATATCGCCCCGAGAAACGTAAAGGGAACTTTTGGTTCATCCCCTGCTTCTATTGCAAGGGGGCAAAAATCAGGTAATTACCCTGTGTATGGTGATTTCCCTGTCTTCACCAAGATAGCAACCAAAAAGATCTACGACGGGGGTCGCTTTATCAACGATGATGATATTGAGCAAGCTCGCAAAGTATGTGTCATAGGCGAAAGAACCCAACAAGAACTTTTTGAAGAAGATGAAGACCCTGTAGGGGGTTATATACGTATTGATGGCATCTACTTTCAAGTCGTGGGTGTACATAAGTTTGTACCCACAGCACCATTTGACTCCGACAGCGATATTTTTATTCCTTTTACAACTTATAGAAGATTATACAATTCTGGAGATGAGGTTGGTTGGTTTTCGATTGCAGCATATGATGATGCAGATGTTATAAAAGTAGAGGAAGACGTCAAATCTGTCTTAAAAAGCATCCATCGTGTGGACCCCACAGATGAGAGGGCGTTTGGCACATTCAATCTTGGCGAGGTGTTCAACAGAATCATGGGTTTTTCAAAAGGATTGACCTTTATATCACTAATTGTGGGTATTGCCACCATATTGGCCGGAATAATCGGTATTGGAGCAATTTTATTGATTTCAGTAAAAGAACGTACCAAAGAGCTGGGCGTTCGAAGAGCTTTAGGTGCTACACCGGGAGAGGTTCGTACATTAATAGTTTTGGAATGTCTGTTTCTCACCTTGATTTCTGGAATTATTGGCATAATTCTAGGCGCTGTGGTTTTAAAGATTGTCGATAGTGCAACACAAGGCATCGAATTTCCCTATACCAATCCCACAGTTCCGATACCATACGTCTTGGGCGCATTTTTGTTGATGATGGTACTAGGGGTGGTGATAGGATTGATTCCGGCACAACGGGCCGTCAGCATAAAACCAATTGATGCCCTTAGAGAAGAATAAATACAACCATTGAATTAAACTAAATAATCAGAAAATGAAGAAAATTTTAAAATGGGTAGGACTAGCGGTTTTGGTAATAGGGGCGCTTTGGGCAGCTTCCTTTTTTATCAAATCTAACAGTAAGTCACCGATTGAATATGAAACCCATAAGCCATTTATTTCAAGTATTGAAAAGAAAACCGTGGCAACAGGCAAAGTAATTCCTGAAGATGAGATTGAGATCAAACCTCAGATTTCTGGTATTATCGAAAAGATATACAAAGTAGAGGGTGATAAGGTCAAAGCTGGAGATTTGATAGCCGTAATCAAGGTGGTGCCCAACGAACAGGCTCTTTACCAAGCTAGGGGCAGGGTCAACAACGCCAAGGTTGCATTGAACAATGCTGAAATCGAATACAATAGAAATAAAATACTTTTTGACAAGGGGGTCGTTTCTGCGCAAGATTTTCAAAACCTTCAACTGCAGTATGAGCAAGCCAAGTTGGAGCTCGAAAATGCCCAGAACGATTATCAGATTATCCTTAAAGGTTCGGCAGGAGGCTCTTCCAGTGCCAATACCAACATTCGCGCTACCGTAGATGGTACCATTTTGGAGATTCCTGTTGAAGAGGGTGACCAAGTAATTCAGAGTAACAATTTTAATGATGGCACCACTATCGCGACCATTGCTGATTTGGGCAGGATGATTTTTGAAGGGAAAGTTGATGAAGGCGAAGTAGGGAAGCTAAAAGTGGGCATGCCGTTGAAAATTAGTTTGGGAGCCATTGAAGACAAAGAGTTTGATGCAAAATTGAAGTTCATTGCCCCCAAAGGGGTAGAAGAAGCCGGAGCAGTTCAATTTAAGATTGAGGGAGATGTTGAGGTGGATGATGATTTTATGGTTAGGGCCGGTTACAGTGCAAACGCATCATTGACTTTGGAAAAAAAGGATAGCATTTTGGTTATCCCCGAAGCGCTGTTGCAATTTGATAAAGAGACTGATAAGCCCTATGTAGAAGTTGCGGTGGGCGAGCAAAAGTTTGAAAGACGCGACATTGAAATTGGAATATCTGATGGAATCAATGTTGAAATTGTATCGGGCTTGACCGAAGAAGATGAAGTAAAGCAATGGAACAAGACGGAACCGATTAAAAAGGGCTTAGAGGAAGAAGGTGAAGAATCCGAAGAATAGGCCATTCAGTATAACCAACAATTACCAACAAAAAATCAAAAAACGAATGAGAAATCTAATAACGCTGTTGCTGGTGGTTTTTGCCATGTCTTTCTCCGAGGCACAAATGAAGAAATGGACCTTGGAAGAATGTGTGGCCTACGCAGTTGACAATAACTTGACCATAGAACAGTTCGAACTCGACCTTGAAAACGCCAAAATCGATAAATCGGATGCCATTGGAGATTTATTGCCCAACTTGAACGCTAACGCCACTGCGTCAAAGAACGTGGGTTTTACCATTGTCAGTACCTCTAACATACCGGTTACGGGCAACCAATCCACGTTTAACATGAATGGGGGTTTTAGCTCGAACATCACACTTTTCAATGGTTTGAGAAATATCAGGCAATTGCACCGGGCAAAGATGAATGCCATTGCCAACCAATATCGCTTGGATGATTTAAAGGATGACATTCGCCTCAATGTGGCCAATGCCTATTTGCAAGTACTCTCGAACAAAGAGCAGCTGAGAACCTTTAGGGCACAATATGCAGTTACAGAGCAAGACCTAAAACGCACCAAAGAGTTGGTTGAATCTGGTGTTGTGCCCCGTGGCGATCTGCTGGAGATTGAGGCAACTGCTGCCAACCAAGAACAGCAGATCGTAAACGGCGAGAGCTTGGTGTTGATATCGAGGGTCAATCTGGCGCAACTGTTGCAGATCACCGATTATGAGAATTTCGATATCGCTGATGAAGAGTTCGCAGTACCGCCATCGGATATTTTAAAGAATCCTGCCAAGGTTATTTTTGATAAGGCACTGTCTTTCAGAAATGACATCAAGTTTTCACAATCGAATGTTGAATTGGCCGAAAAAGACCTACAGATTGCCAAAGGGGCTTATTTGCCAGCGTTGAGCGGATTTTTTCAATATGGTACTAGGTATTCAGATGCTACAGGTCCGGTACCAGATGGGGCTGGAGGCACCTTTACACCAGGATTCATAGACCAATTGTGGATTTTTGATGGGATATCATATGGAGCGCAGTTGAACATTCCTATTTTCAATGGTTGGAACACGCGTAACAATGTCAAACGATCTAAAATCAATTTGGAAAAGGCAAAGCTGCAGTTAGAACAGGATAAGCTTGATTTGGAGTCTAACATTCAACAGGCCTATGTAGATGTGGCAACATTTGAAAAGGCCTATGAAGCGGCACTGAAAACGTTGGAAGCAAGAAGGGTGGCGTATGAGTATGCCAAAGAGCGGTTTGATGTGGGGTTGATGAACTCTTTTGACTTCAGTCAGGCACAGGCACGCCTTGACAATGCCGAGGCCGATGCGATTCGCACAAAATATAATTACATCTTTAGATTGAAAATATTGGAGTTCTACTTCGGACTTCCGCTTTCACTGGATTAAGCGCATACAAATACAATGTTTTATTGGCCCGACAGGTTTTAAAACCTGTCGGGTCTTTTTATCTTCGCCCCATGGCAAACATCTTGAATTTAGAAACGGCCACCACCAATTGCTCGGTATGTGTAGCAGTTGATGGTAAGGTGGCATCATTGGTCGAGGAAAATTCGGTGAACTACTCGCATTCAGAGCAGTTGCATGTATTTATCGAACGGTCGCTCCGGCAAGCATCGCTTGCCCTTTCTGATCTAGATGCCGTTGCTGTGAGCAAGGGTCCTGGCTCTTACACGGGTCTGAGAATTGGCGTTTCGGCCGCCAAGGGATTGTGTTTTTCTTTGGATGTGCCCTTAATATCAGTGTCTACACTGCAAAGCATGGCCTTTCAGGTCAAGGCACAACTCAGTGAAGTCATTATTCCTGTTTTGGATGCCAGAAGGATGGAGGTCTATTCCGCAGTATATGACCACGAACATAAAGAAATACGTGGTACCAGGGCCGAAGTCATCAATGAAGAATCATTTCAAGAATTTAAGAAGTATCAAAAGATCCATTTGACGGGCAGTGGGGCAAAAAAATGCCAAGAATTGCTTGCTGTGCACAAAAACTTCAAGTTCCATACCGAGGCTTTTCCTTCTGCAAGGGAAATGGCCTTTCTATCCCATGAGAAATTCAAAGCAGGCCAGTTTGAGGATGTGGCCTACTTTGAACCGTTCTATCTCAAGGATTTTATCCTTCAAAAAAAGAAGGGCTAGTCATCCATTTGGTGTACCACCCGCTGTGGAAATGGTATCTCGATTCCGGCCTCATCAAAGCGAAGCTTAGATTGTTCATGGACATAAAACTTGGCATCCCAAAAGTCTTCGTTCTTGGCCCACCACCGCAGACTTAAGTTTACCGCACTGTCGCCCAAGCTATCAACAAATACTTGGGGTGCGGGGTCTTTTAAAATAGTCTCTTTTGAGGCACATATTTCAAGTAGAATGTCTTTGGCCTTTTTGATATCTGAGCCATACCCAATACCCACCTTATAGTTATCGCGCCGCAATGGTTCAGCACTATAGTTCACTATATTTCCATTCGAAAGCTGCCCATTGGGTACAATGGCCAACTGGTTGCCAAAAGTATTCAGTTTGGTGTTGAAGATTGAGATTTCCTTTACCGTACCGTCTACTCCTTGGGCCGATATAAAATCACCCACTTTAAAAGGCTTGAAAAACAAAATCAGGATGCCTCCTGCAAAGTTTGCCAAAGATCCCTGCAACGCCAAGCCTATCGCAAGGCCAGCGGCACCAATCATGGCAACCAACGATGAGGTCTTGACCCCTAATTGGGTGACCACCAACACGAAAAGAATAACCTTCAGCGAAATACTGATAAAGCTCTGCAGAAAGGTCTCAAGCGTTTCATCATAGTCTTTCTTATCGAAGAAGCTTCGAACCAGTTTATTGATCATTCTGATCAGCCATAGGCCTACTATAAAAATGATAATGGCCAGAACAAGGTCGGGCACAATGTTCCAGAACCAATCGATGGCATTGTCGATATGCTGTTCGTAGTTTTTCAGTCGATCCATACTTTATTGCATTTTTGGGACAAATTTAAGGGCTGCCAGAAATTTGGTTAATGCATATCCTGTTTAGTTTTGCTCAAAAGATTCAATCTGCTCCAATACCCCGGAAGAAGTGCTGACGGGTAGCTTACAAGTACCTTCGATACAGACATAGGCGAGCGTCTCACCCTCACTGTACCTGTTTTTCAGCAGTTCTATGGGGCCATCTTTTTCTGAGCCCACCAGCACACTGTTGGGTATGTAGTGCTGTGCAACCTCTTTGCCCAGACGCTTGTAATTATCGCCAACGATGGCAATTTCATAAAAATTGTTGTTACGGTAGAGCACCAAGTGCAACCAATTGGCAAAGGTCTGTGCGTTTTCAACAAAATTGTCTTGAACATTGTTGACCATCTTTGCCATAATAACCCCGTAGGGCTCTTCGGGGTACAGTTTGTGAAGTTTCAAAAGGTTTTTGGCCATGATTGAATTCGATGAAGAAATGACGTTGTCATAGGTCTCGACCGACCTTCTGATCAACGAATCATCATCGTCAGAAGTGTAGAAGAACAATTGGTTTTCGCTGTCTTGAAAGTGTTCTATGGCATAATCTGTAAGTTTTTTGGCATGTTGGAGCCACTCATCTTCAAACGTAACCTCGTAAAGGGAAATATAGGCCTCGATAACGGTGGCATAATCATCTAAAAACCCATTGATGGTGCTTTTGCCCTCTTTGTGGTTTCGAAACAGCCCTCCATCTTCTTTGAACATATTGTCTTTGATAAACCGGGCATTCTTTAGGGCCATATCCAAATATTCGGGGTGACCGATATAACGATAGGCATCTACCAATCCCTGAAGCATAAGTCCGTTCCAAGCGGTCAGTATCTTATCATCGAGACGGGGCTTTTCCCTTTTTTCACGGGCTTTCTTCAGAACTGATAGGGCATGGTCAATGCGCTCCTCCAATGCTTCCAAGGATATTTCATTTTTTTTGGCGATTTCTTCTGAAGACTTGTCACGTATCAAAACATAGTTCCCATCTTCCCAGAGGCCATATGAATTGATGTTGAAATAGTCTTTGAAAATGTCAAAATCCCCTTCGAGTAATGTTTTTAGCTCATCCTCCGTCCAAACATAATAGGCACCTTCCTCCAATTCGCCTGTCTCATCAAGGCTATCGGCATCCAATGATGAATAGAACCCACCGCTTTCATCGGTCAGTTCTTCTTTGACAAAATCAATGGTCTGCTCGACCACCTCTTTATAGTATTCGTTCTTGGTAGCTGCATGGGCTTTGGCATATAGACTGGCCAATTGCCCGTTATCGTAGAGCATTTTTTCAAAATGGGGCACATGCCATTTGGTATCGACCGAGTAGCGCGAAAAGCCACCGCCGACATGGTCAAAAATACCGCCGTACGCCATGCGCGTAAGGGTGGTGTTCACATACTCCAAAATGGCATCGTCATTTTTGGCCATACCATAGTGCAGCAGAAAATCGAGATTATTGGGCATCATAAACTTGGGCGCCCTTTTGTAACCGCCCAGGTACGTATCGAAATATTTTGACCAGTTTTCGACGGCGCTTTCGAGCTGTTGGTTTGTAAAGGGGGTGCCCTCTTCTTTGTTCTCTACCAGGTTTACAGCCTTTATTCCCTTGGCCAGATCGCTGGCGTAGCTTCGGATTTTTTCAGGTTGGTTGTTGTAGAGGTCTATGAGTTGGTTCAATGATTTGACCCAGTTTTCTTTGGGAAGATAAGTGGCGCCCCAAAAAGGACGGCCGTCGGGAAGGGCCACGATATTGAGGGGCCAGCCCCCATTGCCAGACATCATCTGTATGGCATCCATGTAAATTTGGTCTACGTCGGGGCGCTCTTCGCGGTCAATTTTTATGTTTATAAAGTTTTCGTTCATCAACTTGGCCACCTCTTCATCTTCAAAACACTCCCTTTCCATAACATGGCACCAGTGGCATGCTGCGTAGCCAATGCTGATAAGCAGCGGTTTGTTCTCTTTTTGCGCCCTTTCGAGCACTTCGGGCTTCCAAGGCTGCCAATCGACCGGGTTGTGCGCATGCTGTAGCAGGTATGGGCTTGTCTCGTTGATCAGGGCATTGGTGTATTTGTGCTTCATCTCTTCCTTCTTTTGGGCACATGCACTCAGCAAAAACACAAAAAGGGTGCATACTGAAAAAATTCTAGCCATAATATCTTTAAAATAATGTCAAAAAAAAACGCCCCAAAGGGCGCTCAAAGTTAATGCAAAACCCTTTATTTGACTTCAAAGGTTATCTTAACGTTTACGCGATAATTATCAATTTTGCCGTCTTTTACGGTGGCACTTTGCTCGTTGATATATACCGAACGTATGTTTTTTACCGATTTTGCGGCCTGGGCCACTGCTTTTTTTGCGGCATCTTCCCAACTTTCGTCAGAATTTGCCAAAACTTCAATTACTTTTAGAACTGCCATAGTCAATGATTTTTAAATTTCTTCAAGTTAAAAAATAAAACACACAATTCCCTTAAAGAAAGCAGAAAATCAGCCATTCAGGGCAACCACCTCTTTTACCTTGTCTCCCAACATGTTTTTCAGCATGTTCTCGATACCATTTTTCAAGGTGAACGTTGATGAGGGGCATCCGCTACAGGCCCCTTGGAGTATTACATTGACAGTGCCGCTCTGTTCTTCATATGATTGAAAGAGAATGTTGCCGCCATCACTTGCCACGGCTGGTTTTACGTACTCTTCCAAGATGTCGACTATCTGTTTTGAAGTGTCGTCCAGTGCTATGGTTTCCACAGATTGCGACTGCGATTCGTTGCTCTTGGCGTTGGCAGAGACCACTTCTTTGCCATCGGCCAGATAATCTCGAATAAATTCGCGTAGTTGCGGGGCCGCCTCGTCCCATTCAATAATGTCAAATTTGGTGACCGAGACATAGTTCTCGTCAAAAAAGACCTCTTTTACAAAAGGGAAATGAAAGAGTTGCTTGGCGAGCTCAGATTCTTTGGCCTCATCAATGTTCTTGAACTCGAAGGTAGCCGGAACTATCTTTTTGTTGGCCACAAACTTCATGACACCCGGGTTTGGGGTCACCTCGCCGTACACGGTGATGGCTTGTTTTTTTGAGGTTTCGGGTTCGTTGACTATGGGTTCACCGGCATTCAAATATTCTACGAGTTGTTGCGCCACTTCATCTTTGACATCTTTCCAATCCACAATATCAAAACGTTCCAAGGCAATGAAATTACCCGAGATATAGACCGTTTTGATAAACGGAAGATAGAACAGTTGCTGTGCCAGGGGCGAATCTTTTGCCTCGTCTATATTTTTAAACTCATAGCTGCCCTTTACCAAGAAATCATTGGCCTCAAACTTCAAAATAGCTGGATTGTTGGTGGCAACCACGGTGATGTGAAATTCTTTCATCGTAAATATTTTGTCAAAAATACAAAGGAAATATGAGGCTGAGAATTTATAATAATGTATTACATTGAGCGTTATAGTTACTGTTCGAACACGCCACTTGATGAAACTGACCCCAAACTTCTTCATGAAACGCCTTTTTTTGGTATTGATATTGTCATTTGCATTTGGTGCAACATCCCGGGCCCAAGAGGGGATTCCCGTGTATTTTGATTATCTGGCCGATAATTATTATCTGGTGTACCCATCCATGGCCGGTATTGGCCAAGGCGGTAAAATACGATTGACAGCACGGAAGCAATGGTTCAATGTTGATGAGGCCCCTAGCCTACAGACGTTCAACGCCCACTTTAGGATAGGCGACAGAAGCGGGGTAGGTGGTATCTTGTTCAATGATTCAAACGGGTACCACTCACAAGTGGGCTTTAAAATGACCTATGCCCACCATTTGCGCTTGGCTAGCGATTTTAGGGTGTTGAACCAATTGTCGTTCGGTCTCAGTGCCGGTATTATTTTGAGCAGCCTTGACGAAACCGAATTTAGGTCGGTCATCCCCGATCCAGTGGTCACCGGGGTAAAAAATACCACCAGCTATTACAATATAGATTTGGGTGTTTCGTACAGCCTTTTTGAGTTTTATGCGCATGCAGCGGTGCTGAATCTATTGGGCACTGGTCGTGACCTTTACACTGCCGCCGAATTCGATAACCTACGCCGTTATCTGTTTTCTGTCGGATATGTCTTTGGAAGAAGTGAATGGCGGGTAGAACCATCGGTATTGCTACAGTTGACTGAGTTTACCGAAGAAAAAACGGTTGACTTAAATGCCAAATTATATAAAGATGTCAGCTTCGGTACCGTTTGGGGCGGACTCTCATACCGAAGAAGTTTTGATGGGGCCCAATTTCAACAAGACGGAAGCTTCGGCGAACAACGATTGCAGCTTTTCACCCCGATTGTGGGCGTAAACTGGGGCAATTGGATGTTCTCGTACAATTATTCGTACCAAATGGGCGACATTCGCTTTGACAATGGTGGTTTTCACCAAATTACCTTGGGTTACGACATTGGCCAAGAAAAGGGCAACCGTTATGATTGCTACTGTCCTGCGGCAAATTACTAGCACTTTTTGGAAGTAAAAACCATTTCGAGTCTGGCTAGGACGGGAAACTCGATGTGAGAATGGTTCCCCTCCCGAAACTTTCGGGACCGAAATGGCGTTCAACAATAAATTTTACTTCCAACTATAGTTCTTTTTGGCCGCTTGCGCCTTGATGGCCGTAATCATGGCATTTTCAAGCTCACCGGCCTCTTCTTTTTGGTGTTTGGCCATATAGGCCTCACGCTTCGCGTTCAGTTCTTGGATCTCTTTTTGGATGCGGGCACGTTCCACTTTTTTGCTTTCGATGAATTTTTCGATTTCTCTGGAGGATTTTCCTTTTAGTTCTTCTGGCAATTCATCCTTTTCAAGTTTTGAAATATCGAATTCCGCATCCTCAGAGGCATCCACCAAATCCCATGAAGAATTGTTGTAGAGTCCTGTACTCTTGCTCACGGCCCTTTTTACCGCTACGGCTTCTTCCAATTCTACAGCATTGTCATCTTGGGCCACCTGCATTGCTTTTTTTCGTGCACCGGCATGGCCATACGAGATATAGGTGTTGTTCAGCCTTGCGTTCAATTGTATGATGACATCATCGTAAGGCGTATCGATATGCACTACTTGACGGTTGTGGTCGATGGCCATGTAATCGCCACCGGTCAATTGGGCCCCCTTTTTCCAATGTGTGGAGATGCCTTGTTCGTAATTGCCACAAAAAATGGTGTTGACGATCACATCTTTTTCTTTTGCTTGTAAGGCGGCATCCTTATAATCTAGTTTGCCCTGTGTAAAGGGTTCGTTGCCGGCAATAAAGATCATTTTAAGGTCGTCTTTGTTCTTGCCCCAGTCCAATTGTCTCAAAGAAGTATGTATTACCTGTCCGCAATATTCTTCGCCACCATTGGTAGTGAGCGAAAAGAGTTTTTCTGAAATTTCATCGAGATCGCTACTGAAACCTATCACCTGACGGATGTACCCCTCTCGTGACGAAAGGTTGTCATTGCCATACTCATATAGGGCTATCTGCAGTAACGGACGACTATCATTGCCACAACGGGCATAGCTGAACTCGTTCACGATGTCCCACAATTGTGCTTTGGCTTGGTTGATGAGCCCATCCATACTGTTACTGGTATCCAACAACAGCGCTATTTTGACATACTGTTTTGAGGGTTTGGTACTTTTGGCTTCGGCCAACAAAACCGTTGGTTCTTGTTTTTTTGTGTTTGCCTCACAGGCTATGGGTGCTGCTATGGCCAATGCTAAAAAACCTGATTTCAATATATTTTTGATATTTCTCATAGTCGAATTGTTTTTGATGTTGTCGGCGTAAATCTATCGGCGATTTTTTGTAATTAAAATCCATAATGAGTGTATACGCCCAATCAGTGAGTGAATGGGTACCGTTTTTTAGCCCACTGGCATAAAAGCCCTGTTTTTTGCGCGTTTTGGGCATTTTATCATTTTTTCGTCCGCATTAAATCAAGTAAGTTTATCATCGTAATAAGCGCTAAATGCACAAAAAAGGGTACATACTTTGGGTGTTCTTGCTGTTCACCTACCCATTGCTCTCCCAAGATTTACCTGGGGAGAAAACCTTTTTGTTGGAGGGGTCCGTAAAGGGAAAGGAAAATTATACCCCGATCGCTGGAGTGGAGGTGAGAACCGATAAGGGCCAGTATACTACCACCAACGGTCTTGGTGAGTTTAAGATCAAGGTGGCCATTGGCGATTGGTTGATTGTTGAAAGCCCAGATTTTGAAACGGTCAGGCACCGGATTGGTTCCAATGAAGAGATTTCGGTTTTGGTAGAAGATTATGAGCCTAGCCGGAAACAGCTGCGTCAAGAAACGCACCAGGTTTTTTTAGATTCTGCCATCTTTTATAAAAAACTGGATATTGAGAAGAGCATCGACTTTGTGGTACAGGCCATTTCAAGCTTGGGCAAGCGTGGAAATAAAAAGGAACTTGCCAATGCCTACACCGTGTTGGGCGAGATCTATCAATACCATAAGCAATATGACCTGGCCATTGACAACTTCAAGTATGCCCTTGAACAGCGCCGAACCGTAAAAACCTCACTGTTGCTTGGCAAGACCTATATTCTTAACAAGCAGTTTAAAGATGCTGAAAACATCTACGAGTCTTTGACAGACATAAACCGTATGGTGCCGTATCAACGGGTTGAAATGTTCGAAGGGCTCGGCGATGCCAATAAGGGGCTCGGGCAGATCGATCGGGCACTCGATTTTTATAACGAGGCATTGAAGATTGCCGAGAAGAACCAGATCGCGCCGAAGGTCACTGACCTGAATTCAAAGATTGCTGAGACCTATGCCAAAGAAAAACGACCGGTAGAGGCAGAGGGCTATTTTTCAAATTCGCTTCGCTTGTCAAAGCAGGAGGCCCCGCAGCGTGCCATTCAGGAAAATGAAAAAGTGGCCGATTTTTATAGTGAAGAAAAAAGGTTCGACGATGAGATACAGTTACGAAAGAAAAGTCTGAAAGAGCTAAAGCAACTGCCTGCTGAAAAAGTATCAAGTGGATTGTTGGATGTGCAAAAAGACTCGATTACCCCGCAGCGTATCAACTACAAGATTGCCAATGCCTACATTGCCCAAGAAAAGCTGACCGAGGCCATTCCATATTTGGAAAGAAGCATCGCAGAGGCCGATAGCGAAGACGATTTGGTGGTGCAAAAAGATGCCACCCGAAAATTGTCAGAGGTGTACCGTTACCAAGGTGATTTCAATAAGGCGTTGGAGACCTATCAAGAATACGTTTCGTTGGTCGATACGCTATATGCACGAAAAGAGCAGGAAATTTCACGGGCCGTGCGCCTTAACCGCGAGATTGCCGCGAAGCAGAACCGAATTGCGAGTCTTGAACAAGACCGTGAGCTTACACAGAGCAAGTACAACTTGGCATTGGCAGAGCAACAATTGTCAGAAGAAAGCAACAAGCGCCAAAAATGGGTGATCTACTCGTTGATTTTCGGATTGTTGCTAATGGCTTCGACCGCATTCTTTTATTACCGCAGCAACAGGCAGCAGAAATTGGCAAACAATCTTTTGGCATTAAAGTCGCTGCGCTCGCAGATGAACCCACACTTTATTTTCAATGCCTTGAACTCTGTGAACAATTTTATCGCCAAGAGCGATGAGCGGTCTGCCAACCGTTTTTTGAGTGAGTTTTCGGTGTTGATGCGTGCCGTGCTCGAGAATTCCGAAGAAGATTTCATTCCCCTTGCAAAAGAATTGGAGCTGCTTGAACTCTATGTGAAACTTGAACATTCAAGGTTTCCAGACAAGTTTGACTATTCCATCGAAATCGATGAAAACGTAGATGTTGGGGCTTTTGAGATCCCGCCCATGTTGTTGCAGCCCTATATTGAAAACGCCATTTGGCACGGTCTTCGGTATAAAAATGAAAAAGGCTTCCTGAAAATCGGGGTAAGGCAATTGAATGCCGATCTTTTGCAAATATCCATCAGTGACAATGGTATTGGTCGAAAGCAGTCTGCGGCACTGAAAACATCCAACCAAAAAAAGCAGAAATCAAAGGGTATGGGCAACATCAAAAAGCGCATCGCCATTTTAAACGATATGTACAAAAACAAGGTTGATGTGAGCATAGAAGATCTCTACGATGATGCGACGGGCACCCAGGTAATCTTAAAACTGAGAAAAGACTGATGAACTTACAGGCCATTATAGTGGAAGACGAGGCAAACAGCCGTGAGATATTGCGAAACTATCTTGAAAAATACTGCAAGAATGTGACACTTTTGGGTGAGGCTTCCACCATTAAAGAAGGGCTGCAACTGATCAACGACAAACAGCCCGATATTGTTTTTTTGGATGTGGAAATGCCTTTTGGCAATGCCTTTGATCTGTTGGATGCCCTGCCGGAGCGTACCTTTGAGACGGTATTTGTGACAGCCTATAACCAATATGCGATGGATGCCCTCAACAGCCACGCCGCCTACTACCTGATGAAGCCCATCAACATTGACGAACTGGTGAAAGCGGTGGCCTATGTGGCCGAGGTAAAAGAACGTGAAAATGCCTTGGAAGGCCGCATTTTACAACCACAGGTAAAAAAAGCAGAGGGAAAGATAACCCTACCGCAGCAAGATGGTTTTCAGGTGTTGGAAGTATCTGATATTTATTTCTGCAAGGCTGATGACAATTACACAGAGATTTATCTGGAAGAACGAAAAATTCTGGTCAGCAAGACCCTGAAATATTTTGAGCAGGCACTGTCAGACTTTCCGTTTGCCCGTATACACAAGTCGTATTTGGTAAACGTCAACGAAATCAGAAAATATAAAAAGGGAAAAGGGGGCAGTGTAGTGTTGTCAAACGGAAAAGAACTCTCGGTCTCAGCTTCGCAAAAAGCTAATTTTCTATCATATTTTAAGTAATTTTCCTAAAATCAAAACTAGTTGTATGATCATCAAAACAGTAAATGGCAAGTCACCAAGTTTTGGGGAAGACTGCTTTATTGCTGAAAATGCCACCATTGTAGGCGAGGTGACCATGGGCAATCAATGCAGTATTTGGTTCAATGCCGTGGTAAGGGGCGATGTACATTTTATTAAAATGGGCAACAAGGTCAACGTTCAAGACGGGGCAGTGATCCACTGCACCTATCAAAAGTCGCCGACCACTATCGGCAACAATGTTTCCATTGGCCATAATGCCATAGTGCACGGTTGCACGGTCAAAGACAATGTGTTGATCGGTATGGGGGCGATTGTAATGGATGACTGTGTTATTGAAAGCAATAGTATTATTGCTGCAGGCGCAGTGGTCACGCAGGGCACCCATGTGCCCTCAGGTACCATTTATGCCGGCATGCCCGCAAGAAAATTGAAAGCGGTCAGTGCCGAATTGAGTGCGGGCGAAATAGACCGCATTGCCAATAACTATGTGAAGTATTCGGGCTGGTTCAAAGACAAATAAGGCCCAAGTACAGGAAACAAGAGTCAAGAACCAAGAGGAAAAAGCCAAGCACCAAATCCCCAATCCCAATTAGAAACCACAGAAAACTGTAATAATAGTCGCCATGAAGCTCATGCCGAGATCTTAGTGCCATTTCGTGAAATTCGTGTCTAAACCTTACGACCCCGAGTATCGGGTTTTCTGCAAATTCCAAATCCCAATTGCCAAACTCCAATTATAACCTGAAAAATGGAAACCTTGAACTTTATAATCCTTAACCTTTCAACTTTGAACCAGTAACCCATAACCCAGAAACCCTAAACCTAAAAATTCCCTATTTTTGGCCCTTTAAACCGAACACTATGAACGCCTATATTTTTCCCGGCCAAGGTGCCCAATTCGTGGGCATGGGGTTAGACCTTTACGAAAATCATTCAGTAGCACAAGAATTGTTTGAGCGCGCCAATGACATTCTTGGTTTTTCCATCACTGATATCATGTTTGAAGGGTCGGCTGACGACCTAAAGCAGACCAAGGTGACGCAGCCTGCCATTTTCTTGCACTCTGTGATTTTGGGTAAGGTAATGGGCGAGCAGTTTAGGCCCGATATGGTAGCTGGGCATTCGTTGGGCGAGTTTTCCGCGCTTGTGGCGAATGGAACGTTGGATTTTGAAGACGGACTGAAATTGGTCTCAAAACGTGCTCTGGCCATGCAAAAGGCTTGTGAGCTTCAGCCCAGCACCATGGCTGCCGTATTGGGGTTGGAAGATGCCGTGGTCGAAAAGATTTGTGCCGAAACGGAGGGAATCGTGGTGCCGGCCAATTATAATTGCCCTGGGCAGTTAGTGATTTCGGGTGAGGTAGAAGCTGTAAATGCTGCCTGTGAGAAATTAAAGGAAGCAGGTGCTCGCAGGGCATTGGTGCTTCCGGTAGGGGGCGCCTTTCATTCGCCCTTGATGCAACCCGCCCGTGAAGAATTGGCTGAGGCCATTGAGAATACCAAGTTTAACACGCCTACTTGTCCGATTTATCAAAACGTGACCACTACAGCCGTTTCAAATCCAGAAGAAATAAAGAAGAATCTAATTTCCCAATTGACCGCCCCCGTAAAATGGACCCAAAGCGTACAGAACATGGTACAAGACGGGGCTAAGAAATTTGTAGAGGTGGGTCCGGGCAAGGTGCTTCAGGGATTGGTCAAGAAAATTGAGGCATCAGCGGAAACAGAATCTGCCACCGTGTAGCCAACCCATTTAAACCCAATTATTTGCTCTTTGCCTAAAAAAAAGTGTTTTGGCCCTTATTTTTTGGTCAAGGCAGTAGTTTTTTCTTAATATTGGAGTTCCTTTTAAAGGAAGCTTACCTGCGTGATTTTTAGCGCTTTGCTTCGCTAAAAAGGCCTATCTAAATGAAAATGAAATCTTTTTCCCTAAATCGTTTTAATCTCAATACAAAGAGGATGTTTTTCCTTTTTGTTTTTCTCTCTTCCTTTTTATTCGCACGAGGACAAGTTACGGTTGAGTTTTCTCAGGCTACTGGTTCAGATGATGAGAATGTAGGGGGCAATTTGCCAGTGCTTTTGGTTACAGGTACAGTAACGGTTGCTACGACTGTAATGGTAACTGATAATTTGACGGGAACTGCCTCCAATGGGGTTGATTATACATTTACAACGCCGCAAGTGGTAAATATCCCAATTGGCACCTATCCTGGTGGCTCTTCGATACCTATACCGACTCTCGCGATAACAGGTGATACAGATGTTGAAACTAATGAAACCATTGATTTGTCACTTAGCAATGCCACTGGAGATGCAACTTTGGGGGCACAAATAACAACTACGTATACGATCACCAACGACGACACGGACTCGATAAGCATTAATGATGTCACCCAGGTGGAGGGCGATGCGGGCACGAGCAACTTTGTCTTCACGGTCTCGGTCGATGGCGGCGGCAACGCGGCGAACAACATAGGCTTCACGGTGAACACGGCCAACGGCACCGCGACGGCTGGCACCGACTACGTGGCCATATCGGGCGGCAGCGGTACGATAGCGGCGGGCACCCCCAGCACCACGGTCACGGTACAGGTCAACGGGGACACCGATGTGGAGCCGACGGAGGACTTCACGGTGAACCTCAGTGCCCCGAGCAACGCCACGATCGGCGACGGCACCGGGCTTGGGACGATCACCAACGACGACACGTTTACGGTAACCATAATCGCCAATGACAATGCAGCTACCGAAGCGGGCCCGACCAATGGCGAATTTACCGTAGATTTGGGTGCAGTGAATGCTACTGGCGGCCCCGTTACAGTCAATTATGCAATTTCCGGTTCTGCAACTAACACCACTGATTATACAACGCTCACCGGTAGTGTCGATGTAGCAGACGGCCAGCAGACGGCCATCATCACGGTTACCCCAATCGATGACAACATTGTGGAACCTGATGAGACAGTGATCCTCACGCTGTCAGATGACGCTGCCTATACTGTGGGCAGCCCAGATTCGGCTACGGTTACCATTTCAGACGATGATACTGCCTCTCTTGCAATCAACGATGTAACGGTCGACGAAAATGAGGGAAATGCCATATTCACCGTTACATTGACAGGGGCCGTTTCAACTGGTTTCACGGTGTCGTATGACACCGCTGATGGAACAGCGAATGCAGGATTCGATTACGTTGCAAGTAGCGGTCTGTTGAGCTTTATCGGCAGTGACGGTGAAATAGGAAATATTTCAATAGGGATATTGAATGACAACGTCATTGAACCTTTGGAAGATTTTACCGTTACCTTGTCGGCACCTTCCAATACATCGGTCACATTTTCTGATGCCGTTGGTACCGGGGTAATACAAGATGATGACAGTTGTGCCGCTGGTAATAGTGCTCCAGCATTTAATGCGGGTGAGCCAACCGAATTTTGTGACACCTTTGTCAAGGATTTGGACGATTATGTAACCAGTTCCATTCCGGCAAACTCAGAGTTAAGGTGGAGTACCGATTCCGATCCGAACAACATAGCAGGACATTTATCCAGTAGCGTACTAACAGATGCACCTGGAACTTATTACGGATTCTTCTGGGATGCCTTGAACAATTGTGCGAGCCCGACCCTTACTATTACGTTGGCGTTAAACACAACACCCTCTGCTGGTTCTCCAAACAATACTTCGGCATGTAGTGTGCCTGCCAATGGTATTAGTATTGTTGATCTTGATGATCAATTAACGGGGGCAGATCCAGGCACATGGGTCATTACCACCGACCCTTCAAGTGGGGGCGTTACCTTGTTGCCAGGTAATATCGTAAATTTTTCAGGTCTGCCGGATGGTATCTATGTTTTTACTTTTACGACTACAGGTGCAAATGCTCCATGCAATAATGAATCAGTCAACCTCAGTGTGGCGGTCAGTGATTGTGCCCAGCCCTGTGATGCAGGTTCGACAGCTCCGGCTTTGGATACTTCACAGCCAACAAACTTTTGCGATTCTTTTGAAGTTGATTTGAACGACTATGTGACGAGCAGTGCGCCTGCCGGAAGTGTGCTTACTTGGAGTACCAATCCGGATCCTTTGGTGACCACAGCGCACAGAAGCAGTCAGGTCAGCGCTCCCGGAACGTATTTCGGATTTTTCTACGATGCAACGAACAATTGTGCGAGTCCTACCCTAGAGATAACCTTGGTTTTAAATCGAACCCCAACAGTGGACAGTACTATGGGCGATACTCGTTGTGGAGACGGCACGTTGACCCTTATGGCCACAGTTAGTGAGGGTGGTACTCTAAATTGGTACAATGTTGCTACAGGGGGTAGCATTCTTGGCACCGGAAGTTCTTTTGTAACACCTGACATTTCAGAAACGACCTCTTTCTTTGTGGAGGCAACTGCCAATGGTTGTACCTCTGAAAGGGTAGAAGTGGTGGCCACCGTTAATATCGAGCCAAACCCTGGTACCCCAACCGATACATTTGCCTGCAACTTGGCCGGTAATGGCGGCCCCACCGTAATTGATTTGAACGACACCTTGACCGGTGCCGATTCTGGTGTGTGGACCGTGACCACCGACCCTTCTGGGGGAAATGTGGTCATCGATGCAGAGAACCAAGTTGATTTTGAAGGTTTGCCCGATGGCGATTACGTGTTCACCTTTACCACCAATGGGGCACAGCCGCCATGCACCGACCAATCGGTTGAAGTGACGATAACGGTAAACGATTGTATAGTCGATACCGATAACGACGGCTTGACCGACGGCGAAGAAATAGAATTGGGCACTGACCCCAATGACCCTGATACGGATGGCGATGGACTGACCGATGGTGAGGAGGTTTTGGTCGTTGACGACCCGAGTACCGAAGCCGTGCCTGAGCGTGCCAGCGACCCACTTGATAATTGCGACCCTTTTCTGACGCCCGATTGTGATGCCGAACCCATAGATTTAGAGGTTTTGAAAGCGGTAGACAATGATACACCGCTTGTAGACGAAGAGATTACCTTTACCATCACCCTTATCAACTTGACCATGGATAGGGTAATAGACGTTGTGGTTGAAGATTTGTTGGCGCCAGAATTTCAATATATAAGTAGCGAGCCGTCTAAGGGGTTCTATGCCCCAGAGACGGGTGTTTGGCAGATTGATGAGGTTGCGCCCGAAGAAGAACTTACATTGCAGATTACAGTTTTAGTATTGGTCCCTGGTAATCTTGAGAATACGGCCGTATTGCAAGATTCGTTTCCCTTGGACGCTGATGAGACCAACAATAGTTCAACCGTTGAAATTAGGGTGAGCAGAAGCCCTTGCCAAGACTGTGGCACCATTTGTAATATGTTTTCGCCCAATGGCGATGGGGTAAACGACTTGTTGGTGTTGAACTGCCCAGAAGACTACCCGAACAACACTTTCGAAGTCTTTGACCGCTATGGCAATAGTGTATTCAGTGCGCAGGGGTACAATGGTACTTGGGATGGTACCGGCAAGAATGGTGATTTGCCCAAGGGCACCTATTTTTATATTTTGGATTTGGGCGATGGGTCCGAACCGACCAAAGGATGGATTCAAATCGTCAGATAACCTAAATTGTTCATGAACGCGGTATTGAAAAAATACATAGTGCCGATTTCGGCAATTTTGCTTGCAGCCCTGCCCCTCAACGCACAAAAAGAGCCGCAGTATACCCAGTATATGTACAACATTGGCAGTTTTAACCCTGCCTACGTCGGTACCGTTGAAAGTGCCGAGCTAATGGGGCTGTACCGCGCCCAATGGCTCGATATACCCGGGGCGCCCCGCAATTTGAGATTTGGTGCCAATATTCCCTTTGCCAATGAAAAAATGGGAATGGGCTTTAACGTAATCACCGATGAGATTGGGCCTTCGAGCCAAACGTATATTGACATCGCCTATTCGTACCAGATCAACCTGTCTGATTATACCAAACTTTCATTCGGACTCGATGCGGGTGGTTCGCTGCTGAGTCTGGATTATTCCAAAGGAAATTTTCAAAATCCGAACGACCCTACGGTAGAACAGCAAGATGTCAGCAATTTTTACCCAACCATAGGGGCGGGCATGTTTATGTATGCCGATAATTGGTATCTCGGTATGTCAATTCCGAATTTTTTGACCAACGATATTTATAATGACGAGGTGGCCACCGTCGTCGAAGACAAGATACAGTTCAATTTTATTGGGGGATATGTGTTTCAACTTTCCGATAGGTCAAAGTTCAAACCGGCATTTTTGATCAATACCCTCAAAGGGGCCCCGGTGAACGTGAACCTATCTGCCAATTTCTTGTTCATCGATGCCCTCACGATTGGCGCCTCGTACCGTTTTGACAATGCCTTTAGCGGTCTGGCTGGCTTCCAGATTTCAAACAGTATGTTCTTGGGCTACTCATATGATTATAACACGAACGGACTGGGTGATTTCAGTGGGGGTACACACGAGGCCATTCTAAAATTCTATTTAGGCCGAGGCGATGGCAACAGTAGGTCCAAAGGCACTAAGAAGAATAAAAAATTGAAGGGGAAACCCAAACAAATAGATTCACCGAGATTTTTTTAGCATGAAAATGATGAAATCTACTTTATGGGTTGTTTTGATGCTTTTGTTCACATCGGCGTTTGCCCAAGACAAACGGTCGAAGGGTGATAGCTATTTCTTTCAATACGCCTACAACCAGGCCATAGTCGAATACGAAAAGCAAAAGGCCGAGGGGACGCTTACCCCACGACAAGAGCTGAATTTGGCAGATGCCTATTTCAAGACAAATGCCTACGACAAGGCCTCCAAACTATATCTAGAAGCGTACAAAAGGGATACCCTGATGGGCAACCATCATTTCAACAAAATGTTGCAAAGCTTTTCCAAAGTGGGAAATACAGAGCGGGTCGATGCTTTTTTGGCCACCAAATCAGGCCAGCTTGAACAAGAACTGCTAGAGAACGCTGATTTTAACCGAGAATTGTTAGAGTCCAACACAGCCGGCGAATTGCAATTTGAAATCTTTAATATGGGCAGCAACAGTCCACAATCAGATTTTGCACCAGCCTTTTTTAAAGAGAGATTGCTCTTTAGCAGTGGTCGCCCACAAGAAAAGAAAAAGCAGTATGCACCGATGGGAGAATCGTATCTCGACATTTATGTCGGTCGTATAGGGCCCAATGGCGAGGTATTGAACGCAAATCCTTTTTCGGGCATACCCCAGTCTGATTACCATAAGGCAACACCTTATTACTCTGAAGCTCTTAACGCGATTCTTTATGTGTTGTCAAATACCGAGAATGGTGAGTTGGCCTTTGATGACAATGGAAAAAACGCACTTTCAATTGCAATGCAGGTGGTGGATGGTCAGTTCAGGCTCCTGTTGCGCGATTTAAGCACATCATTCTATTATCCGTTTTATGAGGCTGAAGCCGGCAAGCTGTATTTTGCCGCCAATTTTGAAGATGGCTATGGAGGCACTGACCTATATTACGTTTATACCAATAACGGACAAATAATGTCTGCCCCGGTAAACTTGGGCCCCCGCATCAATTCGCCGGGTAATGAGATAGCACCCTTTGTTTTTGAGAACAGCCTCTATTTTTCTTCGGATGTGTTCTACGGCATGGGGGGCATGGACATTTATAAGAGCAATTTCGAAGAAGAGGGTAATTTCAGTATTCCCGTGAACTTGGGTCCTGGGGTTAATTCAAAAGATGATGATTTCGGTTTCATTATGCGGAATGAGGGAGATGGACTTCTCGGGTATTTCTCCTCAAATAGGCCCGGAGGCCGGGGCAAAGACGACATTTACGGCTTCAAGGTTGATCAAAAACCGGGTCTAAAGACCATTGCCCTTCGCGGAAAGGTCGTCAAGCCTTACGACAATGATGAGGGGGTTGCAAAAGCGGCTGTTCGGGTTTTGGACAAGAACGGCGCAGTGTTAAAAGAAGTGTATTCAGATGAGGATGGCAACTATCGTTTGGAGATACCGTGGCGAGAAGAAGTAACGCTCCAGGCCACAAAAGACCGACACTCTATATTCACTGAAAAACTTCAGTTTTTAGAGGGTCTGGACCAAAAAGAAGGTTTTAAGGTTGATATTGGCCTCTCGTTATATGACGATTTGGTCGAAGAAAAAGAAGGCCAGAAAGTGGTCAAACTCGATAAATTCTATTTCGATAGGGGATTGGCCAAAATTACCCCAGAAATAGCCAAAGAACTGGATAAGGTGGTCGAATTTGTACAGCAATTTCCAGCGGTACAATTGCGTATTGAAACATATACCGATAGCCGTGGGGGCAGCAGCGCAAACTTTAGGCTTACCCAGCAAAGGTCTGATGCCATAAAAAAATATCTGCTCGATAAGGGCGTGCCAGCCTCGAATATTCTGTATTCTGTGGGTTATGGAGAACAGAAGATATTGAACAATTGCCACAACGGGGCCTTCTGCCTTGAGATGTTGCACAAACAGAACCAACGTTCACTGATAGTCGTGTTGAACGATAATGTTATGTTTGAATAACGGCCTAACGGGCCAATGAGCATTCATGGCAGTCTTTTACCCGGCCATAATAGGTTTCCCGATATTTGTGAAGTGTTCTTATCGGTAGCCCAAGAACCATTCTTTTGATATAGGTCACCTTGGGTGAAAACATACCCATTTTTTTAGTGTACCTGCGTTCCCTTCTTGTGCTTCTTTTAATATAGATCAACTTCATAGCCTGATTTTCAGGTGCAAAGCTTCTAAAGACAAATTGCAATCACAAATGTAAGCTGTTAAGTCTTTATTAAAATTTTTGGGACTTGGTCAATCCAATAACACCATCCAACAGTAATACAGGGCAAAAAGTGATAAGAATATCATGCCCACATAGGTCAAAAATTGCAGTGATTTGTTTGGGCGGTATCGTTGTGGCATGTCATTGCCCATTACGGCTTTAAGGTTCATCCATCCCACTATGGGCGCCATAACAAAAGAGACAAAGGTAGCCAAGGCCACCAGTTGCCCCATATTGGCACTGAAAAGTAAAATGACCATCCAATTGATCAGGGCCAGAATGACCACTGTTAAGGCAAATGAGGATTTTCTTGAAAATATCCCAATGTTTGGGTAGAGCTTTGACAGTACATCCAAACTGACCCGTGCAACCGCATCATGGGCTGTCATACAAGTACTGAACATAGTGGCAAAAGCGGCCACAGCAATGAAAATATAGGCCCAATTGCCTATGTGTGCAGTGAAAAGGGTTACCACTTGGTCGGCAAATACCACGGCATTGCCACTTAGTTCGACCCCGGTTCCGTAAAGGGTCATCCATCCTATGATCAAAAAGAAAATGGCCAAGAGTGCGGTCATAAAATAGCCCAAATTGAATTCACCCAATGCCTCTTTGAACGAAGGTTTATTTTTCGACGATTTCAGTTTTTCAATACTCCATAAGCTCACCCATCCTGAAGCTTCAACGGCAGTGGGCATCCACCCCATAAGGCTAATCAAAAAGAGAATACCCACTTCATCAAATATTTTTGGCTGTTCAAAATTGGCGATAGGCGCTGCTTGCCCCTTGTATAGCACCATCACGGTGGTAACAAGCAGGGCCACAAATAATATGGAAATGACCACCTTCAAAGAGTTTTCTAGAAATTTATAGCGGCCAATGATAAGCAGGGTACTTATAAAGGCAAAAAGGGCGAGTGCGGTCATACCCAAATTGGTGCCAGAAATCTTGAGGAGATTCATGAGCAGGCCAGAGGTAACCACATAAAGGGCGGCCAATAGCGTAAATATAGAGACTACCGTTACCAGGGCATACACCCAAAGATAACGTTTGCCCAAATCACGGTAGCCCTGTATCAAACTTTTATGGGTAACGTTGGTGTACCGGACCCCAAACTCAAAAAAAGGATATTTGAGAATATTGGCCAACACTATGGGAATGACCATTACCCAACCATATTGTGCCCCGCCTTTTGTGGAAAGAACCAAATGCGAAGTGCCGATGGCCATACTGGCAAATAGCAAGCCTGGACCAACCAGTTTGATCAGTCTTTTTAGTTTTGCCATATAATAGTCTAAAAAGTGATGGACTAAAATAGGCTATTTTATGGGAAGAAGGAAAAAAGAGGTACATGGTAAAATAACTATATCGTATAAACCATTCCTTTGCGTGAATCGGTATCTAAGATAGAGAAAGTAGCAGGTATATCTTTAAGTTCCCCACCATGGTAACCCATGATGGACCCTGGATTGATGAGCAAGGTCTCACCGACCTTTTCATTAATGGCCAATACATGGTTATGCCCATAACAGACCACGTCATAACCGCCATTTTCAGCCAATTCCCTTGCTTTTTCTGGGTAGTGGTTCGCGGCAATGGACTTTCCGTCAAAATCACCTCGAAAATATTCCCCATGAATGTGGATATTTGAAAATTGTTGCGCCACTTTTATAATGGAAGCCACATCACCATCGTTGTTGCCAAGTACAATATGGATGGGGTTTATATAGGCCTGCCCGAGCAGTTTAATGATAAAGGGGGCGCAAAGGTCACCACAGCATATCATAGCATCAGTGGCTTGCAGCTCAGGTCTTTCGAGGACTTTTTTTAAATTCCATACATGGTCGTGGATGTCGGAGATGATGGCTATTTTCATGGGCAAATAGCGTTTGATATGTTTTTTAAAAGTAAGAAATCTAAAAGATTCTTATGGGCAATACCTCAGAGATAATGGTATTTTTTTAATCGGTATCACACTGCTGTCACTACGGCTTGCTGGGCATTCTTCCAAATCCTTTTGGCAGAAAAGCGCCGTTATAAGGATTTCAAAAATTGAAAGCCGCAACATTGTGCCTACTGCCTAATTACTGCAGGGGTAGTTTGATGGTCCATCCTCAATATCCATAATGCTATACAAGGCAACCTTTTTATGCATGCCAAGGTAACAAAGTGAAATCAGGATCGTCAATTTACTAGGGTGGAATTTTGAGAGTCCCCAGGGATTTATCCCAAAAAGGTAGTGGCAAGAGGGCATCTATTATAACGATGGCATCCTAAAATGGCAGTGATATGGGGTGAAATAAAAGCAACAACTATGGCACATTACAATCAGCATAACAACAGAAGTCAAAACAAAAAGTATCCTCAGAAACGTTCATCCGTTTTGTTGGTTATGGCACTTGCCCTACTGTTCGGATGTGGCGCACAAAAGTCCAAGCCATTGCCTGGGAGGGTGTTCATCTATGAAAAGTCCAATTTGGATGGAAGCAATAAGGGAAAAATAGCTGTTTATTACGAAGGTTTTGGCCAGATAGAGTCTTTCAAATGGCATGAAGGAAATAAGAAGGGCACAAAGGTCAGCGCCGATATGGACCCAAACAGCCATACTGTAAAACACTTTGAGGTTTTCAGGGTAGATCATTTGGGAAATGAGCAGCTGTCTGCGGTATTGGATGTTGCCGAAGACGGCACCATAAAAATCAACCTCGGCGAACACGAGCAGTTATTTGACGCTGGCCCAGAACAATGGCACAGCTATGATTTTGATTTTGCCAGTTTGGGTTATGCCTACCCTATGATTAAGGAAAAGGATAAGCCTATTTCTTTCAATGTTTTAGACCTTGATCTGAAAGAATCACCACCGCAACTAAAGGATTTTGGAGAAGTGGAAATGCGCTTTTTGGAACAGGAAAACAAGTGGTCGAGAAACTTGCTCAAATATACAATCGACGGACCGGGACTTGACCATCGAGGGGGCCATATCTGGTTTGAAAAGTCAGAGGGTTACTTGGTCGCTTTTGAGATAGAAAAGCCCGATGAGCCGGGCTACAAGTCTGGAAAACTTCTATTGAAAGAGGTATTGCCAATGAAAAAACAAGACTGGCCCGCATTCAAAAAAGCTGCATTGAACAAAGGGCATTAAAAAAAGAGCGGCTGTTTCAACCCACTGAATAATTCCATAAAGAATTATTGACTGCGGACTTTTTTGCAAATTAAATTCGATGTGTCGTCAGCTAGATTGAATTGATTGCCCTCAAACCTAGGGCTGTTCAATGGTTTGGGCTCTCCTCTCAGTGCAAATAAAAAACGCCCTACCTTTTTATGGCCCCTGAAGTGTCGCCTTCCATTAAACTCTGTACATTTTCCAAAGACACTAGGTTGACATCTCCGGGAACGGTATGTTTCAATGCACAGGCTGCAGAAGCAAAGTCGAGTGCTTGCTCGTCGGTGTTGTAATGCAACAAACCATAAATTAGTCCGGCTGCAAAGGCATCGCCTGTGCCTACCCGATCGATCACGGGTGTTATGTTCAATGTTTCGGTCTTGATGTACTCTTTACCGTTCCACATTTTGCCCTGTATTTGTTGATGGGAGGCACTTACGGATTTTCTGGTTTTGCCTACCACCTTTTCAATTTTCGGGAATTTGTCCATCAACAGTTTGGCGGCCACCCTGAATTTATCCCCCTCTTGGCCAAGTGAAAACATTTCACGGATTCCCCGGCTGCTTGTAATTACCACATCACAATGTTCAACCAACTCTGGCATGACCTCTTGCATGGTTTTACCATATTTCCACATATTGTCTCTAGAATTGATATCGCCAGAAACTTTGATGCCCATTTCGTTGGCCGTTTTAATGGCTTTAAGACAGCTATTGGCGGCTCCTTCTGAAATGGCGGGGGTAATACCTGTCCAATGAAACCAATCGGCACCTTTAAGGGCTTTTTTCCAATTGATCATAGCAGGTTCGATTAACGAGAATGCAGAACCTTCACGTTCGTAAATCACTTCGCTTGGGCGGTGTACCGCACCTTTTTCAAGAAAATATTTACCAATCATGTCACCTCCGTAAATAACATGTTCGGTACTTAACCAGTGGTGGCGTAGAAATTGGGTGGCCGCTTTGCCAAGGGCGTTTTCGGGGAAGCGGGTCACATGGGCCGCCTTCATGCCCAAATAGGCGCACGATATGGCCACATTGGCCTCACCGCCACCATACACAAGCTCCAAAGAAGAAGCTTGGGCAAATTTTGAATGGCCTGGTGGCGACAACCGCATCATTACTTCCCCAAAGGTGATAACTTTTTTTGGCATGGCATTCCGTTTAAGTGTTACATCATTTTTGATAGATTTATCAATACATCAGTTTTAGCGGCAGGTTTTGTTCAACTACTATTTGCCCCGAATTCTGCAAGGTGTTGTTTGACTCCGTGTTGTTTTTGGCGCCCCACAAACGGGCCACCAGTTTAACCTTGTTGTTGGTGAATTCATTGTCTGAGATATCGACGTTGATAATACCGTACGTATTGATCAAAACGCCATTCTTTTCGGCCGCACCGCAATTCTTGAAGGTTGAGTTTTTCACGATTAGATTTCCACCCACGGTAGATTCGTCGTATCCGCCCCGATAGTAATCGATTACGTTTGCATCCACATTTTCAAAATAACAGTCAATGACATACAGGTTTTCAGCATTGTACTCGCCCCGGTCATCATCTTCAGCGGAAAGCTCAATTCCGTTTTTGCAATTTAGTATTCGGGTCGATTTAAATTTTATGTATTCGGAAAAAGAGTGTTTGTATGCTTTTAGCACATAATCAAAATTTGAAATTTCAGAATCCATTACTACCAAATTGTACAAGCTCGACATGTTTTCCTTTAAACTGGCAAAAGCATAATTGTTTCCCGATCCCTTAAGTTGAATTGATTTTAAAATAAGATGCCCTTTAGGGTTCATTTCAAATGCAGGGGTGTTTAAATCGCCGGTATAGTTAATAGTTGATTTTTGGATGGTGTCAGCCGATTGCACGGTCAACTTTTTGTTGATTTTCAAGGAAGTATTCAATTCGTACGAATCGGCGGTCAATTGTATAATATCACCGTTTTCAGCTTTTTCAATGGCTGCCATCAAGGCTTCCGAATTATCGACGGCATGGGTTGTTGGTTCTATTTCGGTTGGATTTGGATCAAACCAATCGGGGCCATATTGGGATAAATCCATGAAATCCGGATTTTTCGAATTTGCTGCCACCACCGCACCGATTGAATTGGTCGCTGTCCGGGAATTTCCCAACAAATCGTAAGAAATCCGGTCGAATTCAAATCCGTGGTACGCATCAACAGAATTGATTTCTTCAGAGGGGACCCAAAAATTTTCTTGCAATTGGTTTACCGTAAAATCCATTTCCTCAAGTCCATCCACACCCTCAAAAGGGACCCCCTGATTGTTGATGATGTTGCTTTTAAACGTTATGCCGTTTATCGAATCATGGCGCACAATGGGTTTTTCATCACCTTCGGAATTGTAGATGACATTGTTGGCAACAAGGGTGCGAATGGGTGTTTCTGAACGGATTTCAGAGGGGGGCAGTACCCCTTTTTGGTCTACATTGGAACCTACGCCAAACTGCCAAGGCGACTTGCAATCGACCCAAGTGTTGTAGGCCACCACCACATCGGTAACTTGTATATATCGATTTATGGCAGAGCGGCGAATTCCGTTCATCACGGCCAACGGAGCCCTGAAAATTTCTCCTTTGAGATTATAGAAATAGTTATTGGTGACCCAGTGCCCAGTGCCTATAAGCCGTATGCCGCCAACATGGGGTGAATTTTCGTCGCCAATAAAATAGTTGCCGTCCACTGTACAATAATTTCCGTGACGGGTGACCAAAGACCCCTCGCTTTTGTAAAAAACATTGTTTCGAAACTCGTTGAAGTTGCTTTTGCTCGAAATGATTTCGACTTCACCGTTGCATTTTTCAAATAGGTTATTGGCGACCAAGGTGTTGCTTGGCGACATTGAGGTGCTGCTGTTTCCAAGTTGGATCGTTTCGGCGCTGGGGCCACCTTTGGGCGGTCTGGGGCCAAAATGGTTATTGATGATTTTGTGATGGTTTTTGATGCTTTGATTGCCCTCGATATCCACTCGAATGGTGGGCCCTCTGTTCGATTTTCCTGCCAGATAGCAATGGTCCAGTTGGTTTTGGCGCCCTTTAAAGAGCACCCAAAGGTCTTGTTGGTTTTTTTGCGGTTTGTTGAAATCCTTGATTACGCAATTTGTCACGCGACTATGGTTGGCGAGGGTATCTTCGTTGATGTAGAACTGAATAACCGATCTAGAAGGGGCGTGGCCATTGGTAAAATAAAGCCCGTCGACCACCAGATATTGGCCCCCAAGTTTCAAATCTGATTCCCCCTTTATGATGACTTCTCCGGGGGTTTCGGCCCTGAGCGTTATGGGCCGGTCTTCGGTTCCATTGGCGATAAATTGAATTTGGATATTCTCCCATTCCCCGTTCGCCATCACTATTTCAGTGCCGGGAACAGCACTGGAAATTGCCTCGCTGAGCCCCGTAAAGTCTTTGACAAAAACTTCGTTTTGGTTTGAATTTTTGCCACAGCTCCAACACCATAGCACGAATGCAGCTACCACTAAAACATTTTTCATATTACCATACTTTTTAATTACGCTGTTCAGGGGCTATTTGACGCTATGGTCAAGGGTATTCGTTTCCAATTTTTGCTTGTATTCCCATGTTTTTTTACTTGTTGCAAGCTTCTTTCCAATGCTCAAAATCTTCCAATGTCTTTGGGTTGGTCGGCGGATAAAGACCGATAATCGATTGTCCCTCGTTTACTTTCTCCATCACGAACTCCTCGAACAAGGTCATCTGTATACACTCTTCGGCAACTTCAGCTGCCAAATGCGCGGGAACGACCATTACCCCATCGTTGTCACCAACAATAAAATCACCGGGAAAAACGGCCACATCGCCACAGCCAATGGGTTCGTTGACCGCAATGGCTTGATGAAGCGTGAGATTGGTAGGGGCAGAAGGTGTTTTGTGATAGGAAGGAAAATCGAGTTCGGCAATTTCGGCTGAATCTCGAAAACCGCCGTCAGTCACAACCCCGGCAACACCACGTTTCATGAGTCTTGTGACAAGAATCGAGCCTGCCGAGGCGGCCCTGGCATCTTTACGGCTATCGATGACCAAAACATAGCCTTCAGGGCATTCTTCCACTGCTACGCGTTGAAGATGTTTCGGATCCCTGAAAACTTCAATGGGATTCAAGTCTTCACGGGCAGGAATATAGCGTAAGGTATAGGCCTGCCCTACCATGGTCTTTTTAATCGGTTTCAGCGGTCCGACCCCTTGAATAAACTGATTTCGCAATCCTCGTTTAAAGAGACAGGTCGCCACAGTCGCGGTGCTGACCTTTTTCAGCTTTTCTCTGGTCGAATTCAATGGTTGGCTCATTTCTATAGTATTTTGATGTTCTTAGCTTATTGTGCTCTTTGCCAGGTCTCCCTCAAAAATGTGAGATCCTTTTTCATACGTTTAAAAACTTCCTTCTTATCAATTGAAATGCTGGAAGCTCCATGTTCGGCACCTCCCAAGTCGTATTCTAAATGCAATGAGACGGGAACGTTGATTTTGTACTTTTTGAGCAAGGAAAAATATCGGTCGAAATCCACCATACCTTCACCCAAAGAGGTGTTTATAGGTTTCCATTCCCCGTTTTTTTGCCCCCACTTAAAATCTTTGATGACGATTGTTTTGATGAAGGGATGGATGAGCCGAAGGCCAAGTTCCCAACTGCTTCCGCCTTCGACCACGGCATGTCGAATATCGTATTGGCAGCCCAAATGTTCGTTGTCGGTGGCCAAGAGAATCGGCGGCAAGTCCCAAATGGGAGCTCCTACATGGTTGCCCGCATGGTTCTGATAACATCCTATCAACCCCAATTTTTTATTGAGCAATTCCAACGTCTTGAACTGCTGTCCGTAAACAGCCTGACTTTCTGTGATCGACCTGTTTTCTGGATAAGACAGCCAACCCATACGATAATGCGTGAATTTTAGGGCACTGGCGGTTTTTAGAACCTTAATACTTTCCACATCAGTGGCATCGGTTATGTTTGTGGTCATCAGTATCGGTGCGAGCCCAAACTTTTTCATGGGTTCCACCGCCTTGGGCAAATCATCCTCGACCCTTGCGGGAAGTACATGACCCCTGGGTCTTACCGTTAAATCCAGACCTTGAAAACCCATTTCTGCGGTGGCTTCGGCCATGTCATTATAATTCAAGAATTGCAAGTGCTTTGAGAACAGAAACACTCGAAGGCCTTCTTTGGCTTTTTTGGTGCTTGTCTTGTGAAGGGCGGGCAAACTGGCCATGGGCAGTAAACATGCAGAACTGGCAAGTGTTGTTTTCTTGATGAAATCTCTTCGGTACAGGGCCATTTTATGGATTTTCCAGTTAATTGATAAAGATCGCAGTTTGACCAGTTCTTACTTTTTATAGCCGATCGGGCAGATAATGTTTAATAAGATGCCTTTGCGTAAATGGTTATATGTTAATTTTTTGCATTTGACACAAATATATGTATTTTTGGTAAACCAATCTGGTTAACCAATTTGATATGAACAAATTTTTCTTCCCATTACTTTGTTGTTCTCTTTTGGCGATAACGGCATGTAAAAATCAAAACAGCAATTCTAAAAAGGCTGAAACCGCAATTAAGCCGCATGATGTAATTCCATTTTTTCAACATTGGAACTTAATATTGGGCGATGGTTCCAATGTGGGTCAGGCGACGGACTATGAGAATAAGGATTTCTTCTACACGGCAAGGGACGGGAAAGGTGATTGGGTAGTGTTTAAAACCCCAAATGCCGGCAATACCCATGGCACTTCAAACAATACAAGAACCGAACTGGCCCAGCTAAAAAAATGGTCACCAACAACCGATGCCAAAATGAAGGCCACCCTTAAAGTAATGAATGTCTCCAGTACCGGGGATGCCCGCGTTGCATCGACGTACTCGGTGGTGGTTGGCCAGATCCATAGTGCAGATGGACATGAGAACGAGCCACTGAAAATATTTTATAAAAAATTCCCTGGCCATACCAAGGGTTCTGTTTTTTGGAACTATGAAATCAATACCGCAGGTGATGACAATTCAAAAAGATGGGATTATTCCTATCCTGTTTGGGGCTATGACATGTCTGTTGTTGGAACAGATGAAAATACCTATCCGCCAGAACCGGAAGATGGCATTGCCTTAGGCGAAGAATTCAGTTATGAAGTGGAAATTAAGGACGGAATGATGCACCTGACTTTTACCAATGATGGGCATGAAACAAAAACATTTACCAAAAATCTCATCTCGTCGGAATATACCAATCGCTCAGATATACCGGAACAAACCCAAAATTTATTTTTCCCAATTGGCCAAGATGGTCTGGAACGTGAAAATGCCTATGCGGATGAGGGACTCTTTTTTAAATTGGGGTGTTATAACCAAACGAACGGAAAAGACCCCAAAATCAACAAAGTCTGGTGTTCGGGTGCCGAGACCCATGGAGGTGACCTTCAAAAACAATATGCAGATGGAAATTATGCGGAGGTTTGGTTTAAATCGGCCAGTATCGAAATCAGTGATGATGCCATTTCGAATGCCGGATATTTTGAGGCCAACGATGGTTTGAGCGCAAAAACGGTGTACCCCCATGAGGTGATTCCCTTTATGGATAAGTTCAAAATATTGCTAGGGGATGGAACGACCGTGGAGGATATTACGGAGTTCGAACATAAAGACTTTTTCTATACGGCCATCGACGGCACAAGACGTTGGGTGGTCTATAAAACACCAAATGCTGGCGTCACTTCAAAAAATTCGAGCAATACAAGAACAGAGCTGCACGAAAAACGGGAATGGACTCCGGAAGAAGGAGGCAAACTGACCGGTACCTGCAAGGTCATGCAGGTCTCCGTTTCCGGTGATGCAAGAGTTGCTGCTTCCTATTCGGTCGTGGTTGGTCAGATTCATAGCGGCGAGGGCCACGAAAATGAACCTTTAAAAATATTTTACAAGAAATTCCCGGGCCATAAAAAAGGTTCTGTGTTCTGGAATTACGAAATAAACACAGCAGGTGATGATAATACCAAAAGATGGGATTATTCAACCGCCGTTTGGGGCTACGATATGTCAGTCGTTGGAAAAAGCAAAAATGCATACCCCGCTGAGCCTTCGGACGGAATAGAATTGGGTGAGGAATTCAGTTATGAAATAAATGTCTATGATGGTATTATGTACCTCACCTTTAAAAGTGATGGCCATGAAACAAAAACATTCACCAAAAACCTTATCGCATCGGAATATGTGAACAAATCAGATTTACCGGCACAGGTTAAGGAGCTATTCGTGCCCATAGGACGAGACGGAACCGAACGGGTCACAGCCTACAAAGGTGAGCTATGTTATTTCAAGCAAGGTGCTTATAACCAGACCAATGGAAAGAGCCCCGAAACAAATAGGGTCTGGAGTGCCGGTGCAGAAACCTATGGCGGCAATATCGCCAAGCAATATGAAAATGGCTGTTATGCCGAAGTGTGGTTTAGAGAAGCGACCGTGGGGCCAGGGGTACCGCCCAAATAGAATAAATTGAGGTAGCCAAAATTAAATAGCGTAACCAATTAAGAACAACAGTATATGAAAACTTTCGGAGCAAGCAAGGAATTTTTAATGGACGACGACATTGAATGGGAAGTGGTCGGCGAAGGTGTCAAGAGAAAAATCATGGGCTATGATGATAAGATCATGCTCGTGAAAGTCCATTTTGACGAAGGGGGTGTTGGCCCCATGCACGAGCACTATCATTCACAGGTGACCTATGTAGAAAGCGGTGAATTTGAATTGACCATCGGCGATGAGACCAAAACCATGAAAGGCGGCGATGCATTTTATATCCCTCCCCACGTGATGCACGGTGCAATCTGTAAAAAACCAGGCATTTTGATTGACGTTTTCAGCCCCATACGTGAAGATTTCATGGCGTAAAAGTGTTAAAATCAACAAAATACTTTTTTTAACGAAAAAATAACATATATTTGGTAAACCAAATTGGTAAACCAGTTTGGAAAACCAATAAATACTGTCAACAAAACTTTTAGAATTGACCAATGAAACATTAATACAAAAAATTGAAATAAAAAAGGACAGGTGCACGCCTATCCTTTTTAAAGATTACTTCTTGTAGGAGGGAAGTAATTAAGTAAACATGAACAGTATTGTGAACATGTTCCTTGCAAAAATAATGAATTTCATCTGTTTTAGTCGGGAATATGTTGAACAAAGTATGGTTAGCTACAACCTTTTTTATCACAGAAATTAACTCAACAATTTAATCTAACTGAAAAACAGATGAATTTAAAAGCAAATCTATTTTTGATTGCGATGTTGCTGGTCAACATCCAATTGTTTGCCCAAGACACCTATACGGTCTCGGGCACCGTTACAGACGCCCAAAACGTACCCATACCAGGGGTGAACGTCGTTGTTGTAAACACCACTAGGGGTACCCAAACAGATTTTGACGGAAACTATTCCATTAATGTATCAAATGGGGAGAGTTTGCAATTCTCATATATCGGTTATGCCACGCAGACCGTTGCTATTACAGGACCGAGAACTCTGAACATTACCTTGCAAGAAGATGCCAGTGAATTGGACGAGGTCGTCGTTATCGGTTATGGTACACGAAAAAAATCATCCTTGACAGGAGCTGTGGCCAAAGTGGAGGGTGGCGAAATCGCTGCAATTCAGGCCAGTAGGGTTGATGAGGCACTAGGAGGTAAATTGTCTGGTGTATTGATTCAAAACCAAGATGGTGCGCCAGGAGCAGACCCGAAGATCCAAATTAGGGCAGCCTCCTCCATCAATGGTAATTCGGATCCTTTGATTGTTGTAGACGGGTATCCCATCTCTGGGAGCTTAGCAACTGTCAACCCCAACGATATTGAAAGTTTAGAGGTATTGAAAGATGCCGCTTCGGCCGCCATTTATGGTTCTAGAGGGGCAAATGGTGTTATTTTGGTAACGACCAAGAAAGGAAGAAAGGGCAAGGCCACTTTTAATTACAATACCTACACAAGCTTCTCAAGTAGGTACCTAAAAGATAATGAGATGCTTAAAACGGCTGGTGAATGGGCCGATATTTTAGATAAAGGCATAGCCAGTGGCAGATTTGATGTTTCTGAATTGGACCCTGATTTTCTGAATTACAAGCTAAATGCCTATAGAAATGCCCCCGATGTTGTGGCAGTGGAAGATTGGCTTTTCAGAAACGGATTTACTATGAACCACGACTTTAGTATTAGTGGAGGTACAGATGACGTTAACTATTTTGCTTCCGTCGGATATCAAAACATCGATGGTGTTGTGATTACCCAAGGATTTGAAAGGCTAAATGCACGTATGAACATCGATGCCAAATTGGGCAAAAGATTTAAGACCGGAATGAATTTCAGCGGGTTTGCCTCTAAAAGGGACATTGTCGGTCATGATATGCGCGATTTATTAAGAGCATATAGCATTCATCCAATCTATCATACCGAAGCATCCATTGCATTTGTGCAGCAATTGGATCAACAGGCACAGGCCTTGGGTCTTGCTTCCTTTGATTCAGGTTATAGGGGCGGTGATGCACCCTTCAACAATAGCATATATACTTTGGAACCGGGAATGACCGCACAAGATTGGCATTACGGAAGAAGTGGAAATGGTATTGGGGGTTCCGGTGACGCTGGCCCCGCGACCAAACTGGACAATACAGACCGTTGGCAAAAAACATATTTCGCTAACGTCACATCCTATTTACAGTATAGTATTTTGGATGGCCTGGACATAAAAACAGTTTTGGGCGGAGATCTCAGGGATACCGAAGACTTTTTCTGGAGAGGACTCGAATTTGATTCACGCGCACGCAGCAATCAGACAGCCTTGGACCGAACAAACGTAAAAAGATCCTCGATACTCAGTGAAACCACGTTGAATTACTCAAAAGTAGTGGGCAAGCATGATATTGCTGCTGTAGCCGGTATTGAATTCCAAAATTTCTATATCAGGGGAATTGCTTTGGATGGAACAAATGTGCCCTTCACGGACATTGTTAATTACAACTTATTGAATCCTGCTGACATAGTCGTGACTGAACGCGACGAGACCATTTCACGAAGAAGCTTTTTTGGGAGGGTCCAATATGCCTATGATAACCGTTATTTATTTTCTGCATCGGTTAGAAGGGACGGTGACTCACGTTTTGGTGCCAATAAAAAATATGAAACATTTCCGGCATTATCGGTGGGTTGGAACGTTCACAACGAATCATTTTATAATTCAGATTTCTTGAGTTTGTTAAAATTTAGGTTCAGTACAGGCTCATTGGGAACGACCTCTGATTTGGGCGCATACAATTCATTGAGCCTATTAAACCCGGCTCCGACAGCCTTCGGAATTGGATACTTGATCCCTTCTGATGTGGCCAACCCAGATTTAACATGGCAAACCAACACAGAGAGAAACTATGGTGTTGATTTGGGCTTCTTAAAGAATCGAATAAGATTAAGCGCTGACTACTATACCTCCGACATTGAAGATATATTGATAAATCAAAGTGTGTCTGAGGTTCTCGGCACCTCTTCAATACGTCTTAATTCAGGTGATGTAAGAAGTAAGGGGTTAGAATTTGAGCTATCGGCAATTATTGCACAAAAACCTGAATTCAGTTGGGATGTCAGTGCAAACCTGTCAACCGTTGAAACAGAAATCACCGATTTGGGTGGTCTTGATGAATTGCCGGCGGTTATTTATGGACAGAGTGGAAGAGGACCTGTTTTTAGAAATTATGTTGGTGGAGAAATTGGTGAAATGTGGGGGCTAGAAACCATTGGGCGAGTCGAAGATAGTTTCATAGAAGATCCAACCAGGGTTATTGGCCTGAACAGTTCTGAATATTATGTTGTAGACCAGAATGGTGACGGGGTAATTGATAGAACGAGAACAGTTGAAGAGGGAGGCGACTTGGTCAAAATTGGTCAAAACACACCTGATTTTTACTGGGGCTTGAACAGTTCTATGAGGTATAAGGCTTTTGATATGTCGTTCCAATTCCAGGGAGCTCAAGGAGGAGAGGTTTTTAATATCGACCCCATTTATTGGCAATCTGAATTTGGCGGAAGGGTGCGCGATAGTTTTGATGCAAACAATGACGGTATTGCGGACCATAACGGTTTGCACTATACCCAGTCTAGAAATCAACTCGATGCACAGATTCAAGACGCCTCGTATCTGGCCTTGAGAAACCTAACGCTTGGTTATAGCATCAATCATGAAGCGACCAGAAAGATTGGAATTAGTAGGGCCAGAATCTATGTGGCAGCAACAAATCTCTTGTACTTGTGGGGAGATGATTACACTTCTTTCAACCCAGAAGGTGTCGAGACCACTAATGGCGGTTATTTAGGGCCAACAACTTACGGGGTACAGGTAGGTGCAAGTCCAATTGTCAGAAGCTTTACAGTAGGTTTAAATGTAAATTTTTAAATGAATAAAATGAAAACAGTATATAAATTGGTATTGGTGTCATTGTTAGTGATGACAGCATGTGAAAACGATTTGGATCAAGCTCCGCCAAATATAGCAAGTGCAGATTCATTGGAAGATTTTGAGGGCGTTTTGAACGCGGCCTATTATTACCAGCTTGGTGCAGTTACTCCAATGGCAGTGATGGGCGACTTTAGGGCAGATAATGCAGTAATGGACGAAGAACCTTATCCAGAATTCGATAGATTTGGACCTGATTTGACAGTAATGGAGGATCAATTTTTTCGACCATTTTACGCGGCATTGTACAAGTCAATTCTAAGTGCCAACAATGTCATAGAAAATTCCTCAAATGAAACCCATGTCGGCGAGGCGAAATTTCTTAGGGCATTGTCTTACTTTAAACTCGTCCAGGTTTTTGGTGATGTCACCGTAAACTTGGCTGCAACGCCAGACGTTACCGATCCTTCTATTTTGGCAAGGCAACCGGCCGCTGAAGTATACAATAACGTAATCATCCCCGATTTGCAAGATGCCATTGCTTCCTTGGACAATTCTAAAATATCAAGCGGCAGAGCATCTCGAATCGCTTCACAGGCCTTATTGGGGCGGGTATATGTGTACAGAAACAACTTTAGTAGCGCTGAACCATTGCTAGCAACTGTTGTAAATGGGGCCGCTTCTGCCGGACTAGGATTGCAAGCCAATTATGCGGATATTTTCAGTGTGGACAACGAGCTGAATTCTGAAATAATATTTGCAGAACCAAGATCGGTTTCAATATCGGACGAATACGGATTTACTGAATTTTGGTCTTGGTATGGAGGTCTAGATACAAAATCCCTGATGCCTTTGGATCCAGATTTGATAACCGCCTATGATAATAGTCCCGGAGATCTAAGAAGATCCGTTAATATTGATGAGGCACTTATGGCTTCCCCAAAATACCCCCAGTCTGGAGGCGATGACCATGACTGGATAGAAATAAGGCTGGCAGATGTTATCCTGTTATATGCAGAATCTTTGAATGAAAACGGTAATACACCTGCAGCGATAGTTGAGTTGAATAAGATTAGAAATAGGGCAGGATTGGCCAATACGACCGCAACCACTCAGGCTGAGGTCAGACAGGCCATTGCCGATGAAAGAAGATTGGAGCTGGCTTTTGAAGGCCATAGGTGGTTCGATTTGGTGAGAACAGGAACAGCCGAGGCTGAAATGGGTGTCACAATCAATAGCAATTATTTTTTGTTTCCGATTCCAATTTCTGAAATTCTAGCGACCGATGGAGTCATTACCCAAAACCCTGGGTACTAAGGCGCAACCAATGGTTGCCAATGCCTTTGCAAAGGCCAAAACATAAGAATTGAGAATTAAACATGATGAGTAGTTATTTGAGTTAGTTTAGTAAGCATGTAAAAGCCATTGACCCATTGCTTTAGGTCAATGGCTTTTAAAAAATGATGTAGCCGGACATTCAGATGACCAATGCAAAATTGGTAGGCATAATTTCTTAAATTTAGCAAACCAGTCTGGTTGACCAGTTATCGCAAAACTAAAAGCAGTTCATGAAATTAGAAGTCCTTACAAAGAGCGAGAATCGAGAAATTCAGTATGAGATCATTTCCAAAATTCGCGATTTGATCAATTACAAGAACTTGGAACCGGGAGACAAGCTTCCCTCCGAGCGTATGCTGTCAGAGAAATTTGGGGTCAGTAGAAGCAATGTAAGGGAAGCGATCCAAAAACTAGAGTTCTATGGCCTGCTAAAATCGAAGCCACAAAGTGGTACCTTCGTGGCAGATATCGGGCAGATAGCCATGAATGGGATGATCGAGGACATCTTGAGGCTTGAAGAACCTGATTTCAAGTCTTTGGTCGAAACCCGAATTTTGTTAGAATTGAAGACCTGTAGGTTGGCTGCAAAACGCAGAACCGATCAAGACCTAAGGCAAATGGAAGAGGCGCTCAAGGCGTATGAAGCGAAAGTGCTCAATGGCGAAGATGCGGTTCAAGAAGATCTGCTCTTTCATTTGGCAATCGCAAGGGCCAGTGGCAATAGTACAATGAATACTTTTATGTTGATCATTACACCAGAGATCATCACCAATTTTGAAAGGTATCATGTTTGCGACGCCAACCTTTCTCTCAAGGGAATTCAAGAACATAAAGATATTTATCAGGCCATCAAGGATCAGAATCCGCAATTGGCCAAAGAAAAAATGAAAAAACATTTTAGGGTACTCTACCAGTACCTTTATAATACGTGACATACAATATTGATCCAAAGTAAAAATGCACGGTTTTACTTTGGGTTTCTCGAGTAGGAGGGAATATAGTTTGGTTTCTATACCAATCCAGATCCAAGCTAACGGTAATATTCATTTGCCAAATTCAGCAAAAACTTTCCGTTGTTCCCTTTAACTTAAAACTTAAAAAATGAAAGTTAAAGGACTCAGATGGTGGATAATCGCATTGATATGTATTGCGACCGTCATCAATTATATCGATAGAACCGCGTTTGGTGTCATGTGGCCCGAAATGGGCAAAGACCTTGGCATGGATGAAGCGGATTACGCCATCATGCTGAATGTTTTTATGGTCACCTATGCCCTCGGCAAGTTTTTGTCGGGCAAGCTCTACGATCAAATAGGCACTCGGTTGGGCTTTGTGTTCTCCATTGCCCTGTGGTCGGCCGCTGCTGTACTGCATGCCTTTGCAAGAGGTTTGGTGTCGCTCTCAGTTGTTAGGGCAATGTTGGGCCTTGGTGAAGCGGGCAACTGGCCCGGGGCCGTAAAAAGTAATGGCGAATGGCACCCAGTCAAAGAACGGGCCATCGCCCAGGGCATTTTCAATGCCGGGGCATCTTTGGGCAGTGTAATCGCTCCGGCTTTGATCGCTTTTTTATATGCCCAGTTTGGCTGGCGCACCACATTTATCATTTTGGGGTTGATCGGCTTTGTTTGGATTTTCCCTTGGCTCATAATCAACAAATCAAAACCTGAAAAACATCCATGGATAACCGATAAGGAAAGAGATTTGATTCTTTCCGATCAGATTGCGCCCACTGAGGAGACCGAAAAGGAAAAAGGATCCTCTCTGGCAAAGATTTTGGGCTACAAGGAATCTTGGGGTGTTCTGGTGGCACGTTTTTTCATAGAACCGATCTGGTGGTTGTTCGTAGGGTGGATGCCTCTATACCTCAATTCAAAATTTGGATTCAGCATAGAACAGATCGGAGCTACCATCTGGATCTCATACCTAGGGGGCATGGCCGGCAGTATAGCAGGTGGGTGGTTTTGTGGTAAATTGATGGAAAAACACTCGGTTGATTATTCTAGAAAGCTGTCGATATTGATAGGGGGGGTGCTCATTTTCTTGGGACTTTTGGGCATTATTTTCCTTGTCAAGGGCAACAACCCTATGACATTCATTTACATTACAGCATTGGTGTTGTTTGGCTTTCAATTTGCCATTGGCAATATTCAAACGCTTTCCAGCGATCTGCTCAAAGGGCCTTCCGTAGGAACCTTGGCAGGTCTTGCAGGTACGGTCGCCGCTGTTTCTGTAATCATCATGAACTGGCTCATACCAAAAATAACCACGGTTTCGTACACCCCGGCATTCATAATCATTGCAGTATTGGCCCCATTGGCCGTACTATCAATTTATGTCTTGATAAGAAAAATAAGACCAGTCGAACTCGATTCGATATCATAAACACTTAAAAAAGAACAACAAATGACATCAAAAGGAAAAGTAGCCGTTATAACAGGAGCAACAGGAGGCATCGGCTTTCAAGTTGCAAAAAGACTCGGAAAAGACGGATATACTGTAATCTTGAACGGAATAGAAGATGAAGCGGGGGCCCAGAGGGTAAAAGAACTTACTTCAGATGGTATCACGGCTGAGTATTATGGGTTTGATGTAACAAACGAGCAAGCGGTTACGTCGAATATCAATAGAATTGGCGAAAAATATGGTAAGATAGACGCCCTGATCAACAATGCCGGCGGCCTTGGTGGAAGGTCTAGGTTCGAAGAGATGACCACTGAATTTTACAGAGGCGTAATGGCACTAAACCTTGATTCAACATTTTTCGCTTCTAGGGCCGCCATACCTTTTCTTAAAAAAGGGGAGAATGCCTCGATCATTAATTACACTTCGATCGCTGCCTGGAATGCCGGAGGGCCGGGGGCAGGCATCTACGGAACCTCCAAAGCGGCAGTACATGCCATCACCAGGGCATTGGCAAAAGACTTGGCAGAATATGGTATTCGTGTGAACGCAGTTTCACCGGGAACTATAGATACCCCCTTCCATGCACAAATAAAAGCGACCAAACCGGAAGTATTCGCTTCATGGAAAAACAATATCTTACTGGGCAGACTGGGCCAGCCAGAGGAAGTGGCTTCCGTTATTTCTTTTTTGGTAAGTGACGATGCTTCATTCTTGACGGCAGAAACCATACAAGTAGGTGGCGGACAAGGATTGGGAATTTAATATATATTATGGGAAAATTAGAAGGCAAAGTTGCCGTTGTAACGGGAGGTTCACGAGATATTGGGCGGGCCATATCGATTAAGTTGGCCAAAGAGGGTGCCAAGGTCGTGGTCAATTATTTCAATTCTGAAAAAGGGGCCAATGAGACCGTTGATGAAATCAAATCTTCTGGACAAGAAGCCGTGGCCGTCAAAGCCGATGTTTCCAGCCTGGAAGACATCAAAAAATTGAAAGCAGAAGTGGTCAAGGCTTTTGGTGGTCGCGTTGATATTCTGGTCAACAATGCAGGCGGCCTATTTGCCCGCAAAACGTTACAGGAATTCGATGAGAATTTTTACGATACGGTAATGAACGTCAATTTTAAGTCCACCGTTTTTGTGTCCCAGGCTTTTGAACCACTGATGGGCAAAGGTTCGGCAATAATCAATCTTTCATCCCAAGCGGCCAGGGATGGTGGTGGGGGCGGTTCTGCCCTGTACAGTTCCTCAAAGGGGGCGGTGACCACTTTCACTAGGGCGATGGCAAAAGAATTGGGCCCCAAGGGAATACGTGTAAATGCGGTCTGTCCGGGTCTGATAGGAACTAAATTCCATGACGATTTTACCAAAGATGAAATACGAAAAAAAGTAGCTTCGGTTACGCCTTTAAGAAGAGAAGGTCGCGCAGAAGAAGTAGCCGATTTGGTGGCCTATCTGGCATCTGACGAATCGTCTTTTATTACAGGCAACAATGTTGATATCAATGGCGGCCTTGCCTTTAGCTGAACGGGCAAGGTGAAACAGTAAAATGAAATAATTATTTTAGGACCAATGAAGAAAGTAGTAACGTTTGGCGAGATAATGTTACGGTTGGCCCCACCGGGCTTCCTTCGGTTTTCTCAAGCAAACTCATTTGATGTGGTGTACGGCGGTGGCGAATCGAACGTTGCCGTATCCCTTGCCAATTATGGCGTTCCGGTAGATTTTGTGACGCGGTTGCCCGACAATGACATCGGGCACTGCGCACTAATGGAAATGCGTAAACGGGGGGTCGGTACCGATAAGATCATATTTGGCGGCGACCGCCTCGGCATTTACTTTTTGGAGACGGGTGCCGTAAGCCGTGGCAGCAAGGTAGTTTATGACCGCGCGCATTCGGCCATGGCCGAAATTGAGAAGGGAATGATCGACTGGAAATCGGTTTTTGAAGGCGTGGGGTGGTTTCATTGGACAGGCATCACCCCAGCCATTTCCCAAGGGGCCGCAGACGCATGTTTAGAAGCGGTTAAGGTGGCCAGTGATATGGGGGTAACCATTTCCACAGACCTGAACTATAGGGCCAAGCTCTGGAAATATTGCGATGACGCGAAAAGGGAAGAGATCATGTCCCGATTGACATCTTACTGTGACATTGTTCTGGGCAACGAGGAAGATGCCGAAAAGCACTTTGGCATCAAGCCTGAAGGTTTGGACATTACCACCCAGGGCGAACACGTGAAGGCCGAGGCCTTTCTATCGGTATGCAAGCAAATGATGGAGCGTTTTCCAAGGGCCAAAAAAGTGATTACAACCCTTAGAGGGTCGTTGTCTGCCTCGCACAATACATGGACCGGCGTGCTCTATGATGGCAAGACCATGTACAAATCACCCGAATACCAGATTACCCATATCGTCGACCGTGTGGGCGGTGGTGATTCTTTTATGGGCGGATTGATTTACGGATTGCTCAAGTACCCTGATGATGACCAGAACGCGCTGAACTTTGCCGTCGCTGCATCATGTCTGAAACACACCATCAAGGGCGATGCCAATTTGGTCACGGTTCAAGAAGTTGAAAAACTGATGGGAGGCGATGCCTCTGGCAGGGTAGCAAGATAGAAACTAGGTCGAGCGTTGGGGTTTTTAAATTTAGTTCCGCACAAGGATGGAAAGACATGCTGTTGAAGCACAAAAGTAAATAAGAAATGGCTAGATATTCAAGGTTGCAGGTTGCAAGGGCAATGCACGATACGGGAATGGTGCCCCTGTTCTATCATCCTGATGTGGCATTGGGGAAAAAGGTACTCAAGGCCTGTTATGACGGTGGCGCAAGGCTGATGGAATTTACAGCCCGCGGTGACTTTGCTTTCGAGGTTTTTTCTGAGCTGAACAAATATGCCCTGAAAGAGCTTCCTGAAATGATTATGGGCGTCGGATCTATTACCGATGCCGGAGCCGCCTCCATGTTTCTGCAAATGGGGGCAAATTTTTTGGTCACTCCTTCCCTTAGAGAAGATATTGCCGTGGTTTGCAATCGAAGAAAGGTGCTCTGGTCACCGGGCTGCGGTTCATTGACGGAAATCAACAGGGCCGAGGAACTCGGCTGTGAGATCATCAAATTGTTTCCCGGTTCCACCTATGGCCCCGGTTTTGTAAAGGCCATTAAAGGGCCACAGCCTTGGACAAGTATCATGCCAACAGGTGGGGTGAGTACCGAAGAAGAAAATTTAAGGGCCTGGTTTGAGGCGGGGGTAACCTGTGTGGGCATGGGATCCAAACTGATCAGCAAAGAGATACTTTCCAAAAAAGATTTTAAAGCGCTTGAAAATAAGGTAAGGGAAACGTTGGCCATCATCGCAAAAATAAGGGGGTAGAGAAATGGATAAGCCGATCGCAAGCAGATCATTTCTAAAGAAAGTATTTGCACTGGTATTGGCTTTTGGCCCGGGAATCTTTGCCATTGGCTATACCATCGGTACCGGAAGCGTTACTTCGATGATAGTGGCCGGTAGCACCCACGGTATGCAGCTGTTGTGGGTGTTGCTGTTGAGCTGTTTCTTTTCGGGCATTCTTATTTATGTCTATGGCAATTATACCCTGATTACAGGTGAAACAGCCTTATTTGCTTTCAAAAAACACTTAAAATGGGGTAAGCTCATGGCGATTCTGATCATCATCGGAATCGCTTTCGGTCAGTGGAATTCGCTGATGGGCATTATGGGTATTTCTGCCAATATCATCTATGAGATATTTGCGATTTATTTTCCGCAGATCGGCCAGTATAAATACGAAACGGTGATAGGCATTGCAATTGTGGTAACCGCCATTTTTTATGCCCTTCTTCTGGTTGGCAAGTACACCTTTTTCGAAAAGATTCTGGTCATTTTCGTCACCATAATGGGGCTTTCCTTCCTGATATCCCTTTTTCTGGTATATCCATTGCCCACAGACGTGCTCAGGGGGCTGGTGCCAAGCATCCCAGAGGTACAGGGCGGTAAAATGTTGGTTGCCGCATTTGTTGGAACGACCATGGCCGCTGCCACCTTTTTATCCCGCCCGCTTTTTGTAAAGGGCAAGGGCTGGACCGTCAACAATCTTAAAACACAGAAAAGGGATGCCATTTTGGCCGCCATTCTGGTATTTGTCATAAGCGCCACAATAATGGCGGTCGCTACGGGAGCCCTTTTTTATGAGGGAAAACCAGTGACCCAAGTTTTAGACATGGTCAATACCTTAGAGCCCGTTGCAGGCAAATTTGCCCTGACCCTTTTCTTTTTTGGAACCCTAAGTGCAGGGCTTTCGTCAATTTTCCCCATTTTATTGATTGTTCCCATCTTAATTGCAGACTACCAATCTGGGGAGTTGGACACCAGTTCAAGACAATTTAAGATCATCACGGCCTTCGCCTGCCTATTTGCCCTGATTGTGCCCATATTTGGGTCAAACCCTGTTGAGATGCAGATTCTATCACAGGTATTCAATGTCTTTGTATTGCCCTTGGTTATTATTGGGATTTTCGTTTTGATAAACAACAAAAAACTAATGCAAGGTCACAAGACGGGTATTTTGTTGAACATTGGCCTGATTACCGCACTTTTCTTTTCATGTATCATTTCATACAACGGCATTATGGCATTGTCAACTTACTTTTAAAATCGGAGGGAAATTCCTCACGGAATTTCTGCTGTAATGTTTTTTCCACTTATTATCTTTTGGCTTCAATTTCTAACGGTTCTATTTTAAATCCGTTTTCTTTTAGTTGTTCCAAAAGGCTGTATTTGTTTTTAAGGTGGTCATAACCTACTGCAATAAAACAATTTTTGGTTTTGAGGTGTTGAGGAATAACCTCCATCCAATTCGCGTTTCTCTGTTTTATAAGTATATCGTCTTGAAAATTTTTAGAGAATTCATATTCAAGGTCAAAATAACGGTACTTGTTGGTAAAACTACAATCGCAATTATCTAAACCTGATTTTGTCAGTTTTTTGATCCAAAAACTGATTTTTTTCCGTTCCTCATCCCATTCGGAAAATCGTATTCTTTGTCTATCAAGCTCAATTGAATGCTATCGGTTTCAAGTCCAATAACTCTTATGTTATTTTCTTTGGCTGGCTGGATAAGATAATTGTCAAAATATTTCCATTTGTCGGTTGGCAATGCGGTTTCACACTTCTTTTCTTGAAATTCTTGCTGTAATTTCCATCGAATTTTGATAGGTTTCAATTTATATAAATCAACATTCCAGTTTTTGCTTATCTCCTTGAGTTTTGCTAAATCTTTTTTCTTTTATCGACGTTCTTATTTTGTTTGAAGCTTTTCTTGAGTTAATTGTTTCCCTTGTCTCTTCAATGTCGTCAATTGACTCGAATATCGCCAGTTCGGATTGTAATAATGCGTTTTTTAGTTTAGGAAGAGAGTCTACAAATGAATTTCCAAATTGATGAAAAGTGCCGACTATTGTCGAAATCTTTCCACTATCCGTGTCCGTTATTTTCCACAATGTAGTGTTTTGTCCAATGGTTTCTTGGCACATTGAAAATACTATCAATGTAGTAAGTAGGCTTTTCATTTGTTGAATTTCCGCTCGCCAAGTGGGACTTGTATGGTGATTGGTTTTTTTCTGTTGTAATAAAAAACAATTACAACAATTGCGATTAACTGTGCCAGTATTGACAAAATGGAACCTTCAAATCCAAACTCTCCACCGTTGATTAAATTTTCCTCAACTATCTGATGTTCTATAATTGAATAAGAATCTAATCCACTGACATTGAATCCTAATAAGGACTGGAATAGATTCCAACTAAAATGCAAAGCGATCGGAAACCAAAGGTTTTTTGTGTAGATATATGTTATTCCCAACAATATGCCTCCCACGAACAATTCGAAAAGCGAAAACATGCTAATATTCGGATTGAAGCCGTGCATCAATGAAAATAAAATTGAGGAACTAATCAAGGCTCCATACTTATTGAAAGAGGTCATAAGATTTTTTAAAATGTAACCCCTAAAAAGTGTCTCTTCTACAAGGGCAACAATTAAAAAGTGGAACGTGATTAAGGTCAAGTCTTGCAAGTTGAATGTAATCTGTGTAAAACTAATTTCCCCCAAGAATTCAAGAATAAGATAACCCGACCCCATTATCAGTCCACCAAGTATGATACCGAAAACAAAGTCTATCAGTCTATTTTTGGTGTGAAATCCGAGCTCTAGAAATCTTTGTTTGTCAACAAATTTCATAAAAACTGAAATCAGCAAGAAAGTGCCAAATAAATCGAAGGCGCTGACAATCAGTTGTTGTAAACTGGTTTCATTGGAAACGTCTGTCATTAAATCAACTCCAGCAACTAGATAACCGATATACTGAAAAATTCCAACTATAAGAATATATGGCACAACTAAAAGTAGAACCCGTTTCCAACCAACATTGTTTGATTTTTGTTCGGCCATATGAAATTAAAGATGACGGTTACGCTATGATTTTGTTGTGGGTTCGCGCTGGTACGAGATGTCTGCCCGTATGCTAAAGATAAGTGATTACGGCGATTTTCAGACCTGACCTGAGAGCGGTCGAAGCATGGAAATTCCGCCCACAACGTAGGAGTATAGATCATATGATCTATATATCTTTTATGTACGCAACATAAGATAAGAGATCTTTAACGCCCTTGAAGGAAGTTTCCGCTACATGGGTATATAGAAAGGTGGCCTTCGAATAGTTGTACCCATGTTGTACCCGAGCCATTTTTTAAAGGAGAAAAGCCAAGACCATTGGTCTCGGCTTTTTGGTACTCGGGACGGGACTTGAACCCGTACGGCCACAATGGCCATTGGATTTTAAGTCCAACGTGTCTACCAATTCCACCACCCGAGCATGTCCATAAACAAAAAACTCCACCCGTGGTGACTGAGCGGAGTCAAAGTCGAGCGAAAAACGGGATTCGAACCCGCGACCTCCACCTTGGCAAGGTGGCGCTCTACCAACTGAGCTATTTTCGCGTAAAACCTAAGAACAAAGCACCATTTTTTTGATGCTCGCCTGTCTTCCGATAGGCAGGTGCAAATTTAAAATAATTCTTTAAACCAAAAAGAATTTTTCACTCGAAAAGTTCAACCTTGCCCTCTTTAGAGGGAAGATGGGCGGGGGTGTTTCGTGGCTACGAGCTGGCACTCTTCTTCTTGCTCAGTAAACGTTTGATTTCATTGAGCTTCATCAATGCTTCTACCGGTGTCAGCGTATCGATATCGAGATGGAGTATCTCCTCTTTGATTTCCTCCAGCAGGGGATCGTCAAGGTTGAAAAAGCTCAGCTGCATTTCTTGGCCCACGGACTGTAGGGCCTCGGTGTTTTCTTTTTGCGAATGTGATTTTTCGAGCTTCTTCAATATTTTGTTGGCCTTTTGTATGACTTGTTGTGGTACACCGGCCATTTTCGCCACATGGATTCCAAAACTGTGCTCACTGCCCCCGGGCACCAATTTTCGAAGAAACAGCACGTTGTCTTTCAGTTCTTTGACCAACACGTTGTAATTTTTGATACGGCCATAGGTTTCGGTCATTTCGTTTAACTCATGATAATGGGTAGCAAAGAGTGTTTTTGCCCTTGCGGGATGTTCATGCAGGTATTCGGCGATGGCCCAGGCAATCGAAATACCATCGTAGGTGCTGGTGCCCCGTCCGATCTCATCCAATAGTACAAGGCTCCGCTCAGAAAGGTTGTTCAAGATAGAGGCGGTCTCGTTCATCTCTACCATAAAGGTAGATTCGCCCATGGAAATATTGTCGCTGGCACCCACCCGCGTGAATATTTTGTCAACCAGACCGATCGACGCTTTTTCGGCGGGCACAAAGCTTCCCATCTGGGCAAGTAGCACAATCAAGGCGGTTTGCCTCAGAATTGCCGATTTACCGCTCATGTTGGGCCCGGTGATCATAATGATCTGTTGGTCGTCCCTATTGAGAACTACATCATTGGCCACATAGCTTTCCCCAAGGGGCAATTGTTTTTCGATTACGGGATGTCGGCCTTCGCGAATCTCGATCTGGGTCGAATCGTTCACCTCTGGGGCGTGGTATTGGTTCTCTTTGGCCAATTGGGCAAACGCGCATAGGCAATCGAGCCGTGCCAACAGATGGGCGGTCTGTTGAATGGGTTGAATGTATTCTTGCATCCACACCAAAAGTTGCTCGAACAATTGTTGTTCTAGCTGTGCAATGCGCTCCTCGGCCCCCAGAATTTTTGACTCGTACTCTTTGAGCTCCTCGGTGATGTAGCGCTCGGCGTTCACCAAGGTCTGCTTGCGAACCCATGAATCGGGCACTTTGTCTTTATGGGTGTTGCGCACCTCTATGTAATACCCAAAAACGTTGTTGGAGGCTATTTTTAATGAGGAAATGCCGGTCTGTTGCATTTCTCGTTCAAGCATTTTGTCGAGATAATCCTTGCTTGAAAAGGCCAGGTTTCGCAGTTCGTCCAACTCTTCTGAATAGCCATCGGCAATGGTCTGGCCCTTTAGAATATTGACAGGGGCATCTTCGTTCAGCACCTGTTTGATCTTTGTGCGTAGGGGTTCGCACGAATCAAGGCCCTTGCCCAATGTTTGCAAAGCCGTGTTGTCGGCTTGCTCGATGACTTTTTTTATGGGCAGTACCGCTTCAAGCGAATTTTTTAGCTGCACCACTTCTTTGGGGTTGATCTTGCCTGTGGCCAATTTTGAGACCAATCGCTCAAGGTCGCCCATTTGCTTGATATGGTGCTGTATTTTCTGTAAAAAGGCCTCTTCTTGATGCAGGTAGGTTACTATGGCAAGTCTGTTCTTTATTTTTTCAAGATTTTTAAGGGGGAGGGCCAACCAGCGTTTCAACAGCCTGCCCCCCATGGGCGAAAGTGTTTTGTCGATAACCTCCAGAAGGGTGACGGCATTTTGGTGGGTCGAATGGTACAGTTCCAGGTTGCGAATGGTAAAACGGTCCATCCATACATATTCCTCTTCGGCAATGCGCTGAAGCCTGCTGATATGCTGCAGTTGTCGGTGTTGGGTCTCAGAAAGATAGTGCAACACCGCACCCGAAGCTATAATGCCCTGTGATAGGTGCTCGACCCCAAAACCCTGCAAGGTCTTGGTCTTAAAATGGTTGGTAAGGCTTTCATGGGCATAATCGGTCTGAAAAATCCAATCTTCCAAGAAAAAGAGATGCCATTGGTTGCCAAATGTGTCAAGAAAGTCTTTACGATGGTTTTTTGAAACCAGTACCTCATTGGGCGAGAAATTCTGCAACAGCTTGTCGATTTGCTCGCGGCTGCCCTCAGAAGTAAAGAACTCACCGGTTGAAATATCCAAAAAGGAAACCCCTAGCTTTTGCCTTCCAAAATGGACGGCACCCAAAAAATTGTTGCTTTTGGCACTCAGAATATCATCGTTCAGGGCAACCCCAGGGGTCACCAGTTCGGTAACGCCCCTTTTGACGATGGTCTTGGTCTGTTTTGGGTCTTCAAGCTGGTCGCAGATGGCCACCCTTTCGCCGGCCTTTACCAGTTTTGGCAGGTAGGTGTTGAGTGAGTGGTGCGGAAAACCCGCCAGTTCGGTCTGGTCGCCCCCATTGTTGCGGTGGGTCAGAACAATGCCCAATATTTGGGAGGCCTTGATGGCATCTTTCCCAAAGGTCTCGTAGAAATCGCCCACACGAAAGAGCAACAAGGCATCGGGATGCTTGGTCTTGATGGTATTGTATTGCTGCATCAAGGGCGTTGTCTTCTTGCTTTTCTTTGTGGTGGCCAAAACGTAAAAAAGTATTTTTGCCGAAAATATGGTTTTAAGGGTGCTTCGAAAATTTTTGTTGATATTTTCGGGCCAATAGTTGAAAAATAAACATGCGAAAACTCCGTAACGAAGAACTGGACCGATTGGATGTCGAAGAATTCAAAAAGGCCAAGAAGATCCCCTTGGTATTGGTGCTTGACAATATCCGGAGCCTCAACAACATCGGCTCCCTATTTCGTACGGCCGATGCCTTTTTGGTACAGAAGATATACCTCTGCGGCATTACGGCCACACCGCCCCATAAAGACATTCGAAAAACCGCTCTGGGCGCTACCGAAAGCGTTGATTGGGAATACCGAAACGATATTGGGCAATTGGTCGATGAACTAAAGGGCCGGGGCATCAAGGTGCTATCGGTTGAGCAGGCCGAGGGGGCCACGATGTTGAACGATTTTCAGGTAGAAGACCAGAAAACCTATGCCCTGATCTTTGGCAACGAGGTGATGGGGGTGCAACAAGAGGTGGTGTCTGCAAGTGACGGGGTCATCGAAATTCCACAATTCGGCACCAAGCATTCGCTGAACATTTCGGTGAGCGCGGGGGTGGTTATTTGGCACTTTTGGTCTCAACTACAGGCCAAAAAATAGAAAACCCTGACGGATCTGCCAGGGCTTAGCATATAGTTTGAGTTAGTTAGTTTCAGTGAAACCGGCTGCTAATAAAATAAAACCAATCGTTATATCCAAACAAATGCCTTAAAATTTTGTTAAAGGGGAACTCCCAGAATTTTTGATTGCAGCATATCCAATATCGTTTCATAGTCAGAAGGGTTGGCCACAAAATCGAGCTCCCCGAGGTTGATGACGAGAGAGTTTTCTTCAGGAAGCCCCTTGATAAAATCCAGATATCCCCTGTTTATTTTTTCTAGATAGGCAGGCTCTATTTCCAATTCATATGACCTTCCCCTTTTACGGATGTTTTCGAGCAAACGTTCTGGGGTTTGGTACAAAAAAACATATAGATCGGGCTTTGTCACCTCTTTGTACATAAAGTTGAAGAGCTTTCGATAGAGCATGAATTCTTCTTTCGGCAGGGTGATCTGGGCAAAGATCAACGATTTAAAGATATCGTAGTCACTGACCAAAAAGCTCTTGAACAAATCCAATTGGGTGGTATCATCGGTAAATTGTTGGTAGCGATCTGCCAAGAATGACATTTCGAGCGGAAAGGCGTAGCGCCCCGGATCCTTATAAAATTTGGGCAAAAAGGGGTTATCCGCAAAACGCTCCAATACCAATTTGGCATTGAAATCTTCGGCTATTTTTTTGGTCAAGGTGGTCTTGCCCGCCCCGATGCTTCCCTCAATGGCCATGAACTGCAACTGTGCAAAAAGCTCTTTTTGGGTGCGATGCAGTTTTGTGGGCAATTTTTCAAGTGGGTTCTTGTCCCCGCACTGCTGCAAAAGGTTTCGGGTATCTTTCTTGAGCACGGGATGGTAGAACTGCGGGGCGATGTCTGCCAACGGCTTCAGCACAAAACGCCGGTTTGCCATTTCGGGGTGTGGTATGGCCAAGGCATCTGTTTGAACCACCTGATCGCCATAGTAGACGATGTCTATGTCGATGGGGCGCGAGCTATAGCCCTGTCCCTGTTGGCGTATGCGGCCAAATTTCTGTTCGACTCGAAGTAGTTCGTCCAAAAGACTGGTCGGCTCAAGGGAAGTCCGCAATTCAGCGCAAACGTTCAAAAAGGATCCTCCCTCGAAACCTATCGGCGGATTTTCATATACAGGGGATATGGCCGTCACTTTTCCCGCACTGGTCCCAAGTTCAAAAAGGGCCTTTTGAAGCAAATTGAGGCGATTGCCCAGATTGCTTCCCAACGATAGATATGCAATAGTTTCCTCCTTCATATACCGGGCAACAAAATAAACAAAACATTGCGACAATGGTTATCTTTGCGAGGCAATAAAAAAGACGGTATGAAATTTTTGCGAAACTTGTTGGCAGCCATTCTCGGCACACTCATTGCCTTTGGAATACTATTCGCCATGTTCCTGATTTTTTTGGCATTGGTGGGCAATGCCGATGACACGGTGGCCATTAAAAGGGGCTCTGTGTTGGAAATAACGCTTAACCGGCCTATCTATGATTATGAGGGGCAAGATGAAGCGGACCCTTTTAGGGGCCTGTTCGAGGTCGGTGCGGGATTGGATGAGATCTTGCATGCCATTGCGGTTGCCAAAAATGATGAAAATATACGTGGTATTAGCCTGAACTCGGGGTTTTTGATGGCTGGCATGGCACAGACCCAAGAACTCAGAAAGGCCCTTCAAGATTTTAAGGACGCGGGCAAGTTTGTGTATTCGTATGCAGATTATTACACCCAAAAAGACTACTATTTGGCCAGTGTGGCCGATAAGGTATACCTGCATCCGCAGGGTGCCATGGATTTTAAGGGACTTTCCACTGAAATCCTTTATTTCAAGGAGCTACAGGAAAAATCTGGGGTCAAAATGGAGGTGGTGCGCCACGGCAAGTACAAGAGTGCGGTAGAACCTTTTCTCTCCGATTCCATGAGCGATGAAAACAGGGAACAGATCAAAGAATTGATTACCTCGTTATGGAATGTGATGATAGCGGATATCGGTGCTTCCCGTAACCTTGACACCGGCGACCTTAATAAAATAGCCGATACCTTGGGCGCTCGCTTGCCCGAATATGCGGCCCAAACGGGTCTGGTCGATGGGGTGCTGTACTTTGATGAGTATGAAGCAGAGTTAAAGAACGAACTCGCCCTAGCAGAAGATGATGAGGTCAAGTATGTGCGTCTGCCAGACTATGTGAAGGTGGCCAAGCGCAAAAAGATCACTACCGGAAAAGATAAAATTGCCCTGATCTACGCCCAGGGAGAAATTTTGTATGGTGAGGGCGATAAAGATTATATGGGACAGGGCCTTATCACGCGGGCCTTGAAGAAAGCACGCGAAAATGACCGTGTCAAGGCCGTGGTGCTAAGGGTGAACTCCCCTGGGGGCAATGCCCTTACGGCCGATATTATTTGGCGAGAGGTCGAATTGACCAGAAAGGTAAAGCCCGTAGTGGTCTCATTGGGCGATGTGGCCGCTTCGGGCGGCTATTATATCGGTGTGGCCGGTAATCATATCGTGGCCGAGCCCACCACCATAACGGGGTCTATCGGGGTCTTCGGAACCATTCCCAATATCAACGAACTGGCCGATGATATCGGTATCAACGCCGAACAGGTGGGCACCAATGCCAATTCGGTCGATTATTCACTTTTTGAGCCCATGTCAGACGGTTTTAGAAAGGTCATTGAAGAAAGTATCGAGAATACCTACCAGACCTTTTTGAGCCGGGTTGCCGATGGAAGGGGAATGTCAAGGGCCGCTGTCGACAGCATTGCCCAGGGCAGGGTATGGAGCGGTGTTGAGGCACAGCGTCTTGGCTTGGTAGATGATTTGGGCGGATTGGATGTGGCCATTGAAAAAGCAGCGGAACTGGCAGAAATCGATACATATGGGCTGCTCAAATACCCTAGGTACAAATCGGATTTTGAACGTCTCATGAGTGATTTGAATGGAATAAAAATGGATATTGGCAGGGCTGTGCTCAAAGAGGAAATAGGGGAGGATGCCTACCAAATACTCCATGACCTTAAGCAGTTGACCCAACAAGAAGGTATTCAGGCGCGTGTTCCCTTTACCCTGAACATAAAATAAACGGATGACGTCGAAAGACAAGAAACGTGCGTTCTCGGTGTATCTCTATCTCGGTGCCCTGTTCATCACCTCATTGGTGGTATCGAACCTGATTTTCCAGAAGTTTTTTTATTGGTATCCTTTTGGCGACACAACCATATTTGGGGCGCCCTTGTTTGAGCTTTCAGTGGGCATTTTGCCCTATCCCATCACCTTTTTGATCACTGATCTGATATCTGAAATTTATGGAAAAAAGAAGGCCAATCAGGTGGTGACCGCAGGGATTTTTGCTTCGTTTTTCTCCATTTTGATCATTTATGTGGCCAATGAGGCACCGGCCATACCCTCTTCGGGTATTGATGATGAAATCTTTACAAGGGTATTTGCCCTGACGCCATTGGGCGTGTTGGCCTCTATGCTGGCCTATCTGTCGGCTCAGTACATCGATATCTCCATTTATCACTTTTGGAAAAGGCTTACCAAGGGCAAGATGTTATGGCTGCGAAACAATTTTTCGACCTTTACCTCGCAATTGGTCGATACGTTGACCGTGGTGGCCCTACTCTGTATTTTCGGGGTGCTGCCGTGGGACAAATTTTACGGTCTGGTCGTCAGCGGCTTTATTTTTAAGATAATTATAGCATTTTTAGACACCCCGTTGCTCTATCTTTTCGTATATATATTTCGAAGACGTTTTAACCTAAAGGTGGGAGAAGAAATTCGGTTGGATTGATACTTCGGCCTTTGCAAAAAAAGATGTAACCTTTTTCAACAGTCCCAAAAACCATGAAAAAGAAAAAGAAGAAAAAAATTCTACGGATTACCGGCGTTGTCTTTTTGGCACTGGTCGGTATTTTATTGGCCATTCCATTATTGCTGGAGGGCAAAATAGGTACCCTTATTAAAAACAAGGTCAACCAAAATATCAATGCAACGCTCGATTTCAATGAGGCAGACTTGAGCTTATTGGGCAGTTTCCCAAATGCCAAGGTCTCGCTCAAAGGCACCACATTGGTCAACAAGGCACCTTTTGAAGGCGATACGTTGTTTTCTTCCGAGAAAGTGGCACTTACCATGGGCATTGGTGAACTCTTCAACAGTGCTGAAGATCCGATTGCCATTAAAAGCCTGGTCATAGACGGGGCCAAGCTGCACATCAAAATAGATGAGCAAGAAAATGCCAATTACGATATAGCCAAGGAAGACGATAAGGCCACCACTTCTTCACAAAGCGGGGGCAATGATTTTTCGTTCGACCTTGAGTTATACGAAATCACCAATTCAAAGGTGGTGTATGATGACCGTTCGACCGATATGCGCTTGGTGGTAAGTGAGATACGGCACACAGGAAAAGGTGACCTGTCGCTGGCCACATCAGAACTTCAGACAAAGACAGACGCCTTGCTTTCGTTGGAGATGGACAGCATCAGCTACCTAGACAAGAACAAAGTGGCCCTTGATGCGTTGATTGGCATTGATTTGAACGAGAACAGATATTCCTTTCTAAAGAACGAGGCACTGGTAAACCAGCTGCCACTGGTCTTTGATGGGTTTGTGAAGGTCAACGATGATAACCAAGAGATCGACATCTCTTTCAAAACGCCTTCGTCAGATTTCAAGAATTTTCTGGCGGTCATTCCCACAGCGTATTCAAAAAGCATAGGGAACGTTGAGACGAGCGGCAATTTTGAGGTAAACGGGCGGTTTGAGGGAATTTTAGACGAAGAACATATTCCAAGGTTCAACATAAAGGTCAATTCAGAAAACGCCTCGTTCAAATATCCGAACCTGCCAAAATCGGTCAGAAATGTCAATATTGATGCCGAGGTGGTGAACGCCAGCGGCTTGGCCGACGATACTTTTGTGAGGGTCAAGAAACTAACATTTCAAATTGATGACGACCGCTTTGCGGCCCAGGCCGACATAACCGATTTGCTGGGCAACACTAAAGTAAAGGCGGCTCTGGACGGAAAGATAAACTTGGCCAATATCTCAAAGGCCTACCCCGTACCTGCGGGTTATGACCTATCGGGGCTTTTGACAGCCGATGTGAGCACTGCCTTTGACATGGCCTCCATCGAGAACCAGCGCTACGAAAATACCAAGACTACCGGTACCCTGAACCTTCAAGGGTTTCAATACAACTCACCCGAATTGAAAAACCCGGTAGTGATCGATGAGGCGGCACTCAAGTTCAACCCTACCACCGTGACCTTAAATAATTTTTCTGGAAAAACGGGGCAGACCGATTTCAGGGCAAACGGCACCATCACCAATCTGTTGGGGTATTTGTTCAACAAAGAGGATATCCAGGGGAATTTCCAGTTGAGGTCGAACACCTTTGCCGTCAATGATTTTATGGTCGAGCAGACTACTGAGGAAGGTAAAGAGAATGCTGGTAGTACATCCACTGAAATGGTCAAGATTCCTTCGTTTTTGAATTGTACCATTGATGCCACGGCCAACAATGTCATTTACGATAACCTGAATTTGACCAGTGTCTCAGGTCGCTTATTGGTAAAAGAGGAAACGGCAACCATACAAGGCCTGACCTCTTCTTTGTTCGGTGGAAAACTGAATCTGAACGGAAAAGTTTCCACCAAACCCGAGGTTCCCGTGTTCGACATGGCCTTGGGAGTGGACGGATTTCAGATTTCAGAATCTTTCGCAGCGATGGACATGCTCAAGGTATTGGCGCCGATTGCCAAAGTGTTGGAAGGAAAGTTGAACTCGACCATCAACCTGTCCGGTAATCTCAAAAACGATATGACGCCCGATTTGGCCACCTTGTCGGGCAATCTGTTGGCAGAATTGCTCTCTACTGAGTTCACCGCCGAAAGAACCCCATTATTGTCCACGTTGGACAGTAAACTTGATTTCTTGAACCTGCAGGAATTGGACCTCAACGGACTCAAGACCGCCCTTAGTTTTGAAAATGGCACGGTGGCGGTAAAACCTTTTGATATCAAGTATAAAGATTTTGTCATCAATGTTGCTGGGGGCCATACTTTTGACCAGAAACTACAGTACAACGTCACCATTGATGTACCTGCGAAATACTTAGGTTCTGAGGTGAACAAACTCTTGGCCCAGATCGATGATACAAGTCTGGAGAATTTGACCATACCGGTAATCGCAAACATCGGGGGCAGTTATACCAACCCGAATGTGACCACCGATCTGACCACCGGGGTCAGGAAATTGACGTCGCAATTGGTTGAGATCCAAAAAGAAAAATTGAAGAACCAAGGCAAGGATGCTGCCAAAGACCTGATCGGGGGGCTCTTTAAAAAAGATTCGACCGCAGGCGATTCCTCAGCAGCTGAAAAGTCTGACGTCAAAGCTGTTTTGGGTGGTTTGCTGGGCAACAAGAAAAAGGACACCACCACGAATGACAGCACCGGAGTGGTTAAGGATACAGTAACCACGGGAGACGTTGCTAAAAAGGCTGCCAAAAATATCTTGGGCGGATTGCTGGGAGGCAAAAAGAAAAAGGATTCAGTCAATTGATGGTTTTCCATCAATTCACCTTGTTTAATTTTCAAATATGCAGTCCATCAATTCTTTCAGGTGGCTTATTGGTATAAAACATACCTCGGGGGCTTTAGTCCGTTCAATCGCAGGTAAACAAGCATTTGGCCCCTGTGGTGGGTTATGTGGTCGGCAAGCAATAACAAAACCTGTCTTTTTGTTCTATCAGATCCAAAATAATCCAATCGTTCTCCAAGTTTGTTCACATCAAAATTTGAAAGGAATTCTATGGTTTTGTCGAAGGTATCATCGATTTTTAAAATCATATCTTCTTTTGATTTGGCATCTACCTTTAGTTCGGTGTCTGTATTCCAATCCCTTGCCTTACGTCCACCCATTAAAGATTGACTGTGCCAGTCCATTGCCCAACCAATATGCATCAAATTTTCTGCAAAGCTCATTGATTCCGGAGTCGCTTTGAACCCATATTTGTCTTCTGGCATACTTTCGGCAACAAGCAGCAAATATTTTCTTGAATTTTCCAATCGTTCTAAATATTCCCTGATAAAAACATCCTCTTGGGCATTCAAATCCGACGCAAAAAAGGAAAGTAGTACGATCGAAGCCAAAATCAGTGGTTGGTTCATAACATTAAAATTTGATGTATAAACAACAATACAAATCAGAAATGAGTCACTTTATTCCATAATATCGATAAGTTATGCAATCGTTATTGGTCAATTGATGTCAATCCCCACAAAATAGCCTTCACTGCCACGAATGTTAAAAACAGTGCTGTCTTCAAAAATGAGGTATTGCCCTTTAATACCCTTTAGCACCCCGTTATAAGATGGGGTCTTGTCCAAATTAAGGCTTTTCACCTTTTCAGGGTATTGCAGCACCGGAAACTCGATTTGTGTCTCTGTGTTCGAATCGATATAATACTCAGCGGCTTCTTCGGGTATAAACGCTTTAAGTCTGTTTCGCCATTCGGTCAAATCGAGGTCTTTTACATCGTTCTTCAGCATCTTTTGCCAACTGGTCTTGTCGCTGACATGCTCTTTTAAGGCTACCTCGGTAATGCCGGCCAAATAACGGTTGGGCACTTCTACGATTTCGATGGCCTCATGGGCCCCTTGATCGATCCAACGAGTGGGTATTTGCGATTTTCGGGTTACGCCCACCTTGACGTTGCTCGAATTGGCCAAATACACCACATGTGGCTGTAGTTGCATTCTTTTTTCATATGCCAGATCGCGGTCTTCTTTGTCGAGGTGGGCGGTGCTCAATTCTGGTTTCATGATCCAATCGCCAGCTGCAGGGGTCTCAAAAAAACAGGTCTTGCAAAAGCCCTGACGGTAAATGGGCCGGTTTTCACCGCAGTTCAGGCACTGAAATTTTATGAACTCGATCTTCAATGATTTGTCCAATGCCTGGTTCATGTTGATAAAATCATGGTCGAACACCAAAAAATAGTTGACAGGTGGTCCAATCTCGGTCCGCATTTTACGTAAAACGCCTTCGTATAACATAGGTGGTGAAAATGAGAAGTTTCTTATTTTAGCAATGAACTCATTTTAACTTTTGGCCAATAAAAAAGTTGAACGGGTTCAAAGACCGCTTGTTCGGCTAAATATACCAAAAATGCCCATACCGTTGTTCAACTCGATTGCCTCTTGGCTTCTGAAAAAGCGCTACCACCAGATAGAGCTGTTTTTGAAATATCCGAACGATGTTCAGAACGAGGTGCTGCACCAATTGGTCTATTTTGCCAAAGACACCATGATCGGTAAAGAACATGGGTTTGATTCAATCGATAAATACGAGCACTTTGCCGAAAGGGTGCCCGTAGTAAGCTATGAAGATATTGCCGACACCATCGAGCGTACGCGCAAGGGCGAACAGAACCTGTTTTGGCCCACACAGATAAAATGGTTTGCAAAAAGCAGCGGCACCACCAATGCAAAGAGCAAGTTCATACCCGTGAGTACCGAGGCGCTTGAAGACTGTCACTACAAATCAGGAAAAGACCTCTTGTGCCTTTACCTAAACAACAACGAAGATTCACAGCTTTTCAAGGGAAAAGGCCTTCGCCTGGGGGGCAGCAAAGAGCTGTACGAAGACAATGGCACTTTTTTTGGCGACCTTTCGGCCATACTCATCGACAACATGCCCCTGTGGGCCGAATTCAGTAGCACGCCCAGTAACAAGGTATCGCTCATGGGCGAGTGGGAGACCAAGATACAGGCAATCATCGAGGAAAGCATCAAAGAGAACGTGACCAGTATGGCAGGGGTGCCCTCTTGGATGCTTGTACTGTTGAACAGCGTACTTGAAAAAACGGGCAAGAACCATTTATTTGAGATTTGGCCCAATCTTGAGGTGTACTTTCATGGCGGCGTGAGTTTTGCACCATACAAAGAGCAGTATAAAAAACTGTTGCCCAGAAAGAGCTTCAAGTATTACGAAATCTATAATGCCTCAGAGGGTTTTTTTGGTATTCAAGACCGTAACAATGCCGATGACCTGCTGTTGATGCTGGATTATGGTATTTTCTATGAGTTTATTCCAATGGACGGGTATGAAACTGAAGAAGAAAGGGTGATTCCCATCTGGGAAGTGCAGACCGGTGTCAACTATGCCATGGTCATCACCACCAATGCAGGCCTATGGCGTTATAAAATTGGTGATACTGTGCGGTTTACCTCTACCGACCCCTATCGCATTAAGATTACGGGGCGCACCAAGCACCATATCAACACCTTTGGCGAAGAACTGATAATTGAGAACGCCGAGGAGGCCCTGAAACAGGTCTGTAGAAAAACAGATGCACAGATAAAAGACTATACGGCCGCCCCTATCTTTATGGAAGGCAACGAAAAAGGGGCCCATGAATGGATCATCGAATTCAGAAAACCGCCCAAAGACATTGCCTATTTTATCGAAATGCTCGATAATGCCTTAAAGGCACTGAACTCAGATTACGAGGCAAAAAGGTACAACAACATTACCCTTACAATGCCCAAGGTGCACGTTGCGAGGGAGAACCTTTTCTATGACTGGCTCAAGGGGAAGAACAAATTGGGCGGTCAGCACAAAATTCCGCGATTGAGCAATAATAGGGAATATATTGACGAATTGCTTCAAATGAACCGGGCCGCTTTAATCGACAATGGACTTTAAACCTGTAGCTTTTCCGTAAACCTTTTTGGGAAGCCGTTTTTTCTATCAGTTACTTATTTTGAGCCAAATATTGGCCCCATACTCTCACTAAATATGATGTTTGCAGATATTAAAATGATTTACGAAAACGTTTTCGTAAAAAATGGCTTCTCATCGAACAAACCGTTCTTTTGAACAAATAAATATGGATTTGCGTCTATAAAGGCTGAAGTTTGAGGGTGTTAGAAAGTTCCCTGATCTTGATTATAATACGTTAACCAAACAAAATCTAAAGTTATGGCCGAAAAACTAATCGTGCTATCGGATATGTGGGGGGTCAAAAAAGGTCTTTGGATCACCTCATACTTCGGTTACCTACAACAGTACTACGACATTTCTTTTTACGATTGCCAACAACTGGCAAACCTTGATGTGCCCATTTGTACCGAAGAGAACATTCACCAAGCCTTTGTGGGCGGTGGTATTGATACTGCCGTACAACACTTATTGAAAAAGGAAAGCGATCCCTGCCACTATTTATCGTTCAGTACGGGTGGTACCATAGCCTATAAGGCGGCCCTCGAAGGTTTGCCCATGAAGTCGTTGACGGCCATTTCACCTACCCGCATCCGTTATGAGAAAAGACGTCCTGCATGTGACCTGAGCCTGGTTTTCGGGGAACTTGATAAGTTTAGGCCCGATGAAAAATGGGCCAAGAGTGTGGGGGTCGATTTACAGATAATGCCCAATTTCGGACATCAATTGTATACCGATGAAAAGATTATAGGTCAAATCTGTCTAGAATTGCTACAGAGGGTGACCCGAAATGCCAGTTGAATTAAGAGACCGCCTTTAATTTTTTAATGGTCTCGTGCGAGAGTTTTTCTTCTGCGTAGGCCTTGGTTACCTTAAATTCAGTCTCATCTGAGCTGGGCAATGTAAACATGGCATCGGTAAAGACCGCTTCACATAGAGAACGAAGCCCTCGTGCACCCAATTTATATTCAACCGCTTTCTCGACGATGAAGTTAAGGGCCTGTTCGGTAATACTGAACTGAATACCATCCATTTCAAACAATTTTTCATACTGTTTGATAATGGCATTCTTTGGTTCGGTCAGGATTGCCCGTAGTGTCTTCTTGTCCAACGGGTTCATGTGGGTAAGCACGGGAAGCCTTCCAATGATTTCAGGGATAAGTCCGAATTCCTTTAAATCCTTCGGAATGATGTATTGCAGTATATTCTTTTTGTCGAGGTTATCCTCTGCCTTAGAGGCACTGTAACCCACGGCCTGCATATTGAGCCTTTTGGTAATGATGCGGTCGATACCGTCAAATGCACCACCGGCCACAAATAGGATATTCTCGGTATTGACCTCTATAAATTTTTGATCGGGATGTTTTCTGCCTCCTTTTGGTGGCACATTGACCAAGGTTCCCTCCAATAGTTTTAAAAGGCCTTGCTGCACCCCTTCACCAGAAACATCGCGGGTTATTGAGGGGTTATCGCTTTTACGGGCAATTTTGTCTATCTCGTCGATGAAAACAATGCCTCTTTCGGCTTTCTCCAGATTATAGTCTGCCGCTTGCAATAAGCGGGTCAAGATGCTCTCGACATCCTCTCCCACATAACCGGCCTCTGTGAGTACGGTCGCATCGACAATGGCCAAGGGAACGTTCAGCATTTTGGCAATGGTCTTAGCCATCAGCGTCTTGCCAGTGCCCGTTTCGCCGACCATGATAATGTTGCTCTTTTGGATCTCAACATCATCATCGTTGCCTTTGGGTTGCAAAAGCCTCTTGTAGTGGTTATAGACCGCCACCGACATTACCTTTTTGGTGCGTTCTTGCCCAATGACAAAGGTGTCGAGAAATGCCTTGATCTCCATGGGCTTTTTCAGCACCAGTTCAGAAGACAGGTCGTTGCTCTTTGATTGTTTTGATTCTTCGGCAACAATGGTGTGGGCCTGCTCGATACAGCGGTCGCAAATGTGCGCGTCAAGCCCGGCAATCAGCAGATTGGTTTCGGGCTTTTTACGTCCACAAAAAGAACATTCCAAGTTTTCTTTAGCCATAATTTCATGCTTGCCTGCAGCTACTAAACGTAGAAAATGGCATTTTCTTCTACAAGTTTAGTCAAAAACAGGGGTTTACGGTATGGATTTGGTCGATTTATTGGTCTTCCCTTACCAGAATTTCATCAATCATGCCATATTTTTTGGCTTCTTCGGCCTTCATCCAATAGTCTCGGTCGCTGTCTTCGTAGACCTTTTCAAAAGGCTGCCCCGAGTGCTTTGAGATGATTTCGTACAGCTCATCCTTTAATTTGAGCACTTCTTTGGCGGCAATCTCGATGTCGCTGGCCTGGCCCTGCGCACCTGACATGGGTTGGTGTATCATGACCCGTGAATGTGTAAGCCCACTTCTTTTTCCTGGGGCCCCCGCGCAAAGCAGCACAGCGGCCATTGAAGCGGCTATGCCGGTGCAGATTGTAGCCACATCGGGTTTTATGAACTGCATGGTATCGTAGATGCCGAGCCCCGCATATACGCTTCCACCGGGTGAGTTGATATATATCTGAATATCTTTGGAGGCATCGGCACTCTCTAAAAACAATAATTGTGCCTGCACGATATTGGCCACTTGGTCGTTGATGCCGGTTCCCAAAAAGATGATCCTGTCCATCATCAAACGCGAGAAGACGTCCATGGCAATGGCGTTCAACTGGCGTTCTTCAATGATATTGGGCGTCATGTTCACGGGATACAGGCTACTAACCAATTGCTCGTAGTACATACTGTTGATTCCGTGGTGTTTGGTGGCGTAGTTCTTGAATTCTTTACCGTAATCCATTCGATCTTGATCAAAAGGTTTATAAAAAAAGGTGCCGAAAATATCATTTTTTCGGCACCGTAAAGATACTTATTTTATTTGGTAAATCTATTGATAGACCTCTTTCACAAAATTGTCGTAGGTAACTTCCTTGGTCTTCAAATTTGCCTTTTCCTTGTAAAGATTAAGCAGTTTTTGGCTCATCAATTGCTCAGAAAGTCGTTTGACCTCGTCTTGGTTGCCCATGACCCTATTGGCAATGTTCTCGAGTTCGTCTTCTGAGGGGTTCATGTGGCCGTACTGTGCCATTTGTGATTTGATGAAGCCTTTGGCGAACTCTTTTAGTTCGTCGAATTGAACCTGTAGACCATGTTCTTTGATGATCTTTCCCTCGATCAATTGATATCTCAGGCCTTTTTCCGATTTTTCAAACTCATCTTTGGCCTCATCTTCAGAGAGCATCTTTTCACCACTGATCTGGATCCACTTTTTTAAGAATTCCGTTGGAAGATCAAACTTGGTGGTCTCTATCAACCTTTCGGTGACATCGTTCAACAGTTTTTGGTCAGATTGCTGCTCAAACTGCTTTTCAGTGTCTTCCTTTATTTTTTGCTTCAGCTCTTTTTCCGATTTGACCACATCTTTGCCAAACAACTTGTCGAACAGTTCTTGGTTCAATTCGGCGGGCTGTCGCTCGTTGATTTCCTCGATGGTAAAAGTTACCTCGGCATCCAACTTTTCAGCTTTTTCGTTGGTGATGCCCAAAGCGCTCAAGAGCAAATAATTCTCTTTAAAAAGACCTTTGGTCTTAAGGGTCACCGTATCGCCCACTTTTTTGCCCACAAGGGCATCGACCGCTTTTTTGCTTTTGAGCTTGTCTAGCTCAATGGTGGTGCGGTTCTCGATTTCCTCTGCTTCGTTCACAAAGGTTCCGGTTACCTCAAAGCCCTTTTCAACGCTGTCTTTTGAAATCAGTTTGCCATATTGCTTTTTGATGCGGTCAACTTGGTCTTCGAGCATTTTCTTGTCGGCAACAATCTTATAGTGGACCACTGGTTTCTTTGTTTTCAACTGGACCTCGAAATTGGGCGCCAGCCCCAATTCAAACTCAAAGGCAAGTTCGTCGCTGTCCCAATCAAAATCATCTTGTTGTTTTGGCAGCGGGTTGCCCAAGACATCCAATTTTTCTTCTGTGAGGTATTTGTTGAGGTTGTCTTGCAACAGTTTGTTGACCTCATCGACCAAAACGGCCTTGCCGTATTGTTTTTTTATCAGTCCCAATGGCACCTGGCCTTTTCGAAAGCCAGGGATATTGGCCTGTCTTCTGTAATCGTTCAATATCTTGTTGACCCGACCCTCATAATCATCCTTGCTGATGGCCACTTTGACCACAGCGTTCAGTTCATCAATTTGTTCTTTCGTAATGTTCATCTACCGCGTATGTATTTAAAACCCAAAAAGGGTGGCAAAATTAGCATATTTTGCCGACCACCACAAGTTTTTAACTTGTATTCCAACAAGATGCGTCCTTATGCTTTGTCTTCTTTCAGCAGGGAGAACAAAATCGATTGCAACAGCGATAGCAGTAGGCTGAACAATATGGCCCACCATATGCTGGTCACGTGAAAACCGTCAATGAAGTTGGCCGCCAAAAGGATGATGATGGCATTGATCACCAACAAGAAAAGGCCCAACGTGAGAATGGTGATGGGCAAGGTGAGAATGACCAGAATCGGCTTCACCAAAAAGTTGAGCAAGCTCAACACGACCGCTACAATAATGGCGGTCACGAAAGAGTCGACCCCGACCCCGGGCAACAGATATGACAAAATTACCACGGCGAGGGCACTGAGTAAAATACGGAGGATGAGTTTCATAGGTATAGGTTTTAGTGCACAAAAAAAGGATGCCGAATGACATCCTTATAAAAATAGGAATTTTTTCATGTCAATTGATGTACAGTCCGGTATAATCCAGCGGATTCACTCCGGGAAGGTTTGAACCGAACTTTTCATTGACGACCTCGATCATGGCATTGGCGATGATGGCGTAGCCCCTGGGCGATGGGTGCACCCCATCCAACGAGAAGCCACCCCCGGTACCAAATTCAGCGGTTACCACGCTGCCATCGGGCAAGGTGAACCCAGTTTCCTTCAAGGTTGTCAACAGGGCATTTGCATCTACAAAGGCGAGATCGTATTGGGCGGCCAAACCTGCAATCGCTTGGTTGTAGGCTACCACAGCATTTTGGGCCATTGTCTGCTCTTCTGGGGTCAATACCCATTTGTCTTCTAACGGTACCGCCACTCCGTTGATAGAAGTTGGGTCGTTGGGGTTTGCGAGTGTTCCTATAAAAGTTCTTGATGTCAATACCAGTAGATCGTCCTCGGTTGCCTGTCGCATGTTTATCAAGGCAGGGTTGAAAGCGGTCAGATCGGTCAAATCTTCATCGATAATGACCACGGCATTGCCCTCACCAGCACTAAATGAGATGGTACGTCTTGCCACTTCCTCTGCAGAAATGGCCCCAAGCGCCTGCAATTGCGCGAGACCTCCATTGTATGCGGCATAGGCGTTGTTCAACAGGTCTGCGGTGGCTGCATCAAGGGGTACAGGATTGTGCGGAACCGTGGTCAAAAATGGTATGCTGGTCACATCAGGTATGTTGGCAATGATGCCATCGGCCCCATTGGCGGTCATGGTCTGTAGAATAGCATCGATTGAACCTGCCACTACATTGGGGTCTGATATATCAGCGCTGCCGTAGGTGCTAGGGTCTAGATTGCCGGTTTGATCAACCCCTGCCCCTCCAGAAGTGGCAAAGCCAAGCACATCGTTGTTTCCTATCCAAAGTGAAAAAAAAGTGGCACCCTGTGCAGCGGCATCACCTAGAACAGTGGCATTTGCAGAAGAGGCAAAACGGGCGAAGTAAGGGTTGGCCAATCCTTGGGCCACGCCCTGTACGTTGCCGTAACCGGGAGCTAACAAATGATAGCTTTTGGCACCGGGAACACCCATGTTGTTGAAAGGGCCCGACAAGGTGTTGGTTATCTCTGTGGCACCTTGCCCCTCAACAGGAACAGGAGCAGGCGACCCCGATGAAAAATCAAGGATCAATCGATTTCCCAAAATGGGCTGGCCACCCAAGGTGGCACCACCGAGGTCATCGGCCATGAAGGGAACTGTAAACTCACCACCACCGACCAATGAAAAATTCGAGGCCAACATAACAGGGAAAGATGCTTCTTGCCCTGCACGAAAAAGTGCGGCATCTGAATAGCCGGCGGTCAACGAATTGCCGAGGGCAACATATTTTGAGAAATTGGCGGAACCGGCCGTATATTCAACCTCCTGTTCGGGCGGAGTGTTATCTACAATGGGGTCGTCTTCTTCACAGGATACTAGAAAAAGCCCCAGACAAAACAACAGCGCATACAGTTTTTTCATATTCAAATTATTAGAGTTAGCGTATGTTAGATAATCGTCATTGTAATATGACCAAATCTATATGAAAATTAGCATACTCACAATTAAATGCCTGAAAAAATTATGCATGCATAATAAAAACACCTACATATTATTGATTCAAAAAAGCCATCGATTTTGAGAAGAACTGTTTTGGGTTCTCGGCATGTAGCCAGTGGCCGGCATTTTCAACGGTTTCGATAATCGCGTTCGGAAAATGGGTTTTGATGATAGTGTAATCTGAAGGAAGTACATACTCTGAGCGGTCACCGCGCAAGAAAAGGGTAGGCCCGGCATATTGTGCCTGGGGGGCAATGCCCTCACCGATTTGTTCCATCTTGTTCTGCAAAACATCTAGGTTGAAGCGAAAACCAAGCCTGTCTTTGCCGACCCAATGCAGATTTTTGAGCAAAAACTGACGGATTCCGAAATCGGTGATATGTTTCGCCAATGCTTCATCGGCCTCTTTTCTTGACTTGATGGTGTCAAAATCAAGTTTTTTCAGGGCATTGATGATTTCTTGGTGGTGCGGCGGATAATATTTAGGGGCGATGTCGGCAACGATCAATTTCCCTACCTTGTCGGGATGGCCAACGGCAACTTGCATGGCCACCTTTCCGCCCATGGAATGCCCCAGTACCGCCGCGGTGCCAAGGTGATGGTGGTCTAAATAATTCTTTATGTCGTTGGCCATCACCTCATAGTTGAATTCTTCTGAATGGAAACTTTTGCCATGGTTTCGCTGGTCGACAAGATGAACCTGAAATCCGTTTTCAGCATATTGTGTGCCCAGGGTCTTCCAATTATCGGCCATCCCCAAAAATCCGTGTAAAATAATCAGGGGTTTTCCTTCGCCCAGTATCTTAGAATGTAGTATTTGCATTATTTCAATCGGTGTAAGTACATGTTTATGACATTTTCGAGGCCCAAATAAACGGATTCACAGATGAGCGCGTGCCCTATCGAGACTTCGAGAAGGTGGGGAATGTTTTCTTTGAAATATTTGATGTTTTCTAGGTTCAGGTCATGGCCTGCGTTTAGGCCAAGCTGCATCTCATGGGCCGTTTTGGCTGCTTCCACAAAGGGTTTTATGCCCTGTAAATAACCTTTGGCGAACGATTTTGCATAGGCCTCTGTGTAGAGTTCAACACGATCGGTTCCTGTTTTCGCGGCCCCTTCGACCATATTTGGGTCGGCATCAACGAAAATGGAGGTGCGGATGCCTTGTTCCTTGAATACGGCAATGACCTCTGAAAGAAAACCGCTGTGCTTGCGCGTATCCCAGCCGGCATTTGATGTGATGGCATCTTCTGCATCGGGTACCAAGGTTACTTGGGTGGGCTTGACCTCCAGTACCAGATCGATAAATTTGGGAATCGGGTTGCCCTCGATGTTGAATTCGGTGGTCACCACATCTTTTAAGTCCCTTGCATCTTGATAGCGAATATGCCGTTCGTCGGGCCGTGGGTGTATGGTTATGCCTTGGGCTCCAAAGGCCTCAATGTCTTTTGCCGATTGTATTAGGTCTGGCATATTGCCGCCCCGAGCGTTTCTTAAAGTGGCCAGTTTATTGATGTTGACACTTAGCTTGGTCATGGAGGTCTTGGTTTTTGAGGCCCAAAAATACAAAATGGGCACGCCTTTTGCGATTTAAAAATTTGTATTTTGCATCTCAAACAAATTGCTATGCAGATTCATGACCAAATATTGACGACACTACCTTTTTTTGAGGTTTCAGACAGCCTGCAAGAGGTCATTACTTTTTTTGAGGAAACGACCTTTTCGCATGTGGCGGTATTGGAAAATGGTTCTTATTTGGGATTGTTGGCCGAGAACGACCTTGGCTGCTTTGAGCCGAACAAAAAAATCGAAGAGTATAAATATTCGCTCGAACATTTTCACGTCACAAGGGAAACCTCTTGGCTTGATGTGCTCGAAAACTTTGCCAGAAACGAATCCAACGTGCTGCCGGTATTGTCTGATAACGGCACGTTTATCGGCTATTATGATCTGAATGACGTGGTAGGGGCCTTTATCGAAACCCCTTTTTTTACAGAGCCCGGCGGAATATTGGTTATTGCCAAGGGGGCCAAAGACTATTCGTTCAGCGAGGTTTCACAAATTGTCGAAAGCAACAATGCCCGCCTACTGGGAGCCTTCATAACCGGCAACCAGAACGATGTCGTTGAGATTACCATGAAAGTAAGCAATGGAAATTTGAACGAGATAACACAAACGTTCAGGCGGTACAACTACACAATACTCTTTGGCAATAAAGACGATCAATTTATTGAAGACCTCAAAAAACGGTCAGAGTACCTTGACAAATATTTAAATGTCTAACATGAAGGTTGCCATTTATGGTCAGCGATTGCATGAGAATGACCGCGACTATGTTTTGGAGTTTTTGGACGAATTGACCAAGGTTAATGCCGAGGTCTTTTTTGAAAAAAAATTCCATGCAAGACTTTATGACGGTAAAAAACCTTCCTATGGCCTATTTGACGGGCGTTCGGGGCTGGATGCCTCTTTTGACCTTTTTGTGAGTTTCGGGGGGGACGGAACCATGCTGCGGGCGGTCACTTTTGTGGGCAGGTTGGGCATTCCCATAGTTGGGGTCAATACAGGGCGATTGGGTTTTCTTTCCACCTTTAAAAAAGAAGAGGTCAGAAAAGTGGCCACCGAGTTTATTGCCGGTGCCTTTCATATCGAAGAACGAAGTTTGGTCGAGATAACACTCGACTCTGAAGTGCCCGAATTCGCTAATATGAATTTCGCCCTCAATGAGATAACAGTTAGCAGAAAGGATACCACCTCAATGATAACGGTAGAAACCTACCTAGATGGTGAGTATCTTACCTCATATTGGGCCGATGGGCTCATCATTTCGACCCCTACCGGTTCTACTGGCTACTCATTGAGTTGCGGGGGGCCTGTAATTTCACCCAGTACACAAGCATTTGTGCTAACCCCCATTGCCCCGCACAACCTTAATGCCCGGCCCTTGGTAATACCTGACAATACCGAAATAAGGTTGATAGTATCGGGCAGGGAAGAAAACCATTTGGTGTCGCTTGATTCACGTATTGCCACCATACCCAATGGCAAAGAGATCATTGTCAAGAAATCATCGTTCAAGGTTAAAATGGTCGAATACAAGTCTGAGAGCTTTTTAAAGACCCTTCGGAACAAACTTTTGTGGGGCGAAGACCGCCGCAACTGATAACCGGGCATAAACAATAAAAACCACTAAAAACTGTTTAACAAAGAGAACAATCGGTAAATGGGCAAACTATCTCGGAGCAATCCCGATGGCTATCGGGGCACGAGGCATTGAAATGAAAAACAAACCTTGGATATCGACGCAGGCATCGGGGTATTATAAATCTCGATTATCGAGTAAAAAGCAGTTTTCTTTGCAGCAATACTACTACAACTTTTAGAATCCGTATGAGAACATGGCTATTGCTTTTTATGTGCATCATCTTTTTTAAAATGAATGCGCAGACCTATGAAATTGGCCTTTATGCAGGTGGCGCCAATATGATCGGTGATGTGGGTAGAACCAATTATGTATTGCCCTCTGGCCCCGCTTTTGGCGGTGTGTTCAAGTGGAACAAGAGCAAGCGCTATGCGTGGCGGGGCAGTGTGATCTATGGCTCTTTTACTGCGGATGATTCGAAATCGGGCAAACCCTCAAGGCAGCAGAGGGGGTATTCAGTGGACAATACCATAATGGAATTTTCTGCAGGACTCGAATTCAACTTTGTAGAGTACAATCTTCACAAGCTAGGCCCAGCATTTACACCCTATCTCTACACGGGTGTCACTTACTTTCGATACGACTTTAAATATATTGATGCGCTTCAAGTGCAGGATATTGGCCAAAAAGATGGTAGCTTTGCAATTCCTATGACGGTCGGGGCGAAACTTCGCCTTAACCAATTTTTGATTTTAGGAGCAGAGATAGGGGCTCGCTATACCTTTACCGATAACTTGGATGCCAGTAATCCTGAAAATTCTAACTTTGAACAGTTTAGGTTCGGCAACATTTTAAGTGATGATTGGTATGTGTTCTCAGGTTTAACCCTGACCTATACATTTGGTCGCAAGCCCTGCCAAGATTGTTTTGAGTAAGATGCAGACAACTGACGACATTGACCCAGAAAAGCTACCCAAGCACATCGCCATTATTATGGATGGTAATGGCCGATGGGCAAAACAACGTGGAAAACTACGTGTGTTCGGTCATGAGAACGGTGTGGAGGCCGTAAGAAAGAGCGTTGAACACTGTGCACGCCTTCAGATAGAATACCTGACACTTTATGCCTTTTCGACCGAGAACTGGAACAGGCCCAAATTTGAGGTTGAGACCCTTATGCGGCTATTGGTGGCCTCCCTTAGAAAAGAGCTCAAGACGCTTACCAAGAACAATATTCGATTAAAGGCCATCGGCCGATTGGATTTCCTTCCAAAGAAAGTATCAAAAGAATTGACCGAGGTCATCGAAAAAACCTCGACGAACACGGGAATGACCCTTACATTGGCACTTAGCTATGGTTCTCGAGAAGAAATAAAGACCGCAATAAAAGAGATTGGCGCCAAAGTTAAAAATAACATAATTTCGCCCGAAAATATTGATGAAGCCGTTATAAATAACCATCTTTACACGCATTTTTTGCCTGATGTAGACTTGCTTATTCGCACTAGCGGTGAACGAAGAATAAGCAATTTTTTACTTTGGCAGATAGCCTATGCAGAATTATATTTTATTGACGTATTTTGGCCCGATTTTAGTGAGCAACATCTGATGCAAGCCATTATAAGTTACCAAAATAGAGAACGACGATTTGGAAAAACCAGTGAACAACTCAATTGACGGACTAAAGAAACACCTGTACCGATTCTCAGCAACCTTTTTTCTACTACTTTTTTGCCAACCCTTTCTTCAAGCCCAGGAGGTTTCGTTAGAGAGCGGCAAAGAGTATATTTTGGGAGGATTGGAGGTCACAGGTCTTCAAAGCTACAATGAACAAACGGTCAAGACCTACACAGGCCTTAGGGTAGGGCAGAAGATTACCATTCCGGGAGAGGAAATAAGCTCGGTCATCAAAAAGCTATGGGGATTGGAGCTTTTCAGCGATGTTACGTTCTACTACACGAAAATTGAAGGAGATAAGGTTTTTCTTGAACTCAATATACTTGAGCGCCCGACTTTGGCCAATGTGACCATTTACGGGGTCAAAAAACGTAAGATCGACGATATTATCAACGATACAGATCTGAAAAAGGGCAAAAAGATTACAGAAAGCCTTATAGCCAACACCAAAAACTACCTACAGAACAAGTACAAAAAGCAAGGCTTTTTAAACGCCAAGGTGAACATAGTGACCGCCCCTGATACTACGGGCACCAATACTCAAAATATGGTCATCAGTGTGAAAAAGGGCGACAAGGTAAAGATCAGTGCCATTGAGTTTGAGGGCAACGAAAAACTTTCGGACAAGCGGTTGCGAAAATCTTTGAAAAATACCAAGAAAAAGAAGTTCTATCGCTTCTGGAAAAAATCAAAATATATAGAGGAAGATTACGAGGAAGATTTAGACAACCTAGTCGATACCTATGCCGAAAGGGGCTATCGAGATGCCAGGGTCATTTCTGATACCTTTGTCAAGGTCGATGAGAAGAGCATCAAACTAAAGATAAAGGTCGAAGAAGGTGACAAATATTATTTCGGCGACATCAATTTTGTTGGCAATACAGTGTACACCGACCGTCAATTGAGCCAAATATTAGGAATCAAAAAGGGGGACACCTATAACGGGGTGCTTTTAAAGAAACGCATCGCAGACGATTCAAAACCCGATGCCGAAGATCTTACCAACCTTTATCAGAACAATGGGTACCTTTTTTCACGTATCAATCCTATTGAGGTCTCGGCGGTGAACGACACCATTGACTTTGAGATCAGGATCATAGAGGGCAAAGAGACCTTTTTGGATCACGTAACGGTGGTGGGCAACGATAAGACCAATGACCATGTCATCTATAGGGAACTTAGAACACGCCCAGGTCAGAAGTACAGCAAGGAAAATATTGTACGAAGCGTTCGCGAACTGGGCCAATTGGGCTTTTTTGATGCCGAGCAGATAGTGCCAGACATTGAAAACCCGAACCCGAATACCGGTACGGTCGACATCAAATACAGTCTGGTAGAATCAGGCTCCAGCCAAATTGAACTGCAAGGTGGCTATGGCGGCGGTGGCTTTATAGGCACATTGGGGCTATCGTTCAACAACTTTTCGTTGCAGAACATTTTTAATGGCGAGGCGTACAAGCCGGTACCGATGGGAGATGGTCAAACGTTTGCCCTACGATTGCAGGCCAGCCGTACCTTTCGGGTGTATAGCCTAAACTTTGCCGAACCATGGTTGGGCGGTAAAAAGCCTGTTCGGTTCAACCTTTCGTTTTCAAGAACCCAACAATTCGCCACAGAGTTTGACCCATCCAGTAGAAACCGTTTTGAGGTCGACAAGAGTAGGGGTTTTGCCATAACCGGTGTTTCTGCTGGGTTGGCAAAAAGAGTGCAATGGCCCGATGACTATTTTACCATATCGCATGCTTTGGGTTACCAGCTCTATGATTTTGACAATTACAACATTGGATTGTTCAATTTCGGTAACGGCACCTCGAATGCCATAACGTATACCCTTGGTATTTCAAGAAGTTCACAGGGCCCGGGCAGAATATTTCCTCTATACGGCTCCAACTTTGACATTACGGCCAAGTTTACGCCACCATACTCGCTGTTCAGCAGCAAAGATTTCAAGGCTTTGAAAGAGCGTAGTGATGAGATTGCCGATAGCGCTTCTGATGGCACGCCATTGACAACGGCAGAGATCAATGAGCTACAGGAAATAGAGGAAGAACGCTTTAAGTTGCTCGAGTACTATAAAATTAAGTTTCGTGGTGATTGGTTTACCCGATTGGTCGATAAGTTGGTGCTTCGAACAAACGCCGAATTTGGTTTCTTGGGCAACTACAACAACGACATTGGTGACGTACCGTTTGAGCGCTTTTTTGTAGGTGGCGACGGCTTGGGCAATTTTACCCTCGATGGGCGTGACGTTGTTCAGTTAAGGGGCTACGAGAACAATTCGTTGACCCCGTTGAGCATCAATCCCATTACCGGAAGACAAGAACGAGAGGGGGGTACCATATACAATAAGTTCTCTTTGGAGCTGCGCTACCCGTTCACCTTAAAACCATCGGCCTCTATTTATGGCCTGGCTTTTTTGGAGGCAGGTAATTCGTTTGACAATTTTAATGACTTTAATCCGTTTCAGTTAAAGAGATCGGCTGGAGTGGGGCTGCGAATATTTATGCCAGCTTTTGGTCTTCTGGGGATAGATTTCGGCTACGGCTTCGATACAGATGCCAATCCGGGCTCTGTGGGCCCCAGTGGTTGGCAGACTCACTTCATTATCGGTCAACGATTTTAACCAATATGAAAATTTCAGATTGCCAATAACGTAAACCACTCATTTTAAATGAATTCGTAATTTTGGCACGATATTTTCTATGTACAAAGCGGAGATTCAAATGAATACAAAAGTTCTTTTTTTAGTGGCTTGTCTTTCTGCCTCTTTTTTGGGTTTTTCCCAAAGGGGTGTCCGAATTGGCTATGTCGATATGGAGTATATTCTAGAAAATGTCGAAGAGTATCGTGAAGCCAGCGAACAATTGAATGCCAAGGCAGCCAAATGGAAGCAAGAAATTGAGTTGAAGCAGAGCACCATAGAGCAGATGAAGAAAGATTTAATGGCCGAAAAGGTGCTGCTGACAGATGAGCTCATTGCCGAACGTGAAGAAGAGATACAGATTCTCGAAAAAGAAATGTTGGATTACCAACAGGATAGGTTTGGCCCCCAAGGCGATTTGGTGCTGCAAAAGCAATTGCTGATCCAGCCCATTCAAGACCAGGTCTTCAATGAGGTTCAGAAAATAGGGGCCAATAAAAGGTATGATTTTATTTTCGATAAATCGGCGGATGTTGTAATGTTGTACTCCGAAAAAAGGCACGATATCAGTGACTTGGTGCTTCGAGAAATTGCCCGCACGAGAAAGGTGAGCAAATCGAACAAAGACAAGAAGCTGAAGAACCGGCTCGAGGAGTTTCAGGCAGAAGAGGCCGAGGCCGACCAAGAGATAAGTGAGGCCCTTCAAGAACGCCAGCAGAAAGCGGCCGATGCAAAAGATACCAAGAAAAAAGCTGCCGAAGAGAAAAGGGCAGAGGCCCTTAGATTGAGGGAAGAGCGTAAAAAGGCATACGAAGAAAGAAGAAAAAAGTTATTGGAAGAACGGGAGGCCAAGCGCAAGGCCAAGTTGGAAGAGCGCAAAAAGGACCAAGAAAAAGAAAAGGATTCAACGAATCAATAATAAATAAAACTAAAAGTAAAACTCAATTAATAGTAACTTAGAATCATGAGAAATGTAAAGAAGATTGCCGTGGCCTTGGTATTGTTTGTAGTGGCCACAGGTTTTGTAAATGCACAGAGCAAGGTGGCACACATCAATGTTCAACAGCTGTTGTCTGAGATGCCCGAAATGAAAGCCGCCCAAGCTGAGCTTAAGAAATTGCAAGAAACGTATAGGGCCGATATCGAAAACTCATATAAAGAGCTTCAAAATAAATATACCCAATATTCCAACGAGGCCGCTTCATTATCCGATGAAGAGAACCAAAAGCGTGCGGTAGAATTGCAAGGTTTCGACAAGAGCATCAAAGAAGCCGAACAACAGGCCATGCAAGAGATGCAAAAGAAACAGGCCGAACTCTTCGCGCCTATTTCTGAAAAAGCCAAAGCAGCCATTGAAAAGGTGGCCGCGGCCCAAGGCTATGACTACGTCATTGATGCCAGCCCAGGCCTAAGCCTTATTGTGGCAAAAGGAAAAGATTTGTTGCCCGAGGTCAAACAAGAGTTGGGCTTCTAAACAAGTAGACCAGAAAAATTGAAAACCGCCCCGGTCATTGCGAAAATTCGAAATGAGGGGCGGTTTTTTTATGAAATATATGGAGGCACCAATCGGTATTTTTGATTCTGGGGTAGGAGGCACTTCCATTTGGAAGGAAATCGTACAACTTTTGCCCAACGAGCATACCATTTATTTGGCCGATAGCAAGTATGCCCCTTATGGCGAAAAAACCAAAGCTGAAATTCTTCAACGCAGTATCAACATTACGGAACTGTTGCTGGAAAAAGGCTGCAAACTAATAGTGGTGGCTTGTAATACGGCCACAACAAATGCAATCGATTATCTGCGCAAGAACTATGAAGTGCCTTTTATTGGCATAGAACCTGCAATCAAACCGGCAGCCTTGCAGACCAAAACCAAAAAAGTTGGAGTTTTGGCCACAAAAGGAACACTTTCTAGCAATCTCTTTAACAACACCGCCAAGTTGTATGCTTCAGGCATTGAAATAACTGAAAAGGAAGGTACAGGGCTGGTCGAAATGATCGAGGCTGGCAAGGCGCAATCCAAAGAAACAGAAGAGCTTCTTGCCAGTTATGTAATTCCGATGGCCGACAGTGGAATCGATTGTTTGGTCTTGGGTTGCACCCACTATCCATATCTAATACCTTCCTTAAGGAAAATTTTGCCTTCCCATATCAAGATCATTGATTCGGGCGAGGCGGTGGCGCGGCAGACAAGAGCCATTTTGGTTCAAGAAAACCTAATGGGGCCATTAAATGGCCGGTTAGTGACTTACCGCTTTTATGCCAATAACGAATTGGGGGTACTTCGCGGTTTTTTGACGGGTTTCAATGCTACAGTGGAACATCTTGACTTTTAGTGCCTACGTTGATAAGTAAGATAGCTGAAATCGTGCTCGTGCCTATCATCTTTTGGATGGTACGCTTCTTTTAAGAGCGCCCATTCGCCCAAATCTATCTCAGGAAAAAAAGTGTCGGCTTCAAATGTGGCATGAATTCGGGTAAGCTCGATATGCGTGGCATGGTCCATGGCCTGTCTGTAGATTTCTCCCCCACCGATTATAAAGGCCTGTGCATCGCCGTTGGTCAATTCGATGGCCTCTTCCAGCGAATGCACCACGGTACATTCAAATTTTGGTGTATAGTTTTTTTGGCTTGTGATGACGATGTGCTCACGGTTGGGCAAAGGTTTCGGAAAACTTTCAAGGGTTTTCCTTCCCATAATAATTTTATGGCCAGAGGTCAGTTTTTTGAACCGTTTGAAGTCGTCGGGCAAGTGCCAGGGCAGGTCGTTGTCGATGCCCAAGGCATTGTTTTCCCCGGCGGCGGCAATTATCGTTAATTTTCTCAAGGCTCTTTTTTTTTATTGACGTTGGAGATGGGAAAATCGGTCTCGATTTCCTTTTGTAGCTCGGCAATACGTTGTTTTTGCCTGGCGACCAATTTCTCGCGCTGGCGGCGCTCCCATTCCTTGCCCATGAATTTTTGTGTCACAAATACGTTGAACGCATGTATCACAAACAAGAAAGCCCAAACAGTGATGGCCCAGATGAACCAATCATACGACTCGCCGTATTTCAAGATTTTGTTGATGAGCACCAAAAAAACGCTTCCGATCAAAAAAATGACGAAATGTGTGAACAAGCGTTTTTTCTGCGTGATGCGCTGTTGTGCATTCTCGAGCAGTTCATGTTGTTCGATATCGATTTCCGTTTCAGGCTTCTTTTTGGAAAACATCTTTGGCTATCTTTAACGACAAAGATAACCGAAAAACGAACGTTGCAGTAGTGGCATTTGATCAAATACGAAAGCAATTTCCCGCGGTGCAGCAAACCATCTATGCCAATACGGCGGCGGCGGGACCCTTGTACGACTCGTTGTTCGAGTGGCGGCAAGAACATGAATTGGATTTGCTGATGAAAGCAAGCGATTTGTTTCCTGAGGGTCTTAAAATCATTTCAGAAACACGAAAAAATCTGGGCAGGTTTTTGGGCTGCAGCACTGAAAATGTGGCCCTAACGCCCAATTTCAGTATCGGGTTCAACATGTTGCTGGATGCTTTTCCGAAGAAAGCGAAGGTGCTATTGCTTGAAAATGACTACCCCTCGGTAAACTGGCCCTTTGGGTTTCGGGATTTTGATATTGAATATGTGCAGGCCACTACCCATCTTGAAGCCGAAATCCACGAAACGGTCAAAAATAAGAACATTGACATTCTTGCTCTCAGTCTGGTGCAATGGGTGAACGGAGTTTTTATCGACCTTGATTTTCTCAAGGATTTAAAGAAAGAGTATAAAGACCTGATTGTTTTGGCCGATGGCACCCAGTTCTGTGGCATGTTTCCATTTGACTTTTCAACTTCGGGTATCGATGTTTTGGGAGCCAGTGGTTACAAATGGCTGGTTGCCGGCTATGGCAACGGATTCATGCTCTTCAGGAAGGAAATAATGGAACAATTCATGCCAAAATCGGTAGGTTTTGGTTCGGTCGGCGGTGATTTCGGCAAAAAGGACAGCTTTCGTTTTGCCAAGCATTTTGAGCCAGGGCATCTAGATTCATTGAACTTCGGAAGCCTTAACCACTCCCTAAAATTCTTGGACGAAATAGGAATGGATAAAATCGGCCGTTACAACCAGGGGCTTTCCGAAGAGGCAACGAATCTTTTTGGCGCTATGGGTTTATTGGAGGCTGAAGTCGTTGCACGAAAAAAGCACAGTACTATTTTCAACCTTAAAGGTGATAAGACCCTTTACGACCATTTACTAAGACATAATGTGGTATGTGCCCTCCGCGGCAATGGTATTCGCCTAAGTTTCCATTTTTACAACACCCTGCAAGAGCTGGAAGCACTCGCGAGAATTGTTAACGATTGTTAACGTTTTGTTAACGATTGTTAAAAAAGTGCTTTTGTTTGATGAATAGCCCAAAATCATATCTTTTTTTTACCGAAGCGACCTCTGCGCCCATCTATTATTAAATTTTTGGCAAATCGAACCTAACCTATTGACTGCTAATGCTTTTATGCATTGCTTTGTACCGAATTTTAAACTTGAAAATTATTTTATCATGGCTATAAGAAAGCAATACCTTAAGAGCAAGCCTGTATGCAAGGTAACTTTTACCGTACCTGCAGAGGAGGCAAAAAAAGTAGCTGTTGTCGGTGATTTCAACAATTGGAACCCCAAAGGCAGCATGTTGAAAAAACTGAAGAACGGTTCGTTCAAAGGTACGTTTGACCTACCGGTTGAGAAAACCTATGAGTTTCGCTATTTGATCGATGGCAACTACGTGAACGATGAGGCCGCCGATCGTTATCAGTGGAATGACTATGCAGGTGCCGAGAACGCTGTTCTTGAACTGTAATCGGTTAAAAGAAATGTAGTAATGAGCGGCCCGCAAAGCGGGCCGTTTTTTTCAATGTCAGGATTTTTAATAAACAGACTTTCGTCAACCTGAACTTGTTTCAGGTGCTCATTAATTTATTGATATAATGGGATTCCGAAATAAATTCGGAATGACGGTCAAAGAACGATTATCACGTAACGAATATTCAATTCTTTTAGTTAAGAAATCACTCCTCTACTGTGACCCCTTTCCAAAAGGCCACATGGTCTTTTATTTTTTTTGCGGCCTCACTGGGCTCTGGGTAGTACCATGCTGCATCTCGGTTCTCTTCTCTGTCTACCTGCAAGGTATAGTAAGAAGCTTCCCCTTTCCACGGGCAGGTCGTATGGGTGTTGCTTGGCTTGAAGTATTCTTTTTGAATACTTTCGGGCGGAAAGTAGTGGTTGTTCTCCACTAATACCGTTTTGTTGCTTTCGGCCAATATCTTACCGTTCCAAATTGCTTTCATGGCGTTTTTCTTTTGAAGATGTAATCTCTGTAATGGTCTTTTGGGTCGCTGAAGTGTGCAGTGATTTCCAGTCCTGCTTTATCGGCCAACCATTTAATGATTTCGTTGTCGTATTTTTGTGAGATTTCGGTATGGATGGTTTCCCACTGCTTGAAGTCGACCGTTAAGTCAAGAGTTTTGATAGAGACACGTTGTGCTTTTCTTGCCACCAAATAGCTTTTGGCAGTGCCGGTCTCAGGATCATAGACCTCCCAATGCAAGAAATTGTCCAAGTCAAAATTTCCACCCAGCTCTTTGTTGATACGTGCCAACACATTTTTGTTGAAGGCTTCGGTGATGCCTGCCTGATCATTGTATGCGTCCAGTATTTTCTGCGGATGTTTTTTTTGGTCAAAACCGATGAAGACCAAATCTTCTTCGTTTAAAATAGTACGGATGTTCTTCAAAAATTCTACGGCCTGTGGGTGCAGCAAGTTGCCAATGTTTGACCCCAAGAATAGGATTACCTTTCGTTTGCCATTGTGCCGCGCAATATCGGCCAGTGTATCGAAATAGGTGCCCTGTAGCGGTTTGATAGCAACTTCGGGAATTTCCCTTTCAATGGATGCCTTGAGCAGTTGCAATGCGTTTTGGCTTATGTCGATCGGGCGATAGTCAAAGTCAGCATTTTTTGCTATCAACTCCTTCAACAATATTTTGGTCTTCTTTCCGTCTCCGGCTCCCAGTTCAAAAATGCTGAACGCATCGCCCTGCCCTTGAAAAAACCCAGAAATGTCTTCTTTGTATGTCTTAAAAATAGTTAGCTCACAATCGGTGAGGTAGTATTCGGGCATTGCCATAATGTCTTGAAACAGTTTATCGCCTACTTCATCATAGAAGTACTTTGATGACAAATGCTTCGGGTAATCGGTCAAGCCCTTACGTACATCTTGGGCGAATGGGGTGTTCAAAACAATAGCTGTTTTTTCTTGCATGGGTGTTTTGTCGGGTTTATAAGTGAAACCATACTTTGGCATTGGACCATGTATCTGGTTGAATTTATTCAGTGCTCCCGCGGAATTTTTTGATCTTTAGGATTTGGCTTCTTGTGCATCGATCTGTAGAATTTATGAACTATTTCACTAACCTTAATCCTGTGAATTGCCAGCGCAAATGCGGATGGAAAAAATTTCGATAGCTGTGCCTTGTGTGCTTTTCTGGTGTGGCCACCGAACCGCCGCGCAACACTTTTTGGTTTACCATGAATTTACCGTTGTATTCACCGAGCGCCCCATCGGCCTTTTGATAACCGGGGTAGGGCAGGTAGGCACTTTCTGTCCACTCCCACCGCTTGCCCCAAGGGAAAAACTGTTGGGCCGCCTCCCACTCGAACTCTGTGGGCAGCCGCAACCCTTTCCACTGGGCATAGGCAAAGGCTTCATAATACGAAATGTGCGTCACAGGGGCTTCCATTGGTATTCTTTGCAGGCCTTTTGCGGTATAGTGATGCCATTCGTCATCAATGAGGTGCCAGTACAGCGGACATGCAATTTTGTTTTGGTTCACCCAGTCCCATCCCTCGGCATGCCAGAGGTCGAAGCGTTGGTAGCCTCCGTCATCCAAGAATTTCAAAAATTCCTTATTGGTGACCAGTTTGTTTGAGATTTGATAGGGTTGCAGATAGACTTTGTGTCGCCCAAGCTCATTGTCGTAGTAAAAGCCTTCAGAATCATGCCCTATTTCGTAGATGCCCTCATCCATAGAAATCCATTCCTGTTCTTGGGTTTCTGACGGATGGTCTTCAAAAGTGTCAGAATACTTCGGAAGCAAGGGATTGTTTCCCAAAATATACTTGATATCGGTCAAGAGCAGTTCTTGGTGCTGTTTTTCGTGGTGGATGCCGATTTCGAGCAAATCGTTCAATTCTTTGGATTGCCCATTGCCAAACAGTTTTTTGATGTTTTCTGTGACATAGTTTCTGTACTCATACACCTTTTCGACCGACGGGCGTGACAAGTTTCCTCTGTTTGCGCGAACCACGCGTTCGCCCACTGTTTCGTAATAACTGTTGAAAACGAATGAAAAGTCTTCATGAAAGATTTTGTAGCCCTCGGCATGGGGTTTCAAGATAAATTCTTCGAAGAACCAGGTCGTATGGCCGAGGTGCCATTTCGGGGGGCTCACATCCACAATGGGCTGTACCACATAGTCTTCAATCTCTAGGGGTTTGCAAATGGTTTCAGATTGCTTGCGGGTCTCAATGAAGAAATCGAGCAGCGAATCGGTAAGTATCATAGCACGGTTTTCCTTAAAAATAAAGAAATTGCCCGACACCCATTGACGCAATCGATAGGGTTAACGTTTATGTAACAATTTAAAGCCCATGTGGGTGTTCACACAAAAGGATAAGGATGTCTTGTTTATTCGAAAGCGCCCAGATTTTCGTCTGGGCGCTTTCATAACTAGAAACATGCTTATTTGGTAGTTTAATTGATAAAATCAAACCGCTACCGACGCCCTAATATGTGGGTGCGGGTCATAGTTGAGCAAAGTGAAGTCCTCGAATTTGAAATCAAAAATACTTTTGACCTCGGGGTTCAACACCATTGTTGGCAGGGGCCGTGGGTCACGGCTCAACTGCAGTTCTACCTGTTCTAAATGGTTGGTATAAATGTGGGCATCGCCAAAGGTGTGTATAAATTCACCGGGTCGATAGCCGCAGACCTGCGCCATCATCATGGTCAAAAGGGCATAACTGGCAATGTTGAAAGGCACGCCCAAAAACACATCGGCACTACGCTGGTAGAGCTGGCAGCTTAGCCTGTCATCGGCCACATAGAACTGAAAAAAGGCATGGCAGGGCGGCAGTGCGGCCTTGCCATTGGCTACATTTTCAGAAAAAGACTTTGATGTATTGGGCAATACACTTGGGTTCCATGCCGAGACCAGCATACGACGGCTGTCAGGATTGGTCTTGAGAGTTTCGATAATTTGGGTTATCTGGTCGATTTCCTCACTGTTCCAGTTGCGCCATTGGTGCCCGTACACGGGCCCGAGATCACCATTTTCATCGGCCCATTCGTTCCAGATACGTACCCCGTTCTCTTGTAGATATTTAACATTGGTGTCGCCGTTCAAGAACCAAAGCAATTCATGGATAATGCTTTTTAAGTGCAGTTTTTTGGTGGTGACCATAGGAAATCCTTCCTGAAGGTCAAACCGCATTTGGTAGCCAAAAACACTAATGGTACCGGTGCCGGTACGGTCGTTTTTTCGGGTTCCGTACTGTAGAATATGCCTTAATAAGTCGTGGTATTGTTTCATGGGCCTCTCCCTCCGCCCTCTCCAAAGGAGAGGGAACTTTATTTGTTTTTAAAAATCCCTAAATTATAAAATGAACCAATTATGTAGGTCACGATCATACTTCAGTTATTAAATAATTATCAACGTAAATTTAGCTCCCCCTTTGGAGGCTGAGGGGCTATCCCAAAATCATTCCGGCTATGGTAGCAGACAACAATGAGGCGATGGTACCGCCCAAAAGGGCTTTCATGCCAAATCTTGAAAGATTTTTCCGTTGCCCCGGGGCCAAGCTGCCAATACCCCCGATCTGTATGCCGATAGAAGCAAAATTGGCGAAGCCGCAGAGCATGTATGTAGCCATAATGATGCTTTTGTTGTATTTAAAGTGCAGGGCGCTGTCTACATTCTTGAGTTCGGCCAACTGTATGTAGCCCACAAATTCACTGGCGGCCAATTTGATGCCCAATAATTGCCCCATTAGGGTAATGTCTTCTTTGGCAACACCTATGAGCCACATAAGGGGCGCAAAAATGTAGCCCAATATCAGTTCCAACGATAGGGCGGCATAGGGAGTGTTGGTGGCTATCCATCCATTTAAGTTGCCAATACTGCCCAATTTCAGAAACCCATAGTTGATCATGGCTATAAAGGCCACAAAGACCAATAGCATGGCAGCTACGTTAGCGGCCAATTTTAGCCCCTCGGTAGTGCCCGTGGCCATGGCATCGAGCAAATTGGAACCGATTTTCTGTTTGGAGACGGTAATATTTTCATCAATGGCTTCGGTTTGGGGCACCAGTATTTTTGAGATAACCACGGCACCAGGTGCTGCCATGACCGATGCAGCCAATAGGTGGCGGGCAAATTCGAGGCGTAGGGCCTCATCGGTTCCGCCTAGAAATCCTATGTAGGCGGCCAGCACACCACCCGCCACGGTGGCCATTCCGCCGATCATGACAAGCAGAATTTCTGATTTGTTCATTTTTTCAAGGTAGGCCTTGATCATGAGGGGAGATTCGGTCTGGCCCAGAAAAATATTGCCTGCGACACTGAGACTTTCGGCCCCTGAAATCTTCAACAACTTGGTGAGCGCCCATGCCAAGCCCTTGACCACCTTTTGGATTATGCCCAGATAAAACAAGACCGATGTAAGGGCCGAGAAAAAGATAATGGTCGGCAATATCATAATGGCAAAGGTGACCAAAGGTTCTTCAATCTCATTGGTGGTGAACGAGCTGAACAAAAACTTGGTGCCCGCTTCGGTGAAGGTCAACACTTTGTTGAAGGCTTTGCCCATAATGGTGAAGAAGGTGCGAATAAAAGGAATCTTCAACACGCCGATGGCCAACAGAAACTGGGCAGAAAGGCCCAGCCCCACCGTTCGCCAATTGATGGCACGACGGTTTGAGCTGAACAGGTAGCTAATGGCGATAAGCACCAACATACCGAGCATGCCGCGCCATAGCGAACTGAACGAAAAGCCTTGGTTGGGCACAATTTGGTCTTTCGGAGCCACATCGTTTAACGTACTGGCATCCACTATGGGGTCTAAGGCGGTTTGTGGAATTGTATCTTGGGAAAAAAGTGGAATGGAAACCAGTAAAAGCAATACGGTAAAACCTAGCAATCTTTTTCCCATAGGGTATTCGGTTATTTTCTCTTTGAGATTTCGTCGCGTAATTTGGCCGCTTTTTCGTAGTCTTCGTTGGCTACGGCCTTATCAAGTTCTTTATGGAGTTCCTCGAGGGTCATTTCGCGAAAACCTTCGGTGCCGGTCGATTCGATCTCAACGGTCTCGCCCTCTTGCAAGATTTCGTCGACCACAATACTGTCATCACTCTCTTCCTCTTCTTTTTCTTTGGATGAGAACTTAAGAAAGATTCCGGCTTTGTCCAATATCGTTTTGTAGGTAAAAATAGGCGCGTCAAACCGTAGGGCCAGTGCAATGGCATCGCTTGTACGGGCATCGATGATTTCCTCAATTTTGTCACGCTCGCAAATGATGCTTGAATAGAATACCCCATCGACCAGTTTGTGGATGATGACCTGCTTGACCACGATATCGAAACGGTCGGCAAAATTTTTAAAAAGATCGTGTGTCAACGGCCTTGGTGGCTTGATTTCCTTTTCAAGTGCAATGGCTATTGACTGTGCCTCAAAAGCACCGATTACAATGGGAAGCTTTCGGTCGCCTTCAACCTCGTTCAAAATAAGGGCATAGGCCCCATTTTGTGTTTGGCTATACGATATGCCCTTTATTTTCAGTCGTACTAAACTCATATATCCCTCTCAAATCAAAAAAAGACTGCACAAATAGGCGGCTTTGCCAACTATCTGAGCAGCCCCTCGAAAGGACAAATTAACAAAAATTAAGCGTTTTGGGCTTTAAATTCCTTTAATTTTTCGATGAGTTTTGGCACTACTTCAAATGCATCGCCCACAATACCATAATCTGCCGCTTTAAAGAACGGTGCCTCTGGGTCGTTGTTGATTACCACTTTGGTTTTTGAGGCACTGACACCTGCCAAATGTTGAATGGCCCCAGAGATGCCAATGGCAATATAAAGGTTGCTTGCCACGGGCTTACCTGTTTGGCCCACATGTTCACTGTGGGGCCTCCATCCCATGTCTGAAACAGGTTTAGAGCAGGCGGTGGCGGCACCGAGTACTTCGGCCAATTCTTCTATCATGCCCCAATTTTCTGGCCCTTTTAGTCCACGGCCTCCAGAGACCACGATGTCTGCATCTGCTATGGTGGCTTTACCGACCACTTTGTCTATTTCAATCGATTTGACCGAAAAATCGGCATCGCCCAGTGTAGGGGCAAAGCTTTCAACCGAAGCCGAAGCCTTGTTCTCGATAATGCCGAAGGCATTGTTTGACACCCCAATGAGGGCCGTTTCGGCGGTGATTTCGGTATGGGCAAATCCTTTATTGCTGAAAGCGGTGCGTTTCACTACGATAGGTGCCGTATTTTCGGGTGCGGCCACCACATTGGGCACATAGCCAGCATTCAGCTTTGCGGCCAAGACACCACCCAAATATTTGCTATCGGCGCTGGAACTGATGATGATTACCCTTGCCCCCTCAGCTTTGGCCGCTTGGGCAATACTGTTGGCATACGCCTTGGCGTTGAAGGTCTTTAAATTGTCGTTTTCAACGTTCAAAACCTTTGTGACACCATTATTGCCCAGAGAGGCGGGGTCTTCTGCATTGAAACAGATGGCCGTGGCCGAACTTCCCATTTTTTGCGCTACCGCATGGGCATAAGAAGCGACCTCAAAGGCATTCTTTTTGAACTTTCCGTTGTAAGATTCTGTATATACGAGTACTGACATGGTTTCTAATTTCTAGTTAAGCTCCAAATTCAATGCTCCAATTAAAAATATTTGGGATTTGGAATTTGATATTTCGAATTTATATGACTTTAGCTTCGTTATGCAAAAGAGTTACCAACTCGCCCACATTATCCGGGTCTACCAGTTTAACAGGTCCTTTTGGGGCTGGTTTTTCAAACTTCTTGTCGATGGTCAAAGAAGGTGCATCAACTGGTTCGACCACGTTCAGCTTCTTTTGGCGAGCCATCATAATGCCCCTCATATTGGGTATACGAAGATCACTTTCTTCAACGAGCCCTTTTTGGCCCCCAATAACCAGTGGCAAAGAGGCCTGTAATGTCTCTTTTCCCCCGTCAATCTCTCGAATGGCCGTGGCTTGGTTGCCCTCGATTTCTAGGCCAATACAGGTGTTTACGAAGTTAATGTCAAGTAGGCTGGCCATAATGCCCGGTACCATGCCACCGTTATAGTCAATGGATTCGCGTCCTGCGATAATCAGGTCATATCCGCCATTTTTGACCACCTCGGCCAACTGACGTGCCACAAAATAACCATCTGTAGGCTCGGCATTGATACGGATGGCCTCATCTGCCCCAATCGCGAGTGCCTTTCGAATGGTCGGCTCTACCGAGGGACCGCCAACGGTGGCAACATGAACCGTTGCACCTTGTTTTTCTTTGAACCACATGGCCCTGGTAAGGCCAAACTCATCATTTGGGTTGATAACGAACTGAACACCGGTTGTGTCAAATTTGGTGTCATCGTCGGTAAAATTGATTTTTGAGGTGGTATCGGGTACATTGCTGATGCAGACCAATATCTTCATAGTGCTAAAAATTTAATCGATAATCGATATTTGAAATATTCCGGAGCTTGCTTCGAAATTTTTAGTGTGTTTCTTTTGCTCATCCAAGGGGTATCGCCCCAAGATAATTTTTGCAGCCAAATATAGCCATAAAATCCTTAATTTACTATGCACGCATAATAAAAATTTGTTCTTTTTTTAAAAGATGCTTCCTGCCCTTTCCTAGATAATTTCCTATTTTTGCTTGCATTTTTTAAGAAACTCCATTCCGAAAAAAGTATATGAAAACACTACAGTTTAGGGAGGCCATCGCAGAGGCCATGTCAGAAGAGATGCGCAGGGATGAATCCATTTATCTTATGGGCGAAGAAGTGGCCGAATACAACGGTGCTTACAAGGCCTCAAAGGGGATGTTGGATGAGTTTGGGCCAGAGAGGGTGATCGACACCCCGATTTCTGAACTTGGTTTTGCCGGTGTCGGCGTAGGGTCGGCCATGAACGGCAACCGGCCGATAATAGAGTTTATGACCTTTAATTTTTCGTTGGTGGGCATCGACCAGATCATAAACAATGCCGCAAAGATTCGTCAAATGTCAGGTGGTCAATTCGATATACCAATTGTTTTTCGTGGACCTACTGCATCGGCAGGGCAATTGGCCGCGACCCACTCACAAGCATTTGAAAGCTGGTATGCCAACTGTCCGGGGCTAAAGGTGGTGGTGCCCTCGAACCCCGCTGATGCCAAAGGCTTGTTGAAATCGGCCATTCGTGATAACGACCCGGTCATTTTTATGGAGTCTGAGCAAATGTATGGCGATAAGGGCGAGGTGCCCGAGGGGGAGTATACCATTCCGCTCGGTGTGGCTGATATCAAACGGGAAGGCTCGGATGTGACCATAGTTTCTTTCGGAAAAATCATAAAAGAAGCCTACAAGGCGGCCGATGAGCTTGAGAAAGAGAACATCAGTTGTGAGATCATTGACCTAAGAACAGTGCGGCCAATGGACCATGAAACCATTCTGAACTCGGTAAAGAAAACGAACCGAATGGTGATTTTGGAAGAGGCCTGGCCCTTTGGCAATGTTGCCACTGAGATAATCTACCATGCACAGGACAAAGCTTTTGATTATTTGGATGCACCCATTGTAAAGCTGAACACGGCCGACACTCCTGCACCCTACTCACCCGTTTTGTTGGAAGAGTGGTTGCCCAATTACAAAGATGTGATCAAGGCTGTTAAGAAAGTGTTATATAAAGACTGACGATTGATTTGTAAGGTATCTTAGCCTCGCCGACCAATGTTGGCGAGGCTTTTATTTCAAAGGAACAGTTTTTGATAAGAAGATACCCTGAAACCAATCTGACCTTACACCCAACGGATGTTTTCGAACGTTCTTAGTGGTACTACATATCAAAACATGACCAGAATCTTTGTTCTTCTGATGTTTTTCCCTCTAATGTGCTTGGCCCAGACCAAAGCGGGCGGTGTCGTGGTCGATGAATCTGGCTCGCCTATTGCTTTTGCCAATGTCATTTTCAAAAACTCGTCTGAGGGCACCATTACTAACGACAATGGGCGGTTTTACATTGAATCGGATGCCACTTACGATGCGCTGGTTGTTTCGTATATAGGATATGAGACCACTGAAATACCCCTGCCCCAGAAGGTCAACTATGATTTGGAAATTGTGCTTTCAGAGGCCGCCGAACAATTGCAGGAGGTAATAGTGTACACGGGCAAACAATCGAAAAAGAACAACCCTGCCGTAGAGATCCTCAAAAAGATATGGGCAAAAAAGCGTATAAATGGGCTTAGGAAGTTTAAAAGCTACCAGTACGATAAGTATGAAAAGGTCGAGTTTGACCTGAACACCATTGATAGCGCACTCATAAAGAGCAAAGTTTTCAAAGGACTGGAGTTCATTTTCAAAGACCTCGATACATCTCGTATTACAGGTAAAACATATCTGCCCCTGTTCTTGAACGAGGTTTTTTCAAAAGTATATGGCGATAACCGGTACGGAATCGAAAAAGAAGACGTGCTGGGTAACAAAAGTTCTGGTTTTTCGGGCAACCAGGCCATCACGGCCTTTGTCGAAGATTTGTACTCCGACTATGACATTTATGATAACTACTTAAAGTTTTTCGATAAGAGTTTTACCAGTCCGCTTTCAAAAACCGGTGTTGACGTTTACAATTATGTGCTGTCAGACAGCATGTTTATAGACGATAAATGGTGCTATCACATCATCTATTACCCCCGTAGAAAAAATGAGCTGACGTTCAAGGGCGATTTTTGGGTGAACGATACCACTTATGCGGTCAAAAAAATAAATCTGGAGGTCACCAAAGGCGCAAATATCAATTGGGTGAAGGAGATTTACATTGAACAGGATTTTGAAGTGGTCAACGATTCGGTCTTTCTTTTGAAGAGGGATTATATGCTCAGCGATTTTGCTTTTTCAAAAAAGGAAAAATCCCGCGGGGTATACGGCAAGCGCACCACCGTATATGATAATTACCAATTTGATTTGGAAAAACCCAAGAAATTCTATGAGTCAGGGTCTGATCCGTATGACCCCCGTGTCTTTGAACGCGACAGTGTTTTTTGGCAAAACGCCCGTCTCGAGAGCCTTAATAAAGATGAAGAAGGTATTTTCAAGCTGCTCGATACCTTGAAAACGGTGCCCAAGTTCAATACCTATTACAATATAGTGAGCGTACTGGGTTCGGGTTACATCGAAATCGACAAGTGGAACATCGACATTGGTGATGTTTACAGCACTTTTGGAATCAACGATGCCGAAGGCATTCGGGTTCGTGGTGGTGCCAGAACCTATTTTGGGCAGAACGATCCCTGGCGCTTAGAGGGGTATATGGCCTATGGTTTTGACGACAAAAAGTTCAAGCATGGTTTCTCGGCCAAGTTTTTGATCGACAGAAAAAGTCGTTTGATCATTTCTGGCGGTAACCGCAGGGATATTGAGCAATTGGGCCTCAGCCTTACCGCGACCAATGATGTGTTGGGCCGCAGCATTGCCTCTTCATCGTTGGTGTCAGTTGGTGCCAACAACCGCTTGAGCAATATCAACCTCTCAACGCTAAATGTTGAGATGGAACCGCTGCCCAATTTTCGGTTTAGGATTGGAGGGTCATTTAGAACCTTAAGCTCTGCCCTGCCAGAAGCCTTCAGTTTAGAATATGTTGACCCTACCTCCCCAACGGGTATTTCCTCTGAAATCAAACAGTTCGACATCAACACCACCCTCGTTTACACCCCCGGCAAACGAACAATCGGTTATGGGGTGGAACGCCGCGATGTGAATGAAGACTACAGTACATTGGTGTTGAACTACACCAAAGGACTGGACGGATTTTTAGAGAGTGATTTTGAATACGAGCGGTTACAGTTTTCATATACCCAACCTTGGCAGATAGGCGGTTTCGGGCGGTTGTTGAGCACGGTTGAAGTGGGCAAGACATTCGGTCCCGTACCCTTGGGCCTGTTGAGCGTAATACCGGGCAACCAAACGGTCTTTTCCCTTTACAATACCTTTCCGAACCTTGATTTCTACGAGTTCGTCACCGACACCTACGCCACGGTACACCTAGAACACAATTTCAATGGCCGTATATTTTCGCGAATCCCTTGGTTGCGAAAGTTGAACCTACGTGAAATTGTGGGGCTAAGGGGCGCATGGGGGTCGCTTTCAGATGAAAATATCGCCTTGAGCTCGCCGACCAATATTCCCTTGGCGGCTCCTGAAGATCGGATTTATTGGGAGTATTCGCTGGGTGTAGGCAATATTTTTAGAATTTTCCGAATCGATTTCAACTTTCGTGGCAATTATTTGGATAATCCGAACGCAAGGGCCTTCGGTGTTACCGGATCGTTCGGATTCAGTTTTTAAGATAATTTTTGTCATTCACCAAAAGACAGGTTGCCACTTTAACCTTTAAAGGATTGAATTTAAATTAATTTAATTTCTAAGTGATGGAAGTAAAGTACTTTAGCACCCTAAAATTTAAAAAATGACCAAGACAGAAGAAGTGACCTTTGATGTGTTGATCGAAATTCCGAAGGGAAGCCGAAACAAATATGAATACGACTTTACGCTGCATAAGATACGATTCGACCGAACATTGTTCTCATCCATGATGTACCCGGGCGATTATGGGTTTGTGCCAGAGACACTGGCGTTGGACCAAGACCCGCTCGATGTACTGGTACTCGGTACAGAACCTACCTTTCCTATGGTGGTGATGGAGGTTAAGCCCATTGGTGTTTTCCACATGACTGATGAAAAAGGGCCCGATGAAAAAATAATCTGTGTGCCGGTCAACGACCCTATTTGGAGCAAGAACAACGATATCAGTGATTTGAACCCCCATAGGCTCAAAGAAATCGAACACTTTTTTCAGGTATATAAAGACTTAGAGAAGAAAAAGGTTGATACCGGTGGGTGGAGCGGTGCCGAGAAGGCCAAGGAAATCTATCGCAAATGTGTGGAGCGCTATGAGAACAGCGACCACAAGACCAAGCGTACCTTTATGATTTAAAGAATAATAGCCAATTACAAGAGCCCTTTTCCAACTTAAAAGAGGGCTTTTTTTATAGGGTTGGTTTTACTACTTTTGCCAGCACTTTAAAAACCTTAAAACTTTATTTATGGAATCAATAGTACCTTATTTATGGGGATTTGGTCTTTTGGGACTACTGTACGTTTTTGTAAAGAACGCCTGGGTCTCGAAACAGGCCGTCGGAGACGAAAAAATGGCACGTATCGCCAAGAACATCGCTGATGGCGCCATGTCTTTTCTTAAGGCAGAATATAAGATATTGGCCGTATTCGTCGTGGCCGTGGCCGCTTTGCTGGCATTTAAGGGCAGCAATGAAGAAGGCTCAAACTGGATGGTGGCCATTTCGTTCATCGTGGGGGCCATTTGTTCTGCATTGGCAGGTTTCATAGGTATGAAGGTTGCCACCAAGGCCAATGTACGTACCACCAATGCGGCCAGAACATCGTTGGGCAAGGCGCTTGAAGTTGCATTTGCCGGCGGTTCTGTAATGGGACTTGGCGTGGTAGGCCTAGGGGTGCTCGGTTTGAGTGGGCTGTTCATGATTTACAGCGGCCAAGGCTGGGGCATCAACGAAGTGTTGAACGTACTTTCAGGTTTCTCACTGGGGGCCTCTTCGATAGCACTGTTCGCCCGTGTAGGTGGCGGTATTTATACTAAGGCCGCTGATGTGGGCGCCGATCTTGTGGGTAAGGTAGAAGCGGGCATTCCTGAGGATCACCCGTTGAACCCTGCAACCATTGCAGATAACGTAGGTGACAACGTGGGTGATGTGGCCGGTATGGGCGCTGACCTTTTTGAGTCGTATGTCGGTTCCATTATCGGTACCATGGTATTGGGTGCTATTTTTGCGACCAATCCTGCCTTTACGGATGCTTTTGATGGTCTGGGAGCCGTGTATCTGCCCTTGGCATTGGCCGGTGCAGGGATCGTTATGTCGATCATAGGAACGTTTTTTGTGCGTGTCAAGGATGGGGGCAATCCGCAAACAGCCTTGAACATTGGCGAATTTGGTTCTGCATTTTTAATGCTGATAGCTTCTTATTTTTTGATTACCATGATGCTGCCCGAAACATGGACGGATGGCGGCAAAGAATATTCATCGATGGGTGTTTTCTGGGCCACCATAGCCGGTCTTGTTGCCGGTTTGGCCGTGGGTAAGGTAACCGAGTACTATACGGGTACCGGTAAGAGGCCTGTGAACGCAATCGTTCGGCAATCAGAGACCGGGTCGGCGACCAATATCATTGCCGGCTTGGGCGTGGGAATGATGTCGACCGCCATTCCGATTTTATTGATCGCCATTGCCATTTTGGTATCGCACCATTTTGCCGGTTTGTATGGAATTGCCATTGCTGCCGTTGGTATGCTTGCCAATACCGGAATTCAGTTGGCCGTGGATGCCTACGGACCTATTTCAGATAACGCGGGTGGTATCGCCGAGATGGCCGAATTGCCAAGCGAGGTACGCGAGCGTACCGATAAGTTGGATGCTGTTGGAAACACCACCGCAGCCATTGGTAAAGGGTTTGCTATTGCTTCTGCCGCTTTGACCGCTTTGGCACTGTTTGCCGCTTTCATGCAAACGGCAGGTGTGGAATCTATTGACGTGTCACAACCAAAGATCATGGCAGGGCTATTAGTGGGCGGTATGCTTCCATTTGTGTTCTCAGCACTTTCGATGAACGCCGTGGGCCGTGCGGCCATGGCAATGATCGAAGAGGTTCGTCGTCAGTTCAAGGATATTCCCGAATTGAAGGCCGCCTTGGAAATAATGCGCAAATACGACTCCGATCTTTCAAAAGCGACCGAAGCCGACAGAAAGATTTTTGACGCCGCCGATGGTGTGGCTGAATATGAAAAATGTGTGGCCATTTCTACTACGGCTTCCATAAAGGAAATGGTTCTGCCCGGCCTTTTGGCCATTGCAGTGCCTGTGGCTGTTGGTTTCTTGGGCGGCGCCGATATGTTGGGAGGTCTGCTCGCAGGTGTAACCACTGCCGGGGTGTTGATGGCCATTTTCCAATCGAATGCCGGTGGCGCATGGGACAATGCCAAAAAGACCATCGAAAGCGAGGGCCGTAAGGGTTCTGATGCCCATAAGGCTGCCGTAGTGGGTGATACTGTCGGTGATCCCTTTAAAGATACCTCGGGCCCCTCGTTGAACATCTTGTTGAAGTTGATGTCTGTTGTGGCCTTGGTCATTGCGCCCAGTTTGGTAAGCCTAACACCAGCAGATGAGGTGAGCATGTTGAAAGAAAACGGTACTGAAATAACCATTGCTACCGATGGGATGAAAGCGACCAAACAAGTAGAGAAGAAGGTAAAAGTGGTAATGAGCAATACCGAAGACGGTTCGTTCAAGGCTGTGGTAACGCAGGTCTACGAAGAGAACGGAGAAAAGAAGGAAGAGGTACGTGAATTTACCGGAGCCACAAAGGAAGAGGTCAAAAAGGCTGTTGAAGAGTACAACAATGCCATTGACATAGAATAACCCTTCGGTTCTTGCATGAAACAAAAGCCATCCGCCTTAGGCGGATGGCTTTTGATTATTGTTATTCCCGCGTAAACAGGAATCCATGTGTAGCGTTATTGCAACTTAAAGGTAATCGGTATGGCAAAGGGAACCTTTACAGGTGTGCCACGCTGTTTCCCAGGGGTCATTTTGGGCAATTTTGAAATGATCCTCGCAGCTTCCCCTTCGAGAACTTCGTGCGGCCCGCGCATTCGAACATTCCCGATGCTACCATCTTTTTCTATGGTAAAAACTACGTTGACACGTCCCTGTAAGCCCATTTCCTGTGCCAGTTCAGGGTATCGAAAGTTTTTGCGGATGTGCTTTTGGATCATCTCTTGAAAGCAGGCCCTTTTATCTGTCGCTTTTTCACAACCTGGGAATACTGGGACATCCTCGACAACAATAAATGAAAGTTCATCAGGGATATCTGGATCGATCACTTCAATATCATCAATAGAAGCTATTTCAGTGTCTTGGTCAATGTCATTCGATTCAATCACTGTTTCTATTACATCATTATCGTCATCTGCCACCTCAATCACAGGCGGGGCCTGAATTTTGGGTTTGGGAGGTTCCGGTAGTTTGTGAGCGGTAATTGGCACCACTTCAATAAGTTCTTGGGGCACGTGGCGTTGGGCGAAGTAGATATCGTTTTCATAAAATGTTTTCCACTCCAATACCACATAAGTCAGCAATAGTACTGCGGCCAGGCCTATTACAAAATAGAGATTGGTGTTGCGCTTTACTTCAAATTGCGGGTTTTTCTTTGGTTCCATCTTTTAAATTTTTGGCCCTTAAAAAAAGGCCTGTTAACAATAAAGATGAAACTAGGTCGAAATAGGATGGTAAAAAACCAAGAATGAGCCAACGGTCTGTTTGGGTGAGGGAAAAGCATGTCACTCCTGCGAAAGAAGGAATCTCAATATCAAAAAAGTACACCCATTGTATGTTCCTTTTTGCATAATAAGTCATGAAATGAGGGCGTTTGTCATTCCGAATCCTGGCAAAGCCGGGATAAGGAATCTGAATAACAGCTACTGGCCTACCAAAAAGGGGTTTTTCAAAGCTGATTCTTCAAACTATTCGATGTAATCATCTGCAAAAGCGGTGCAGCACTTTCAAGTCTTTCGCATGAACATTGGTCTAGCCATTACGAGACGAAGATTCCCGCCTACGCGGGAATGAAAAAAATCGATTAGAACAACCCATGGATCTCGGCATCGATTTTGTTGATTACCTCGCCCAGATCTTCTTGCTTGTCAACAAAATTGACCTCATCGACATCGACAATCAGTAATTTGCCCTTTTCGTAGGTGTTTACCCAAGCCTCGTACCGTTCGTTCAGTCGGCTCAAATAGTCAATTGAGATGCTGTTCTCGTACTCACGGCCCCTTTTATGGATTTGGTTAACGAGGTTTGGTATCGAACTGCGCAAGTATATCAACAGGTCTGGTGGTTGCACCAAACTTTCCATCAACTCGAACAGGCTGCGGTAATTTTCAAAATCTCGGTTGGTCATCAGGCCCATGGCATGCAGGTTGGGCGCAAAAATATGGGCATCTTCATAAATGGTTCTGTCTTGTATCACATTTTTGCCACTCTCCCGTATTTTGAGAATCTGTCGGTAACGGCTGTTCAAAAAATAGATCTGTAGGTTGAAGCTCCACCGCTCCATTTGGGTATAAAAGTCATCGAGATAGGGGTTGTCGACCACATCTTCGAAATGGGCTTCCCATTTGTAATGTTTTGCCAATAAGGTGGTTAAAGTTGTTTTTCCTGCTCCAATATTTCCGGCAACAGCAATGTGCATGGTGTGTTTAGTTTTTTGAAATCCTTACAATTCCATTAAAAAAATCGGGAGGATGCAATATACAAACTGTATCGGGTTTGGTGAAAAATTTAGGTTGAAATGCACAAGGGGCTTTTCATCACAAACAATTCACAACAATATTTTGATTTTTTGGATGAATACGTACTTTTGCCATTCAAATTGGAGGATAGATTTGACTGATTGCAACCTCCCTCTCTTGAACATGTTTCAGGAACTAAAAAATGCTAAAAAGTGGTGTAAACTTCTTTGGGCTGTAACGTCAAATCTCTTCTAAATAAAAAAACGATACATGCCTTATCTTTTTACCTCTGAATCTGTTAGCGAAGGACATCCAGACAAAGTGGCCGACCAAATAAGCGATGCCCTATTGGATAATTTTTTGGCGTTTGACCCTGAAAGCAAGGTGGCCTGCGAGACCTTGGTCACAACAGGCCAGGTGGTGTTGGCCGGCGAGGTGAAGAGCGATACGTATTTAGATGTTCAGAACATCGCCCGAGAGACCATCAATAAAATTGGATATACCAAGGGTGAGTACCAGTTCAGCGGTGATTCGTGCGGGGTTATTTCATTGATACATGAGCAATCACAAGAGATCAACCAAGGGGTTGATCGGGGTTCAAAAGAAGAACAGGGTGCCGGCGACCAGGGCATGATGTTCGGGTACGCCACCAACGAAACCGAAAATTATATGCCCTTGGCATTGGATATCTCGCACAAGATCTTGCAGGTTTTGTCAGATTTACGAAAAGAGGGTTCTGAAATGCCCTATCTGCGACCTGATGCCAAGGCACAGGTGACCATCGAATACTCTGATAAGAACGTGCCGCAGCGCATCGACACCATCGTGGTCTCTACCCAACACGATGAATTTGATAGTGATGAGAAGATGTTGGAGCGCATCAAGAATGATATCATCAAAATTTTGATACCGAAGGTAAAAGCGCAACTACCTGAATATGTACAAGAGCTTTTCAATAATGATATCAAGTACCACATTAACCCCACAGGAAAATTTGTGATCGGTGGCCCGCATGGTGATACAGGCCTTACGGGAAGAAAAATCATTATCGACACCTATGGTGGCAAGGGTGCCCACGGGGGCGGAGCCTTCAGCGGAAAGGACCCCAGTAAAGTAGATCGCAGTGCCGCCTATGCCGCACGCCATGCCGCCAAAAATTTAGTGGCAGCCGGGGTGGCCGATGAAATAATGGTGCAGGTCAGCTATGCGATAGGGGTAGTGGAACCCACCTCCATTTTTGTCGATACGTTCGGCACTTCGAAAGTACCTTTTTCTGATGGTGAAATCGCCAATAAGGTAATGGAACTGTTTGATATGCGTCCATTTGCCATCGAAGAGCGTTTAAAGCTCCGCAACCCCATTTATTTGGAAACGGCCGCCTACGGCCATATGGGCAAGGAGCCGCGAACCGTTACCAAGGTCTTTGAATCGCCCTATAACGGTCGTGTTGAAAAAGAGGTAGAGCTCTTCACTTGGGAGAAGTTGGATAGCGTCGAGAAGGTCAAGGAAGCTTTTGGATTATAGTTGTTATTTGATTTAAAACTGTCAGTTCGGGCGCAGTCGGGAACTATTTTAAGATAAACCTTTTTAGGACATCACAACCGTGCTCGATGTGACATCAGTATTACTTTCATATAACTTTCACTTCAGATTTCTTTTGTAGTTTTAGACTCGTACCAAAACCTATCGAAATGAAATTACGCTTTCAACTGCTTGTGGTGTCTTTTGCGACATTGACAATTATTTCCTCCTGTAAAAAAACCACCAAAACAGCAACGCTCGTTGAAGAGAACTATGTTGAACTTCACTATAATAAGCAAGAGGTGGATATTGAAATGCGCGATGGGGTGAAATTGCATACGACCATTTATTCCCCCAAGGATACTTCCAAAGAATACCCCATATTGATGCAACGAACGCCCTACAGCTCTAGGCCTTATGGCGAAGGGAAGTTTAAGAAAAAGATTGGGCCTAACATCCATCTGATGAAAGAGGGCAATATAATCGTCTACCAAGATGTTCGTGGGCGTTGGTTGAGCGAGGGGCATTATGAGAATATGAGGGCCTACATTCCAAACAAGACGTCGAACGACCAAGTTGATGAAAGCACCGATACGTACGATACCATCGAATGGCTTGTAAACAATGTAGAGAACAATAATGGCCGGGTCGGTGTTTGGGGCATTTCATACCCCGGCTTTTATGCCACCTATGCCACCATAGACCCACATCCCGCCTTAAAGGCATCTTCACCGCAGGCGTGCATCGGTGATTTCTTTTTTGATGATTTTCACCACAACGGGGCCTATCTGTTGAGTTATTTCAGGGCCACCTCGGTATTTGGCACCCCACGGCCCAATGGTGACCAGCCTATTGACACAGCCTGGTATACCTTGCCCGATATCGGTACCGAAGACCAGTACCAGTTTTTTTTGGATGCGGGTCCGTTGAAGAACCTCAATCATTTTTTTGAATACGATATCAAGGACATGACTTCTATCTCTCCGGACGAAATGACCGATGATTTCTTCTGGAACGAACTCAAAGAACACCCCAACTACGATGAATTATGGCAACGTCGCGGATTGATCCAACATCTCGATAAAACAAAACCCCATGTAGCCACCATGATCGTGGGCGGATGGTTTGATGCCGAAGACCTGTACGGCCCGTTGGAAACCTACAAGAACATTGAAAAGCACAATGAAGGTGCTTACAATACCATAGTATTTGGGCCGTGGGACCATGGTGGGTGGGCCCGTAGAAATGGTAGAACCACCGTCGGAAACTATTATTTCGGAGACAGTATTTCGGAGTTTTATCAAGAAGCGATAGAGACCAAGTTCTTTAACCATTTTTTGAAGGGCGAAGGCAGTGGCAATACGGGCCTACCTGAGGCGTATGTGTTCGACACCGGAAAAAAGGAATGGAAACAATACGATACATGGCCGCCCGCAGGAGTGGTCAAAAAAACCATGTACTTATCTCCTGATCAAGAACTGACCGATGATCGCAAGGATGTTGTTGGGGTCAAATTTATTAGCGATGTGACCAAACCGGTACCGTATTCAGAAGACATCAAATCAGTTTTCACCCCGCGAAAATATATGACCGACGACCAACGCTTTGCCGCACGCCGTTCAGACGTGTTGGTGTTTGAGACCGACCCGCTCGAAGAAGACCTTACCCTGGCCGGTGATATATTTGCCCGTTTAAACGTCGCCACTACGGGTACTGCCGCCGACTGGATCGTAAAGGTCATCGATGTGCACCCCCATGATGCCGAGACCAACGAAGAAATGCAAGATCATCTGAAAATGAGCAACTACCACATGATGGTACGCAGTGAGGTAATGCGTGGGCGCTTCCGCAATAGTTTCTCAAATCCAGAACCGTTTGTTCCCAACCAGAAGACAAATGTTACCATTAAGCTGCAAGATGTTTTCCATACCATCAAAAAAGGCCATAAACTTCAGATTCAGGTACAGAGCACGTGGTTTCCACTCATTGATTTAAATCCGCAGACCTATGTCGAGAACATTTTTAAGGCCGATGAGGATGATTTTAAAACGCAGACCCATGCGGTTTTTACCGATTCGAATATTGAATTTTCAGTGTTGAAATAGACGTCTCAATCGTTCCGATTCCTATCGGAACTCACTTCGAAATGACATACCACTAGCATCGTTATTTCGAACGAATGTGAGAAATCTGAAAAAACGAATGAATTCCTATTGATTCACTAGGAATTTGTGAAATTTTGCCAAATCATTAGGATATTCGAAAATTCTGCCTTTATATTTGTTGTTCAAAGTTCAAACACGTATTGAATAGTTATCAAGAAAGGTGGAGGGAATAGACCCTATGAAGCCTTAGCAACCCTTGGCCCCAGTGCCAAGAAGGTGCTACATTCTATCCCATCCCGAACTAGCTTCGGGACCTCTTGACGGAATAGACCGTATATTGGGAAAAGATAGCGATCATCGAATTACCTCGATAGCACTTTCTTGTAACTTTTTGATTATGTCTTTCCGCAAAAGCGGACGGGTCATCGTGTTTTTAAATCAGTTGTAATCTAAAATTTAAAAACAATGAGCGATCAAAAGTTTTCTACCAACGCCCTGCATGCAGGGCACGACGTTACCGCCAATGCGGGAACCAGGGCAGTGCCCATTTATCAGAGTACGGCCTATGTGTTCAACAATGCCGACCATGCCGCAAATCTTTTTTCGCTGGCTGAGTTCGGCAACATCTACACCCGGATCAACAACCCTACCAACGACATTCTTGAGCAGCGTTTGGCTGCTTTGGAAGGAGGTGTAGCCTCAGTAGTGACTGCCTCGGGCACCGCAGCCTTGAACACGGCACTTTTGGTGCTGCTGAAGGCCGGTGACCATATCGTGGCCTCTAACAGTTTGTATGGGGGAACATACAACTTGTTGAACGTTACCCTGCCACGTTTGGGCATTACCACCACCTTTGTGGATCCTGCGGATCCCGCCAATTTCGGAAAGGCAGTGCAAGACAATACCCGTGCCATTTTTGTGGAGTCGGTGGGCAATCCAAAACTTGATGTGTTGGATTTGAAAGCGATTTCTTCGGAAGCCAAAAAGGCCAAGGTGCCGTTTATTGTTGACAATACGGTGGCCACCCCAGCGCTATTGAATCCCATTGAGCATGGAGCGAACATTGTCATCCATTCGCTGACCAAGTACATCAACGGAAACGGTACCGCTTTGGGCGGGGCCATCATCGATGCGGGCACCTTTGATTGGGCAAATGGCAAATTTCCTGAATTTACCGAACCTTCACCCGGTTATCACGGCCTCGTCTATCACGAAGCACTTGGCCCTGCGGCGTTTATCGCCAAGGTGCGAATCGAAGGTTTGCGCGATCACGGGGCGGCACTTAGTCCGTTTAATGCCTTTCAGATTATCCAAGGGCTCGAAACCCTAGAAATACGTATGAAGAAACACAGTGAAAACGCCCTTGCTTTGGCTCAGTGGTTAGAGCAAAGAGATGAGGTGACGTGGGTGAACTATCCCGGCCTGTCATCGAGCAAGTACAAGGCACAGGCAGATGCCTATTTGCCAAAGGGGCAAAGCGGTTTGGTAACTTTTGGTGTGAAGGGCGGCTACGAATCCGCCAAGAAAATTGCCGATGAGACCAAAATTTTCTCGTTATTGGCCAACATTGGCGATTCCAAGTCACTGATTATCCACCCTGCGAGCACTACCCACCAACAGTTGGACGATACCGCCCAAGAGTTGACCGGGGTTACAAAAGATTTGATCCGATTGTCGGTAGGCCTCGAAGATTTGGATGATTTAAAGGCTGATCTCGAACAAGCGTTCGCCACCATCGATAAATCGGTCTTGGCTTAAAAATAAAGAACAAAAGCACCTCCCTTTAGATAAAGGGAGGTGGCATTCCATATTTACGGAATGACGGAGGGTTTGAGAGAACATCAAAACTCCCCGATTTGGCAAAGCCAAATTACCCTTCCCCGCCTGCCACCAAAAAGTTAAAAAAGTTGGCGGGCAGGTTCAACTAAAGAGGGGAGCAAAATGAAACATCTATGCTGCAAAAACTGGAAATAAAAAGCTTTACAACCCTGAGTGGGGCCACCCAAGACCTGCAATTGTCATATCAGTTGTTCGGTCAGCCCTTGCACTCGGCCCCTATTGTTCTGGTAAACCATGCCCTTACGGGCAATTCGAACGTGGCGGGCGAAAAGGGTTGGTGGTCAGATTTGATAGGGGACGGCAAGTGTATTGACACCCAAAGATATACGGTGCTCTCGTTCAATATCCCCGGTAATGGGCACGATGGTTTTGTGATTGATAATTATAAGGATTTCGTGGCAGGCGACATCGCCAAGATATTTTTACTGGGCCTCAAAAAGTTGGAGATTGATAGGCTCTACGCCATTATCGGTGGTTCGTTGGGCGGGGGAATTGCTTGGGAAATGGCTGTTCTGAACCCCAAAATAACGGAACACTTGGTTCCCGTGGCCTCAGATTGGAAATCGACCGATTGGCTTATTGCCAATTGCCAGATCCAAGAGCAGATCTTGAAAAATTCACGACAACCGGTACACGATGCCAGAATGCATGCCATGCTCTGCTACCGAACCCCTGAATCTTTCAAAGAGCGATTTCAGCGGAGTACGAACGAAGAACTACAAGTGTTCAATGTCGAGAGCTGGTTGATGCACCATGGTAAAAGGTTGCAAGAACGCTTTCAATTATCGGCCTATAAACTGATGAATCAGTTGCTCAAGACCATTGATGTGACCCGAAATGGGGAAGAGGCTTTTAAAAAATTGCAGCAAAGCGATACAAAGATCCACATCATAGGGGTGAACTCCGATCTTTTTTTTACGGCAGAGGAAAACAAGGAAACCTACAAGCGATTGGCACAGGCCAATAGCAACGTCACGTATGGCGAAGTACAATCGTTGCACGGCCATGACGCTTTTTTGATGGAGTTCAAACAACTGGAAAACCTGCTCAAAGAAGTTTTTCCGAAGCAGGGAAAAGCAGGGGGACTCAAAATTCTGAAATTTGGCGGAAAGTCATTGGCCAATGGCAAGGGACTTGAGCTGGTACTTGATATTATTTCCGAAAAGGTAAATGCTGGCGAAAACATTGCAGTAGTGCTCTCGGCACGTCAAAATGCCACAGATGAACTTGAGAGAATGCTGGACAAGGCGGTCAGGGGCCTTCCCTTTGAAGAAGACATCAAGAACTTTGAACGCTATCAGAAATCCGATTTGGGCACTATAGATTTTTCAGACGAGGTCACGCAGGTAGCTCAGAAGCTGAAAGGGGTATCCCTTCTTGGGGATTATAGTCCAAAAACCAAGGATGCCCTGCTCGCCTACGGTGAACTTATTTCCTCAAAGTTTGTGGCGGCCCTGCTCAACGAGAGGGGCATCAAGGCAGAAGCCATTGACACCCGCGAATTGATAAAGACCGATGGTTCGTTTGGCAATGCCCAAGTGGATGAAGGGACCTCAAAACGGAACGTGCTGCAGCGGTTCACCCAGCTTGATAGGGACACCGTGCCCATAGTGACAGGTTTTATTGCCTCGAACCACGAGGGTGAGACCACGACCTTGGGTAGAAACGGCAGCAACTATACCGCGGCACTATTGGCCAATTTTCTTGACGCCGACGAGGTTTTGAATTACACACATGTTGATGGTATTTTTACCGCAAATCCCGATTTGGTGCACGAGGCACAGATCATCGAAAACCTGTCGTACGAAGAGGCCAACGAACTGGCCAATTTTGGGGCCAAGGTGCTACATGCCAAGACCATCATCCCATTGATAGAAAAAAACATTCCCCTTCGAATTCTCAATACGTTCAACCCGGGTTCCAAAGGAACGCTCATAAGTGCCAAGGCCCAAGAAGAGGGCATCAAGTCACTTTCCGTTATTGAAAATGTGTCGTTGGTAAACCTTGAGGGTAGGGGGTTGTTGGGCAAGGCGGGGATCGATGCCCGTATTTTCAATGCCTTGGGAAGAAGAAATATAAGCGTTGGCATCATTTCTCAGGGATCGTCTGAACGCGGCATTGGTCTGGTGGTTGATGCCGATAGGGCCTTTGAGGCCAAAAAGGCACTGGACGATGAGTTTGAAACCGACTACTCCGCAAAAGATGTCAATGCGATTTCAATTGTGAAAGATGTGGCCGTCATCTCCATTGTGGGCCAAGATTTGGGTTCGTTCCACAGACCATATGCCTCACTGGTGAAGAACCATATTGAACCGTTGCTTTTCAACAATACCGTAACGGGCAAGAACGTAAGTTTGGTGGTACGAAAAACAGATTTGCACAAGGCCCTGAATGTAATGCACGGTCAAATTTTTGGGGTGGATAAAAAAATCAACTTGGCCATTTTCGGGCATGGAAATGTCGGTGGCACGCTCATCGACCAAATCTTGAGATCACACGAGACCATCAAAAAGCGAAAGGGAGTGGACCTGAACATTTTTGCCATTTGCAATTCCCAAGGGGGACTGCTCGATAAAAAAGGAATCAAAGGCGATTGGCGAAAAAAGTTATCAGAACAGGCCGGTGGATGTACCGTTTCCGATATTATTGCCCATGCCAATGAAAACCATCTCGAAAATCTGATTGCCATTGACAATACGGCAAGTGAAGATTTTGTAAACCATTATTTTGAACTGATAAGGGCCGGTTTCGACCTCGTCTCGTCGAACAAGATTGCCAATACGCTCGATTACGACTATTACCGTCAAATTCGAAAATGTTTGGCAGAGGTTCAAAAACAATATCTTTATGAGACCAATGTCGGTGCTGGGCTTCCGTTGATCGACACCATCAAGCTTTTGCACTTGTCAGGAGAGAACATCACTAGGATCAAAGGGGTCTTTTCAGGGTCGTTGAGCTATATTTTCAATACGTTTTCTGAAGTTGACCGACCTTTTTCAGAAATCGTGCTCGAGGCCATGCAAAAGGGCTTTACCGAACCTGACCCACGTGAAGATTTGAGCGGAAATGATGTGGGGCGCAAATTGCTGATCTTGGCAAGGGAATTGGAATTGCGCAATGAGTTTTCTGACATTGCGATAGAGAATCTGATTCCCGAACAAATGGCAACCATTTCAAAGGAAGATTTTTTGAATGGCCTACCGCGGTTAGATGAAGAATTTGGAAGAAAAAAAGAAGCACAACAACCCGACCATGTGTTGCGATACGTAGGGGATTTACACGGTGACTTGCGGCAAGACAAGGGAGTTTTGGAGGTTAAATTGATTTCTGTGCCCAAGTCCGATGCGCTTGGGCAGGTGAAAGGTTCTGACTCCATTATCGAGATTTACACCGAGTCATATGGCGACCACCCACTTGTGATTCAGGGAGCAGGGGCAGGGGCAGCCGTCACGGCTAGGGGTGTGTTCGGCGATATTCTGAGGATTGCGGAAAAATTGTAATAATGAATTAAAAGCTCCTCCCCTCAGATGAGGGGAGGTGGATGCTGGCCTGTCATACTGAGCGCAGTCGAAATTTGGTGGCTGAGCGTAGTCGAAGCCACTTCATAATTAAAAACAAATGAAAGGGTATCTCTACATTTTGGAATGTGCCGATGGGAGCTACTATACAGGAAGTACCGTAGATTTGGAAAAAAGAATTGTGGAGCATCAAGAGGGGAAAGGTGCGAATCATACCAAAAAACGACTTCCGGTAAGATTAATATATGTTGAAGAATACCATAGAATTGACACAGCCTTTGATCGTGAAAAACAGGTTCAAGGTTGGTCTAGATCTAAAAAGGAAGCTTTAATTTCTGGCCAATTTGATGACCTGCCAAATCTATCAGAATGTCAAAATGATAGTCATCATAAGTATTTCAAAGAAGTTGAACAATAGTGGCTTCGACTACGCTCAGCCACCGCAATCTATACAATGGATACCAAAAAATTTGAAACCAACGCAATACGCAACCAACTAGGGCGCACCCAATATCTAGAGCATTCGGCACCTATGTTTCTGACTTCGAGCTATGTGTTTGAGGATGCTGAGGATATGCGGGCTTCCTTCGCCGAGGAAAAGGATAGGAACGTGTATTCGCGGTACTCCAACCCCAATACTTCAGAATTTATAGAAAAGGTATGCCTGATGGAAGCTGCCGAAGCAGGTTTTGCCTTTTCTTCGGGTATGGCTGCGGTATTTTCCACGTTTGCCGCACTGCTCCAAAGCGGCGACCATATTTTGTCTGCTCGAAGTGTTTTTGGATCGACCCACTCATTGTACACCAATTTTTTTCCAAAATGGAACATAGAGACGACCTTTTTTGGAGTGGATGAAGTTGAAAAAGTGGCACAACTTGTACGGCCCAACACCAAAATCCTATATGCCGAGTCGCCCACCAATCCCGGAGTCGATGTGCTGGATCTCGAATTTTTGGGAAAACTGGCCAAAGAGCACAATCTTATTTTTGTGGTTGACAACTGTTTTGCCTCGCCCTATTTGCAACAACCCATCAAGTTTGGGGCGCACTTGGTCATTCACTCCGGCACCAAGTTGATGGATGGTCAGGGCCGTGTGCTGGCCGGCATCACCGTGGGCCAAGCTGATTTGATAGACAAAATATATCGGTTTTCACGCATTACGGGTCCTTCGCTGTCGCCTTTCAATGCCTGGGTGCTGTCAAAGAGTTTGGAGACCTTGGCCGTAAGGGTCGATAGGCATTGTGCGAACGCTTTAACGTTGGCAGAATTTCTAGAGAGCCATGAAAAGGTGAATTGGGTGAAATATCCATTTTTAAAATCGCATCCACAATATGAACTGGCCAAAAAACAGATGAAAGCTGGTGGTTGTGTGGTGGCTTTTGAAATAAAGGGCGGACTAGAAGCGGGGCGAAAATTCTTCGACTCCATTCAGTTGTTGTCGCTCTCGGCCAACTTGGGTGATGCGCGAAGCATCGTGACGCATCCTGCTTCGACCACACATATCAAACTGACACCTGAAGAACGAAAGTCGGTGGGCATTTCAGAGGGCATGGTTCGGGTGTCTGTTGGGCTGGAGCATATTGACGACATTATTGCCGATATCGGGCAGGCCTTGAACAATGCATAGTAACGTATGATTCCATGGCCTCTCTGCAGCATTTAGAAATCGTTTCTTTTGACCCAAAATATGCCAAAGATTTTGCACGCTTGAACATTGAGTGGCTAGAGAAGTATTTTGTTGTAGAGCCCCATGACGCAGCGCTCTTGGAAAAGTGTGAGGAAACCATTATCAATCGGGGAGGGCATATTTTTTTCACTTTGGACGGGGAAACCATTATGGGCACTGTAGCGTTGATCCCCATGGCGGATGATGTCTATGAGTTGGGTAAAATGGCGGTATCTGAGGCGTATCAAGGAAGAAAGGTCGGTCAGCTATTGCTACAACATTGTATTGACTTTGGAAAAGAACAAGGCTGGAAAAAATTGGTTTTATACTCGAATACGATTCTTGAAAACGCCATACATATCTACCGGAAGTATGGTTTTGTTGAGGTGCCACTTGAGCCGAATTCCCCTTATCTACGGAGCAATATCAAAATGGAGCGCCCGCAATAGAGTGTTGTTCCGACCATAAATCAAAACATGGTGTCGATAGGGTATAGGGCAAACACTGCTATTTTAACTATATTCGCATTGATGCTATCAAAGAAGACGAAATACGGACTCAAGGCCTTGACCTATCTGGCCTCCCAAGAAAATAGGGAGCCTGTTCAGATTGCTGAGATCGCGAAGCACGAGAATATTTCCCAAAAATTTTTGGAAAGCATCTTGCTCATATTGCGCCGAAACGGTTTTTTAGGCTCCAAAAAGGGTAAAGGAGGCGGTTACTACCTTATCAAAGAACCCCAAGAGATTCCGATGGCCAGCGTTATGCGCATTTTAGAGGGACCTATTGCCATGGTGCCCTGTGTAAGCCTTAATTTCTATGAAAAATGCGATGATTGCCCTGATGAAAAGACCTGCTCGGTACATAAATTGATGTTGCAGGTCAGGGATGCCAATCTGGCCGTATATCGCAATACGACCCTTGCCGATTTGATTGCTTAATTGTTTTGATCTAATTCACGAAAGCTTACCAATTCCTAAATTTTTGACACCGATTATTATTAATCTATTAAAACGATAGGGTAAATTGAAATTTTAAGAAGATTTTACGTTTTGATATTCGGGGAAATTATATTTTTGTTTCCTACTAAATCGATAGGATAATATTTTTTGCTATGATAGCAGACCAAATCGTACTGGCCAACAAAGAAAAAAAGGCATCATACTCCCAAGATAAATCCTCTGAAAAACCCGTACGCAGTATTGTCAAATCTATCAGCTGGCGGGTGATCGGCACTCTCGACACCATCATAATCTCTTGGATTATTACAGGAACACTGACTCTCGCTTTTTCGATAGGGGCGGTAGAGTTGGTTACCAAAATGGTGCTATACTTTTTTCATGAACGTATTTGGAACAACATCAATTGGGGCAAATAAAACTTGAAGCCATGGCATTGACAGCACAGCAGGTAGAAAATCTAAATGCCCAATTCAAGGGTATTCCTCCCCAAGAAATCGTTTCATGGGCCATCAAGCACGGTCAACGGCCGGTGGTGACGACGAATTTTCGTCCGTATGAAGTGGCCATTTTACACGCAGTGGTTGACGTTGACCCGACCATACCCGTCATTTGGTGTGATACGGGCTATAACACGCCCAACACCTACAAGCATGCAGAAGAGCTGATTTCGAGGTTGGGGCTGAACATCAAATTGTACGTACCGAAACAGACAGTGGCGCACCGCGATGTGGTGATGGGCATTCCCCAGATTGATGACCCACGGCATGCCGAATTTACGGAACAGGTAAAGCTGGAACCGTTCAGACGGGCCATGGCAGCGCACCAACCCGATGTGTGGTTCACGAATCTGAGAAAAGGGCAGACGGCACTGCGTGATTCTTTGGATATTCTCAGTTTGAGCAAAGATGGCGTGTTGAAAGTGAGTCCGTTTTACTATTGGAACGATGCCCAATTGGATGCCTATTTGAAAGAATATGAATTACCCAATGAACACAATTATTTCGACCCCACCAAGGTGCTTGAAAACCGGGAGTGTGGGTTGCATACATAAGAATGAGTATTAGATACGAAGACTCAGCTCCTCCCCTTGATCAAGGGGAGGTGTCCGACGAAGGAGGGCGGAGGGGTTTTCAAAAATTTAAAATTTTTGATTTGAACACAATTTTGGAAGAAATAAAGACGATTGAAGCTGAAAAGCGGCTTGACAAGCCAAGGGCCAATGCGTTGGAACATGAGGCCATTTACATTATTCGAGAGGTCGCTGCCCAGTTTGAAAGGCCCGTATTGCTGTTTTCAGGAGGAAAAGATTCCATTACATTGGTACGCTTGGCGCAAAAGGCCTTTTGGCCAGCAAAGATTCCTTTTCCGTTGTTGCACATCGATACCGGGCACAACTTTCCCGAAACCATAGCCTTTCGTGATCGATTGGTAGAGGAATTGGGAGTGGAATTGATTGTGAGAAAGGTGCAGGATTCCATCGACCAAGGAAAAGTAGTGGAAGAAACGGGCAAATATGCAAGCCGAAACATATTGCAGACCACCACCTTGTTAGATGCCATTGAAGAGCTCAAGTTCGATGCCTGTATCGGTGGTGCACGTCGCGATGAGGAAAAGGCCCGTGCCAAAGAGCGTATCTTTTCGGTACGTGACGATTTTGGCCAGTGGGATGAAAAAAACCAGCGCCCCGAATTGTTCGATATGCTGAACGGGCAAATTGAGCACGGTCAAAATGTGCGGGTGTTTCCTATCAGCAACTGGACGGAATTGGACGTTTGGAGCTACATCCAAAAAGAAAATATTGAAATACCCTCCATTTACTTTGCCCATAGGCGAAAAACATTTTTGCGAGATGGTCTGATATGGTCTGCCGAAGATGATGTGGTATTTAGGGCCGAAGATGAACCAGTCGAAGAACGTACGGTACGCTTTCGAACCGTGGGCGATATGAGTTGTACGGCGGCGGTAGAGTCCACAGCGGACACCATCGACAAGGTAGTGGCCGAAATCAGGAGTTCAAAGATCTCTGAACGCGGTGCACGTATCGATGACAAACGCTCAGAGGCGGCAATGGAAAAAAGAAAACAACAAGGATATTTTTAGGCCCCTAAACCCCAAAGGGGAAATAAAAACTACGAATGATATGATTGAGAATAATTTAATTAACGGTACACATTCAGCTCCCTCTCCTTTGGAGAGGGCGGGGGGAGAGGCCATGCAAGTACTAAAAATAGCAACGGCAGGCAGTGTAGATGACGGCAAAAGCACCTTGATCGGGCGATTACTGTACGATACCAAATCATTGACCGACGACAAGTTGGAAGCCATTGAGAAGACCAGCAAACAGAAAGGGTACGATTACCTTGATTTTTCGTTGGCAACCGATGGACTGGTGGCTGAGCGAGAGCAGGGCATTACCATCGATGTGGCCCACATCTATTTTTCCACGGCGAACAAGAGCTATATCATTGCCGATACCCCTGGGCATGTCGAATATACCCGAAACATGGTCACAGGTGCTTCTACCTCTCAGGCGGCCATTATTCTGATTGATGCGCGCAAGGGAGTGATTGAGCAGACCAACAGGCATTTTTTCATCAATAACCTGTTGCGTATCAAAGACGTTGTCGTTGCAATCAATAAAATGGACCTTGTAGGTTTTTCCGAAGAAGTCTACAACGACATCAAGGCTGATTTTGAAAAGTTGATGGCAAAGCGAGATTATCAAGAGCAGAAAATCACGTTTATACCTGTGAGTGCTCTCAAAGGTGATAATGTGGTGAACCGTTCTGAAAACACCCCTTGGTATTCAGGGCAAACGCTGCTAGAGCATTTGGAAGCAATCGATTTACAAGATATCTACAACGAGGGTACACCCCGATTTCCCGTACAATATGTGATTCGTCCCAAGACGGATGAGTTCCATGATTTTAGGGGGTTTTCGGGTAAGGTCTATGGCGGTGAGCTCAGTGTGGGCGATGAGGTGGTCGTGTTGCCCTCGATGACCCGATCGAAAATCAAGAATATTTATTTCTATGATGAGGAATACCAGACCGCTCCGAGACGGTCTTCGGTGACCATTACGTTGAAAGATGAAGTGAACGTAAGCCGTGGCGATATGCTGGTCAAGGTGGGTGATTTGCCGACAATTGACAAACAGCTTGTCGCCACTGTTGCCTGGATGGATGCTGAAAATCTCACCGCTGGAAGCAAGTACGTGGTACAGCATGGGGTAAACAAAGTATTGGCCAAGGTAGATGCCATAGAGCATAAGATTTACCCAGATTATTCAGGAGTGGAAGAAAATGTGGATGCATTGGAGATGAACGATATTGCCAAAGTACGTCTGCGTTTGAACAAGCCGATTTTTTACGATCGTTTCAAAGAGCATCGCACGAACGGTTCGTTCATTATGATCGATACGCGAACCAATAACACGGCTGGCGTAGGATTCATAGAATAATACGTTTATTGAGGATATGAAAATGTAGCGAAATCTTTTTCATATAAACCTATTAAATAGATAGGAAAAATAGGAATAATGCAAAGCTTTAGAACAGAAATAGAAAACCCCGTTGTCGAGAAAGACATCATTGAATTGGAGAAGAAGATTCGCCAGTTCAAAGAGGGAAACATCGACGACGAGAAATTCCGCAGCCTTCGCCTGGCGAGGGGCGTATATGGGCAGCGACAGCAAGGGGTTCAAATGATTCGCATCAAATTGCCGTATGGCAAAGTGACCTCGAACCAGTTGTTGCGTATTGCCGATGTGGCCGATGAGTATTCCACAGGACGGTTGCACATTACCACACGTCAAGATATACAGATTCATTATGTCGATTTGGAACGTACCCCAGAGCTTTGGGCGCAACTTGAAAAAGATGAGGTTACGCTTCGCGAGGCCTGCGGTAACACCGTTCGCAATGTAACGGCCAGCGAAACGGCGGGTATTGATCCCGATGAACCCTTCGACGTGTCGCCCTACGCACAGGCCGTTTTTGAATACTTCCTTCGCAATCCCATCGGGCAAGAAATGGGCCGAAAGTTCAAGGTCTCGTTCTCGGCTTCCGATGCTGACACAGGCCTTTCATATATGCACGATCTTGGCTTCATCGCAAAGGTTAAAAATGGAGTGAGAGGCTTTAAGGTCATGTTGGGCGGTGGACTTGGCTCACAGCCGCGACATGCCGATACGCTGTACGAATTTCTTCCCTTCGATAAAATCATTCCCCTGATGGAAGGTGTCATTCGTGTGTTCGACCGTTACGGTGAGCGCAAGAGCCGCGCCAAGGCACGTATGAAGTTTTTGTTGAAGGATATTGGTCTGGAGGGCTTCAAACAACTTTTGGAGGAAGAGCAAAAAGCGATTCCCCACAAAACCTATCCGATTGATTTTGAAACCTATCCGAAGATATCGGTGGCCGAAGCGGAAGTTCCAAAAGTTAAAATCGAGGATGGTGAAGCCTTTGAGCAATGGAAATCCACCAACATCGTTCCGCAAAAGCAAAAAGGCTACGTCGCCATCGGCATCAAAGTGCTGTTGGGCGATTTTTATACTGACAAGGCACGCAAATTGGCCAGACTGGTCGAAAGATATGCAGCTGGTGAAATCCGTTTGTCACTAAGGCAGAATATTTTAATCCCCTATGTAAAAGAAGAACTGGTTCCCTTTTTCTATCAAGAACTGAAAAAACTTGGCTTTGCCGAACCAGGCTACAACAAGGCCTTTGACATTACGGCCTGCCCAGGTACCGATACCTGTAATCTCGGTATTGCCAGTAGTACGGGCATCGCCGCTGAGTTGGAACGTATCATCAAGGCCGAATATCCGCAGTACATCAACAATCCCGATGTGGTCATCAAGATTAGCGGGTGTATGAATGCCTGCGGGCAGCACAACATGGCCCATATCGGTTTTCAGGGCATGAGCATTCGCACCAAGGATAAATTGGTCGCCCCTGCGCTACAGGTTTTGTTGGGCGGTGCCAATTTCGGCAATGGCAAAGGGCGATTTGCCGATAAAGTGGTAAAAGTTCCCAGTAAGCGTGGGCCACAGGCACTGCGCTTGATTTTGGATGATTATGAAGCGAACGGAGAAAACAAGCGATTCGAGGAGTACTACGCTGAAAAAGGCGAACACTATTTCTATGACCTATTAAAGCACCTTTCTGAGATTGAGAACCTGACCCCCGATGATTTTATCGATTGGGGCAACACCGAAAAATACAAGAAGGAAATCGGTATCGGCGAATGCGCAGGGGTCATCGTCGATTTGGTGGCCACCCTGTTCTTTGAGAGCCAAGAAAAGATTGAAAATGCGGAGGAGGCCCTGAAAGAAAAAAAATGGGCGGCAAGTATCTATTACTCGTACCAGTCGATGGTGAACTCGGCCAAAGCCCTACTTACGGCAGAGAAAACAAAAACGAACACACATGCAAGCATCATCAAAGATTTTGACCGCTTGTTTATTGAAACAGGAAAAATTGTGTTTACCGATTCTTTTGAGGAATTGGTATTGCAACTGAACAAAAAAGCACCGAACGAGGCATTTGCCAAAAGCTATTTGGAAGATGCCAAATGGGTCTTACAACAGTTGGAAGCCTACAGGAAACTCGAATTACAGGAAGCCTGACATCATGATAAACAATTCAAAACATCAGAGTAAGAATCATCCCCTCTTTGGGGGGACAGGAGGGGGGCTTCTTACAGTGGTAGGCGCAGGCCCTGGTGATGTTGACTTGATGACCATCAAGGGCATCAAGGCATTGCAATCGGCCGATGTGGTACTGTACGATGCACTGGTCGATGCCAATTTGTTGATGTATGCTCCACAGGCCGAACATATTTTCGTGGGCAAACGAAAAGGATGCTACCGCTACCAACAAGAACAGATCAATGAACTGATAGTGCAAAGAGCTTCACAAGGCCTGCATGTGGTGCGGCTGAAAGGGGGCGACCCCTTTGTCTTTGGCCGTGGGGCCGAGGAAATGGAATACGCAGCCCAGCACAGATTGGAAGTTGCTGTGGTACCGGGTATTTCTTCAGCGACATCGGTTCCGGCCTTGCAGCACATTCCCGTCACCAAAAGAGGAGCTTCAGAAAGTTTTTGGGTGATAACGGGCACTACCAAAGAGCACAAATTATCAAAAGATGTGGCTTTTGCCGCCCAATCGAGTGCCACGGTCATCATCTTGATGGGCATGTCAAAATTGTCGGAGATTATGGCACTTTTCAAAAAACAGGGCAAGTCAGAAACCCCCGTGGCCATTATTCAAGAAGGTTCTACGGAGAATGAAAAAATAGGGGTCGGTACGGTTGCTTCCATTGAAAAGGAGGTCGAAGAACAGCAGTTGTCCAATCCCGCCATCATCGTAATCGGTGAGGTGGTCAGGCACAGGGAAAAGATAAGAAACCTGACAGGTTTAAAAGCAAAGGTGTAGTGGAGCGAAATAATCTATATCCGATATTTCTTAAGACCGCACAATTGAACATTTTGATTGTGGGCGGGGGCTATGTGGCTGAGGAAAAACTCCATTTTTTGACCAAATCAAGTCCAGATGCCAACGTCACCATGGTCGCTCCGAAGTTTCGTGAGGCAACCATTGCTTTGGCAAGTGAATACAATGTGGCCATGGTAGATGATTTTTATGAAGCAGAATATTTAAAGGGAAGACATATCGTCATTGCAGCCACCAATGTACCGAAGGTCAACAAGCAGGTATACCATGATTGCCGCGAACGGAACATTCTGGTCAATGTGGCCGATAACCCGCCGCTCTGTGATTTCTATATGGGTGGTATCGTGACCAAGGGCAATGTAAAGGTGGCCATTTCGACCAACGGAAAATCCCCTACCACGGCAAAACGGTTGCGCCAATTCTTTGAGGAAGTGATTCCTGAAGATATTGACCAAATGGTCAAGAATTTGAACAGATACAGAAAAACACTAAAGGGCGATTTTGAAGAAAAAGTGGATAAAATGAACAAAATCACTGAATCCCTCATTGACAAAGTTGATTGAGTGCAGAAGTTCAGCTCCTCCCCTCATCTGAGGGGAGGTGGATCCGCCTTTGGCGAAGACGGAGGGGTTTGAAAAATAAAAGCAATAATGATGAGATTCCCACCTACGTGGGAATGACAAAAGAGTGAAATTATGATAAAAACCGACATATTGATTATTGGCGCAGGCCCCACTGGATTGTTTACCGTTTTCGAGGCGGGATTATTGAAACTGAAATGCCATTTGATCGATGCACTTCCCCAACCAGGTGGGCAGTGTGCAGAAATCTATCCGAAGAAACCCATTTATGACATTCCAGCATATCCAGAGATATT
>CEVF01078998.1_pt1 | contig 201280 bp, 158 predicted proteins | sample 356441 | NCBI WGS metagenome assembly CEVF01 (sample SAMEA2622765, study PRJEB7988) | marine metagenome | biome: marine biome (ENVO:00000447); feature: surface water layer (ENVO:00002042); material: "saline water (ENVO:00002010), including plankton (ENVO:xxxxxxxx)" | depth 5 m | reverse complement strand
TTTTCCCAATATTGCTCTTTGTAATTGTTTGATGACAAAGGATTGTCAATATATAGAATTATCTCATTGTTTAATTCTTGGGCGGTTAAGTTCGGGGCATCCGGCCCGTCCAATACTTTAAAGCAATTGTCAAATAAAGCTTGTGCTTTGTCATCGGCTATTAATAATTTTTTTACCGATTCAAAAGGTACGCCATTAGTTGCTCGAGCATAAACAACGCCTACTGTTAAGTCGTTTACAGCACCCGGCTCTAAGGTAAACGGTCCGGCTGATTGGAATAAACGACGGTCACCGGGTAGGTTCCCTACGCTGTATTCTGACCATGGTTGACCGGCTGCAACGCCATGTGTTGCCCAATTTAAAGGGTCGGAAGAGTTTGGAAATGCATAATCGGTTGGTATTGTTCCTCCTCCATTGACGTGCCCATCACCACCATACACAAGGGATGATCCATCTTTCCATTTACCCGTCATATATCGGTAATAATCTAATGCTACTTGAGGGTCTTGCATATAATTAGGTACACCTGCTCTGCTGAAATACATAAACTTTCGCATTCCGTATCGTTCGTTATCTATAATTCCATCACCATACCCTAAACCTAAACCTTCATAGGGAATACCATTTTGTGCTAAAGCAACAGCAACATCAGTGGTTAACGGGTTATCTATTCCGTCATTATCCATATAAGGACCTTCAAAGAAATCTATACCTATTGCCGGTGGATTGGCACCATAACCGATAGCACTTCCATTATTTTGATCATTGGCATCTCCATTATAACAATAACCTAATCCTCTACTTACATCGCAACCGATGTAGTCGTCATCATAGTTTCCTAAATCAGGATCGACAAATTGCCCAAAATAAGTATTGGTCAGTGTAAAAGAAGAACGATTGATTAATTCATAATTGTAAAATGTCATATCGTTTACTTCATCATTTGTTGCAAAGGCGAAAGCTTGTGCATGTACTTCCATACCAATGCTCGGTCCTTGCGACTCGGTATGAGCATTTCCTTTATCATTAAATATCCACCAATACGTCTCATCTCCAAATAATCGAGGGTCTCTTACTTGACGACAATCTATCTCTCCGTTAATATCATAATAAGGATAATCGCCGGCTGTAGGGTCGTAATATCCATCACCATCGTAATCATAAAATGGAGCTAAATATGGCGCTTGTCCTTTGGAAGCATCACCGTGAGCGGGCCATTCGAAAAAATATTGAGGAATGGTATAACCTGCAAATTGTGTCATATCACAACCCGATGTGTTCTGACAATCAAAATACGCTCTGTGCAAGGCAACATCTGATTTTTTTACATGAAAGAATTTATCCCATTCGCTACAAGTTTGTGCGTCAATTTCTGCTGTTGTTGTATTTAATGGCCCTGTATAAAAATCAAATCCCTGACCATACATCATTGCCGCCAATTTAAGTTGACCGTTTACATCTATTCCGCCCATCCAAATAGAACCGGAATAAATAGCCGTGTATCGTAAGTCGCCCGGATTTTTGGGTTTTGGCACTTGGTAATCGGCAATACTGTTTGGTCTGTCTTGCCACATCAAACCACCGGTTTCAATTCGACATTTTACGTTATTTAACTCCAAATAGGTAAGCGCAGATGGCGGAGTACAACCCGCTACAGGTTGAGGGTTATTACCCCCTTGTTTATTGTTGGATTTGTTTTTGGGCGCTATGGCAAATATTTGACTTGCTAATAATAATACTGTAAAAAATAAAGGTGCAGCTGTTTTCATAACATTGGGATTTTAGACTGTTTTCCAATGTAATATTACGTACCTCAACATTTAAGTATGTACATAATTAATAAACGGAAGGTTATAAAAAATAAACGGTATGGTTTATTTGTTTTTCGGTGGGGAGAATTTCACAAATTATCTTCTTTGTTCAACGTTTTTATATTTAAATGGGTGTAATTTTACATTAAAATTAACTTTAAAATGAAAAAAACAGCACTGATTATATTAGACGGCTGGGGAAAAGGCGACGGTTCAAAAGCTGATGCTATTGCTCAAGCCAATACTCCATTTATTGACAGTTGTTATCAAAAATACCCCAACAGTGAACTGATAACTTACGGTGAGAAAGTAGGTTTGCCTGAAGGACAAATGGGGAATTCGGAAGTTGGGCACTTAAATATCGGTGCGGGAAGAATTGTTTATCAAGACTTAGTAAAAATCAATAAAGCCATTGCCGAACATACCTTTGAAAAAAATGAAGAATTGCAAAAACTTTTCAATTATGTGAAGCAAAATGGTGTTGCTTTACACTTGATGGGGTTGGTTTCTGACGGAGGAATTCACTCTCATCAAAATCATTTATTTAGAATTGTGGAATTGGCTCACGAACAAGGTATAGATAAAATCTATATTCATGCTTTTACAGACGGACGAGACTGCGACCCACACTCAGGAATAACCCACATAGGCAAAACCATAAACATCGCCGAGAAAAACAATGCAAAGTTGGTTTCTGTTATTGGCAGGTATTACGCAATGGACAGAGATAAGCGTTGGGAACGCATTAAATTAGCCTATGATTTACTTTTAAACGGAAAAGGAGAAAAAACCAATAACATATTAAATTCCATAAAGAAAAGCTATGAAGAGGGTGTGACCGACGAATTTATAAAGCCAATTGTTTTAGTTGATGATGAAAACAACCCTGTTGGCAGAATAAAAGAAAATGATGCTGTATTTTGTTTCAACTTCAGAACCGACCGTTGCAGAGAAATTACAACCGTGCTTACACAACAAGATATGCCTGAGCATGGTATGAAAACAATTCCTTTGTATTATGTAACCATGACCAATTACGACCATACTTTTAAAGGAATACACATTATTTTTGACAAAGATGATTTAAAAAACACTATCGGAGAGATTATCTCAAAACAAGGATTAACACAAGTAAGAATTGCCGAAACAGAGAAATATCCGCATGTTACATTTTTCTTTAGCGGAGGTCGTGAAAAAGAGTTTGAGGGAGAAAAACGCATTATGATTCCTTCGCCTAAAGTTGCCACTTACGATTTAAAACCGGAAATGAGCGCGCCCGAAGTAACCGATGCTATCGTTAAAGAAATACACCAAAACCAACCAGATTTTATTGTGCTAAACTTTGCCAATTGCGATATGGTTGGTCATACCGGGGTTTACAACGCTATTATTAAAGCTGTAGAAACCGTAGATTCGTGCACACAAAAAGTTGTTGAAGCCGGTTTGCAGCACGATTACTCTTTTGTAATAATTGCCGACCACGGAAATGCCGATTACGCCTTGAACCCTGACGACTCACCCAATACGGCTCATAGTAAAAACCCTGTTCCGTGTATTGTAATAGACAAAGATGTAAAAGCAGTTAAAGACGGAAAATTAGCCGACATTGCGCCATCAATATTAAAAATGATGCAGATTGACATTCCAAAAGAAATGACCGGAAATATTATTTTTGAATAGAAATAACAACTGTTTTGTAAAGTTATTATTGTGCTTCTACTTTTATGTTATTCTGTTATATTTATATATGTTGTTAAAATCGCGAATATTTTGAAATTTTTGCTATAAGAATTATAAGTTTTTCAAACGATTCCTGATTCCAAAATCTTGGATGCATGTAACCATGAGCAACACTATGCCTATTGTCTCCTTCATCGGTTACATTCGAGTTAATATAGTATCCTTTTATTTCTTTTAAAATCTTTACATATTCGGGATTCTTTTCCTTGTTTTCAGTAATAGCGAGATTTACCAGTTTCATTCCTACTTTACGATTTTTTAATGGTTGGCCTTTATCATCATAAAGTTCCCTCCCGTACTCGCTGGTTGTAGATCGTATCAGCTCTTCCAAATAAGAATATGCAAAAGGTAATAATACGGAATGTGAATTTGGAAATGCTGTATAGATCTTCTTTGCTTCATTCCAATCAGGACCCCAATTCCAAAAGTGTGCATATTGCAAGATTTCTTCAAAAGCATCTTGTATTTTCATATATTTCATTCTTCTAAACCCGAACTCTGTAATCTCAATTTGATTTTAGCTTAATATATATATTATCTGGTACTTTTATTCAACATTGGCTACAAACGCTTTTATTCAAACAACATTCCTACAATTACTGCGGTAAAAAGCGAGGCAAGTGTTCCGGCAACTAAGGCTCTAAAGCCAAACTTGGAGAGCAACCCTTTTTTGTGCGGAGCCAAAGAACCAATTCCTCCAATCTGAATACCAATAGAAGCAAAGTTGGCAAAACCACACAGAATATAGGTTGCCATAATAACCGATTTTTTGTGTACAAAAGCACCGGTTTCTTTCAGTTCGCCAAGCGAAACATAAGCAACAAACTCGTTAAGTATTGTTTTTTCGCCCAATAATTGGCCCACCAAGAAAATATCTTCTTTTTCAACGCCCATAAGCCAGCTGATGGGTGCAAAAAGATATCCTAAAATAAATTGTAAAGAAAATTCTTTGTAATCGGTGTGCGAAGCTACCCAGTCGTTTAATCCGGTATAATGCCCAATAACATCCGAAAGCAGTGAGTTAACCATTGCAATTAATGCTATAAAAACTAATAACATTCCTGCTACATTTACAGCTAATTGCAATCCTTGACCGGTGCCATTTGTAATAGCTTCAAGAGCGTTATCGCCGATTTTTTCTTTAGAAATATGAAGCGTTGTGTCGAACTTTTCGGTTTCGGGAACAATAATTTTTGCCGCTACAACAGCCGCCGGCGCGGACATTACGGAAGCCGCCAATAAGTGTTTTGCAAACATTATCTGTTCTGCCTGACTGTCGCCTCCGAGAAAACCAATATACGCTGCCAACACACCTCCGGCAATCGTAGCCATTCCTCCACTCATTAAACACATTATTTCCGACTTGGTCATTCGGTCAATGTAAGGTTTAACCAACAAAGGCGCTTCGGTTTGCCCTAAAAATATATTGCCGGCAGCAGCCAAACTCTCAGCTCCACTTAAGCGCATAGCTTTTTTCATTACCCACGCAAATACATAAACTATTTTCTGTAAAATTCCCCAATAATAAAACAAACTGGTAAGTGCGGAAAAGAAAATAACGGTTGGCAATATCTTAATGACAAAATTTATAAGTCCATTTTCTATTTTTCCGGTAACAAATGATTTAAAAAGAAAATTCACCCCTTCGTCTGTAAAACTGATAATTTTTACAAATCCATGGCTTACTGCTTCGAAAAAATGGGCAACGAAATCGACTTTAAGTACACCAATAGCAAAAATGATTTGTATGGCAATTCCTTTGGCAACCAAGCTCCAATTGACAGCTTTTCGGTTGTTGCTAAACAAATAAGCTATACCAATAAGCGTAGCCAATCCAATGACTCCCCTTCCAATATTCAATAAGCTTATGGCTGAAACAATCATTTAGTTCGATTCGTTTTTTCGTCTGTCTAATTCTTTTTTAATGGTTGATGCCAACTCGTAGTTTTCATCTTCTATTGCTTTTTGCAACATATCGTTGAGTTCGCTTTCAGAATATTCGGCGATGGTTTTTTCCTTTTTCTCTTCGCTTTCTTCTGCCAATAAATCTTCTTCCAACGCATCGGCTTCTTTATCGGGCATTTTGCCTTCTTCTAAAATAATTCCGGCACTGGACAATATAAATTCGTAAGTATAAACCGGGCAGTTGAAACGTACAGCCAAAGCAATTGCATCTGATGTGCGTGTATCAATTTCTACTACTTTTTCGCCTTGTTGGCATATTATTTTGGCAAAGAATATTCCTTCTACCAAATTATAAATGATTACTTCATTGAGCACAATGTCAAAAGAGTCGCATAACGACTTAAATAAGTCGTGCGTAAGCGGACGACTGGGTTTCATTTTTTCAAGCTCTATAGCTATTGCTTGCGCTTCAAAACCTCCAATTATTATAGGCAACCGACGCTTTCCCTTTTTTTCACCCAATACCAATGCATAGGCGCCACTTTGTGTTTGACTGTATGATAAGCCAACTATTTCCAGTTCTACTTTTTCCATTTGGCAAAAAATCTAAAAAGGTGGTTGTATGATACAACCACCTTTCAAATTTACTCAAAATATTTTATTGATGTTCGGCTTTAAACTTTTTGAATGCTTCAATAAGTTTTGGCACTACTTCAAAAGCATCGCCAACAATACCGTAATCGCACGCTTTAAAGAATGGCGCTTCGGGGTCGGTATTGATAACAACAATTGTTTTACTTCCGTTTACTCCGGCAAGGTGTTGAATGGCTCCGGAGATACCGATTGCAATGTATAAGTTCGGACGAATGGCAATACCTGTTTGCCCTACATGCTCGTGATGAGGTCTCCAACCAATATCTGCCACTGGACGAGAACAAGCTGTTGCAGCACCCAACACATTGGCTAATTCTTCAATCATTCCCCAGTTTTCAGGACCTTTTAAACCTCTACCGGCCGACACCACAATATCGGCTTCTGTTAAAGAAATCTCTCCGCTTTCTTTCTTCACTTCTTTTACAGTGTAAGATGTTGAAATTCCGCTTACATCAAACGAAACAGTTTCAACTTCTGCCGAACCGTCACCCACATTTTTACCAATTGAGTTTGGTAAAACGGAAATGATTTTTTTATCGGTGTTTATTTTAGTGTGTGCAAAAGCTTTTCCTGAGAACACTGCTTTTTTCACTACAAAACCATTCGAATTATCGGGTAATTCAACAGCTCCGGAAACTAAACCAGCATCTAATTTGGCAGCCAACATTGGCGCAACTGCTTTTCCAGTATAATCGTGTGGGAAAACAATTACATCCGCACCTGTTTTTTCAATAGCATCTACAACTGCTGCAACTGCATATTCGGGCACTAAGTTTTTAAATGCCTCTCCTGTATAGTTCAACACTTTTGAAACGCCGTATTTTCCGGCATCGGCGGCATCAGATGCTTCACCCAATACCAATGCAATGGCATCGGTTCCTAATTTTTGAGCCGTTTGTGCTCCGTAATTAATTGATTCAAAGGCATTTTTTGCTAATTTACCATTTGAAACTTCTGCATATATTAATACTGACATAATTTTCTGTTTTTTAATTTGGTGATTAAATTACTTTAGCTTCTGTGTGCAACAACTCCACTAATTCCTCAACATTATCCGGGTCAATGAATTTACAACCTTGTTTTGACGGCGGTAAACTGTATTCAACAACCTCGGTTGCATTTGCTGCATCAACCGGTTGAACAACATTTAAGGGCTTGGTTCGGGCAGCCATAATTCCGCGCATATTAGGAATTCGGGCTTCTGCCATACCTTTTGCTGCCGAAGCTACAAAAGGAAGTTTAACTTCAATTACCTCAGAACCACCTTGAATATCTCTTTCAAGTGTTGCAGTATCACCGTTTAAATCTAATTTTGTTGCCAAAGAAACATAAGGTAAGCCCAACAATTGCGCTACCATTCCTCCTACTTGCGAACCATTGTAATCAATCGTTTCTTTACCACAAAGAATGATGTCGTAGTTTTGGTCTTTTGCATAAGCGGCAATTTGTTTGGCTACATTTAATGCATCCAAATCGTCCGTGTCAATACGAACAGCGTCGTCGGCACCAATAGCCAATGCTTTTCGAATAATCGGGTCGTTGTCGGCACGGCCTACGTTCAATACGGTTACGCTTCCGCCGTTAGCTTCTTTTAACTCAATACCTCTAACAAGTGCATACCACTCGTCATAAGGGTTAAGTATAAATTGTACCCCTTCGGTGTTGAATTTCGTATTATTTTCGGTAAACGAAATTTTTGCTGTTGTATCGGGCACTTTACTAATTAAAACAAGTATTTTCATACAAATTACATTTTATGGTTATTAAATAAAATAAATTATGTTAAGCATAACGCTTTGACAGTCAAATTTCACACTAAGGCAAATCTACACAAATAACCGATAAAATCAAATGATAAATAACAAAGTGTTATTTTACGAAAATAAATTTTATTTTTGCTAATGAATCAAAACCGTATATAATGAAAATTTTACAATTTAGAGAAGCCCTAAACGAAGCAATGTGCGAAGAAATGGAACGTGATGAAAATGTTTACTTGATGGGTGAAGAAGTAGCGGAATACAACGGTGCATACAAGGTAAGTAAAGGTATGCTCGACAAATTCGGTCCTAAACGCGTTATAGACACACCAATCTCTGAGTTGGGTTTTGCCGGAATAGGAGTCGGTTCAGCAATGAATGGTATGCGTCCGATTATTGAATTTATGACGTTTAATTTTTCTTTGGTAGGAATTGACCAAATTATCAATAATGCCGCCAAAATGTATAATATGAGCGGCGGACAATATAATGTGCCTATTGTTTTTCGCGGACCGACAGGTTCTGCCGGTCAATTGGCAGCAACTCACTCTCAAAACTTCGAAAGTTGGTATGCCAACTGCCCGGGGTTGAAAGTTGTGGTTCCATCTAACCCAAAAGATGCCAAAGGTTTGTTAAAGTCTGCGATACGCGATAATGACCCCGTGATTTTTATGGAGTCGGAGCAAATGTATGGCGACAAGGGAGAAGTGCCCGAAGGAGAGTATTTGATTCCTCTGGGAGTTGCCAATGTTATTAAAAAGGGAACCGATATTACATTTGTTTCTTTTGGTAAAATATTAAAAGTTGCCCAAGCTGCCGCAGAAGAATTAGAGAAAGAGGGCGTTTCTGTAGAAGTTATTGACTTACGCACAGTTCGTCCAATTGACTATGATACGATTATTGAGTCGATAAAAAAAACCAACCGTATGGTTATTGTTGAAGAAGCTTGGCCTTTGGGGAATATTTCAACAGAATTAACTTATATGATTCAAAAACGTGCATTTGATTACTTGGATGCTCCTGTCAGAAGAGTAACTAATGCCGATGTTCCGATGAGTTTCTCCATGCCTTTGGTTGAGGCAACATTACCCAGTGTGGAAAAAGTAATTGCTGCCGCAAAGGATGTGTTGTATGTAGAGAAATAATAAGGATAACTACAATACAAAAAAACCGCAATCATTTTATAGATTGCGGTTTTTTATGTGGATTAACGTGCAGGATTATGGGCAGCTAGGGATTTTACGCCCTGATTTTTCGGTTTAGTTTTGACCTTTGTTTTATGTTTTTACTTTTGCTTTATCGCTTCGTCACAATTACTTATAGCCATTGTTAGCAGCACGTTATTTTTTTAATTTTTTCTTAATTAAGTCGTTCAATTCTTTCAAGTCAAAATCTGTGTCTTGCGGAAATATGAGAATTTCGGCTCCAGTTTCTTTTTTATAGAGTTCTGATAGTTTCTGTCTGAATTTATTGAGCTTAGATTTCAAATCATAATTCTCAGATAGTTCAATTTTGATTACCTCGCGACTTTGCACTTTGCCAATTTCTACGGTCTTAATGTTATCCGACTGAATAAGACCTATGTCACCGAGCGTAGAATTGTAATAAAGTCCCTTGTCAGTCAATTTCAGAACTACATTCTGTTTTTTCTTTCCAATTCCAAGAGTTGATAATAGACCCTTTGAAGTTTTAGTTATTTCTATTGTCTCTGGTATCATTTTTTTTAATGTGCTACAACATTCAAATAATTCTAATAAGCCCTTTCATTTTTCCCTTCATAATAATTGATAAATGCTTTATTCACTACTTTATTTCCTCCCGGAGTTGGGTAATTTCCGGTAAAATACCAATCTCCTTTGTGATTTGGGCACGCTTGATGCAATCCTTCAATGGTTTGGTAAACAATTTGCAATTCTGCTTTTAACCCCACCGGTGTAAGCAATTCGGATATTTTTGCTGAAATTTCATCCGCCGTAAAGGGTTCGTAAATTTCTTTCACGTAATTTTTCACTTGCTCTTTAGGGGCAAATTCTTGCGATTTACATTTTTTATAAACATCGTCAATGATATATTCTTTTCCTGTTTCTTTTAATAAAGCAATAGCGGCTTGGAAAGCAATAAAGTCGCCCAATTTTGCCATATCAATTCCGTAACAATCGGGATAGCGAATTTGAGGTGCCGAAGATACTACTACAATCTTTTTGGGACCTAAACGGTCTAAAATTCTTACAATACTTTGTTTAAGTGTTGTTCCACGCACAATAGAGTCGTCAATAACCACCAAATTATCCAATCCTTCTCTTACGGTTCCGTAAGTAATGTCATATACGTGAGCAACAAAGTCGTCTCGGGTTTCATCATTGGTGATAAATGTGCGCATTTTAGCATCTTTAATGGCTATTTTTTCAATGCGATTTCGCCACGATAGTATTTCCCAAATTTTATCATCGGTTGCTTCAGTGCCAAGCGCTTTGATTTTTTCCCGCTTGATGCTGTTTAAATGGTCTTCCATTCCTTTCATTAAACCGTAAAAAGCCACTTCGGCTGTGTTGGGTATAAATGAAAAAACGGAATTTTTTGTATCAAAATCAATTGCTTTTAGTGTGATGGGAACAACATTTCGTCCTAATTGCTTGCGTTCTTCATAAATATCGGCATCGCTTCCGCGAGAAAAGTAAATACGTTCAAAGGAACAAGGGGTTATTTTTTCCGATTTTAAAATCTCTTTTTGACTGATATGCCCGTCTTTTTTGACAATAAGCGCGTGCCCGGGTTTAAGCTCTTGCACTTGGTCAATTTTCAAGTTGAATGCCGTTTGAATTACCGGACGTTCGGATGCTACCACGACAACCTCATCATCTTGATAAAAGAATGCTGGACGAATACCGTTAGGGTCGCGCAATACAAAACCGTCGCCGTGACCAAACAATCCGGACATTACATATCCGCCATCCCAATCTTCGGCGGCATTTTTCAAAATACGTTGAACATCTAAATTTTTGGCTATAAGGTGCGAAATTTCTATGTTTGAATATCCTAATTGCTTGTATTGGTCAAATAAACGTTGATTTTCTTCATCCAAAAAGTGCCCGATTTTTTCCATTACGGTTATTGTGTCGGATTTTTCTTTCGGATGCTGCCCAATGCTTACCAACAAATCAAACAATTCATCTACGTTGGTTAAGTTAAAGTTTCCGGCAACAACCAAGTTTCGGGTCATCCAGTTGTTTTGTCGTAAAAACGGATGAATATGCTCAATGCTATTTCCTCCAAAAGTACCGTATCGTAAGTGCCCCAAAAACAATTCGCCCGAAAAAGCAACATTACGCTTCAGCCACTCGGCGTCTTTAAATTTTTCGGGATTATTTTCGTAAATGGGTTGGTATTTATTGTTTATTTTTTCGAAAATTTCTTTTATGGGTTGATTTGCATTTGAGCGATAACGACTGATGTAACGTGAGCCCGGCGGCACATCAAACTTAATATTGGCAATGCCGGCACCATCTTGTCCGCGATTGTGCTGTTTTTCCATCAACAATTGCATTTTGTTGATGCCATACATTGGCGTGCCGTATTTTTCTATATAATATTGAAGAGGTTTGAGTAATCGTAAAAATGCTATTCCGCACTCATGTTTGATAGCGTCGCTCATAGGTGGTGTTTTGAAAAAACAAAAGTAAGGAAATATTATGAAATCAACCCGAAACTATTGCCCGCTTATTCTTTTATAAACTGACCTTTTATTTCTTTATTTTCAGTTGTTAAAACATAAAAATATAATCCTTTGGGCAAGTTGTTGATATTGATTTTTTGTTTGCTTACATAATTATCTATTCTGATAATTTCTTTCCCTTCAATGGAAAAAACTGTAAGATTTCCCTTCTCAAAAGATGACTCTATGTAAATTGCATCGATTGCAGGATTAGGGTAGGCAAAAGTATTGTGATTAGAATTTGCCAAATTTTGTAATGAAAGCAATTGCCCGGATGTGGTAAATTTTTGCATCCAGATATTTAATTTTCCATCTCGTGTATCTCCCCAAACAGCATAAGCGGTATCGTTGATTACTTGGTTACACATAAAGTCATTTCCACTGGAAGCAAGAATAGTGTCATAAGGAATGATTATATCCGAAATGGCAAAATTAGTGTTAAACTGAGATGCTCCTGAGGGCTTTACGGCAGCATAAAATTCGTAGTGTGTTTGGTAAGTATCATTGGTACCGTTTCTTCTGTCACGCCATGTTACCACTATGTCACCATCTTTATCAAAAGAAGCCCAAATCATATCTTGCAATCTTGTTCCGATATCGTCGTTTACCTGTTGAGGTGCGCCCCAACTGTTTCCGGCATCAAACGATTCAAGCATCATTACATTTGCTCCGTCTTGACCGTTTTTTTGTAACATAAAAAAAGCCAAATGATTGGCATCTGCCGGGTTGCAACGAAGTAAATAACCTGATTTTGCCAACGAATCTCCAACGCCAGAATTTGCCGAAGCGTATAAAGTTGAGTAATTAAATGAAGAGCCTCCGGTGGCAGATTGAGCTAAAATAAATTGCGGTAAGATATTTTGAGAAGAAACATAACTTGGATAAGCCGCATAAAACACACCCGCTGAAGAAACACAGTTTGTAGGCATCGGTTGTGGAATTAAGTTTCCCGACAACCAACCGGTTGTGTCTAAGGTTCTGAAGGAACTCCACGATGCATTATCATCTGTGGAAACGAAAAAATATGGGTGATAATCAGGCAGTGCACCTTTTGCATTCATTGTGGTTACAAACAAATTTCCCGAAAGGGTGTCGATACTAATCCAAGGGCGGTCAATGGGTATTCTTGGCGCATCATCTTGCACAGAAACCACTACACTTGGTTGCGACCACGTATAGCCGCCATCGGTTGATTTTCTGACGACAACAGAGCCACTGTCTTTTGTAGTTTTAAAGTCAATATAACATAAATATAGGTTTCCGTTATTGTCAAAAATCATAGAAGGGTCGGCAGATGTATAACCGTTTTTCATGTGTGGAATGGTAATTTCATTGCTCCATGTATTTCCTGCATCTTGACTGATTTTTATGTTAATTTGTATTTGGTTCAGCCACTGATAGCCCATCCAAGCCACTACAATATGTTTACTGTTTTGAGGGTTTACGGCCAAAAATGGTTCACCGTCGAAAATATTACCCTGAGAAATATTTTGATTTTGAGCATTGCCAATTACCGCCCCAAAAAGCAGAAGGGAAAAGATGATTGTTTTTTTCATTTTACCAAGGTAATACTTATTGTTTAATTCTTAAAATAATTACTTTTATTCTATGTTGGTTAAATGTTTGCATACCAATTGATTGCAAACCAATAGTTTTGTTTAAAATGTAATTGAAATAAATTACTATATCTGCAATCAAGCCCAATTTCCAATTTGTGAGAGGAATTAATTTTATACCCTATCATATTTGTAACCCTAAATTCATTGAAATAATTATCTTTTTGATAAATTAATAATCCTTCAATACTCGTTTTATAATAAAACTCATTGTTATCAATACTTGAGCCGTTAAGAGAAAAATCGGTTGCCGCTCTATAACGAAATCTGTATATTGGAAAACTATTTGAAGATATAGTTTGGTCTGCGGAAATTCTATGAACAAGTCTGGTCGAATTTAAAAATTGTGTGATGGAATATTGTTGAATAAATCGATGAAAATAATTATTGTTTCTTTGTCTGAATAAATATCCGAAATTTAGCTTTGTTTTTAATCCTGTTTTTTTTACTGCTAATATAGATAAATCAAATAATTCGAACCGATTTGTTACATCGCTATGTGAAAAATTATAATTGCGAAGCAAATAACGGGCTTCAGTTTTAAAATTCAATGCCCACTTATTGTTTATTTTCTTGTAAAAATTTACTGCCGGCAATATTCCTGAACTAACGTTCTCTTGAGCATAACATTGGTAAAATGCAAAAGAAAGCATCCAAGCTAAAAAAAGTAAAAAAATGTTATTTACAGTTTTAAAACTCAAGGTTGGTTGTGTTTTTATTTATAATTTTTTTATCAGAAATTAAAATGCCTTTGTTATTAAAAAGCAATTCCCTTGATTCATATTTATATTGCGATTTAACAAGTAATACTATTTCATAATTAACAGATACATTTTTTAGCACATTGTTATTTAATGCCATATGTATATTTTCAGCATTTCCCAAAAGCTGTTTTTGTATTTTTAAGAATTTATATTTCTTGTATTTTGATTCTATTTCACTACAAATAATGTTTAACAGATTATCAGGTATTTCATTTTTTTTAATTTTTATTTCTACATCTAATAATTCACCGTTTTCAGTAAATTCAACACTTATATGTTTTTTGTTGTTTTTAAACTTTGCTTCATAGGTAATAATATTTTCAGCATTAAATTCTTGGTACCATTTAACCTTCGAATTGGTAAGTTTTTTTATTGTTTTCAAGGCATTTTCCGGCACTTTACTTTCTTTAATGCGAATTTCTTTTTCATACTTTTCTTGTCCAAAAACAAATAAATTTTGGGAAAATAAAATAATTACAATAATAATAAGCCGTGATATTATATTAAATCGTTTTTGCATTGGTTATTTTGTTGCCATTCATTAAGGTTGTTTAAAGTTGTTTGAGCAATTTCTGTTAGCGCTTCATATGTAAGAAATGCTTGATGTCCAGTAATGATAACATTTGGTAAGTTTCGCAACTCGTTAAAAACTGAATCTTGGGGTGGTTTTTCTGTTAAATCTTTAAAAAATATGTTTTTTTCATGTTCATAAACATCTAATCCAGCTGCACTTATTTTATTGCTTTTAAGCGCTTCAATTAAATCCAGGGTGTTTATTAATTGACCTCGTGCGGTATTAATTATAACAGCACCATTTTTTATAATTGAAAATGTTTTTTTATTAAACATATATCGTGTATTTTCATTTAAAGGGCAATGAATTGATATAATATCAGATTTTTTACATACGTCTTCAAAACCCATATATTTAATTGCTACTTCTTTTTTTAGCAATTCATTTTCAACTATGTCATACGCAATTAATTTACTGCCAAACCCATTCATTATTTTTGCGAAAGAAGCACCAATTTTTCCGGTTCCAATTATGCCAACTGTTTTGTTTTTTAGTTCAAAACCAATTAAATTATCTAATCTGAAATCGTTTTTATGCATTAATTGCTGACTAAGTAATATTTTACGGTTTAAACATAGTAATAATGCTACTGCATGTTCTGCTACTGAGTTTGGTGAATAAGCTGGTACATTAGCGACTTTAATACCTATTTTTTTTGCAGTATCCAAATCTACATTATCATATCCTGCACATCTTAAAGTAATGTATTTAACTCCGTTTTTGTTTAATTTTTCTAAAACCTCTTTGTTTAAATCATCTGATGTAAATACAGAAATTGCCTCAAAATTTTTAGATAAATTAACAGTATTTACATTCAGTTGATTTTCTGTAAAAACAAGTTGATGATTTTTGTTAAACTTATTTAAATACGGTTTATCAAAACCATGTGAGCTATATACTAAAACTTTCATATTATGTTGTGTGTTAAATTGACAATTTTAATTGTTGTGGCAGTAAAGTAAAAGATTTACGGTGATGAACTGTAACGCCATGTTTTTTTATTGCCTCTCGGTGTTTTTTGGTGGGATAACCTTTGTTGTTTTCCCAACCATATTGAGGATGTTCTGTATGAAGCTGCTCCATAATTTCATCGCGGTAGGTTTTTGCCAAAACCGATGCGGCAGCAATATTCATATATTTTCCGTCGCCTTTAATAATGCAAGTATGCGGTATTTCCGGGTAAGGGTTAAAACGGTTACCGTCTATCAGCAAATGTTCGGGTTTGGGGTTTAACTGATCAACAGCCCTGTGCATTGCCAAAAATGAGGCATTCAGGATATTTATTTCGTCAATCTCTTGCGGTGAAACAATGCCGATGCCAAAACTTAGGGCTTGTTCTTCGATTATTGGTCGTAAAATATTGCGTTGTTTTTCGGATAATTTTTTTGAATCGTTTAACAATTCATTTGAAAAATCAGCGGGTAAAATGACTGCCGCAGCAACTACCGGCCCGGCAAGGCATCCGCGACCGGCTTCATCGCATCCGGCTTCAATACTATTGGTATGTAAGGTGAGTTTTAACATTTGGCGGTTTTTTCAATGCTGTTCCAAAAATCAATTGCCGATTTATCCCACGAAAATCGGTTTAATCTTTCTGTTCCTTTATTTATTAAATTCTCTTTTAATTCGCGGTTTTCTGCTAATAAATGCATAGCATTTGCTATTTCCGAAATATTTTCAGGCGAGACTAAAATTGCTGCATCACCGGCTACTTCGGGCAAAGAAGTGGTGTTGGAACAAATTACCGGCACACGGGATTTAAAAGCTTCCAATACCGGAATACCAAATCCTTCAAAATGTGGGATATAAACCAATCCATCCGATGCGGCAACCAACCGGCTTAATTCTTCATTAGGTATTCTGCCCGTAAAAATTACCTCGTTTTTATGTTTTAGGTTTGAATATGCTTTCTCCATTTCACCGGTCCACCACATTTTCTTCCCTGCCAATATCAGTTTATGTGTAGAATTGTTCCGGGTTTTAAATTCATCGAAAGCACGTAAAAGCGTTACGATATTTTTTCGCGGATGCATACTTCCGACAAAAATAAAGTATGGATTATTGCTTGCATATTGCAGGCGAACGCTGTTTTTTTGTTCTTCGGTTAAAGGTATGAAATAATCAGCAGCAGCATTGTAAACCACATTTATTTTTTCCGCATCTATATGATAAGTGGAAGCAATATCTTGTTTTGAATAGTTTGAAACCGTGATTAGTTTTGTGCAGTGCCGGGCAAATTCCGGGAAGTATTTTTTGTAATATTTCAGCCATTTAGCAGGCAAATATTGCGGAAATTGCTCAAAATTTAAATCGTGAATGACGTTGATAGTTTTCACATTTGCCTTTAGAGGAATATTTCCATCTGGCGAAATAAATATATCGGGGTTTATTTTTTTTAAAATTCGGGGAACTTGAACCTGAAACCAAATTTTGTACAACATTGGTGTTTTTGTTGGCGGATATATTACCAACGGTATAACATTTTGCGCATAAATGAAATCTGCATCAGGTTTGTGATCAAATAAAAAATAAAAGGTATGCTCAGGATGGCTTTTTACCATCCGGCTAAAAATTTCGTGCGTAAACACACCAATACCGTCAAGTTTGTTCTTTTGGAGTAATCGTGTGTTTACTACTATTTTCATATCAAAAATAAGATGATAAAGAATTACAATGTTAATGATTTTACCGTGAATAGCATTAGAAAAACTTTAAATGCAATATTTAGGCTTAAATTTTGTTTCTTTGTTTTTTAATCGTTTATATGCAACGGAAATTTGTTGTAAATCTGCTGTTTTTATTTGCTATCAACCTGATAGTAAAACCCTTTTGGATATTTGGTATTGACCGAACGGTACAAAACACACTGAACAGTGAAGTTTACGGCGAATATTTTGTGCTTTTTAATGTTTCGTTGCTGTTTAATATTTTACTTGATTTGGGACTTACCGGCTATAATACCCGAAGCATTGCCCAAAATGCCGCGTTACTTAAAGAACGGTTTCCTTCCATTTTCATCATAAAGTTAATATTGGCGCTCGGATACTTTGCCGCTACGTTTATTTTTGCTTACTCAAACGGCTACAACAACGAACGTGTACAACTGCTCTTTTGGCTGGCTGTCAATCAAACATTGGTATCTTTTATACAGTTTATTCGCTCAAACTTTGCGGGCTTGCATAAATATGCCTTGGATAGTGTTTTTTCGGTTTTGGATAAAGTATTAATGATTGTTTTTTGCAGCTATTTGCTTTGGTTTCAAAATGATTATACATTTACGGTTTATCTTTTTGTTTGGGCGCAAACACTCAGTTATATACTGGTGTTTATTGCCGGTTTGATTTTGTTTTTCTTCGTCGCCAAGCCATTACGGTTTTCATTTAAAGATATTTCTATTATACAGAACATTAAAAATACATTGCCTTATGCTTTATTGGTGATTACCATGACGTTTTATTACCGCATCGACTCTGTTATGATTGACCAATTACTGCCTCAAGGAGAGCAAGAAGCTTCGGTATATGCGCAATCGTACCGGTTGATGGATGCATTTTCGATGATTGGCGTACTGTTTGCCGGACTCTTATTACCAATGTTTTCGATACAAATTGAACGTAAAGAGAATATTGCCCGGTTGCTTACAACATCTTTTACCCTGATATTTTTACCTGCTTTTGCTTTGGTTGTTTTTACTGTTGTAAATGCCAACGAAATTTTAACCCTATTATACACGTACAACCCGGCACAAGGACCATTTGTGTTGCAATATCTAATGTGGTGTTTCCTGTTTATTTCGGGAACCTATATTTTTGGCACTTTATTGACAGCAAACGGCAGTTTAAAAACCTTAAACACAATTGCCATTACCGGATTAATTTTAAATGTAGCATTGAATTATTATTTAATACCAAAAACAGGAGCAATTGGCGCAGCACAAGCAAGTTTGTTTACTCAGCTTTTGGTGGTGGTTTGGCAAGTCATTAGCGTAAAAAAAATATTTAACTATCGCTTTCCGGTAAGAACAGTTGCCACGCTTTTCATTTACAGCTTTTTAATTGTTGTTTTTATTGTTTTTACCAAAAATTATTTAAGTTTAATCTATCAATTATCCGGTTTGGCAATTCTGGCTCTTTTGTTAATTTTCGGACTTAGAATAGTTTCAATTAATGATTTAAAAATTTTGAAAGAAAAATAATATTTTATCAATCACCAAGAAATAGTTACTTTTAACCCCCAAAAACACGTAAATAAATGAGTGAAGAACAAAAATTTTATCAATCCGAAGGTTTAGTTGCCTTTTTATATCGAAATGTAAAGTTATTGATTATTGTAGGTGTTGTTGCTGCGGTTTTATCGGCAATAGCTTCTTTTTTGATACAAGAAAAATACAAATCATCGGTTGTAATGTTTCCGACAACAACAAACTCTATTTCTAAGGCATTGTTGGATGTAAACAGTGCGGGGAAAAAGGATGTGTTGGAGTTTGGTGAAGAAGAGCAAGCCGAGCAATTATTGCAAATCTTAAATTCGGATGAAATCAGAACGAGAGTCATTCAAAAATTTGATTTGCGCAAACATTATGGGTTAAAACCCGACGAAAAATATGTAAACACCAAATTGCAAAAAAAGTTTGAAGACAATGTTACTTTTAGCCGAACCGAATATATGGCTGTAGAAATAGAAGTGCTTGACCCAAGTCCTGATACAGCCGCATTAATAGCCAACTATATTGCCGATTTGGTTGACACCTTAAAAAACAATATGCGCAAAAAAATGGCTAATGAAGCCCTGCAAATTGTAGAGCACGAATATTTATCGTTTAAAGATTATGTGAAAAGTATTGAAGATTCACTTACCCGTTTACGTATGCTTGGTGTAAATGATTATGAATCGCAAGTGGAACGGTTGACCGAACAATTGGGAATTGCCATTGTAAAAAATAACCAAACTGCCGTAAAACAAATTCAGGAACGATTGGATAAACTGAGTAAATACGGTGGGGCTTATGTTGCTTTACGCGATTTATTGGAATACGAAACCGAAAAACTCAGCCAACTCAGAACGCGCTACGAACAAGCAAAAGTGGATGCTACAGCCAATTTGGAAAACAAATTTATTGTAAATAAGGCATATCCTGCCGAAAAGAAAAGTTACCCAATTCGGTGGTTAATTGTTTTTGTTTCTGTATTAGCCGCGGAGTTGTTCACTATAATAATCATTCTAATTAAAGACAGCATTAGCAGAATTGAAAACAAATGATAAGTCCCGGATCATATATCATTCAAACTTTAAAAAACAATTTTAAATGGTTTGCCATAGTAGGAGTTGTTTCTGTTATAGCAGGAGTATTATTTTCTTCTCCTATATTTATTCGTCCCCGATACAAAACCGAAGCAGTTTTATATCCAATGAACCTGACTCCTTACAGTAATGAATCGGCAACCGAGCAAATGCTGCAGCTTTTGGAAAGCAATGAGATTACCAATGCTCTTATTTCCGATTTTGATTTATATAAAAAGTATGAGATTGACCCCGCAGAAAATGGGAGCAGATTTAAAATTCTGAAAGAAATAAAAGATAATATTCAAATCACCAAAACATCATACGAATCGGTTGTTGTTGAGGTAACCGATTACAGTGCCGAAGATGCCAAAGCCATGGTTGACAGTATCATTTCTAAAGTCAATAAAATTGCCAAAAGAATTGAACACGCCAAAGCAAAAGCAGAGTTAGAAGCGCTGGAAATTATAAAAAAGCAAAAAGGCCAAACTATTAAAAATTTGCTTGACAGTATAAAATTATACAGCATTCGATATGATTTACTGGATTACATCATGCAATCGAAAGAGGTAACAGCCGGATACATGGAGCTTTTGGCAAGAAACGTTCGTGGCAAAAGTTATGAAGAAGCCATGGGTTTATATAAAAATCTTGAAAAACAAGGCCGGAAATTTCATGATTTTCATCATCAGCTTAACTTAACCCGTGAAGAATATGCTCAATTAGAGAAAGAGTATGATGAAGCATTGAAAAAAATGAAGCAAGACTACACTTTTACCAATGTAATTGTTTCTCCTGAAGTGCCCGACAAAAAAGCTTATCCCATACGGTGGTTGATTGTGGTGTTGGTATTTGTTTCGTCTGAAATTATGTTAATGGCTCTTTTAATGTTTAAACATAAAAACTAACGGCTTGTTGTTACAAAAAACAAAAAAATATTGGTTTCTGATTGCAGCATTATGTTTTATTGTCATAAACAGCTTTTTAATTGCCAATGAGTTTTATTATTTCTCCTTATTGCCGGTTGTGCTGTTGATTATATACGCTGCGTTTTTCTCGTTAGACAAGCTCATGTGGTTTATTGTATTTTTTACGCCGTTGTCTATCAATTTAGAGAAATTAGACCTTGGCGGAATAGGTATGTATTTGCCCACCGAACCCTTGATGTTTGGCATCATGATTTTGTTTTTCTTAAAACTTTTGTACGTAAAACAATTCGACAAACAAGTACTGACCCATCCTATCACGTTGGTTATATTTTTTCAGTTAGGGTGGATTTTCATCACCTCTTTTACTTCCGAATTACCTGTTGTTTCGTTTAAATATCTTGTTTCCCGTATGTGGTTTGTGGTCTGTTTTTATTTTATTGCCACACAACTTTTTAAAGACTTCAATAACATCAAAACATTTATATGGCTTTATATTATTCCGCTTACCGGAATAATTATCTATGCCTCGGTTCGGTTATTTACTTATTCTTTTGATGACAAAGCCGCACACTGGGTTATGGAGCCGTTTTTCAAAGACCACACATCATACGGCGCAATTTTGGCCATGTATTTCCCTTTTGTTATTTATTTGTTTCAATATTCAAAGTCGCCGCTAATACGGTTTTTGCTGAGTTTGATTTTTGTTATTTTCATCATTGGAATAATCCTTTCATACACGCGTGCCGCATGGGTAAGTTTAGTTGCTGCCGGATTGTTGTACTTTGTGTATAAGCTCAAAATAAAATTCAAATACTTGTTTGCCGCCGGAGTGTTGATGGCTGTAATTTTAGCTTTAAACTGGAACTCTATTTTAATGAAGTTGGAGAAAAACCGTCAAGATTCTTCCGATGAGTTGGCAAGTCATGTAGAGTCTATCTCAAACGTTAGTACAGATGCTTCAAACCTTGAGCGATTAAACCGTTGGCACTCGGCATGGCGAATGTTTAAAGAACGCCCGGTTTTTGGTTGGGGGCCCGGCACGTATGCTTTTGTATATGCTCCTTTTCAGTTGTCTTACGAAAAAACCATTATCAGTACAAATGCCGGCGATATGGGAAATGCGCACAGTGAATATTTAGGTCCGCTTTCCGAGCAAGGAGTTTTAGGAATGTTGGGCATGTTGTTGTTGGTTGCCATGGTTTATTATTACGGCTCATATCTGTATCACCGGTTACCCGAAAAAGAACTGAAAGGCTTGGCACTGACGATTGTGCTATCGCTTACCACTTATTTTGTGCATGGGGTTTTAAATAATTATTTGGATACCGACAAAGCTTCGGTGCCGTTTTGGGGTTTTATTGCAGCATTGGTAGCCATTGATGTATATTCAAAAAACAAAACCTCTAAAGAAATTGAAGCATCAATACGGTAATATCATCTTGAAACGCCAAGATGTTTTTACTTTTTTCCTCAATTTTTTCTTTTATCAAAGCAATGATTTCTTCGGTAGATTTATCCGAGTTTTTGGTCAGTAGTGTTTGTATTTCTTCGAAAGTAAACGGGGCATATTCCGAATTACTGTAATCCATTAATCCATCGGTATATAAAAACAATTTGCAGGGTGGTTTCATTTTTATTTGTTGTGGCTCAAAATCGGGAATTTCAGGAAAAACCCCCAACATCGTTGTATTGCTTTCGAGCATTGTAACGGTTTTGTTACATACATACAGCGGCGCATGGTGACCGCAATTTACATAAGTAAGCGTTTGGTTTTTGCTGTTTAAATAACCACCGAAAAAAGTAATAAATTTTTCACCGTTTATCAAGTCAAATAATTGTTTGTTTAATTCTAAAATTAAAGATTTTAAAGGAATTTTTGTTTGAACCAACGCTCTTACTTTTGCTTGAAAATTGGACATTAACAATGCTGCCGAAATACCTTTTCCCGACACATCGGCAATACATACAAAGTATTCATCGTCCGAAACTTTAATTAAATCATAATAATCGCCGCCCACTTCTTTAAACGGAATGTACATTCCTGCGGCTTTCAATAAGTTGTTTTGCGGCAAATTTACCGGCACCAACTTTTGTTGCATTTTTGCGGCAAGCTCCAGCTCCCGCTTAAACGCTGCCTGCTCCAATGATTTTTTATACAATATTTTATTCTGAATGGCAACCGTAATAATATTGGAAATTGTTTGAATAAAAGGCAAATGTTTGATAATCGGGCTCATCTCCATTTCGTCATCATCGTACAAGTCGCCAAGCAACAGGTATGCCAATGGTTTGTCTTTGTGCGTAATGGGAACAATAATGTCAAATCCGTTTAATACGTCGTTTTCATTGCTTCGAATCACTTCTATGGAGTGAATATTCTTTAGAATCTCAAGTAAATCTTTTATTTTTTTTTCAGAAACTTGCTCGTTGGCAGAAATTTCACACTTCCACTCCCCATCAACATCGGTGAGTAAAATCAGTTTTTTTATTCCTAAATGTTGGGTTAAGGTTTTCTCAAATAATTTGTACAGTTCTTGTTTTGATGCATTTTCATTTATGGCTTTGGTAACATCGAGCAAGGTTTTCAGTTTAAAATTTCTAACCTTTATTTTCTCTGCTATTTTGTTTTTGGCTGCCATTTATTTTTGAGCTAATTCGGCTATAATTTTGGGTAAGTTTTTTAATGATGCTATTTCTTTCATTTTGGTTCTTGCTTCTTCTGCAGGCGAACCGAAATATGTTTTTCCTTCTTCAAGGTCTTTCCCCACACCCGACTGTGCCAATACAGTAACATTGTCGGCAATATTTAATCCGCTGGCAACACCTACTTGTCCCCAAAGCGTAACGTTGTTTCCTATATTTACGCATCCTGCAACTGCAACATGGGCGGCAAACAAGCAATGGTTTCCTACACTGGTATCGTGACCAATTTGCACATGATTGTCGATTTTGGTATGTGCACCAATCCGTGTCATTTCAGTTACTCCACGGTCAATGGTTGTAAGCGCTCCAATCTCTACAAAATCTTCTATTATCACGCCTCCGCCTGAAATTAACCGCTCAAAAGAATCACCGCGGTTTTTGTAATAAAAGCCATCGGCACCAATAACACTGTTTGCATGAATTATTACATTATTGCCAATAACGGTATTGTTGTATATCGTTACATTTGGATGTATGACTACATTATCGCCAATGGTTACATTGTTTCCTATTACTGCTGTTGGGTGGATAAATGTATTTTGCCCAATAGAAACATTGTTTCCTACGGCATGATCATTTAAATCATAAGGGTTAAATAAATTGATCAACCGGTTAAAATCGGTGAAAGGGTTGTCTGATATTATCAATCCTTTTCCCTCGGGGCACGATACTTTTTGATTGATAATTACTGCCGATGCCGGAGAATTTAATGCTTTATCATAATATTTTGGATGGTCGGTAAAAACAATGTCGCCCGGCTTTACAACGTGTATTTCATTAATTCCGGTAAGCATCAGGTTTTCGTCGCCAACAAACTCGGCTTGCAACAATTCGGCAATTTGTTTTAGTGAAGTGGGTTTAATTTTCATAAAAAAAACATTACAATTATAAAGGTAAAAAAATAACCCGATAAACGAATTATCGGGCTATTAAAAGTTGTGTTTTAAGTTTTGTGAGAATTATACTCTTCTACCTTTTACTTTTTTTCGTGAACGTTTGAATTTTTTCACGCGCTTCATACTTATTTTCAAATAAGCTGCAGCCGAAGAGCCAGTAGCATAATATACTTTTCCGCCATAATTTAGTTTTCCTTGACCGTTTTTCCATTCAGCACCCATTAACCGGTAACGTCCGGTATTGTTTGGGTCGCCAAATACCAAAAATTTGCTGTCATCGCCTTTTTCATCAAAACTTATGGCAATTTTATTTCCGGGATATACGCCCACACAAACGCCCGGTGTTCCGGCAGGAATATAAATTTCATCCAAACTGGCTTGCTCGCTGATGACTAATTTTCCATCATCATCGGCACCTTTTTCCTCTTCTTTCTTTTCACCTCTGCGCAATACAATATCAGAAGATACATAGTATTGCAATTTTTTCAATTCACCTTCACCAAGTTTGTAATCTTGAATAATTTGGTTGGTTAACGGCTTTTTTGGGGCGCAGCTGAATAATGTCAATGCAGCTAAAGCTACCCACAATACGCTTAATCTTTTCATTTTCTTTTGTTTTTTATTGTTTTGTTTTGGTTGTAACAAAAATTGTACCGACAAATTAACAATAAAATTATTTTACCTGCAATAATGTGGGTAGAAATATTGATTTTTTCTGAAAAGTCAGCGTTTATTCACCTTAATAGGCATTAACACGGCTAATACCGTGCTATTTTAATTTTTTTGCCTATAAGCATTTCTTTATACTTATTGTCCAATTCGTTTTCCCAACCAATCAGGTATTTTGTAAAAGGGCTGATGTTTAAGGTGTTTATTCTGCGGTAAGGAAAAGCCATAATCTCGTTAGGAAATTCTTTCATGGCAAATTCTTTTTTCTTTCGGGCTTTTCGTTTTCGGTCAAATGGCGACATATATAAATCGTGAGCGCCAAACAGGTGCATAAACTCATGTGCAATTACCCCCGGCGATTTAAAACTTACAACAGCATATTCGGGCGTTTCGCTGCTTTGCGTATGCAATGCTACAGACATTTCTCTTTTATAGAAATTATTGATAAAATAAACCAATGCAACATTGTCGGTTTTGTAAATATCGCGCAAACGAGCCAAGAGTTTTTCGCGGTCTTTGGGTTTTATTTTTGTCTTTGTAATTCTAGATGTGTCGGGTCCGTATGATTTTAATGCTTCTTTTGCTATTTTATCTGCCCAACGGTCTAAATATTTCATTCCGTAAACCACGCCTGTAGAAGGAAATAAGGTTTCCGTAAGCGTGCGCTTTTGCATTTTTCCCTCTATGGGAATAACGTTTTTGGGTGTTTTATGATAATCGAGCTTAATGTTTAATGAAATGCCTTCTTTTTTGGCTTGGGATTCAATCCAATCGATGGCTTTTTGAGCAGAATCCAAGGTAGATTCAATGTCGTATTCTGTCCAAACGCCGGTGTATTTCGAATCCACAAAAATGGCATACAATACTACGTTGCCTTTAAGCTTTTTACAAACATTATTGTTGACCGAAGCAATGTGAAATACGCCTTTATTACTTACTTTCACATATCTGATTCGGCACGAAATTATTATTAAAACAACAGTAAGAGCAACAAAAATCTTTTTCATAACGCAATATTATCGGAATTAGAACAAAACTTTTAACGCATTTACATACGTTTTGTTGCTCGAAAAGCAAAATTATTGCCAAAAAAGAACCCTTATTTCAATTCCAGTTTGGTGCGACCAATATCCACACCGCTTTCGTAAATTTCAATATTGTATTCGCCGGGTAAGAAGTCGTTTATTTTTGCCCAGTCCATTTGTACTTGCATTTCTTCGTTTTGATAGTCGATTTGTTTTTTAATGCTGTATAATCCTTTTACGCCGTTAAATTCAAATTTATATTCATCGGAGTTTCCTTCGGCAAGCACTTTTCCGTCAGGACCTAAAATTCGAACATAAATCCATTTTTTTCCCGGAGGAGTAACTTCATTTTTCAAAATAGTAAATTTAATGCGGATTTTATCGGCTTTCGAGGCGCGCGTAACCGGCTTTGAAGTATTGTTGCTTTTTTTAATTTTAATGGCATAAGCTTGCGTGTTTATGGTTTTTAAGCGTGATGCCACATTTACCTTGGTAGTAAGTTCTTCATTAACTTGCGAAAGTTCTTCGTTTTGTGTTTTTTGAGTGGTAAGTTCTTGTGTAATTTGTTGATTCTCTTGTTTTAATATTTTATTGGCCGTGTTCAAAGAATCAATTTCTTCATATTTTTGTTTTAAAATTTCGCGCAAACGGTCGGCTTCTTTTTTAGCTTTATACAGCGAATATTTATACCGGTCGATTTTATCCAACAGGTCTTTTATTTTTTCTTTTTCGGCTTCAATTTCGGCTTTTAACTCTTCATTGTCGGTTTCAAGCAATTCGTATTCTTTGAGCATTTTTTCAAGCTCCATTTTTACCAAATCTTTTTCGCTGATTACTTCATTTTTTTCAGCCGTTACTTGTTCAAGCAACTCCTTTTGGTCAAGGTACAATTTAAGTAAATATCCACAAGTTAAAAACAACAAAATGGATAATATCAAAAATATTTTTCCGGAGTTATTCTTTTTTTCAGCTGATTGAGCAGTTTCTATTTTATTGGGTTTTTCAGCTTTTGGCGTAGTTTGTGGTTTGTCGGTCATTTTTCAATAAATTTAGCGATAAGCAAAAGTATTTAATTTTATGTAATAATTTGATGTTAACACGGTTAATGCGTATTTTTATTGCTTATTGACTACTAACGAATGTTAAAACAGCTTAAACAAATATCGTATGCCTTTGCTCACGTATTATATCCGCGCACTTGCTTTGGTTGCGGAACAGCACTTTTGCAAAACGAACAATTGATTTGTGAGCGATGCTTATTGCAAATGCCCGAAACGGGCTTTTTAGATGTTTCCGATAATCGGATTGAAAAAATATTTTGGGGAAGAACAGAAATTGAACAAGCAGCAGCGGTTTTTCGCTTTAGCAAAGGCGGAATCGTTCAAAAATTAATTCATCAGGTAAAGTATAAAAAACAAAAAGAGTTAGGTGTTTTCTTGGGAGAAATAATGGGCATAGCGATGTCAAAAAGTAATCGTTGGACAAATTTCGACTATATCATTCCGGTTCCGTTGCATCCCAAAAAAGAAAAAATCAGAGGATACAACCAAAGTTTGCTTTTGGCAGAAGGCATAGCCAAACACATCACCGGCGAAGTGCTTAACGATAATCTTGTTCGAAATATATTTACCGAAACACAAACCAAAAAGTCGCGCTTGGAACGTTGGAAAAACACATCGGATATTTTTGTGTTGAACAACCCTAAACAAATAAACCAAAAACATATTCTGTTGATAGACGATATTATAACCACAGGCAGCACGTTAGAAGCATGCATCAATGCCTTAAAGCAATATGCCGATTGCCGCGTGAGCGTTATTACTTTTGCCGCTGCGGATTGATTTATTTTAAATTACACCCCTCTTTCGTACAGAAATAAAATACTCATACACAAAAGCTAAAAATACAACTGTATATTCCAATGTAATCAATAACGGGTTTTCGGAAACATTTGCCTGCTGATAAGCACTGTAAGAAACAACAACCATTAGCGACCAAAATATTGCATACCACGATTTAGAGCAAAAAACGGCTAAGAAAACCAAATTAACAATATACCACGGATGCACAGTTGTAGCCAACAGTAAATAAACGGAATATGCCCACAATAACGGACAAAAATTAAATTTTTGCCCGGTTTCATCAAAATGTCTTAAAAAAGAAAGCAAATAAATAAGCATAATGACTGAAAAAGAGATAATGCTTAACCATGTTCCTGCGGTTTTTATCGGGTTGTAACCCAAAACCGATTCGCCAACCGTTCGTAAAATATAATATACCGATGCATTAAACTCAAAGGTGTGAAAATACAAATCAATACTTTGCATAAAATTATGCCATTCGCTTTGATGCAAATAAAACCAACCGAATATTACTGTAAAAGAAAGTATAAATCCTCCCAAAAAAGTAATAATTTGCTTTCGGAAAATCCATAATAAATAAGGTAAGAAAATTAATACACTTAGCTTTACGCCTACTGCCAAACCAAAGCTTATGCCTGACCAAAAAGATTTTTGTTTGCTATACAACCACCAACTCAGCAGCAAAAAAAACAACATTACCCCTTCGAAATGTAAATTGCCCGAGATTTCTACTATTACCAATGGGTTAAGTGCATAAATCAACGATTTCCATTGCGCCATTTTTAACGCTATCAGCATTTTTCGCAACAGGATAATCATTAGTATTTCGAAAATCAACAAGAGTATTCGCAAACTTATAATTGCCGATTGCTCGGAATAATTGTAAAAATATCCCGCAACTGCAAAAAACAATTGATTTACAGGCGGATAAACCGAATAATAGTTCTTGGAATTTAATTTTTCGTACAGCGTTGCGTCATATTCTTTTTCGGGTAAACCGGCATAAGGACTTTCCGACCGGATAATTTTTTTTCCGTCCCAGATAAAACGGTACACGTCATCCGAAAGATTTGGCGTTGCGAATAAAAAAACAGCTCGCAACAACACGGCGCCCAGCAGCAAACGGTTTACATATTGCTTATCTCTTACTGTTGCCAACCAATAAAGGTAAACGAGCCCGTTTATACCATACAATGCGATTAACAATCCGAAGTTTTCGCGTACGGTTTCGTAACCCAATAAATAATATACAACTGCCGAAAGTATCAGCAACAAATAATGAATCATCGGTTTTGTTTGACCGATAAAAATAAATTTTTTTAACCGATTGTTTTTGGTTTCAGCTTACGGGTTTTCAAGACCGGAACGTTAACAGCCACCCATTGCCGTAAATTTTGCATATTTAAATACCCAATGCCAAAAATCAACATAACCCAAAAAGGCAAAAAACTGTAATCATTGAAACGAATACTTAAAAACACGGCATAACCGGAATACAACAAAACTGCCCACTCAAAAACGGTATGAACCGAAGGTTTAAATTGAAGGTATTTGTTTTTGGTCCAGGTTTGCATTTCCTCAACGTTAAACTTTGGCGTTCTGACAAAAGGTGTTTTTTTATTAAAAAATGCTTCCAAAACTGCCAATGAATTGTGAATAAGCAATCCCATGGTTACGGATAAAAACAAAGGATATTTCCACCAAAAAGATTTTTTGTTTTCTTCGGCAAACCAATAAAAAGCTCCGAAAAATACAAAACTCAACAAGCTTACCGACAATAAGTTAAATACTGTTTTCCATTCGGGATGATGAATTTTGATAAAAAACACCGGAACACTAAAAACAGCAACATACAAGATAAATAAATAGACCGAACTGTTGAGCAAATGAAAAAATGCGTGTTTTTTTACAGAAAAAGAAAGGTTTTTATTGCGCAAAACGTTTAATAGATGTTTTTTGGCGCATTCGGCAGCTCCTTTTGTCCATCTAAACTGCTGATTTTTTAGTGCTTGAACCGTTATGGGTAATTCTGCCGGGGTTTCCAAAGCAGGTAAATACTTAAAATTCCATCCTTTTAGTTGGGCACGATAGCTTAAATCCAAATCTTCGGTCAGTGTGTCGGATTGCCAATTGCCGGCATCTTCAATGCATTCTTTTCGCCAAATGCCGGCTGTGCCGTTAAAATTGATAAATGCTCCGGAAAGCATCCGGGCAGTCTGCTCTACTTTAAAATGAGTATCCAAACCAAACGCTTGTAATTTGGTTAAAAGTGAAAAGTTTTTATTGCTGTGCCCCCAGCGCGTTTGTACCATTCCCGTTTTCGGATTTTGGAAATACGGCACCGTTTCCAACAAAAAATTGGTATTGGGCATAAAATCGGCATCGAAAATAGCAATTAACTCACCGGTTGCATATCGTAAACCGTTTTTCAAAGCGCCGGCTTTATATCCTACTCTATTATTACGATGAATGTAGTCTATTTGAACATCCGGATAGAGTGAAATCTCTTTTTTAATAATTTCGGACGTTTCATCGGTTGAGTCGTCTAAAATTTGAATTTGTAATTTTTCTTTAGGATAATCCAAAGCACAAACATATTGCAACAACCGTTTAACCACATACTTTTCATTATACACCGGTAATTGTACGGTTACATTTGGTAAATAATGATTGTTTTCCAGTTTTTTTACCGAATTCTTTTCCTTTTCCGAGTGCCAATATCGTAGAGCCAAACCAAATTGTTCTATGCTGTAAAGCAAAATAAACAACAATCCAACGGCATAAATGACTAATATGGCAATTTCGGCATAAATCAATTTACATATATTTAAAAATCCAACTTAATATTTTGTATCCGGCACCTATGGTTCCTTTTACCGTCCCCGATACTTTTGAAACGCCTATTCTCTTTTTATAATTCACCGGAACTTCACTTACTTTCAACCCTTTTTTTGCCGCTTTCAATTGCATTTCAACTGTCCAGCCGTAGGTTTTGTCTTCCATTTCCATTTTTTTTAATGCTTCCCACTTAATAGCTCTAAACGGTCCTAAATCGGTATAGTGAACTTTGTAAAACAATCGTATCAACCTTGTTGCCAACCAATTGCCGAAAATTTGTTGCGGGGTCATACTGCCTTTTTCTTTCTTTCCCAAAGCACGGCTGCCAATTACCATATCATAACTATTTTGAATAATGGGCGCTACAACTTTGGGTAATTCCTCCGGATAATCCGAATAATCAGCATCTAAAAAAACTATTATATCGGTTTCTCTATCCGCCGTTTGATGAATATACTCCATTCCTTTTAAGCAAGCATATCCGTAACCTTGCCTTGGTTCTCTTAAAACAGTGGCTCCTTGTTTTTCGGCTTCGCTTGCTGTTTGGTCGGAAGAATTATTATCTACAACAATAATTTCGGAAACCTTGTCTTTTGGAATGTCTTTTATTACTTGACCAACGCTGTTTTCTTCATTAAACGCAGGAATTATCACTCGTATTTGTAGTGCTTTTTGTGAATTGTTGTCGGTAATATTTTTCATAAAAGACGTTAACTCCCGGTTGAAGATTACAAATTACCGCTTTTCTTTATCACAAAACAAATGTTTAGCACATCATTCATCTATACATCAAAACTGTTGTGGTTTATTTTGATGCTCTCATTTCCAAAAGTAAACGGCGTATCAGGTTTTATACGATTTTCTTCGGGACCGTTTTCCAGCTTTAAAACGCCACGCGGACAAACCGCCGTACAAATACCACAACCTACACACGAAGCGCGCACAATATTTTGTCCCTTTTGTGCATAACTTCTTACATCTATTCCTTGTTCGCAATAAGTAGAACAATTTCCACACGAAATGCACTGTCCGCCATTGGTGGTAATTCTAAACCGCGATTTGAACCGTTGAATAATGCCCATATACCCTGCCAACGGACAACCAAAACGACACCAAACCCGGTTGCCCAACAACGGATAAAAACCAACACCAATAACACCCGAAAACATTGCGCCAATTAAAAATCCGTATGGTCGTTTGAACCAAGTATAAATATCTAACCCCAAGAATGTATTGGTGTGCATAAAATAACCATACAAAACAGCTGTAGTTTCGATGGTAATGTAAAGCAAAATGCTGTAAATCATCCAACGTTCAATTTTCCAAGATTTTAGAGTTTTGGAAGAAAGGTGTCTGAAACTATCCCCTGCGGTTTCTGCCAAACCTCCGCAACCGCACACCCAACTGCAATACCATCTTTTACCCACAAAATAGGTTATTATTGGCGTGAAAACAGCAAACATAAAAATTCCCCAAACCAAATAAAACATTCCCAATGTTCCGCTGTTGAGCATATTGTTTAAATGCCAATCTTCGAAAAAATAATAGTTGAGCGGCCAAAAATATTTTAAATCTTTGGCAAAATAAGCGTCGCTGTCGTTTAAACCTTCCAAAATTTCGGGAATAAAATAAGCAAACACCAATTGCGATAAAATAACAACAATTGTACGGATGGTTTGGTATCTGTTGTGGCGGTATTTTACAATAAACTTAATGCCAAAAGCCAAAACAAGTAATGTGTAAATGGTGCCATACATAAACCATTGTGTTGCCGGGTTACCGTTTAATGCTTTACTCAACGGGTCGAAAAGAGCAATAACACCCGTGTTAGTAGTATTTTCACCTTGTGACAAACCCAGCATTTCGGGAAACCAATACAACAACACATAAAAAGTTGTAAGAACCGCTCCGGTTATCCAACCCAAAACTCCTCGTGAAGTGAGCGAATTAAACCACACGCCGTTGTTTTTAATCCCTGCCGGCTTTCCGGCATACGTGCCGTATGTATATAACAATACTCCGAAAAAAATTCCACCAATAAAAACGGCTAATTGCATTGTATTTTCCTGAGAAACAGGAATGTTAAAAAAATTCAAAAAGAAAACCGTAAGTGCAGAAAAAGACAGAAAAAGTCCGGTTTTTTGCCAACCATTTAGCTTTTGCGGGTGTGGTTGCGCAATGGAAAAATCATTATTTAGTTTTACTTCTTGCATATTATGCTTTTAAAAATTCTAAAATCCGTTTCCAACTTTTCTTGGCAGGAACAATGTTTTTATTGAATTTTCGGTTAAAATCATTTATAATTTCTTGATGGTAATCCGGGTAAAGCTCAGGGTCGAAAAATGCATCCGAAAGAAATTTTATTACTTCATCAATGTGCTTTTTCTTTTCAATCCATCCGGCACACACTTCGTGGCGCAAACGGATGCCAAAAGCATTTACGCCCAAAAACCGGTGGGCTTCTTTATCAAAAACAAAATACAGCGAAACTTTTTTTTCGGGTTTTTCCCAGTAAAAAACAGCGTGTGAATCATCCGGTTGGGCAGGGACTGTTCCGTAAGTTTGATATTCTATTTCGAAAAATTTTGCCGAGTTGAACCACGTACCGGGACGATATGCTGTTTTTTTACGGCAAATGGTTTGTGCTACGGTTTCGCCCATCATTTTACCTGTGTACCAAACTTGCTCAATGTTTCTTCTGCCTGTGGGATGCTTTCTAAATTCGGCACAATCGCCAATGGCATATACGTTGGGAATATTGGTTTCCAAAAACTTATTGACCAATATGCCGCGGTTTATTTCCAATGAAGAATTTTTTAAAAAATCTACATTTGGCGAAACGCCTACCACCAAGCCAACAAACTGACAGTCAATAATTTCTCCCGACTTGGTTTTTACTGCTTTTACCCTGTTGTTTTCATCGCCGATAATCTCGTCCAACTCGGTTTGCAAGCGTAAATCAATACCGTTTTCAACAATATGTTGCTCAATCATTTTAGCATTTTCTTCGGGCAAAACATTACCCCAATAATGCTTTTCTCTTACCAAAAACGTAACCTCATTACCTCTGCTGTGCAACATTTCGCAAAGCTCAATACCAATTAAACCGCCGCCAACGACCACCGCCCGTTGAATGTTTGCGGTATTTTGCTCCATTAACTCTAAATCTTGTACACTGTATAATCCCTGAACACCCTTTAAATCTTGACCTTTCCACCCAAATTTATTGGGCTTAGAACCAACCGCCAAAATTAATTTATCATAATGCAAACGGTTATTTTTTTGAAGTTTCAACGCTTTATCGTCAAAATCTATTTCTTGCACATAATCAAAAAGTAAGTTGATGTTGTTTTTTTCCCAAAACCAAGGCTCATAAGGTTGTGTATGCTCAAACTTCATATGTCCCATATACACATACATAAGCGCTGTGCGCGAAAAAAAATATTCGGTTTCGGCAGAAATAACCGTTATTTTTTTATCGGAAAATTTACGAATATGCCGTGCAGCAGTAATGCCGCTAATGCCATTGCCTATTATTACGATATGTTCCGGTTTGTTCATTTTAAAATTCAAATAACTGAATTTACTTAAAAAATTAATGTCGTTCAGACTACAATAAACGGATTTTTATTGATTAAAGCAAATTCGGTTTCATACTAAAATTAGCTTATAAGCGTTATCTAATATATCCATTGCTAATATAAAATTCAATATGCAGTTTATTTTTGGAATTATTCTCACTCTTACAATTTGCTTAAATTTAATGGGGCAGAAAAAAACACAGTCTAAAATTATATTTTTTAAAACCGGACAAAGCACTCTTTCGCAACAAGACAAGCAAGACTTGATGAATTGGCTCGCTCAGTTTGAAAATAACAATGTTAAATTTATTGTAAAAGGATATTGTGATACCGTGGGTTCTGCCAAGATAAATGAAATTTTATCCAAAAAAAGAGCTTTATCGGTTGAAAAGCTTATTAAAACCAATAACCACAAATGGACTATTGAGATAATGGCTTTTGGCGAAACAAACCTACCTTTTCCGAAAAATTCGCCAAAAAACAAGTGCGTGATAATAGAATCTGTGGGTTTTGACGCAAATTTTGCAAAAAACTTGGGTATAAATAAGCAAAACAATAAGTCCGATTCATTAATTGATGCGACAGGTTCTTCTGACATCGTTTTTGAAAATGATACAACCATCTATTTAAGTAAAGGAACAATCATCGAAATTGAATCCGGCACTTTTTATCCTATAAAAGTTAAAGACATAAATTTTGAATTTACAGAGATTTTTTCACTATGCGATATGCTCAAAAACAATATTATTACTCGGGATGACGAAGGGAATTGTTTACTGTCTTCAGGTATGGTATATATTCGGGCAACTTATGACGGAGAAGAAATACAACCGAATAAAGGTAAGTTTATAAGGTTAAAAATTCCTATAATTAATAGCGGAGAAAATACAACAAAAGAAATGTCGATGTATGGAGCTTTTAAAGAAGGTGACAAAACCATTTGGCGCAAAGTTTCTTCGGTTTATTCTTATGCTGATGAAAATAATACGTACTATTTATTTAAAACCGACAGTTTATATAATTTTAATTTGGATATTTCTATTGCTGAGGTAAAATGTGAAAAAACAGGCCCAAAACTTAAACTTCCAAAAAAATTCAACTTTGTAACTATCCTTCAAACATACCCTCCAAAAAAGTATCTGGCTACAGGTATTCAACGAAAAAAAAGAGTTTTTCAACTTGATGAGTTGCGTTATGACTATAATCCATACATAATTATTTCCGGCATAAATAAAGATGGATTACCCGTATTAGCCGAAGGAAAACTTTCAAGATTACCCTTTAGAAAAAAAGCCAATATGTATATTGTTAAGAAAAAACATTTTAAGCAATTGCCTCCGGGATATATTAACAGGGATAACCTTAATATGGCATTGTGTGGTCACTTAAACAAATTGGAAGAATCTTTCAAATAGTTACGGCATAATATTCCATTCGGTTTCTTGCTCCCAGTTTTGTAAAATTTTCACCGGATTGTTTTTATATCCAATTACGCGTTCGGGTTGTCGGTTGTTCAATACATCGCCACAATCCCATAGATTATTTTTGTTTTCATCCAACACACAATAAAGCGAATAACTGTTGGGTGTCAGGTATTTAAAATCAACCTCTGCCTTTCCGGTATAGGTTTTGGTGCGCAACACTTCCTTTTGACTTTTATCTTTTAAGATGATAAAATAAGGCGAATCAAATGCCGGGTTTACAGTTACCTTTAAGTTTCCAAAATTAGCGGCATCTTGCACGGATAAATCAAAACGCAACGTATCTTGATTTGCTTTGTTGTAAAAGTTTTTTATCGCCCCCGGCAAAAAATATAATTTATACACCCTTTGTTCTGCATTGTTAATGCTGATTTGCCAACGGTTTTGTGTTTTTTTTACCGCATAAAACTTTTCAGGCATGCTGTCTTTTAACAATATAACTTTTGAACTGTCAACCGTAAAGGGCAAAAACGAAGTAAATGTAAATTTTGGCTCGGGTATAACGCTTTTGGTTTTTATTAAAGAAATTTGTACCGATGAATCTTTTGGTGGCATATAGCGGTACGAAATTGTATCGGCAAATTGATTATTGTAAATAAACAGTGAAACCGAATCGTTTTTGTTTAAGTTTTGTGCAACTATCAACAACGAATCACCGTTTTTGTAAACCGTATAAGGTGAATTTGGATAAAGCATTTTTGCTTCAAAATCATTTCGTTGAATATTTTCCGTTTCTATTAAAAACGCTCCGGATTCCAATTGCTTTGTTTTCTTAATTTTTGGCATACAATCTTCAGCAACATACGTTCTGATGTGTAAATCATTCCGGTTAGAATCTACTGATAAGACTTCCGGTAAAAAACCAATCTTTTCGCCGGGCAAATCATACACATAATTGTTATTGATATCCTTTAATGCCAATAATCGATAATTACCGTTTTTAATATGTTTTATTGTAAAAGAACCGTCTTTTTGTGTTAATCCCACATATGAGGGGCGTGTTTTAAAAAATGTATCGGACAAATTCGGGTAAAGAAGAACAAAAATTTTCTCATCCGGTTTTAGTGTATATGCATCAACAACATTGCCTGATATTTCTAAAGAATCAATATACTTTCCGGTAGAAAACACATATTGAAAATTTTCTGCCGGATTGTTTTCCGTAATATCCACAATGCTGTTTCCAAACGAAAAGGTGTAGGTTGTATTCGGTAATAAGGTGTCTGAAAGTTCAATAATTAGCGTTTTGCCCTTCAATTTAAATTTGGGCGTATTTTTTAATGCCGGCGAACTTAAAAATTGCTTGTGAATATTGTTCAGTTTAATAAATTCATCAAACTCAACATATATTTTTTTGGGCGAAACCAAAGTACTGTTATTGCCCGGAATGGTTTTAATTACCTGTGGTGGTGTAATGTCTTTTTCTCCTCCAGTAAGTGGTGTAATTTGTGCACACGCATACCAAGCAAAAAGTAAAACAAGGGCTATATAACGGAATAACAGGCGGTTCATTAAAACAAAGTGCTGACGTATTGACACAAATTTTCCAAATAAAAACGGTCTATCGCCGAAAAATCATTCTTTTTATCGCTGTCAACATCCAAAACGGCTACAACTTCTCCGTTTTTTAGTATTGGCACAACGATTTCCGACTGCGACAAACTACTGCAAGCGATGTGCCCGGGAAAAGCATTTACATCTTCTACCAGCATCGTTTTTTTCTGTTCCCAAGCAGTACCGCAAACACCTCTTCCTTTTGCTATTCTTGTACAAGCAAGAGTGCCTTGAAACGGACCCAATACCAATTCATTATTTTTTACCAAATAAAACCCCACCCAAAAAAATTGTAACGCTTCTTTTAAAATTGCCGAAATATTCGCCAAGTTGGCAGTTATATCCGGCTCTCCTTCTGTTAAGGCAATAATTTGTGGAAGAATCTCCTTGTAAATTTCTTCTCTGTTTGCTGTTTTGGGTATGTAAATACTCTCCGACATAATGCAAATATAACCGTAAGCTTACGCAATACAACCGGATTTGCTAAAAATTATTTTATGATGATGATTTTGCAAAACAAATTTTAACATAAGTTACAGATGATAAAAAATCAAAAATTTATTTTACCTTTGTTTAAATAAACAAAACAAACAATATTATGGCCGGAGTAAACAAAGTTATACTAATAGGAAATTTGGGTGCCGACCCTGAAGTAAGACACTTAGAAAACGGAACACCTGTAGCATCATTGCGCATTGCTACCAGCGAAACTTACAAAGACCGCACAACCGGCGAAAGAAAAACCATTACCGAATGGCACAATGTGGTATTATGGAGAGGATTAGCCGAAATTGCCGAAAAATACCTAAAAAAAGGAAATCAAGTTTATGTAGAAGGTAAGCTGAGAACCCGCTCTTGGCAAGGAGATGACGGAAACAACCGTTATACGACCGAAATTGTAGCCGATAACTTAACGATGCTTGGCGGAAGACAATCGGCAGAAGTTCCTGCAGCGGCACCTTCGCCATCAACAAAAGAACCCGATATTGACACTACGCCACAAGAGGATGATGATTTGCCTTTTTAACGAAAATTTAAGTTGAACCAATTTTTATCGCCTTGGACGACCCGGAACCTTTTCTGAACATATTGTCTCTATTATTTTCTCCGGCAAGTGTAATGCTGTCGGTTAGCCTTAGTTTTATTTTTGCGCTATCTGCTATTATTGTACTCATTGTGCTTTCGGCTTTGTTTTCAGGAGCAGAAGTAGCTTATTTTTCTATATCAAAAGATACTGCAAAAGAATTAGAAGACGGTAACAACATTACCGACAAGCGTGTTGCACAATTGCTTAAGAGCCCGAAAAATCTGTTGGCAACCATACTTATTGCCAATAACTTTGTGAATATCGGAATAGTTATTCTTTCAACTTATGTATTATCCGGAATGCTCGAATCAATCCGGTTGCCGTGGTTGAAATTTTTAGTAGAAGTGGTATTGGTTACCTTTATACTGCTTCTTTTTGGTGAGATTATTCCTAAAATATATGCCTCAAAAAATGCTCTTGGGTTTGCCCGTAAAGCATCGGTATTGCTTTATGTTGCCAAAATTATCTTTAAACCGTTGGCTCAACTGTTGGTCAGTTCTACCAATTTTATCGATAAAAAAATAAAAAGAAAAGGACCCGAAATTTCGGTAGATGAATTATCTCACGCTTTGGAAATTGCCAACGACATAGACGAATCGGATGAAGAACATAAAATTCTGAAAAGTATTATATCTTTTGGTGATATTAGCGTAAAGCAAGTAATGACGGCGCGTGTGGATGTTGTGGCTATTGAGTACAACACCAAATATTCCGACGTGTTGAAAATAATTGAAGAGAGTGGATTTTCACGTATTCCGGTATATAAAGGCACATTTGATACCGTTGTGGGCATTTTGTATATTAAAGATTTATTGCCGCACTTGGATAAGAATAATAACTTTAAGTGGCAAAAACTGTTGCGTACACCTTATTTTGTTCCGGAGTCGAAAAAACTTGACGATTTGCTGAAGAGTTTCCAAAACCGTAAAATTCACATTGCCATAGTAGTTGATGAATATGGCGGAACAAGCGGAATTATCACTCTTGAAGATGTATTGGAAGAAATTGTAGGTGAAATAAGCGACGAGTTTGACGATGACGAATATGTTTATTCAAAACTTGATGAAAATAATTATGTTTTTGAAGCTAAAATTCCGCTTAATGATTTGTACCGGATTTTAAAATTGGATGATGATAAGCCCTTTGACGAAGTTAAAGGAGATGCCGACACTTTAGGAGGTTTGGTGATAGAAATAGCCGGAAAAATCCCTCAAAAAAACGAGCGTATTACTTATAAAAATTATGTTTTCACTATCGAAGCGGCAGACAAGCGTCGAATAAAGCGCATCAAACTCACCATAAAAAATACTGAAAATAACGATGAAAAGAAAAAAGAAGCGGATACTGTAATCGATTAAAATTCATTAACAAAGTTTCACTACCTTTGTTCCGGATGAAAATATCTGTATTCAAAAAAAAACTACCGGCTTGGGCAATCTTATTTGCCTTTTTGATTCTTCAATCTTGCGAAGATGGAGAATATCAACCGCGACCAAAAGGTTATTTTCGAATAGATTTTCCACAAAAAAATTACCGGCAATATCAAGGAGATTGCCCATTCAGTTTTTCTTACCCAACTTATACCCACATTGTTAACAACCCAAACGGCTATTGTTGGATGAATATTGTTTTCCCAAAATTTAAAGCAACGGTTTACTTAAGTTACAGTCCTGTTCAAAACAATATAGATACTTTACTCGAAGATTCGCACACCTTGGTTTACAAGCACGCTGTTAAAGCAGCAGATATTCAGCTTAACACCATTATTGACACATCAAAGCACACATACATTACCACATACGATATTTATGGCGATGCTGCATCGGAGTTTCAGTTTCAAATTACTGATTCAACCCGTCACTTTTTGCGCGGTTCATTATATTTCAATACTGCGCCAAACCGCGATTCGCTTCAACCGGTCATCAATTTTATTAAGCAAGATATTGATGTAATGCTCAAATCTTTTGAGTGGAAAACCCAAGATGACAACCCCGACTAATTATATTTTGGGCTACTAACAAAAATCAGGACTTTTTCATTCTGCATTTTAAAAGAAATTCAGTAATATTGATTACTAAAATCAATACTACAATGGCAATAAACAAAACGATAGCAAATGCCGAAGAAGCAATTAAAGATATAAAAGACGGCATGACATTAATGGTTGGCGGATTTGGATTGTGCGGAATTCCCGAAAACCTCATCGCTGCATTGGTAAAAAAAGGCGTAAAAAATCTCACTTGTATCTCCAACAATGCCGGAGTGGACGACTTTGGTTTGGGGTTACTTTTGCAAAACAAACAAATTAAAAAAATGATTTCGTCATACGTTGGAGAAAATGACGAATTTGAACGACAAATGCTTAGCGGAGAATTAGAGGTTGACCTTATCCCTCAAGGCACACTTGCCGAGCGGTGTCGTGCCGGAGGAGCAGGGATACCTGCGTTTTACACGCCTGCCGGATACGGAACCGAAGTGGCAGAAGGTAAAGAAGTAAGAGTTTTTAATGGCAAACCGCATATTATGGAAACCGCCCTCACAGCTGACTTTGCTTTGGTAAAAGCATGGAAAGGCGATACTGCCGGAAATCTTATTTACAAATACACCGCCAGAAATTTTAACCCAATGATGGCAATGGCAGGCAAAATCACAATTGCCGAAGTAGAAGAATTGGTGCCCGAAGGAGAACTTGACCCTAATTTTATTCATACTCCCGGAATTTTTGTTCAACGAATTTTCCAAGGTGAGAAATATGAAAAACGCATTGAACAACGTACCGTAAGAAAATGCGATTAAAAATTATATTTTAATGATGATAAAAAATTTGAAATATGTTAGATAAAAACGGAATAGCCAAACGTATCGCTCAAGAATTACAAGACGGATGGTATGTAAATTTAGGAATAGGTATTCCCACATTAGTGGCAAATTATATCCCCAAAGGAATAACTGTCGAGTTTCAATCGGAAAACGGTATTTTAGGCATGGGACCTTTTCCCTGCGAGGGTGAAGAGGATGCCGATTTGATTAATGCCGGAAAGCAAACTGTAACACTTTTGCCCGGAGCTTCAATTTTTGATTCGGCAACAAGCTTTGCCATGATTCGTGGGCAACACGTACAACTTACCGTACTCGGCGCTATGGAAGTAGCTCAAAACGGCGATATTGCCAATTGGAAAATCCCGGGAAAAATGGTAAAAGGAATGGGCGGCGCAATGGACTTGGTCGCTTCGGCTCAAAACATTATTGTTGCCATGATGCACACCAATAAAAAAGGCGAAAGTAAGCTGCTTAAAAAATGTACTTTGCCCTTAACCGGTGTTGGATGCGTTTCAAAAGTCGTTACCAATTTAGCGGTTTTGGAAATAAAAGACAATGCTTTTCATTTGCTTGAAAGAGCCCCCGGGGTTTCCGTTGAAGAAATAAAAGCCGCTACCGAAGGTGATTTGGTTATAGAAGGCGATATTCCCGAAATGAAAATCGATTAAATCAAAAATTGTGATAAATGAATTAATAGAAAGTTTACAAAAACGCTTTCATTATTACGAAAATGTAGGCATTAGAGCTATTGAGCAAATCAAAGACGAAAGCAAACTTTTTTGGCAATACAACGAACAAAGCAACAGTATTGCCATTACAGTAAATCATTTACATGGAAATATGCTTTCGCGGTTTACAAACTTTTATACCGAAGACGGAGAAAAACCATGGCGAAAGCGCGATGCCGAATTTGAAAACAATATCCACTCCAAAAAAGAACTGTTGGAAAAATGGCATGAAGGGTGGAACACCGTTTTTGATGTAATAGACAATCTTACTCCCGAAAAATTAAACGGAACAGTTACCATTCGAAACGAACAACATTCGGTAATAGATGCCATAAATCGCCAACTGACACATTATGCCTATCACATAGGTGAAATTGTTTACACAGCAAAAATGATTTGCGGTAACGATTGGCAATCGCTAACCATTCCTAAAGGAAAATCAGAAGAATTTAATCGTAAAATGATGCAGAAAAAGAAGTGATTTTTTTGGAATTCTATTTTAAATTTATAATCTGAATTTCTGCACTTTACAAACTTTATGACGCTAACTTTTTTACCTGCTTATTTTATTATGTTTTGCATAAAATATTTAATAAAAACATCAATCACAACAATTTTAATCGTACCTTTGACGTTAATAGATTACCCGATTAGATTAAAATTATTTTATGTTATCATTACCTCAATTTAACACTCAGGACTCTCCTGAGTTTTACAAAACACTAAGAAAAAGAGTTAACCAATATTTTAAAGAAAACAACATCTCCAAATACGGAAATACCGCTATGAAGATAAAAACCATAGCCATGGTTTCTTTATATTTTGTTCCATTAATACTGCTCTACACAGGCGTATTTACCAATTTATGGATTATTGCCGGACTATGGATTTTAATGGGAATGGGAATGGCCGGAGTGGGCATGAGTATTATGCACGATGCAAACCACGGAGCGTATTCAAAAAACAAAACCGTAAATAAATGGTTGGGTAAATTTTTGGCACTTGCCGGCGGCAGCGATGTCAATTGGAAAATACAACATAATGTTATTCATCATTCGTTTACAAATGTTCACGATGTTGATGAAGACATTGACACGCACGGTATTCTTCGTTTTTCGCCCAACCAACCACGAAAAAAAATACACCGTTTTCAAAGTATTTATGCTTGGTTTTTTTATGGTTTACTGACATTAAATTGGTCGTTAATAAAAGATTTTTTTCAACTGAGCGATTACAACAAAAAGAATTTGTTAAAAACACAAAACACTAATTTTGCCAAAGCTTTGACCGAAATCATCTTAACCAAAGCATTCTATTTTACTCTTACATTAGTATTACCAATTATTTTATTGCCTTTTGCATGGTGGCAAACCCTTTTAATGTTTGTATTGATGCACTTTGTAGCCGGATTAATTTTATCATTGATTTTTCAAAGTGCACATGTATTGCAAGACACTACTTTTCATTTACCCAAAGATAACGGTTCGTTAGAAAACAGTTGGGCGATTATTCAATTGAAAAGCACGGCAAATTTCGCCCCGAAAAGTCGAATTTTATCGTGGTTTATTGGTGGGTTGAATTTTCAAATAGAACATCATTTATTTCCAAACATTTGCCATGTGCATTACAAAAAAATCTCTGAAATAGTCAAGGAAACCGCTCAAGAGTTTCAGTTACCGTATTACGAGTATCCAACATTTGCACACGCTTTAAGCAATCATTTTCAGTTTTTACATCGCTTGGGAAAAGCATAAAAAACGTAAAAAATTCAATACAATCCTGATATTTATCATATTTCTTTGATAAAAACGGGTTTACATTTACATAAAATTTAAAAATTATCTATCATGAAAAAATTATGGATAATAGCTGCTGTTGCCGTAAGTGTTGTAGCATGTGGCAGAGGAAACGATTCGAAATCGCACTCCACTGATGCCAAACCACAAAGTATGGTTGAAGAAACTGCTGCAACTACTGACGAGGCAACAGAAGAAACTACAGAAGAGCAAACCGCTGAAGCTACCGAAACAGCAGAAGAAACGGGTGAAAGTGGTGAAGAAATTTACAAAAGAATGTGTGCCGCCTGTCATCAGCCCGATGGTAAAGGGCTTGCGGGAACTTTTCCTCCTTTAGCCGGTTCAGATTATTTAATGGCTGATAAAGAGCGAGCCATTAAACTAGTAAAAAACGGTTTGGAAGGTGAAATAACCGTAAACGGCGAAAAATATACAGGAACAATGCCTCCTCAAGCATTAAGCAATGAAGAAATAGCAAAAGTGCTTACTTATGTTTATACACATTTCAATGATGCCGAAGGAGTTACTGTTGAAGAAGTAAATAAAGTTTTAGGCGAGTAACTTTTTCATTTTTCACTATAATTAGCGTTACAAAAAAGGTAAGGGCGGACTTATTTCCCTCTTACCTTTTTGTTTTAAAAAAGTCCAATATCAAGCGGCGGCATTCATCTTCGAGAATACCACCATAAATTTCCGTTTTGGGATGTAAAATGCTTGGGCATTTTTTCGAAAAGCCGCGCTTATCATCATAAGCTCCAAAGACAATTTTCCCCACTTGTGTCCAAAAAGATGCTCCGGCACACATTACACAAGGTTCCAGCGTAACATAAAGCGTACAATTTTTTAAATATTTCCCCCCCAAAGCATCGGCAGCAGAAGTAAAAGCTTGCATTTCGGCGTGAGCCGTAACATCATTCAGCTTTTCCGTTAAGTTATGTGCTCTGGCAATAATTCTGTTTTTAAAAACAACAACTGCTCCAACCGGCACCTCATCTTCTTCAAAGCCTTTTTGTGCTTCTTTCAATGCTTCGCGCATAAAATATTCATCCGAAAAAATATCCATCTGTTTAAGTTTAAACAAATATAAGGATATTCAGCATCTATATAATACCCAAGTCTTTTACAGTGTAAAATTTATTTATGTAATTTCGCCAAAAACATTTATTATGCTTAGAACTCATACTTGTGGTGAATTAAATATCAACCATGTTAATCAACACGTAACCCTTTCGGGTTGGGTACAAAAATCGCGCGATTTAGGCGGAATGACTTTTATTGATTTACGCGATTTTTACGGCATTACCCAACTTGCGTTTAATATGGAAACCAATGATCAATTATGCGAAAAGGCAAGAACATTGGGACGTGAGTATGTTATTCAAATTAGCGGAAAAGTAATTGAACGTGAAAATAAAAACCCAAATATTCCTACCGGAGAAATAGAAATTTTGGTTGAAGAATTAACCATTTTAAATACATCCAAAACGCCACCGTTTACCATTGAAGATGAAACCGACGGCGGCGAAGAGCTGCGAATGAAATACCGTTATTTGGACCTTAGAAGAAATCCGTTGAAAAAGAATTTGCGCCTGCGTCATCAAGTTTCGCATGCCGTAAGAAGTTATTTAGACGAATTAGGGTTTACCGAAGTAGAAACGCCTTACTTAATAAAATCAACACCTGAAGGAGCTCGTGATTTTGTTGTGCCTTCGCGTATGCATCCGGGTGAGTTTTATGCTTTACCGCAATCGCCTCAAACCTTCAAGCAATTACTGATGGTTGCAGGGTACGACCGTTATTACCAAATTGTAAAATGTTTTCGCGATGAAGATTTAAGAGCCGACCGCCAACCGGAATTTACACAGATAGACTGCGAAATGTCGTTTATTACACAAGAAGATATTTTGGATGTTTTTGGAGGAATGGTTAAGCATCTGTTTAAAACCGTAAAAGGCATTGAGCTTGATGAAATACCTCTTTTACCCTATTCTGAAGCAATGCGTTTATATGGCTCTGACAAACCCGACACCCGTTTTGATATGACTTTTGTTGAGTTGAACGATGTAGCACAAGGCAAAGGGTTTAAAGTGTTCGATTCGGTAGAGTTGATTGTAGGTATCAATGCTAAAGGATGTGCCAATTACTCAAGAAAACAATTGGATGCATTAACCGATTTTGTAAAACGCCCACAAGTTGGCGCCAACGGATTGGTTTATGTAAAATACAATGAAGACGGCACATTTAAATCATCGGTGGATAAATTCTTTACACAAGAAGATTTACAACAATGGGCAGATAAAATGCAAGCCCAACCCGGTGATTTATTGTTAGTTTTAGCCGGAGAAAAAGATAAAACACGCAAACAATTAAATGAATTGCGTTTAGAGATGGGTACTCGTTTGGGATTGAGAAACCCTAACGAATACAAAGTGCTTTGGGTTACCGATTTTCCTTTATTGGAATGGGATGAAGATACAAACCGCTGGTATGCAATGCACCATCCGTTTACAGCACCTAAACCCGAAGACATTGAAAAACTCAACACACATAAAGGCGAAGTGCGCGCAAATGCGTATGATTTGGTAATAAACGGTGTAGAAATTGGCGGAGGTTCAATTCGTATTCACGACCGAACATTACAAGAAAAAATGTTTGAAGTGCTTGGGTTCAGTAAAGAAGAAGCCGAAAAACAATTTGGGTTCTTAATGGGCGCTTTTGAATATGGCGCACCTCCTCACGGGGGTATTGCTTTTGGCTTTGACCGATTATGTGCCGTATTGGCCGGAAGCGATTCTATTCGCGATTTTATCGCTTTTCCGAAAAATAATGCCGGAAGAGATATGATGATTGATGCTCCCGATACTATATCACAAGAACAATTAGATGAACTGGGGTTGATGTTAAAAAAATAACCCACATTATACTTTTGATTTTTAACCGGTTGATAATTTCAGCCGGTTTTTTTATGCAAAATCCCAATGTTTTTCATCTAAAGAATGAAAAACTTAAACTATGCGTGTAAAAATAGTAAACCCTTGCTCTGAAAATTACAACCGAATGACAACAAACGGCAAACATAAGTTTTGCCAAAAGTGTGCTAAAAATGTTTTTGACCTCTCCGGTTTTACAGATGGTGAATTATATAATTTTTTAAAAGAAAACCCTAAGGTATGCGGAAGATTATCAGCAAAACAAATGAACAGAGACATTGTTCCCCAAAAGAACAAAACAAAGGCTTCGTTGTTACCTCTTTTTTCTGCAGCAATATTACTGATGGGGACAAATAAAGTTTTTAGTCAAGCGCCCGTAAAGTATAATCTTAAAACTAAATTGTTGACTTGTCCCAAAACAAACGAAGAACCAATAAAAACCGATTCAACAACAACTTTTTCTGCAAACAAAGAGATTATCATATCCGGAAAAATACAAGATGAAATCGGAGGTCCGTTACCTTTTGCAACTATTGTGGTTGAAAACACCACTATTGGTTGTTTTTCGGACACTGCAGGAAACTATAAACTTATTATTCCTCCCGACTCAATACAAAATGACACAATCAATATACTTTATTCGTTTATCGGATTTAAAAAGCATGTTCTAACCCTAATTCCCAAAGCACTTCAAAGTAATTTTATAGAAAACAATGTAACGTTAAATAAGGGTGATGAAATGTTTGTAGGATTTCTTATTGTTGAAGAAAAACCTGTTAAACGCTTTTTCAGAAGAATTTGGTTTTGGTTAAAAAGGGGAAAAACATGTGCATTTAACTTGCTTAAATCACGAAATGTTGATTATTAACAAGTAACATCATCCTCCTACCATTTTTTTTATTTCGTTGAGTTTCATTAGGGCTTCAACAGGCGTAAGGGTATTTATGTCAATATTGATGAGTTCTTCTTTTATGTTTTGCAAAACCGGGTCGTCAAGCTGAAAAATACTGAGTTGATATTCTTCTTTGGGTGCTGTTTTAATGTTTGTGGCATTTTTTTCTTTCGACATATTGTTTTCGAGCAATGATAAAATTTCATTGGCTCTTTGAAGCATTTTTGAGGGCATTCCGGCCATTTTGGCAACGTGAATTCCAAAACTGTGTTCACTGCCGCCGGGTTTGAGCTTACGCAAAAAAATGATTTTATTGTTGTGCTCCTTTACCGAAACATTAAAATTTTTGATTCGCGGCAAGGTGTTGGTCATTTCGTTGAGTTCATGATAATGCGTGGCAAACAAAGTTTTCGGTTTTGCCGGATGTTGATGCAAATATTCGGCAATTGCCCAGGCAATCGAAATACCATCGTAAGTGCTTGTCCCCCGCCCAATTTCATCCAACAAAATCAAACTTCTGTCGGATAAGTTATTGAGAATGCTTGCCGTTTCGTTCATTTCTACCATAAAAGTAGATTCGCCTTGCGAAATATTATCCGAAGCACCAACCCGTGTAAACACTTTGTCAACCAAGCCAATGGATGCGTGTTGTGCCGGCACATAACTGCCAATTTGAGCCATTAAAACAATAAGGGCTGTTTGGCGTAACAAAGCCGATTTTCCGGACATATTCGGACCGGTTATCATCATTATTTGCTGGGTGGTATCATCTAAATACACATCGTTGGCAACATACTCCTGACCAATGGGTAATTGCTGCTCAATTACAGGGTGTCGCCCCGATTTAATATCTAAAACTTTTGTTTCGTTAATCTCGGGTTTGGTATAATTATTTGCTTGCGCAATGTGTGCGAAAGACAATAAGCAATCGATTTGGGCAATTAAGTGTGCATTTAATTGAATTGGTTCGATAAACTTAGCTGTTTGCTCAACTATTTCTGCATAAATAGCCGATTCGAGCGCTGCAATTTTTTCGTCGGCGCCCAAAATTTTAGCTTCGTATTCTTTTAATTCTTCGGTAATGTATCGCTCGGCTTGTGTAAGTGTTTGCTTACGAATCCACGTTTCGGGCACTTTATCTTTGTGTGTATTGCGCACTTCTATATAATAACCAAAGACATTGTTGTAGCCAATTTTTAATGACGGAATGCCGGTTTTTTCTATTTCACGCTGTTGCACTTCTATAAGTGCATCTTTTCCTGAGGTAATAATTTGCCGGAGCTCGTCCAGTTCTTCATTTACTCCTTGTTTTATAACATTACCTTTTAAAAGGTTTACTGGTGCTTCGGGGTTAATTTCGTTTTCTATTTTATCGCTTAACCAATTGCAGGGGTTTAACTTTTCACCGATAATTTGCAAATATTCATTGTCGGAATTTTGTGCAGCAAGTTTTATCGGTTCTATTGCTTGTAATGCATTTTTTAATTGCAGCAATTCTCTGGGATTAACCCTTTGTGTTGCAACTTTTGATAAAATACGCTCCAAATCGCCTATTTCTTTAATGTGTTGACGAAAATTTTCGCGCTGTTCTTCATTATGAAGAAAAAAATCGACAATGCCTAACCGGCGGTTAATCTCGGTAATGTTTTTAAGCGGTAAGGTTAGCCAACGGCGCATCATTCGAGAGCCCATCGGGGTGATGGTTTTATCCAAAATATCGAGCAACGTGGTTGCGTTTTCGTTGGGCGAATAAAGCAATTCCAAGTTGCGAATGGTAAAACGGTCGAGCCAAACGTATTTATCTTCTTCTATCCGGTTGATTTTGGTAATATGACCAATATCATTATGGGCAGTATCATAAAGATATTGAAGAGCCGCTCCTGCGGCAACAATACCTTCGTGTAAGTCTTCTACACCAAAACCTTTTAACGAAGCTGTTCCAAAATGTGCAAGTAATTTTTCGCGGGCGTAATCTTCGTTAAACACCCAGTCTTCGAGCATAAAGGTATAAAAGGATGTGCCGAAAAGTTCTTCGAATTTTTGACGAAATTGCCTTTGAAAAATCACTTCGGTTGGGGCAAAACTTTGCAACAGTTTGTCAATATATTCTGCCGAACCTTGTGTGGTAAGAAATTCGCCGGTAGAAATATCCAAAAAAGCTACGCCAATATTTTTTTTGGTAAAATGCAGGGCTGCTAAAAAATTATTGGAACGATGATCGAGCACTTGATCGTTTAATGAAACACCGGGTGTAACCAACTCGGTAACACCTCGTTTTACGATTTTTTTGGTTTTTGAAGGGTCTTCCAATTGATCGCAAATGGCAACACGCTGTCCGGCACGAACTAATTTTGGCAAATACGTATCTAAAGCGTGGTGCGGAAAACCGGCCAATTCTATTTTGGATGCACCGTTGTTACGGGCTGTTAATACTATTCCTAAAATTTCGGATGTTTTGATGGCATCGGCGCCAAAGGTTTCGTAAAAATCGCCAACACGAAACAACAATAACGCATCGGGATATTTTGCCTTAATGCTGTTATATTGCTTCATTAAAGGTGTTTCGGATGTTTTAGTTTTTGCCAAGTTTGCCGATTTTTTACAAACTTAAGTTTTTCCGTTTTTTTACAAGAATTTATTTTTTAACAATAACGGATTGTTTTGAATAAAAAAACCGGTAAACAATCTGCTTATTGAATGAATACCGGTAAAAGATAAAGTTATATTATCCTGTTTTTTTAAAACTTATAATTGAATCCAATGCCCAACACTTCTTTTATTTGGGTGCGTGGTCCAACAGCATCGATTATACCATCATTGTTATTGTCAACTTCAATGTCTATATCATCATCATAAATGACATTTACGGTTACCGTTGCCGAGAGGTATTTGTTTACTTTCATTGCTAAAAGGTTGTCCAAAACAACATCTATATTTTGAGGGTTGTGTAAGTAGTTTGAAAACAAGCCCAAAGCTCCGGTATAAGTAACATTCTTCATTATATCGAAAGTAAGACCTGCTTTTAAATATCCCCCAAGCTCTGCTCTAAATGTGCTTCCGTCTTTTACTTTTTCGCCTTTTACATTGTATTCGGCAGGGTCAACCCCATAAGCACCTGCATCGGCTAGGTCTTGATTTAATACAATGGTAGATTTCATTGTTGCGGGAGATAAGAAAAGACTGAATTTATCGGTAGGTTTAAAATCCATACCAATAGATGCCAATACATAACCCGGAGCCAAGAATTCGGATATTTTTACCGAGTCGTTTGGATAATTGAAACCGGGGGCAAATTGTGAACGGAAATTGAGCAATGCACTGTAGTACCAATTTTTAAAGGCATCTTTACCGTATTTCGACATAAATTCGATTTTATCGTCGGTTTTGCGCATATTTTCGTTGCCTTGTTGCAACATTCCGTAAGCCAAGTTCAATGTGTTATCCCACACGTGGTGTTTTCCTTTATGTGTTGCAAACAGGTTTACCAACCCATTTACAGAAACAGAGTTTTGACCACCACCGGACCAATTGGTTAATGAAACTTGAGAAAAGTTTAATCCGAAAACGCCTCCTTTTTTCCAATAGGTAGTATCTTTTTCTGCCATTTTAACGTCTGTCATTTTCTTTTTAAGCTCATCCACTTCTTTGTTATTTACTACATTGTTTTCTTGTGCAGAAAGTGTTACAGACAAAGCAATTGCTGCCAAAAACGATATTTTTTTCATTTTTAATTTCATTTTTTTTATTAATAACAAATGCCCGGAATTGTTCATTCCGAGCGATTAGTTAATTTTAATACGGCTTTTATGCATTATGTATGTGAACATCCATTTGAGGATATGGAATATTCAATCCTTCTTTATCGAATGTTTTATACACTTTTTCATTCATATCAAAAAATACACCCCAATAGTCTGCACCGTTAACCCATGCGCGAACAACAAAATTTACAGAGCTGTCGGCTAATTCGCTCACAGCAATAAAGGGTTCCGGGTCTTTTAAAATGCGAGCATCTTCACTTAATAATTTTTTTAATACTTCTTTGGCTTTATCTACGTCGTCGCCATATCCAATACCAAACGTCCAATCTACTCTTCGAGTAGGCATTGTAGAATAGTTTACCATCGAAGAAGTTGATAACCCTCCGTTTGGAATAATAATGGTTTTATTGTCTCCGGTGGTAATGATTGTATTGAAAATTTGAATTTCTTTTACTACTCCGGCATAGCCTTGAGCTTCGATGAAATCACCTACTTTAAACGGTTTGAAAATAAGCAACATCACTCCGCCCGCAAAATTTTGTAATGTACCGGATAATGCCATACCTACGGCTAAACCGGCAGCACCTAAAATGGCAATAAACGACGTCATTTCAACACCCAACATTCCCAAAACGGTTATTACCAATAAGGTTTTAAGCAATGCTGAAGTTAAGCTTTTTATGAAAGGCTTCAAAGAATCATCAATTTTACGTTTCTCCATTAGTTTGGATAGTAAATTTATTATCCATTTAATAACGATTCCACCTATTATCCATACGATAATTGCGCCAATAATTTTCGGGCAATATTCTAAAGCCATGGTCATTATTTCATTTTTAATTGTTTCTACATTCATTTTAAGTTTATTTTTAATTAGGTGCGCAATATACAATTTTTTTTAACTGCAAAATGTGACAAATATTACCTAATCGTTTGAGGGTGTGATGTTTACTGTAAAGTTGTTATTTTACGAATAATGTTATTTTTCAAAGCGATTCGCTCAAAAGACAGTGTATTTGAAATTTCATCGGTTATCTCCAGCAACTCTATTGCTTTATTTAACCGGCTTTTTGCTTGTAACAGTTCCTTGTTGTGAATTAAAATATGGGATTGCTCCACCAAAATTTTGGCTAAACTATCGATATGATTAGCGTTGAAATTCTTGTTTTTCAGGTAAGAAAGTAATTCCGGTTTTGTTAATGAAATTAATTCATCGACCGAAATATTTAACTGTTGCTGTAATCTTTTGTTGTAATTATTGATTTGCGCAATGTTATTTTCTCCGGATTTTAATTGTACTATTTCTGATAAAAGATTAGCTAATGCTTTACCCAGTCTTTCTATTTCATCTTTAAATAAATCTCTTTTTTGCATTTCTTTTTCTATTAGAACTTTGGGCAAGGCATATAAAAATCCCTTTTACGCTTCTTTTTGTTTTTCTTAAATGGATATTCTGTAATAATGGAAATTTCGTGCGAGCCGCCGGTATTCGCTGCCAAAGCAGAAATGGTCAAATCATAACTGTATCCGAAATGAATGTACTCCCACTCCCAGCCCAACATAAAAATTAAAGCATCATTGTTGGGTCTTCCGGGAGCATATTGCTTAATGGGCAAGCCTCTGTACCAAATACCCGCCAGAATGGTTTTATATTGAAGATAAAAACCCAAATCTAATTGATCCCACTCTTGCTGAAAACGATAACGAGTGGTTACAAACATACTGGTATTGTATTTTCCTTTAATGTTTTTATTGAGTGGAATTTTTAGCCCTGTATGAATATCTACTTTAATCGGAATTTGTATTAATCGCCCGTAAAAACTGTCGTTTGGTTTATTTAAATGATTAAACGATGCTCCAAACCAAAACATTGGCGTGTAGTATAAAACTCCGGTATTAAAATCAATATATGTGAGTGATTGAATGTTTGATGCCGATATTGACGTAGAATTTCCGGTAATGATTTGATCGCCAAAAGTTAATTTACTAAAATCTATTGCCCGTTGTGCCAATGCTGCCGAAAGGCCGAAACGCAACACCTTTTTTCTGCCAACATTCAAGTAATACGAATACAACCCCGATACTTTTGTATAAGATAATCCTCCGCTGCCGGCTTTATCGCTCAATACCAATAAACCTACGCCACTTTTAGCATTTCTAAAATGATGATCTATGCCAAAATTATAGGATGTAAATGCTCCCGGTATTGAGGGCCATTGCTTGCGGTAGTTTAATGATATTCTGCCCAAATAAACATTACCTGCAAAAGCAGGATTCAGATATAAGGGATTGGCATAGTATTGTGAAAATTGAGGGTCTTGTGCACGGGTTTTAGATACCGACACTATTAATATAAATAAATAAATGAATATGTTTTTGATACTCATTATTCGTTATTTTGCGCCGGTTTTAATCTAATAGTTTTATGTAATTCTTGTTCTTTTATTCCTAAAAAAGATACTTTTTGACGAAGCTTTTTCATTCCATCTGCTTCGATATCTATAATATAATCTTTTGTTTTGTCTAAGATAAGAAGTGCTTTTCCGGTCACTTTGTTGGTATAATAAATACCAAATGGCGATTTTTTGCCAAATTCAAATGCTTGAATTTTAGCTCTTATGGGAGAGTTTACGTGATTCAACACATTTAATTTAATAATTACCAAATCTTTAATATCAGTTTCAAAAATGACTTTATAAAGATCATAGCTTCCGTAATTATTTTTATCGCGGTAAGAAGAAAAATAACCGTACGCACCACTTGGCGATAAAGAGAAAAACACGTCATCATCAGGAGTATTAATCGGATAACCCAAACTTTGAGGCATGCTCCACAGTGTATTTGATATCCAATGGCTTTTAAAAATGTCAAACCCACCCATTGATTTATTTTGTGATGAAAAATAAAGTGTTCTGTCGTCGCCTAATAAAAACGGCGCATCTTCATCAAACTCAGAGTTTATTTTTTTGCCCAAGTTCATCGGTAAACTCCATTCTCCGGTTGGTAGTTTTCGTATTACATACAAATCTTTTCCGCCATAGCCTCCGGGCCTGTCTGAACTGAAAATAATCATATTTCCATCGCTGCTAAGCGCCGCACTACTCTCATTATACTCGGAATTAATTGGCTCGGGATATTTTACCGGCGCACTCCAAGCGCTGTCTTCATACAACGAATAATATAAATCGCCGGATAAACTGTCGTCGCTCGTGCGGTAAATAATCAAGGTATTTCCATCGGCGGATAAACCTACAGCCGCATCGTGTGTTGGAGTATTGATAATATCACCTATATTTTTGGCTTTTTTCCACTGTTCGGTTTTTTCATCTTTAAAACTTACATAAACATCTTCAAAATACTGATTATAAGCATCTTTTTTTCCGCCAAAACTGTCGTCTCTACGCGAAGTGAAAATAAGCATCGACTCATCTGCATTGAGCAGTGGTGTATATTCGGGGTATTTTGTATTGATATTTGGATCTAAATTAATTACCTCAACATCTTTTTTATTTTCGATTAAATTTTTGGCAATATTTATTTCTTCCAGATGTTTCTGAACTTGTTCGGCATTAAAAACAGGGTTTTTCTTAATTTTTAAATATTGATTGAACAATTCTTCTGCTTTTTCAAAATCTAAACGAAGTTGATAGCTCCATGCCAAATAGTATGCGGCTTCCTTCAATCCTTTGTCATAAGCCGTTTTAAAATATTTAAATGCTTGGTACTTGTTTATTTTCGTATCGAAATAACAAACGCCGATTTTATAATTTAACTCAGGATTTAAGCTGTCTTTCGGATAAATTGTTTGATATATTTCGAGAGCTTTGATATAATTTTCCTGTTCAAAAAAATCATTTGCAAGCATTAATTGCTTGTTATCTTCATCGTTTAACACAGAGGTGGTTTTACACGACAAAAAGCCTGTGAAAAGTGTTAAAATAAAAATTAATATTATGTAAAAATGTCTTTTCATATATCATTTATCAGCGAAGTAAAGTTACGTCGCCAACTTTCACAATTGATGAGCCGTCTATAAAAGTAATCCAAATTTTCCAAACATAAACATCTTGTTGCAATAGTTTTCCGCGGTAATATCCATCCCAACCTATATTTATATCAAATGTTTCAAAGACCATTTCGCCCCAACGGTTAAATATCATCATATGAAAATCCTGAACATATTTTGTATGAGGAAAAAACACGGTGTTTGACAGTTGATTAGGATTATATTCTCCGCCATTAGATCCATTTGGGTCAGGTGTAAAAGCATTGGGCACCTCAACATAAAACTCGGGCTTAACCACAACATCGTTGTAAGCAGTATCTAAGCATCCGTGTTGGTTGGCAACAATCAACATAACACTATAAGTGCCGGTATCTCCATAAGTATGTTGTGGGTTTGTCGTTAGTGAAGTGTCTCCATCGTCAAAGCTCCAAAACCATTGAAAAGCGTCTTGTGATTGGTCGTTGAATTGAATTGTTGGCTGCAAAATGGTTGTTTCCCACGGATTAGCTTCAAAACCGGCAACCGGCAATGGAAAAACTTCTATCAATGCAGAATCTGTCAACGTATTTATACAGCCTTCGGGAGATGTCAATTGAACGCTTACAGGATAAATACCTGAATTATAAAGTTGTGTTTGAAACATGGGTTGTGTACTGACCGGTGTTCCATCTATTGACCAAACAAATTGATAATTGGTGTTGTAAAAACTGCTGTCGCCCAAGGTAAAAACTGCCGGCGCACAACTGCTGTCTTTAAATAAATTTAAATCTATATACGGCAATTGATAAAGGTTCACAAGTGCCGAATCTTGCAATGTATTTCCGCAAATATCCGAAACGGTTAAAACGTAGTACGTAGGAAATAAAGGAGATACAGTAAACGGTCCTTCGCCCGGAGGCAAAATGTTCCAAGTATAAATAAAAGTGTGGGTCGTGTCAGCATTAAAGACTGAAATATACGTAGAGTCTCCCGGGCATATAATTGTATCGGTCAACACAATTTGTGCCAGTGTTAAATCAACAGAATCGCGGGGAACAAAAACGGTTAAAGAATCTGAACAACCATTGGTATCCGTTACAAATATGGTATAGTTTCCAGATAATAATCCTGTTAATAGTGTATCTTGTAGCGGAGGTGTTGTGTTCCAATAATAATTGTATGGTTGCGTTCCTCCATTTATAGAAACAGCTATTTCGCCATCTACTCCATTCCAACACGATTCGGGTTTGATATACAATGTATCTATGTATAAAGAATCGGGCTCTACTATTTCTGTATTGTCATAAGCACTGCAACCATTTGCATCAAAAGCATATACTGTATAAAAATCGGGAGGCATGTTGTAAATTGTATCGCCGATAAGTCCGTTGTTCCAAACATAGGTTGCCGGAGCTGTTCCTCCTGATATGGAACCGATTAAAACACCATTGGTATCACCATGGCACAATACGTTTATACTGTCGGCTATTGCTACCAAAGGTTGTGGTTGGATAACCGTTATGCTAATGCTGTCTTGGCATCCCATTGCATCGGTTACGGTAACTTGATAAGTTCCCGCAGGTAAAAATATCGCTGTCGGTGTTATCTGATTATAATAATCATTCCAAGAATAATAATACGGAGATGTTCCGCCACTTGCAACCACAGTTGCTGTACCGTCATGTACGCCATAGCAACTTACCCCAGTTGAAGAAGCACTTAATTGCAATGGCGATGGGTTTGTAATACTAACCTGAACAGTATCTTGGCAACCATTGGCATCGCTTATATAACATTGATAATTGCCGGGTGCTAGGTTGACAGCCATGGAGTCAGTTTGTACAGGAGAAGTGCTCCATTGATAAAAATAAGGAGATGTTCCGCCGCTTGCATGAGCAATTGCCCACCCATCCGACATATTAGTACAGCTTACTTGATTTGATGATGTTACTGTTGAACTTACAGGCAGCGGCTCACTCACATACACAATATCTGACAATGAACAATTATTTGCATCTGTAACAATTACGGTATAATACCCTTGGCTTAACCCTGTAGCAGTAGCAGTAGTTTGATTACTTGCATCATCCCATGAATATGTATATCCGGGCGTACCGCCTGAAACTTGAATGGTTGCTTGACCATCACTTCCTCCATAGCAAGATATTTGTTGAGAAAAAATACTGTCGGTTAATGGTGGGGGCTGATTTATTGTTGCCGAAATAGTATCCATACAACCATTGGCATCCGTAATTGTAACGGTATAGGTTCCTGCATATAAAGTGTCTGCTTGAGGGTTTAATTGAGGAGGTGAGGTATTCCATTGATAATAATAAGGAGCCGTGCCGCCTGCGGCTAATGCATAAGCTCTTCCATCATTTCCTCCATAACAACTTACATCATTTGTAGAAATAATAAAGGGAACCAAATCCGAAGGTTCTTGAATAGAAACCGAAATGTTTGTTACACAACCATTTGCATCCGAAACAGCCACAGTATATGTTCCTCTGGATAAATTTACTGCGGTTTGAGTATTTTGAACAGGTGATGTAAACCATGAATAAGAATACGGAGGAGTTCCCCCCACGCCGGTTACTGTGGCAGAACCGTCTGAACCCCCATAACAATTAACATGATTAACATTTGAAATATTGATTTGAAGAGATGAGGGCTCTGTTAAAGTAACCGATGATGTATCAGTACAGCCATTATTATCTGTTACTACAACATCATAAGTACCGGCAAGCAAACCTGTGGCAGTATAATTTGTTTGTTGAGGAGAAGTATTCCATGAATAAGAATAAGGTGTTGTTCCTCCATATGCTGAAACAGCGACAGAACCATTTGCATCACCATTGCATAATGGCATATTTACCACGTATGCATTTGAATATAACAGTGCAGGTTGTGTAATAATAATATTTGCTGTTGCAGTACAATTGTTAGAATCTATGACCATAACCGAATACGCACCGGGTCCTAAACTAAAAGCCGAATCATTAACCGCTGTTGGTATAGAATTCCATACATAGGTATAAGGCGTTGTTCCGCCTGATGCTGTTGCAACTGCAAAACCATCATTTGCCCCATTACACGAAACCATTCCGGTATCGGTAATAGCAATGGTTAAGAGTTGAGGTTCATTTATGGTAATATTTTGAGAAATTGAACAATTATTTACATCTGTAACCGTAACCGTATAGGTGCCGGCAGATAAATTTGACGCTGTTGAATTATTTCCGCCGGAAGACCAACTATGTGAATAAGGAGGTGTACCTCCGGAAACCACCACAGAAGCACTTCCATCATTTCCCCCGTTACAACTTACATCTTGTGTGCTATAAGTTAATGATAATGGCAACGGTTCATTTATTACAACCGTAGAGGTAGTATCACAACCTAAATTATCGGTTACTTGCACGGTATATGTCCCTGCCGATAAACCGGTTGCTGTTTGTGTGGTTTGTCCATTGCTCCATAAATAGGTATAAGGCGAGGAAACACCCGAAACATTTGCTGTAGCTGTACCGTCACTCCCTCCGTTACAGCTTACATCGGTATGAGAAACTGATAAAACAACCGGTTGCGGGTTTGTAAGCGTAACACTAACGGCGGCATTACATCCGTTTTGGTCAGTGGCTACACAAATATATGTACCTGCAGGCACTCCTGACAATGTAGAATCTATTACCGATGGGGTTGTATTCCATTGGTAAACATAAGGAGGCACCCCTCCTGTTGCAACAGTAACCGCTACCCCATCATTTCCTCCATAACAAGTTGGGTTTTTTACAGAATCTACCGCGATAGACACAATCAAATCATTTATATATATGGATGCTGATTTTTGACAATCATTAGCATCTTTTACGGTTACGGTATAATTTCCTGCCGGAATATTGTTAACAGTTGCGGTATTTCCAACATTTGGCGACCACGTATAATTATACGACGGGGTACCTCCGGAAACAATAACCGAGGCAGATCCATCAGAATTTCCACAAGTTGCATCTGTAGATGATGTTGTCAATGTTAAGTCAGATGGTGCGTTAAAAGTAATGCTGTTTGTGGCAACGCAACCATTTGCATCGGTAACCGTAACGGTATATGTTCCCGGACCTAAATTATCAATTACATCACTTGTGTCTCCGGTATTCCACACGTATAAATAAGGAGCTTGTCCATCATCACAATGAGCTCTTACTTTTCCGGTAGAATCACCATAACATTTTAAATTTTGATCTTTTATATCGTGCCAATGCACCGTAATTGGGTCAGGTTCTGATATAGTTTGTGAAATCGTGGTTTGACAACCTCTGGCATCTGTAATGGTTAAGGTGTATGTTCCTGCCGGTAAATTATATGCATTGGGCGTGTTTTGAACCGGCGAAGTGTTCCAGCTATATGTGTAGTTAGGCGTTCCTCCTGAAACAGAAACAGAAATAGTACCATCGCTTCCTCCATTACATGTAACATCATTAAATGAAGTGATTGATGCTGTTAATTGAGGATTTTCGTTAATGGTAACCGGCACGGCTACTTGGCAACCATTGGCATCTGTAACAACACATATGTAGTTTCCTGCCTGCAAACCTGTAGCTGTTTGAGCCATTTGCACCGGCGAGGTATTCCATAAATATGTATATGGCGGTGTTCCTCCCTGAGGTGTAATTGTTGCGGATCCTGTTGCATCGCCAAAGCAATTATTGTGTGTAATTGATGATATATAAGCACTTAATGGTGCCGGTTCGGTTATTACCGCAGATACTTGAACATTACAGCCATTTGTATCTATAACATAAGCCGTGTGATTACCGGGGCAAAGACCTGTTGCTAAGGTATCTGTATTTCCTGAAGGTGACCAATTGACCGAAACAGGAGGAGTTCCCCCTGTATAACCCACCTCAATAGTACCGTCGCAAGCACCATTACAAGTAACGTTTGTTGTATTTTCTATAAATGCAGTTAAAACCGGCGGGTCAACAATAGTAACCCTAACAGAATCTTTACATCCTGCATTGTCAATAATGTTTAACGTGTAATTTCCGGGACATAAGTTAGAGATAAAAGGGGAATTGCTACCATTGCTCCAACTCAATGAGTAACTTGGTGTTCCTCCGGTAATTACAGCATTTATTTGTCCGTCACAAATACCATTACAACTAATGGGTGTAATTTGTGTATCAATATTTAAAGGCGGTGGTTCCGAAATAGTTACACATGCTGAGGCGTTACAACCCGCAGCATCGGTAACTATAGCACAGTATGTTCCACCGTTTACATTAGAAGCTGTTGGTGTGGTTTGGAAAGGTGAAGTGTTCCAAAGATAAGTGTACGGACCAACTCCTCCCGAAGCGGCAACCGTTGCATAACCGTTTCCATCTCCCGGGCAAGTAATATTTCCTGTATCAGTTATAGTTAAGTTTATGTTCGAATAATTGATATGTATAGTATCCGTATCAGAAGGACAAATTCCGTTTCCCGTTGTTACTAAATATAAGTCAAGTCCACCGTTAAGAACCTCAATAGATGTGGGCGAATAGGTTGTATTTAAAGAGTCTCTGCTTGGCGAAAAAATACCATTTCCACCCAACCAAGTTCCCCCATTTGCTCCAATAACCGTTCCCGACAAATTCGCGTCAGGTGCATTTGGACAAAGAAACAAATCATTTCCGGCTATTGCCTCATTTGGATTTGGTACAACATTTACAACAATTGTATCGGTAACAGGTGGGCAATTTGTTTGGTCGGTTATTTCTACATAATAAGTGCCTGAAGTTGTAACAAAAATAGATTGGGTTGTTTCTCCTGTATTCCAATTATAGTTATAAGGAGGTGTTCCCCCACTTGGATTGGCAGTTAGTGTGCCTCCACTTCCGCCAAAACAAATAGTTGGTTGATTGGGTGAAATATTAACATTTAATGTCGAATTGATATTTACTCTGATTGTATCGCATATGTACACTGGTACACAATTACTCATTTTATTTCCACATACAACATAATCTACATAAGTTGGAATATTACTTCCGGTTGGTGTGACCAAAACGGTATCGCAACCGTACACACAACTCAAATAACTATTGTAATCTCCGGTGTTTCCCGGAGCTATAGATGTCCATGTTATAGTGGAATCTTGCAATCCGTTTGAATATATCTCTACCGAACATCCTTCATTGATGGTAACATCTGAGCTAAATGCGGGCGCAGTAATAGATGTAATGGTATAAGTATTATTATTTCCTCCGGGTTTACAAAAAACAATAACATGGGGTCCGGGACCACTCACACAAACTGCTTCATTGGCATTGTGCATAGTTGTATCACAACCCGTTTGTGATGCATCCATTAATTGCCATTGTAAGTTGGCGGGTAATGCTCCATCAGTAACGTTAAACGAAATGGCTTCGGCAGCAGAGTCCAAAGTAATAACAAACTTTACACAACTATTGGGCGGATTATTGTATCCACAACAAGAGCCATCTCTTATAATACCTGACATAGACCATGAACTATCGGGCGCTCCGGTTAAATCAATATTAAACACCGGAACATTTGCCGTACACGGTCCGGGTTGAGCATATACGATTGATAATCCCAGAATTAAAAAAAATAATATTATTTGAAAAAGTCTTCTCATAAATAATTTAAGTGCCTTGTTTTATTACGTAAGTTTTAATAAAAAGGTTTAAATATTTGAAAACCTTACAAACGAACCAAGAGGCAACTTAAAATTGGTTTTTGAAGGAATGATTAACTCGCCAGTTTCCATATTTTTATATTTACCATACTGAGCTATCATATTATCTAAAATATAAGGTGAAAGATTTAACGAATAGGTGTTTAATACTAAGAAATATTGTTCGGGGTCAAGAATATTTAAGACTGTTCTTACCAATTCGTCCAGTTGTTTTTCAAGTTTCCAGCTTTCACCCTTTGCTCCATGACCGTATGCCGGCGGGTCAAGGATGATACCATTGTATTTTACCCCTTTTCTTTCTGCACGCTTGGCAAATTTCATTGCATCTTCTACTATCCACCTAATATCTTTTAACCCGGATAATTCCATGTTGTTATTTGCCCATGTAACCACTTGCTTTACCGAGTCTATATGTGTTATGTCTGCTCCTCCGGCTTTTGCCGCCAACGAAGCACCACCGGTATAAGCAAAAAGGTTGAGTACTTTTGGGTTTTCTATTTTTGATGTTTTTTCATAAATAAAATCCCAGTTTAGAGCTTGTTCCGGAAAAACACCGACATGTTTAAAGGATGTCAGGGCTAATTTGAATGTTAAATTCAATCCGTTATTGTTGTAGTTAAGCGTCCAATTATCCGGTGTGGGTTTAAATTTTTTCCAATATCCCGATGAACTGCTTTTACTGATAAATTTTACGTTGGCTTGTTTTTCCCATTCTTTTTCCGGCAATCTTTTGTTCCATAATGCCTGAGGTTCAGGGCGTATGGTTATTACCTTGCCAAAGCGTTCCAATTTTTCGCCATTGCCAATATCTAGTAATTCGTAATTATTAAAATTTTTTAAATATAAATTCATTGTTTTGCGTGTAACTTAATTGCTCAAATTTCGTTTTTATTATTAAAAATTATCGGCTTATGAAGAGATTTATCACATTTTTACTGTTACTTCCATTTTTTACCGCATTTTCGCAAATCAATATTACACCCGGAAAAATTACTGTTCCAGCGCCGAATTTTTCATTATCATCTAATATAAAAACAAATAAAACGCTTACTTGTACGGACACAATTTATTATCCGTACAGTAAAATGACAGGCGCCCCCGAAGCTGATAAAATGTATAGAGGAACGGCTTATATTGATGCTGTTTCGCAAGCATATTATTATAACGGAAATGGTATTGTCAGAGGTATTCGAGCTTATTTTTTACTTGATTTGGATGGTGTGCCAAATAATGCAGCACCAGTAAAAGTAACCATTAAAGTTTCTTCTTTGAACTCGGATAATACACCCGGAGCCGCTTTAGATTCTTCATTTGTTTATGTTCAAGATGTAGGTTATAACCTTCAAAATTTAATGTTTGACAACCCGATTAGTGTAAGTGACAGTTTTGCTTTAGTCGTAGCTATGGAAGACAGCACTTCAATGACCGACACCGTGTATTATGTTACTAATACCAGTGCCAACAATGACGGTTTGCAAGAAAAATTATCGTGTGTGAGAGCACCCGGATTTGGCGGTTGGTATAATGCATTTACCGGATTTGGCGGTTGGGATATGGATGTTTTGTTAATGCCAATTTTTGAACAGTCTATTTCTGCAAGTTTTATTGCCGACACAACCAATATTTGTCCCGGCGATACGGTTTCTTTTGCCAACGCATCTTTAATCAACCGTGACAGAATGTTTAATCGTTACGACAGTTTAAACCTTCCTTTATTTTCATGGGATTTTAAAGATGGAGGAACATCCAACGCAATAGACACATCGCACACTTTTACCAATTCCGGCAGTTATGCTGTAACACTTAAAGCTTACAACTACGGTTGGACGGTTACTTGCATTGATTCATCAATGGATATAATTACCGTAAACTCATATCCGGTAGCGGATTTTACTTTTACCAACAACAATGGTTTGGTGAGTTTTACCGATAATTCCACTATTCAATACGGAACTGTAACCTCTTGGATGTGGAATTTTGGTGATGGTAATATGGATAATGTTCAAAACCCACAACACCAATATGCAACTAACGGAACCTATACCGCTTGTTTGACTGTAGGTGATAATTTGGGTTGTTTTTCGGATGATACATGCCAACAAATTCTGATAAATACCGGCATTTCCGACTACATCAATCCAAATGCATTTCATTTATTTCCCATTCCGGCACAATTGAAGTTACAAGTTGATGTTCCGAAAGAAATTGATGAAGGGTATCTTGAAGTAAGAAACATTGTTGGCGCAATCGTTAAAAAGGTAAAGTTTTACAAAAATAATTCGGTAGATGTAATTGTCGAAGAACTTGAAAACGGTGTTTATTTTATATCCTTGCAAAATGCCGATAATCAAACGTTGTTTACAAAACGGTTTGTTGTAGAACATTAATATTTTTCATGATGCTTTTAAAATAATAAGGTATAGAGTTTTGGCGGTTCGGTTTCTACAATGTTATCTTCGCTCAAAAATAATTCCCGCAAAAAACGGAAAACTATTTTTGAAAGAGAGGATGGACATGTTAATTCGGGAAGAAATTTAAATCACCTGCTTAACATAAAAGCCACACCGTAACAATTAGCCGAAATCAAAAGAAAATTGGATGCACAAAACAAAAAAGCACGAAAAAAGAATCTGATAATACTGACAATAGTGGTTATTTTTATTGTTTTATCATTTGTATATGTAAACAACTAATTATTTCCTGAAAACTCTTTATCTTTTTTGTAAATAAAAGCCAAAACCGTTTCGCCAACAGCTTGTAGGGTTTCTTTGTCTATTACCTCCATATTGTCATTATGTGTATGCCAATAAGAGCCAAAAGCACCGGTATTCGGGTCATACTGAATAATATCAATGGTTGGTATTCCGGCTAACTTATTTACGTAATAATGGTCGTCTGTGCCTACAAACTGTGTTTGTTGGTTGATAAAATGATTTTGATGTCCCAATTGAGTTGCAATACTCCAAACCTCATTCATTACTTGTGGTGCATATTGCATTGAAATACTTTCTTTGGTAAACAGCGCATTTTTGGCACCTATCATATCCAACAAAATACCATAATCGGCAGTATATCCGGGTTTGTGAGGGTTCATAGCCCAATATTGCGAGCCCAAACACCATGAATCGGGTTGATATTGTTGCATACTTTCGGCAGGTTGTCCGTAATCTTCAGCATCAAAAAAGATAAAATCCACGCCTATATTTTTAGGGGGATTGATGCTTAATTGACGTGCTATTTCGAGCAACACACCCACGCCGGCAGCACCATCATTTGCGCCGTCAATGGGTTTTGTTCTGTCTTTTGTATCTTGGTCGGCAAAAGGCCGGCTATCCCAATGCGACATTAACAAAATACGATGTTTTGCTTCGGGATTGATGCTTCCAATAATATTTTTTACGTTGAGTGTTTTTCCGTTGAACGCTTTCATGCGCCCTTCTTGAACCATGGTTTCAATGCCAAATGATTTAAGTTTTTCGGCTAAAAATTTTGCCGCTTTTTCGTGTGCTTCGGTATTAGGCACACGCGGACCAAATGCTACTTGCTGTTCGGTATATTTATATGCCGAATCGGCACTGAAAGCCGGTTTGGATACAATAATTTGCTTTTGTGCTTTTACTTGTGTTTGGGTTTTATTGATTTTTGGTTTTTCGGGTTTATTTTCATCGCCACAGGCAAATAAAAATGCTGTAATAACAATGAAAATAAAAGAAAAGTTATTGTATCGTCCAAGTAGTTTCATCTATGCTGTCTTTTAGTATAATGCCTAATTCTTTCAATTGGTCGCGAATAGCATCGGAAGTTTCCCAATCTTTATTTTTTCTGGCTTTAAGCCGAATGTCGATAATAATTTTCATTAAACCGTTTATCAATTCGCTGTTATCTTCCAAAATTTCTTCTTTTAAGCCAAAAACATCAAAAACAATGCTGTGATACAGTGTTTTTAACGTATCCAAATCTTTTTCGGAAACGGTTGCTTTTTTATCGGCAACAGAGTTGATAAAGCGAATGCCCTCGAACAATTGTGCAATGGCTATAGGTGTGTTAAAGTCATCGTTGAGTGCTTCGTAAACTTTATCTTTCAGCTCTTGCACATTAAAATTAGATGTTTCGGAAGAAGGTTGAAGTTTGTTTAATGTTACAATTGCCGACATTAATCGATGATAGCCTTTTTCTGCCGAATTTAATGCATCGTTGCTAAAATCCAAAGTGCTTGAATAATGTGCCTGCAACATAAAAAAGCGAACCGTCATGGGTGAATACCCTTTATCCAACAAAGGATGATTACCTGTAAAAAGCTCGTGCGGCAAAAACGAATTGCCTAACGATTTGGACATTTTTTGTCCGTTTACAGTAAGCATATTGGTGTGAATCCAATAATTAACCGGTTCGGTATGGTTGCATGCTCTGCTTTGAGCGATTTCGTTGGTGTGATGAGTAGGAATAAGGTCCATTCCGCCACCGTGAATATCAAATTTTTCGCCTAAATATTTGGTGCTCATTGCCGAACACTCTAAATGCCAACCTGGAAAACCAACACTCCAAGGCGAGGGCCAACGCATAATATGTTCGGGTTTGGCTTTTATCCAAAGAGCAAAATCGAGCGGACCGCGTTTTTCATCCTGACCACCCAACTCGCGTGTATTGGCAATTAAATCTTCTAATTTTCGACCGTTCAACTCGCCGTAATCATTTTCTTGCGCATATTTTTCTACATCAAAATAAACCGAACCGTTGACAACATAAGCATAACCGTTTTCAATTATTTTTTTAATCATTTCTATTTGCTCAATAATATGTCCGGTTGCTGTTGGTTCAATAGATGGCGGCAATACATTGAATTGGTCCATTACCTTATGAAAATCTACTGTGTAGCGCTGTACAATTTCCATTGGCTCAAGTTGTTCGAGCTTGGCTTTTTTGGCAATTTTATCTTCTCCAGAATCGGCATCGCTTTCAAGATGACCGGCATCGGTGATGTTTCGAACATAGCGAACTTTATATCCTAAGTGTTTGAGGTATCGAAAAATAACATCGAATGAAATAAACGTGCGGCAGTTGCCCAAATGCACATCGCTATAAACTGTTGGCCCGCATACATACATACCGACAAAAGGCGGATTAATCGGTTCAAAAACTTCTTTTTTGCGCGATAGTGTATTCTTAATTTTCAGTTGCCGACTGTTTTTTTCCATTGATTATAGTGATTTGTTTGGTAAAATTAAGGTGTTTTTTTGTAATATCTTTTGTAATTAAAAAATGTGTTTTATTTAAATCAATTTTTTGGGTGTTGTGGCTTGAAAAGCTTTAATATATTGCGGTTCGAAGTAAGCAAGATTTTCAAAATCTTTATCTTTATACTTTTTCAGTGCCAATTCAACTACCGGAACTGCATTTGGCAATTCATCGGATAAATCAAAAAATGCGTTTTGATGTGTAATAATTTGCTTGAATTTTTCGGCACCGTTGCCAAAAAACAGCACTTTTCCTTGGTTTAAATATTCATTATATGAAGTTTCGTCCAATATTTTGGGTTGCACCGGCAAGATGCATTGCAGGTTTTTGTCGTAAACGGCTGTGTAAACTTCCATTCTTCGGGCGTCTATCATGGGAACAAAAAAATCATACGGTTGATGCTTTACTCCGTAAGCCATGGCTTGCAAGGTGTCTATTCCAATTAAAGGGATATCCAGCGCATAACACATTCCTTTGGCGGTTGAGGTGCCAATACGCAAGCCGGTATATGAGCCCGGTCCTTTACTGATGGCTATTGCATCCAAATCTTTATATGAATTTTCTGCCCGGTTCATTAATTCTTCAATAAACGGCGTAAGATTTTCGGCATGCGAATAGCCATTGTTGACAGATTTATGTATTATTTCGCCATTGGCTGAATTAACTAATGCCACCGAACAATTTGTAGTGGTTGTTTCTATTGATAAAATGTTGGGCATAGTGGTTTAATTATCTGTGATTTTTATTTCAACACGTCTGTTCATTGAGCTTTCACGCTCCGATTTTGGGTCGGGAAAAATCATTTGTGTATTTCCAAACCCTTTGTATTTTAACCGCTCGGGGGCAATGCCTTCCGATTGGGTTAAGTAATTATATACGGCTTTTGCTCTTGCATAAGATAATTCTTTATATCCTTTTGTATTGGGCATTCCGGGACCATTTACATGCCCTTGAATTTCTATTTTTACATCGGGATTTTCTTTTAAAAATTTGGCTAATATTTTTAATGCATTATAAGATGAAGGTAAAAATTTGTCGCTTGCCGGCTGAAAAAGAATATTTGGCAATTTTACATTACTGTTTTTTGTAATAGGTTGTAATTTAACGGTGTAATCAAATTTTACTTTGTTTTTAGGTATTTTAAAATTATCATAGGTAAGCATATAGCCTTTTGCCATTGCCATAACTTCTACATAATGTGTTATTTTTGAAATTACGGTATCGAGCTTGGTTTTGTTTTTTATTTGTACCGGTTTGGTAAATAATCCGGATATTTGAGCAGAAACGGCAAGGGATTTGCCTTTTTCATTAACAAACATTATAGTTGTTTGAATTCCTTTTGGTGCACTATTTATTTGTTTAGGCAGTTCTTTTATTTCTTCTACCTTGTTTTGCTTTATTATTGGTTTTGATGTTGGTTTTATGTGCCAAAAAATCATATGTCCGTTGTTGGTGTTTTTGAAATTATTGACCACTATAAGCAAAGTATCGTTTTTGTTTACCTCAACAGCTTTGCAATAATCGGGGTTTATACCCGAAGTTACATGGGTATATTTTGATTGAAGGTTTAAGCCGGTTTTTCCTCCAATTGCCAAATTATTTCGGGATATGTTTGAACGTATCGGTTTTATTTTTTCATTGACAATGTTTGAGCAAGTTGTATCTTTACCCAACTTGAAAACCAAAAAATCCCAATCATCCAAAGGGTTATCGGGAATAATATCAAAATAAAAGAGCCCGTTTTGAGTAACAGGTATTTTATACCATATGGATTTATTTTCTTGCGGAAAATAATATTTATCGCCCAAGGGATGATTACCAAATTCTTTTAATTTTCCGTAACCGGTTACTTGTTTTGCATGATAAACAGTATCGGTAAGCAATAAGGCATTGTTGCAATCGGATTGTGCGTGGGTTATATTTATTAAAATTAAAAGGTTGGTTAATATGAGAAATATGTTTATACGCTTCATGGCTTGTATAAATTAAAAATCCCTCTAAAAAAGAGGGAAAAAAAGAATTTTTTGTTTTTTTAGATGAGATTAATTCGATTGTAAAGTTCTTCTTTATACGAACCACCGATTGGAATGATTTTTTTGTTGCCTTCTACTACAATATTTGGTGTTTCGATGGCTATAATTTTATCTAACCGAACGATAAATGAACGGTGCACGCGAATAAATTCTTTTTGTGGTAATTTATCGAGCATATCTTTCATAGTGGAATGAACGGTATACCGGGTATCCGATAAATTTATGACTACATAATCTTTTAATGCTTCGATAAATAAAATGTCTTTTGTGTTAATTTTTACCAATCGTGAGTTTGATTTTACAAATATTTCATTGTTGTTTTCTTTATTTTCTACCAATGAATATAAATAATCGCGTTCTTTAAGAATTTCGGTTTGTTTGGCATGTTTATACAATGCCATTTCTATTGATGTTTTTAAGTCTATTTCTTTAAACGGTTTAATAATGTAACCAAACGGTTCGGTTACTTTTGCTTTTGCCAATGTATTTTCATCTGCATAAGCGGTAAGAAAAATGATGGGGATATTAAGTTCTTCTTTAATGATGTCGGCAGCATCTATTCCACTCATTTCTCCTTTAAGCATTATATCCATTAATACCAAGTCGGGTTTTAATTCACGGGCTATTTCAATGGCTTTTTCGCCGGTTGCTGCGCTACCCACCACATTATATCCGAGTTTTTTTAAACTCTGTTGAATATCTTTTGATACAATAGCTTCGTCTTCTACAACTTGAATATTTGCTTTCATATTTTTTTATTTATTGTAATAATAAATTGTGTTCCGTTTTTGTTTTTCAACTGTAAATCAGCGTCTATTTGTTCTGTAAGTGTGGTTACCAATTGTAAACCTAAGGTTTCGGTGCTGTAAATATCAAAATTTTCGGGCAATCCTACACCATTATCGGCTATTTTTAATTGTATTTTATCTGCTTTTTGTTTTAGTTTAATTGTAATTTTTCCAATTTTCTTATCAAAAGCGTATTTTAAGGCATTGGTGAGCAACTCGTTTACTATCAATCCTAATGGTATTGAGGTGTCAATATCTAAAAATACTTCGTCAAGGTCTAATTCTAAATCGATTAAACTATCTATTTGACGGTATGAATGTAATAAATTTTTAGATAAATTGGAAATATATTCGCTAAAATTTATTTGACTGAAATCTTTGTTTTGGTATAATGACTCATGGATAAAAGCCATAGACTTGATTCTGAACTGGCTTTCTTTAAGTACATTTAATACGTTTTCGTCGTGAACGTAAGAAGATTGTAAATTGAGAATACTGGAAATGATTTGTAAATTATTTTTTACCCGATGATGGATTTCTTTGAGTAATGTTTCTTTTTCTTTGAGTGATTTTTTTATTTTTTCTTCTGCTTTTATGCGTTCGGTTATATCATGAAAAATACCTCGTGTTGAAACTCCTTCAATGGTATATTTAGCACTTATATTTCCTTCTACTACCAGTTCTTTTCCTGATTTGGTAATAAAACTAATTTGTAATTGTTTTGAAATATTTTCTTTATTTAAAATATCTGAAAAATATTTAATGCAATGGTCTTTCGATTTTGGATGGATTATATCCAGAAAATTAAGTTCTTCAACTTCGTCCCACGTATAACCCAATGCTTTTAACCACGATTGATTGACATACTCGAATTTTCCTTCTTGATTGACCGATTGTATTAAATCAATGGCATTTTCGAATAAATCACGGTATTTTTCTTCGCTTAAGCGTATTTGTTTTTCGGCTTCTTTTATGTCGGTAATATCGCGCGATACTCCCATTGAACCAATTACATTTCCATTTTCGTCGTAAAGCAAAGATGCCGATAAATAGGAAGTAAATTCATTTCCTGATTTATCAGTGTTTACAATTTCTCCGGCAAAAGCGCCATGGGTTTTTAATTGTTTGTTTATATCTTCCAGTTCGGACTTATTTTTATATAGTGTATGAATTGGTTTTCCAATAATTTCTTCTTTTACATAGCCAAAACTCAACTCTGCAGCTTTGTTAAATTCTATAATTTTTCCATTGCTGTCGGCGGCAATAATCATATCCAGCGAACTGTCAATAAGGTTTTGTGTGAATTCTCTTGCTTCTTTTAATTGATTTTCGATTTGTTTACGGTATTCTATTTCCGATTTTAAAATTTTATTGGCTTCTTCGGCAATTTCGGCCCGCATTTTTTCTTTTTGATAAAGAATTTTAGATGTTATATCTCTAAAAGCTATGTATATCATTTTTTTGTCTTGAAAGATAAAAGAAGAGGGTATAACTTCTAAAATCTTTTCAGTTCCTTTAGGTGTAACTATTTTATATTCTGACAGTTCTCCTTTATCATTTTCTAGTGTTTTTAAATAGCGTTGTTTAATGATATCGTGATATTCTTCGGGTAAAAACTCAAAAATTGATTTTCCTTCTACGGTTGTATTCTTATCCAAATCAAATATTTCAAGAGCTTTACTGTTGTGGTAAACTATTTTACCTTCATCATGAATTAATACTCCGTAAGGTGCGGTTTCTATCAGTGTTTTATAGTTTTTTTGCGATTGTAATATTTGTTTTTCGTAAGTAACAATATCGGTAATATCTATCAATGTTCCTTCAATGAATTTTTCTTTGTTAAATTCGGTAATGGAAACATTCATTAATACCCAAACCGTCGAACCGTCTTTTTTTCTGAGTTTTTGTTTGTAATTAGTCAGGTTTTTATCTTTTATTAATTTTTTGAGGTATTTTTCTCTTTGCTCATTCGACAAGTAGAATGTTTGAGCGTTATTTCCTATCAGTTCTACTCGTGTTTTATATCCGAATATTTTTGCAAATGCGTTATTACATTCAATAATTTCTCCTGTTTTTAATCTGGTTTTAAATACACCTGCCAAGTTTTTAGCAAACAGATTTCTGTATCTTTCTTCGCTTTGTTTTAAGTGAATTCTGGAAAGCATTTGTTCGGTTATATCGCGTACAATTCCAAAATTGGCTATGTGGCGACCCAATTTAGTATATTTACGTACAATTGTTTCTTCCAACCAACGGTATTCTCCTTTTATATTATAGCGATAAACTATTTGGTATTTTTTTGAATTTACGTGTTTTTCGTGTGTTTTTATGACTTTACTGATATCCTCAGGATGATAATTTTTAAATAGTGTTTTAGCTTTTTCTATATCTATTATATCGCCTGATTTTACATTAAACCATTGGTAAAAAACTTTACTGGCATATTCAAGTTGATGTGCTCCATTTTCGAGGATTATCGATTTATAAATTCCTTCATCAATATTTTCAATAATGTCAGTTAATCGTTCTTTTTGAATTTTTAATTCGTTGGCAACATTTACTACTTCATTTATATCGGTTGCAATTACAATTGCTTTTTCTACTTCGCCTTTTTCATTTTTAATGGCACCCATTCTGCTTCGGTACCAACGCAATTCTTCGGGGGTTTGCCCTTGCCCTAAAAATTCAATGGTTTGCGGTTTACCTGTTTTAAATAATTTTTGAAGTGCTTCTTTGTAAATTTTTTTAGATACACCGGGCAGAAAATTATAGACCGTATTGTTTAAAATAAATTCTATGTTTTTATCTGTTGCTTGATTATGATATAAAATTTTACCTTCTTTATCTATTAATAATATTATGTCGGGGGCATTTTCTGTTAATGAACGGAAAAGGTTTTCACTTTCTTTTAATTTAATTTCAGCCATTTTTTGTGTAGAAACATCTTTACCTACCGATACTATAACTTTACGACCAAAATATTCTCCTTTACGTGAAATAACTTCTTTTGGAAAAATTTCTCCTTTTTTGGTTTTAGCCCAAAATTCAAATTCGCGCGTTACGCCTTTTTTCCAAACCTCTTCAAGATATTGTTTTATTTTTTGTAAATCGTTCTTTCCTTCGGCGGCTAAAAATTCAGGGGTTTTGCCTATTATTTCTTCTTTTATATAACCGTATTTTTTTATTACGGTTTTATTTACATCTAAAAATTCTCCTTTTTCGTTTTGTATATATATTAATAAAGGACTGTTATCAAATAAATCTTTATAACTTTTTTGCGATAATTTTATTTGTTTTTCTTGTTCGTTTTGTTTAGTGATGTCTCGAATTGTTGTAACCCTTAGTTTTTTTTCAGCATTCAATGTTTTACCGGTTACTATACCATAAATCAACGAACCGTTTTTTCTGATTCCAACCGCTTTATACGGTTTTTGATAATTTTTTATTACTTTTTCTTTTAATAAGTCTAAATAATCCGGATGTGCTAATTCATAAACTGTCATTTTGAGTAATTCTTTTCTTGAATACCCAAAAATTTTAGTTGCGGCTTTATTGCATTCTATGATTTTACCGTTTTCATGAATCAATACAGCTTCTTGTGTTGCATCTGATAAGCGTTCAAATTGTTCTTTTGCCAGTAATAATGCTTTTTCTTGTTCTTTTTCTTGGGTTACATCACGAAGAACTGTAACAGTTTCAAATAATTTTCCGTCTTTGAATTTTGTAAAAATTCTTTCTTCAAGCCAAATGTATTGGTTTGTTTTAAAATGCTTAAAGCGGAAGTAATGCGTTATTTGAGAATACTTTTTATTGAATAACTTTTTATTTACAAAATCAATTACTCCGGGTAAATCTTCGGGATGAATATTTTCTTTTAATTTTCCGGATATTCCCAGTTTTTTAAATTCTTCGGGAGTGATGCCCAATACTTTTTCTACTATGGGTGATATAAAAACTGTTTCTTTTTTTCCGTCTTCATAAAAACGAACTTTGTATATAAATTCATCAATGTTGTTGATGATTAAATTTCTATCGTCTTCTATTATTTTGGTTTCGGTAATATCGCGTGCTACACCGTAAAGTTTTATAAGTTTTCCTTGTTCGTTAAATTGACCTTTAAATACTTCTTCTATCCAAACGTATTTTTGCTTTTTTTGATGATAAAACCGGTATCTGAATTTCCATTCGTTATTTTCGGGTGTTAAGGGATTTTCTTTTACATACTTTAAATTAAAGGCTAAATCGTCGGCATGAAAAAAATCGGTAATAGTATTTATTTTTTCTTTGTATTCTTCGGCATTTAACCCCAGTACATTTTCTATTTGTTTGCCAAGATATTCTACGTGTTTTTTTCCGTTTTTATCAAAAGTAAATACGTAATAAAATTCGTTTAATTCATTTAAAAATAAGTCAGTAAAATCTTCTTTCTTTTGGTATTCTTCCAAAAGTTGAACCAGTTGTTCTTTATTTAATTTATTTAAATCCAAATTTATCGGCTTTTTTAGGGTTTTTCTTGTTCTACCCGGGCACCGTTTATTTTAAATATTTTACCGTCTCTGTATTCGGTTTCTATTTCAACATTTCCAAATATATCATATTTTTTCCATGTTTTTACAGGAACTCCGGCTTCCCAATATTGTTCTTCTTTAATTTTTCCGTTAGGGTAATAATATTTATGAATGCCATCGGGTTCGCCATCAATAAAATTGCCTTCAAATATTATTTTACCGGTGTTTTTATCGGTTTCTGTCCATTTGCCGTTTTTGTAACCATCTCGGTATTTGCCTTTTATTATTACATCGCCAACATCGTAAATCCATTCGCCGTCTTTTAGTCCGTCTATATATTCGCCTTGTGTAATAACATTTCCCAAAGAGTCGTATTCGGTCAGTAAACCGTCTTCTTTTCCTTTACGGAAATTTTCTTCGCGGCGAATTTGACCATTGTGGTAGTACCATTTCCATAATCCGTGCGGACGTTCGCCTTTTAAATATTTTCCTTTTTGTTCTATTTTACCGTCAGGGTAATAATAAACCCATTCGCCTGCTTTTTTGTTGTCAATGTATTCGCCTTTTGCTTTTATTTGACCATTGGGGTAGTAATATTCCCAATAGCCTTGTTTTTGGTCTTTTTCATCTATTTTTCCTTTGGCAATAAGTATTCCGTGTTGGTAAATTTCTTTCTCCTGCGGATTTCCTTTTTTATCATAATGCACTATACTTCCGTGTGGTCTGCCTTTGTAATCGTAGGTTCCTTCAGTTTTTACCTTTCCATCGGGATAATATTCTTTTTTAACATCTACAAAGGTAACGGCATCGCTGTTTTTTATCAATTCGCCATTTTGATATACATCGGCAACTACCAGTTTTCCTTCTTTATCATATTCTTTATAAAGTCCGTGCAATTTACCGTTTTTGTAAGTGGCTTCTGTTTTAACTTTTCCGTTGTCGTAAAAGGTTTTCCATAAACCATCTTTTTTACCGTTTTTATACCGGTTTATTTCTTCTTTGTATTTTAATGTTCCTTTTTTGTAATGATATATAGTTATGATATTTCCGTTTTCGTCATACTCAAATGCATCACCATCTTTTAATCCTTTTACATACGGGATTTTCATTTTGATGATTTTGCCGGGTTTATCATAATACAGATATTGAATTCCTTCAATTACATCATCAACATAAGGTGTTTCTTCTATAACATTGCAGCTGTCGCTGTATTTGCGATAAATTCCGTTTTTTTTACCGTTTTTGTAACTTATTTCTAACTTTAAATCGCCGTTTGGACGGTAAAATTTCCAAATACTGTCTAATTCAAAATTTTTTCGATTTCCTTCGGTTTTTAATATTCCGGTAGGATAATATGTTTTCCAATAACCGTTAGGTTTACCATTTTCGATGTATCCTTCGCTCGAAACTGTTCCGTCGGGATAGGTGTATTTTTTGTAAATTTTGTTTTGACTTTTAGCATTTTGTAAAGTAAAGACAAAAAAGACAGATAAAAGGAAGTATTTAAATTGTGTTTTACACATTACTTAATATATTATATAAATTAATTTTTAAAATAAATCTACTATTATTATTAGCTTGTTCAAAGTGTTAAAAAAAATTTGTTCAATATTTGCCTATATTATTTTTTAAAATTAAACAACAATATATTAACAACCAATGAATTTTTAAAATACTGACTATTATGATTTTATTTAGTTGCTAACAATACAAAAATATTCTATTAACATGAATAACTTTTACTTAATCTTCGCTTAATATTTGTTTAATATATGTTGAAATTTAGGGTTTAATTTTTTAATTAAAAACTTTGAAATATTAAAATAAAAATCCATTGATAAGCAAAATTCGATTTTGCAAATTTTAATTCTGTTTTTTATTAAAAATAATGAATAAGTTTTAAGAAATATAACGAAAAAAATAGGTTTAATAATCAGTTAATTATAACTTTGTTGTTAATAGCTGTTAATAACAAACTAAATATTTAAATATGAATTTAAAAATAGCTTTAGCTTCCGACCATGCCGGTTTTGAAATGAAAAATGCATTAAAATCTTATTTGGAAGAAAAAGGATATAAAGTGGTGGATTTTGGTACTTATTCGCCCGAAAGTTGTGATTATCCCGATTTTGCACATCCGGCTGCCGAAGCAGTAGAAAACAAAGAAGTAGATTTTGGTATAGTAATGTGTGGCAGTGGTAATGGTATTAATATGACTGTAAATAAGCATCAAAAAATTCGTGGTGCTCTTTGCTGGAATACTGAATTGGCAGAATTAGCCCGTTTGCATAATAATGCCAATATATTATCATTGCCTGCACGGTTTATTGCTGTTGAAGAAGCAAAAAAATGTGTTGATGTATTTTTAACCACCGAATTTGAAGGTGGAAGACACCAACGTAGAATTGATAAAATTCCGCTCAAAAATCCGTGCTTAGATTAAATAAATTAGAAGATATAAAAATCCTATTTCAAATTTGAAATAGGATTTTTTGTTTATTGATGACTATAATTCTATACGTGTGTAGAATCGTTATTTTCTTCAGATTTTGGTTCAATTTTCTTTAATGTTTTTGCCGCTTCAAACATTTTTTCAATAGCAGCTTCTGTATAATCTTTTTCCATGAAATCTTTAATTTCATATACGTCTGCACCAAAATTCTTAACCACCATAAAATGGTATTTTACAATATTAGCATCCGGAATTTCTTGTTTGTAAATAATACCTTCAGTTTCTTCAGTCAAAATAGTTGATTTGAATACATCGCTTAAGTTTAAATCTTCTTTCAATAATGATAAATCGCCATCGCCATAAGTAATTTCAACACCATAATCATTACCAACGGTTAATATTATAGCACCCCAATCAGTTAATCGTGCGTTGGGAATTCCTTGCAAAGAATCAGGAATATATATTTCAAGATTGTATCCGTAAGGTGATAAATCAAAAGGAACAAAGCGTTTAATTTTTTCGGGTAATTGGGTTGTTTCTTCGGTATTATTGTCTTTATCGGTGTTATTTTTATTGCCGCAAGATAGAGTTAAAAGTGCGCTAAAAACAAGAACAGAAAACAAATAAATGTATTTTTTCATAGCAAAAATTATTTTGTAGCTAACAAATATATAATAACAATAATTGCAAAACAAGTATTTTAAATATACTTTTGGGAAAAATTACACGAAATAATTGTGAAAAAACATATTGTTCATTTTTTTCTGTTTTACTTTTTATTGACCGGTTGTACAGATTCTAATTCTAAAAAAAGCAGCAACCGATTACAAACCGGTAACTGGTTACTTACCTTTTCAATTACCGATGAAAAATTACCGGTTAACCTTCATATTAACATAAAACAAGATTCATCATATACATTTACTATTATAAATGGTAAAGAAAAAATTACTTATGCTGATTCAAACGTAGTTATCAAAGGCAAAAGTATATTGATAACCGATCCTGTTTTTGAATCTTGGTTTGAAGGAAAGATTATTTCTTCAAAAAAAATAATTGGCAAATGGTATAAAGGCGTTGATTATTCTATTCCTTTTGAAGCTGTTTACGGTATTGAACAAAGATTTAAAATAAATAATAAGAACGTACCTGAAAATATTAATGGAAAATGGGAAGCAACGTTTAGTCCAAATACGAAAGAAGAATATAAAGCAATTGGTATTTTTAATCAAGATGGTAATGTGATAGACGGTACGTTTGCTACAGAATTTGGCGATTACCGTTTTTTAAATGGAGTAATGGATGGTGACAGCTTAAAACTTTCTACATTTGACGGTTCTCATGCATTTTTGTTCAAAGCTAAATTAATTAACGATACATTAAAAGGAATTTTTTGGTCGGGAACCCATTGGAAAGAAAAATGGACAGCAATAAAAAATGATACATTTAGATTACGAAATCCTGAAGAACTCACGTATTTAAAAGAAGGATTCAATGAAATAAATTTTAAACTTCCCGATTTGGACAGTAATATAGTTGAATTTCCGTCTGTACAATTCAAAAACAAGGTTGTTATAATAAATATAATGGGTTCATGGTGTCCGAATTGTAAAGATGAATTGATCTATTTATCAAAAATTTATAATAAATATCATGATGAAGGTTTAGAAGTCATTTCAATTGCTTTCGAAAGAAATAAAGATTTTTGGAAAAATGTTGAAGCGGTTAAAAAAGAGAAAAACTTTGCAAAAGCCAAACACTTGTTTTTAATAGGTGGTAAAGCAAGTAAAGTAGAGGCTTCTAAAGTATTTCCAATGCTAAATCAAATCATATCTTTTCCTACTTCTATTTTTATAGATAAAAAAGGTAATATTAGAAAAATAAGAACCGGTTTTTATGGCCCTGCAACCGGAAAATACTATACAGAATATTGCCAACGAACCGACAGTTTTATACGAATTTTATTGAACGAAGAATAAAAAAATTAAGAATTCTTGCAACCTAATAAAACTTTTATTCGTTTTAAGTGAGATATTAACACCTGTTGAAAAAATTTGTTTAATTTAATAAATAATTTATCTTTGTAGATAAATACCCCTAAAATTCATATACACAAATAGCTTTAATTATGAAAAAATTTGATAATCTAATTAAATTAGTATTAGTATTTAGTGCTTTATTTTTAATTGTATTCAACTGTAAAACTCAAAATTTTGAATACTTAAAAACATATACAGGTGCAGGTTACGAAACAGCACATAATGTCTATCAAACATCAGATTCAGGATTCGTTGGTGTAGGATGGCAAAGTCAAACCATTGGAGTTTACAAAGTAAGTCAATGTGGAGATTTTGAATGGTTAAAATCTTTCAACAACACCGGGTCGCCAAATGAAGGTGCGTATAGAATTGTACAAACCAATGATGGTGGCTATTTTATTACAGGAACTATGCAAACATATATTTCTGCAAGTTCTGCATATGATTATGGATATTTGGCATTTAAAATTGATGGAACCGGTGCTCAACAATTTGCAAGATATTGGCAAAGTCCGGGATCAACCGGTACAGATAGAAGTGATATTGCTTACTGGGGTGAAGAATATAGTGGAGGTTTTATAACTTGTGGAAATGCCAATAACTGGCCATATGCAAATAATAATGCTGTTGTTACGGCTTATAGTGCAACCGGCGGAATATCTTGGGCTAGAGCAGTAGGTGGGACAGGTAATGAAAGCTTCAATACAATAAAACCTGTTACAGGTGGTTTTATTGCTGCCGGAGCCACCAATTCATTTGGTTCGGGTGGTTATGATTTAATGGCATGTAAATTTAGTACTTCAGGGGCACCTGTTTGGATGTATACTTATGGTACTTCCGGAAATGAAGGTCAAATTTATAATTCAAAAGGAATTAATTTGCCAAATGGAAATTTCTTATTAGTTGGTTCAACAGACAATACTTCTTTATCTCAAGGTGGTACTGATGTTTTAGCCGTATTAATAAATGGTAATGGTAATATTGTTTGGGCATATTCATATGGATCTACAAACAATGAGGTTGCTTATAATGCTGAATTATCTAGAAATGGTTTCATAATATCAGGTTATACTAACAATAACAGTAACGGAGGTAACGACGGATTGATAATGGAAATTGATAACAACGGTACATTATTATGGGCAAAAGCGGTTGGTGATGCAGGCAACGACTATGGTATGAGTGTAGTACCTGTAAATGGTGGAACGGATGGATATATGATGTCAATGCTCAGAGAAACTTCGCTTGGTTCAGGAAATTTCGATCCGATGTATGCCAGAACTGATTCGATTGGCGATGCTTCATGTAATTCCAATACACTTACTTTTACAACAACAAATGCTACATCTTCAATTGTTAGAACAACTATTCCCTCAACTTCTACTACATCAATAACGCCATCAAATGCTACAGCAACATTTAATGCTTCAGCTTTAGCTCCTGCTGAAAACTTTATTTGTTTAGCTTGTACATCTTCACCACCAAGTTTCACGATGAGTGATACTATCATTTGTGAAAATGAAGAACTTACAATAATAAATACCACAGCAACGCCACCGGCTTGTGCGCAATGGACAGCTACAGGTAATTTATTTAGTACACAAATAGATACAGTACGAACCTATTTTAGTGCCGGAACCTATACTATTGAATTAACAAGTATTTGCGGAAATACAATTTTAACAACTTCTCAAAGCTTATTGGTTCATCCTGCACCAACTGCCGGAATAAATGCTCCGCTGTATGCATGTGAAACTGATACTCCTTTTACATTTTATAACACAGGAACTTCCGGATCAAACATTGCTTATTATTGGGATTTAGGTAATGGTTCAATTCCAGATTCTTCAAATGCAGAAAATCCAGACTCGATATATTACCAATTTCCGGGTATAAAATATATTACTCAATTACAAATAAATCAATTTGGATGTAGAGATTCTATTACTGAAATCTTCCATTTAGAACCATTGCCTAAAATTACCTTTACTACCGATACACCTATTTGTATAACAGATTCAGCTCATTTTATTAACTCATCTTGGGTTGGTGGTACAAGTACTATTGCAACATGGTTTTGGGAATTCGGAGATGGAGACACTTCTGTGTTTTTCCAACCATGGCATGGCTATACAGCTCCTGGAACATATATTGTACAACTAACAGCTACATCAGATCATGGCTGTATCGATTCTCTATCTTTACCTATTGCCGTAGCACCACTAACGGTACCCGGATATGTTACACCATTTGATACTGTTTGTGCTTATAATAACTCCGGAACATTATCGCTTGTGGGTGACACCGGAGATGTTATTTATTGGCAATATTCTACTGATGGTTACAACTGGAATAATATAAATGACACTTCACAATCTCAAAATTATTTGAACTTGGCAACTACAACCTATTTTAGAGCATATGTGCAAAGTGGATTGTGTCCCGGAGGATTTTCAGATTCTTCAATTGTTACAGTAGATATGCCTTCAGTGGGTGGTAGAACATTAAAAGATACAACGGTTTGTTTAGAAAATAATAACGGACTGTTAACAGCTTCCGGATTCTTGGGTCAAATTACTAATTGGGAATTTTCATTAGACAGTGGACAAACTTGGACTACCTTACCTTCGACAAATGATACAATGTTCTTTAATAATTTACCTCAAACAACATGGTATAGGTTCATTGTAGTAAATGGTGTATGTCCTGCCGATACATCAACAGAAGCAAAAGTATTTGTATACAAATTTAATGGTGCAACAGCTTATCAAGACTCTACCATAAGTTTGGGAAGTCAAGTTGCAATATATGCTGATGGAGGTGTAAATTATGCTTGGTTCCCAACGTATAACATGGATGATTCTACAGCTCAAGAAGTAAATGTCGGACCATTGGAAACAACACAATACAACGTTATAGTGTACGACGAAAACGGTTGTATGGATACAGCTTCGGTAATGATTACCGTATTGAGAGATTACAATGTACAAATAAGCAATGTTATTACGCCTAACGGAGATGGCTTTAACGATACATGGTATATTGGAAATATTTTAAATTATCCTGAAAATGAAGTAACTATATTCAATAGATTTGGTAAAGTACTTTATACTAAATCAGGATATGCAAATGAATGGGATGGAACATACAACGGAAAAAAACTTCCGGACGGAACATATTTCTATGTATTAAAATTCACCGATTCAAATATTTCATTTAAAGGAGATATAAATATTATCAATTCTACAATCAGTGAATAATCAATATTTATAATTAGAAAAAGATTTATTTATTATGAAAGCATTATATAAAGCACTATTTATCTTGGTAAGTTTATCATTAGGACTGTCAAACACCACAAACGCTCAACAACTACCATTAACCAATCAATATGTTTTTGCCCCAGGGTTGTTAAATCCGGCAGCAATATCGGTTTATAAAAAAATGGAACTGTTTGGTTTATTGCGCAACCAATGGACAGATGTTGGTGGAGCACCGAGTAATCAAATGCTTACGCTAAACGGTTCTCTTAAAAAGAATAAAACTTATTTGGGAGCAACGGTTATCAATGATAAAATAGGATTGTGGAATCAGTTAAGTGTATATTGTAACTTCGCTTATACAGCAAAATTAAACGATGATATGAGTCTTGATTTCGGATTAGCACTTGGCGGAATTCAACGGTCATTTGATTATAACCGTGTGGAAGTAAAAGATGTACAAGATCCTTACTTAACTACTAATTCATTGTCTCGATTTGGCTTTGACGGAAGTTTTGGCGTAAACTTTTCTTATAAATCGTTAAAAGTTGGAATTTCTTCTTTGCAACTATTTGGCAATAAATTGTCTTATATCATTGAGAAAAATACGTCAATCTATGCTTTAACACGTCAATTAAATTTAACAGCACAATATTCTTTTATTGTTAGCGAAGAGAAAAAAATGAAACTTACACCAATAGGTGTTGTCAGATACGTTGCCGACTATGGTTCGTTTGCCTCTTCTGTTCCTTTACAGTACGATTTCAACCTGTTGTTTGATTATCAAAAATACGGCTGGGTATTGGTATCTTACAAAAGCGATTATGCTTTGGCAGCAGGATTGGGAATACATGTAAATAATGCATTTCATTTTGGCGTAAGCTATGATATTGCTATGTTCACTCCTGTTCAATCCTATTTGGGACAAACATTAGAACTTTCATTCCGTTACACATTTAAATCATCAGGAGCTGCAGCGCCACAATTTTTATACTAAAATTAATAAGTACCGGTAATATGAACAAGAAGGGATTATTGAATTATGCTTTATTAGTCGTAATATTTATTTTTATTTCTGTTTTTTCAAATGCTCAATCGATAGATTTTTCCGATAAAAAACCATCTTGGATAAAATCTCAAGCTGATTTATATTTCGAAAACAGAAGCTATACAGATGCATTACCATATTATGAGTATTTATACAAAAAAGACTCTACAGACATTGAATTAAATACCAAACTGGGTATTACCTATTTACATATTCCGGGTTACGAGAAAAAAGCACTTGCCATTCTTAAAAAAGTAAATGAAAGTTCGTCAAAGAAAAAAGATGAAAATATAGAATTATACCTTGCTCGAGCTTATCATTTAAATATGGAATACGACAAAGCAATTGAATTATATCAAAAAAGCTTGGCAAATGTAGATGCAGAAGACACAACATACAGTTACATCAATTTATTAATAGAGCAATGTAATAATGGCAAAAAGATTTTATTACGAGATGAAACCAGTCAATACAACACTATATCAGTAATATCTATTTTAAGCAAAAGCATTAACACACCCTATTATGAATACATGCCATTGGTTAATGCCGATGAAACAAAAATCATTTATACCTACCGTGGACCAAAATCTACCGGTGGAAGAGTAAATGCTTTTGGAGAACAGGACCCGTATGGAAATGATTTTGATGAAGATATTTTTTATTCAGAAAAAGTTGATGGTAAATGGACTTTGGCAAAGCCAATTACTGAACTGAATACCGAAAAAAATGATGGAGCAGTTGCATTGTCTCCTGATGGAAATACCCTTATCATTTACCGAAACACCGAAGATTCACTCGGAAACCTTTACATTACAAATAACAAATCCGGGAGTTGGAGCAATCCTGTCTCTATTCCGGGGTTTGTAAACAGCGAATATTGGGAAGGAAGTGCATGTTTGAATTATAATAATACATTGCTGATATTCAGCTCAAATCGCCCTGGCGGTTATGGTGGCAGGGATTTATATTATTCAAGAAAACTGCCCACCGGTATTTGGGGAAAACCGATTAACATGGGCCCTAATATTAACAGTGAATATGATGAAGACGCTCCATTTTTGTTTTTTGACGGCAACACACTTTATTACAGTACAAATGGAAAAAACTCTATAGGTGGATATGATATAGTCTATTCATCAAGAATAAATGACAGTACTTGGAGTAAGCCGGTAAACGTAGGTTTAAAAATAAATACACCTTTCGACAATAAATTTTATACAATTATTGCAAACGGTCGAAAAGCATTTTATTCATCTATGCGAAGCGATGGTGTGGGTATGCAGGATATTTACAGCATTACTCCCGGACACTTTATGGATAACAATGTATTTGTATTGAAAGGTAAAACATATTTAAACTATAAAATAGGACAAGCTGATATTTCTGTGAGAGGGGCTGAAGATAATGCTATAGATGGTTCAGAACATTTCTCAAACGATCAAACAGGTAAATATTTATTGGTTTTTCCTGAAGGAAATGATTATAAACTTACTTTTTCGGCACCGGGCGGATACAGACCCTACTCTTTCACTTTACCTATTAATCAATTGAATGAATTTAGAGATTCTGTTGCCGACATATTTCTGTTTACAGAAGATATGTTTGATAAATACATGAATATTTCAGGGGTTGCTTACGATTCCATTACAGGAAAACCTTTAGCAGGCGTTTCCGTTATTTTATCTTCGACGGATGGCAGCTACCAAATGGAAACCATTACCGATGAAAACGGATATTATATATTCAGAAAAGTACCAAAAGACAAAGAATATAACATTTTTGTAGATTACGATGGTGCGGCAAAAATCAAAGGTCAAGTTACCGATTTATATAATCAAGAAGGAATCAGTGGCGTAATGCTTAATGAAAAACGCACAGGTTCTGACGGAAAATATGATTTACAAGCAGGAAATTCGTCCGGTACTATAGCAGATTTCCCAACCGATTATCTTATTCCTTACAGTAAGAAAAATGCAAAGAAAAACGCATTGCAATTAACGGTAGAAGATTATCAAAAAATCCTGGCAAGATATGGCAATTCAACAGCCGATGGTCTTGTGTTCAGAGTTCAAGTGGGAGCTTATCAAAAACCCAAAAATTTCTTAAAACGTAAAAAGAAAGAGTTTGAAGAAATTGATGAGCTTGAATACAAAAAATATGAAGATAAACTGACAAGGTTTACCATCGGAACATATTTGACACTGTTGGAAGCCGAAAAAATGAAAAAAATTGCGCAACAGAAACCGCCTCACGATGCATTTATTGCCATTTTCTATAAAGGTCAACGAATGTTATTCTCAAAAAACTTTATGGAAAGTTTAAATAAATAACGTCTTTTTTTGCACTTTATGTACAACAAATCAAAGCCGTTTACGTAATTTTATGTTAAATGGCTCAAAACACGGTTAACATACTAAAAAACAAACTTCAAGAGTTTATCAAAAAATATTATCTGAATGAGATAATAAAAGGAGTATTTATTTCATTAAGCGTTATTTTAATCTATTTTTTGTTTGCCGTTTTACTCAACTATTATACTTCCTTAACAACGGTTTACAGAAAAATTTTGTTTTTCTTGCTGATATTTGTAAGTATAGTTTTTTTAAGCGTATATGTCATAAAACCGCTATTAAACTATTTTGGTTTTTTAAAACCCATTTCTGAGTATGATGCAGCTAAAATGATTGGTAATTATTTTTCGTCGGTGCAAGATAAATTGCTCAACACATTGCAATTAAGCAATACTGCCGACAATTATGTTGATGTTGAGCTTTTACAAGCCGGAATAAATCAAAAAATAGACGAACTAAAACCTATACCTTTTACAAATGCCGTAGATTTTAAAGAAAACAAAAAATACCTGTATTTATTTTCTATTCCGTTTGTGCTCTTTTTAATTATTTGGATTTTTTCGCCAAAAATTGTGCAAGACGGCTCAACAAAACTGATTAATTACAATAAGGAATTTTTGCCAAAAGCACCCTTTTCTTTCAATCTTCAAAATAAAGAACTCACAGCAATTAAAGGAGAACCATTTACCATTCAATTATCCTTGGAAGGAAAAACATTGCCAAAAAATGTTTATGTAATTATTGACGGCGTAAAACATTTATTAATTAAAGCCGAAAACAATAATTGGACTTATACCTTAACTTCTACAAACAAAAATTTCGAATTTCAATTTTATGCCGGAGGGTTTTATTCAAACAAATATATCGTAGAAGTTTTTCCAAAACCGACAACTCAAAAATTTGAAGTTAAACTATCCTACCCTTCTTATTTAAATATGAAAAATACAACACTCGAAAATATTGGCAACTTTACCGTCCCTGAAGGAACAATAATAGAGTGGAAAGTTTATACTGAAAATACAAATCAATTGCATTTTATAGTTGGTGATTCGGTTTTGAATACCAAACAACTTGATAAAAACGCATTTTCAGCCTCTTACAAAGCAAATAATTCTTTCAATTATAAATTAGCCGTTTCAAACGATAAAATTAAAAATAAAGACACGTTAAGCTTTTATGTAGATGTAATTAAAGACCGGCATCCAAGTATTATTGTAACAACAGTATTAGACACCATTACTTTTAAAAACATTTATTGCAAAATAGATATTTCTGATGATTATGGATTTTCTGCACTTAAGCTGTTTGTAAAATCAGAAAATGCACAAAATTATCAAACCAAAAAGCTAAATATTTTATACGGTCAGCCCGAGCAAGCATTGTATTTCACTATCGAAGCCGACAGTTTTTTACTTCCCGAAGATGAAAAATTAGTTTATTATTTTCAAGTTTGGGATAATGATAAACCACACGGTTATAAATCGTCAAAAACATTTACGCAACAATATAAAAAACCTGGTTTTTCAGAACTTTCCGAAAAAACAGATAAAAACAACCAAGCTATTAAAGATAAACTTTCCGAGTCGCTTGATGAAGTGAAAAAACTGAAAAAAGAAATTGCCGACCTTAAAAAATCACTTTTCGAAAAAGAAAAACCCGATTGGCAAGACCAAAAGAAAATTCAGCAATTGATGGAAAAGGAAAAACAGTTGGAAAAAATGTTGAATGAAGCATCTGAAATCAACAAACAAAATAACTTCAGGCAAAATGATGAAAATGTAAGTCAAGAAATTCTTCAAAAACAACAAATGCTCAACGAACTTTTCGACAAAGTGATGACAGAAGAGATGAAAAAAATGTATGAAGAACTGCAAAAAATGCTCGAAGAGCTAAATAAATCCAAATTGGAAGAAGAGTTGGAACAAGCTGAGTTAACAAATGAAGAATTGGAAAAAGAGCTGGACAGAAGCATAGAAATGTTCAAACAACTTGAGGTAGAACAAAAAGCAGAACAATTAAAAAACGAACTGGAAAAACTTGCCAAAAAACAAGAAGAACTTGCCGAAAAAACCGAAAAAAGCAATAAATCCGATGCCGAAGACCTAAATGCAGAACAAGAAAAGCTAAACAAACAATATGAAGACATTAAAAAACAATTATCCGAGTTAGAAAAACTCAATAATGAATTGGAAAACAAAAAAGATTTGGGCATAGATCAAGAGAAAAAAGAACAAATTTCTCAAGAGTTGCAAAAAGCCGCCGAAACTCTGGACAGCAACAAACCCAAAAAAGCTTCCGATAATCAGAAAAAAGCAGCCAATGATATGAAAGAAATGGCTCAACAAATGCAAAATTCTATGAGCAGTGGCAAGCAACAAGCCGAAGACGTGGAAGCGCTCAAACAAATATTGAAAAATTTAATTGAAAGTTCTTTTCAACAAGAAGATTTAATGAAAAGAATCCAACAAACATCCACTAAAGACCCAACTTTTGTAAAGCTCACACAAGAACAAAAATTGATACAAGAAAATACGCGAATCATTAAAGACAGCTTATACGCATTAAGCAAACGTGTTTTTCAAATCAGTCACATTATCAATAAAGAACTTACAAATCTCGATTATAATTTAGACAAAGCCATTTATTACCTTGCCGAACGCCAAAAACAAGTGGCAGCAGCCAAACAACAAGCTGCAATGACAGCATATAATAACCTTGCTCTTTTGCTCGATGAAGCTTTACAACAAATGCAACAACAAATGCAACAGCAAAGCGGAAAAGGCAGTTGTAAAAAACCGGGCGGAAATTCACCCAAACCATCCGTTTCCGATATTAAAAAAATGCAGCAACAAATGGCTAAACAGCTCGAAGGGTTGAAAAAAGCCCTCGAAGGAAAGAAAAAACCGGGGCAAAAACCCGGGAAATTGCCCGGAAAAATGAGTAAACATATGGCACAAATGGCGGCACAGCAAGCCGCAATTCGTCAAAAATTGCAAGAACTGCAAAACCAATTGGATGGAGGTAAAAAAGGTTCAGGAGCAAAAAAATTAAAAGAAATTTCCGATTTAATGGAACAAACAGAAAAAGATATCGTAAATAATAATGTTACAAACGAAACCTTAAAACGGCAACAAGAGATTTTAACAAGACTGTTAGAATCGGAAAAAGCCGAAAGAGAACAAGACAAAGACAATAAACGTAAAGCACAAACAGCCGAAAATATTGACCATGAAGTTAATCAATATTTACAAAATTATTTTAATAAGCAAAAGAAACAAACAGAATATTTAAAAACAATAACCCCAAATTATAAAATATATTATAAAAAGAAAGTTGGAAATTACTTTTTAAATCTTACTAAAAGCCATGAATGAAACAGTTCAAATTTTTTCCATTCCATCTAATCCGTCAGGAATTCATACAATAGAGTCAATTATTGAGTCGTGTTGTTATGAACAGCCAAAATTTTCAAAAGAATTGTACGGAAATATCCTTATAGCATCAACCGAAGCCTTTGCCAATGCTGTAAATCATGGCAATAAAAATGACGAATCGAAATTTGTGCATTTTGAAGTTGAAGTGGCCGAAAACTATGTTCAATTTATCATTTCTGACGAAGGCGAAGGTTTTGATTATGAAAACTTACCCGACCCAACATTGCCCGAAAACATTATGAAGGAAACCGGAAGAGGAATTTTCATCATGAAATCCTTGTCGGACGAATACGAATTCTTAAATCAAGGCAAAACAGTTCGATTAAAATTCAATTTATAAAATGTCAGAAATAAATTATTTTTTCGAAGATATTGATTCATTCGAAATTCCTGATAACATCTCACACTGGATTAAAAACACCATTACATCAGAAGGAAAAACACTTGGCAATCTCAACTATATTTTTTGCTCTGATAATTATATTTTAGAGATTAACAAACAGTATTTAAACCACAATTATTTTACCGATATTATTACATTTAATTACTGTAAAGATAATGTTGTAAGTGGCGACATTTTCATTTCCGTTGACACCGTAAAATCTAACGCAAAAGAATATAAACAAGACTACAATAATGAGTTAAATCGTGTAATCATTCACGGAGTACTACATCTTTTGGGTTATAATGATAAATCCGAAACTGAATTGTTCGAAATGCGACAAAAGGAGGATTTTTATCTAAATTTGCTACCTTAATGTTCCACGTGAAACAATATGCAAACAAATAAATACGATATAATTGTCGTTGGTGCCGGGCATGCCGGTTGTGAAGCGGCTTCAGCTGCTGCAAATATGGGCTCAAAAGTACTGCTCATAACCATGAATATGAACACCATTGCTCAAATGTCGTGCAACCCGGCAATGGGAGGCGTTGCTAAAGGACAAATAGTTCGAGAAATCGATGCTTTAGGCGGTTATAGTGGTATCATTGCCGATAAGTCGGCGATACAGTTTAAAATGCTCAACCGTTCCAAGGGTCCGGCAATGTGGAGTCCACGCACACAAAACGACCGCATGTTGTTTGCGCAATTATGGCGTTTGCAGTTAGAGCAAAATCAGAATATTGATTTTTGGCAAGATATGGTAAATGGTCTCATTGTCAAAAATGATAAAGTTGTTGGAGTTAAAACGCAATTGGGAATTGATTTTTTTGCCGATGCAGTTATATTGACAAATGGAACTTTTTTAAATGGAACTATTCACATTGGTACAAAACAATTTGGTGGGGGAAGAGCAGCCGAACGTGCCGCAACAGGAATTACAGAAGATTTAATTAAGTTTGGTTTTGATGCCGACAGAATGAAAACAGGAACACCTCCTCGTGTTGATGGGCGTAGTTTGGATTACTCTAAAATGGAAGAACAACCGGGCGACGAAAAGCCGTCAAAGTTCTCTTTTTCTAACGTTACAAAACCACTCACCAAACAACGAAACTGTTATATTACTTATACCAACGAACAAGTACATGAAGTTTTAAAAACAGGTTTTGATGACAGCCCAATGTTTACAGGACGTATTCAAGGACGTGGCCCAAGATATTGTCCATCCATTGAAGATAAAATTGAACGTTTTGCCGAAAGAAATCGTCATCAAATATTTGTTGAGCCTGAAGGTTGGAATACTGTAGAAATATATGTAAATGGTTTTTCTACCAGCTTGCCCGAAGATGTTCAGCTAAAAGCATTAAAATTAATTCCGGGTTTTGAAAATGCCAAAATGTTTCGTCCGGGTTATGCAATAGAATATGATTATTTCCCGCCAACACAACTAAAACATACTCTGGAAACCAAGCTCGTTGAAAATTTATATTTTGCAGGACAAATCAATGGAACAACTGGTTACGAAGAAGCCGGTGCGCAAGGAATAATGGCAGGAATTAATGCACATCTAAAGCTAAATGACAAACAACCGTTTATTTTACAACGCGATCAGGCGTATATTGGAGTATTAATTGATGATTTAATTACCAAAGGAACAGAAGAACCTTACAGAATGTTTACATCGCGTGCTGAGTATCGTATTTTATTGCGTCAAGATAATGCAGATATTCGCTTAACACCGTTAAGTCATGCTATAGGTTTAGCTTCTCAAGAGCGGTTCGATAAAGTGATGCAAAAGCAAAATAATATCGAAGAATTAATGAAGAATTTGCAAAAACACAGTGTGTCGCCGGAAGCTGTAAATGATTATTTTAATACAATCCGTTCATCAACAATTAAACAAAAAACGAAGGCTGACAAACTCATTTCCCGACCAAATGTTACATTGTTTGATATAGCTTCATTGTCCGGTTTTGACACCTCAAATTATACAAATGAAGAATTGGAATCTGCCGAAATTTACATTAAATATGATGGTTACATTAAGCGAGAACAAGATAACGCCGATAAACTGAAAAGGTTGGAATATGTGAAAATTCCTGATAATATCGATTATTATAAGTTCTCATCATTAAGTGCTGAGGCTCGCGAAAAACTATCAAACATAAAACCGGCTACTCTTGGTCAAGCCTCACGAATTAGTGGTGTAAGTCCTGCCGATATCTCTGTTTTAATGGTATATTTGGGGCGTTAATGTTCCACGTGAAACAATTATGGAAAAATTAAAAAATTGCCCAATTTGTACATCGGAAGAAAGCCGGTTGTTTCTTCAGTGTAAAGATTATACTGTCTCTCAAAAAGTATTTGATATTGTAGAGTGTTCTGCTTGTGGTTTTAAGTACACAAATCCACGACCAAAACCAGAAGAGTTGGGTAAATATTACGAATCGGAAGAATATATATCGCATTCAGGTACAAAAAAAGGATTGATTTATAAAGCTTATCACATTGCTCGAAACTATACATTGTCCAAAAAATTCACATTGATAAATAAAAACCAACCCAAAAACTTGTTGGATATCGGTTGTGGAACCGGAGAGTTTTTAAATTACTGTAAACAAAAGGGGTTAAATACAACAGGTGTTGAACCCGGAGAAAAAGCAAGAAACTTTGCAACATTTGAATACAGCTTAACGGTATTTGATGAGGATTTTTTAAAAAATACCGATAAAAAATTTGACGTCATTACCATGTGGCACGTGTTGGAACACGTTCCTTTTTTACAACAAAGAATGGAAGAGCTATATGCTTTATTGTCTGATGACGGAGCTTTGTATATTGCGGTTCCTAACTGTGAAAGTTATGATGCGTCCTATTACGGAAAGTATTGGGCGGCTTATGACGTTCCGCGACATTTATATCATTTTACAAAAAAAGATATTTCATCTTTAGCAGAAAAAAACAATTTTATCGTTGAAAAAATATTTCCAATGAAGTTAGATTCTTTCTATGTGAGTATGCTAAGTGAGAAATACAAATCAGGAAAAATAAATTATTTCAATGCTTTTATCATTGGTTTAAAATCGAACCTGAAAGCAGGAAAAGATAATTACAGCAGCTTAATCTATTTGTTGAAAAAACGAAAATAAAGCAAATTAAGGCAATATTCCTCTTCGGTAATGTATTACCATTAAAAAATGATTTTTCTTCTTTAAATCGCAAATATTTAACCCAAAATTAATGTGCTGATTTTCAATAATTTTTGAAAAAACCCATACATTTGGCTTCAATCATTAACAAAAAAATTCAAAAACAATGAAAAAGATTTTAAAAATTACCGGTGTTGTTTTAATCTCAGTATTGGTAGCTTGTAGCGGTAACAAGCAAGAAAGTGATTTCGACAAAGTAATGCCTAACAAAGGCGGTGATTTTAGAGGTTTAAATCTTAACAGCCCTAAGGAAGAAGTTTTAGAGATTGAAGGAAAAGAAGGATTAGTTGAAGAAGGAGATGATTATTTAGATTATACACGTATCATTAATCCGGATGAACGTTTCTCTTATAACCTTTCAATGGAATTTGATGATAAAGGCTTATACATTATCACGATGGATGTTTTTGTTGAAGATGAATCGAATAAAGAAGAATCTATCAAGAGAGGACATGAATTGTATAATGCTTTTGTAAAGCACTTTACAGAAAAATTTGGCCAACCTGCAGAAAAGGAAGATAATCTTTATACACTTTGGGAGTTTAAAGCCAAAAACGGTGGAAATGCTTCAGAAGCAACAGTAAAAGATTTTAGCGAAGAAGATGGCTATGGTTCGGTTACTGTATCGGTAGGAGCTATTGAATAATAAAAATTATATTTAAATTTAAAAGGGCTCTATTAAGAGCCCTTTTTTATTGGATATTTATGTATAAAGTATCTAAACCTCGCCTGTAAATTGCTTTAAAAATCGAATGTCATTTTCCGAATAAAGGCGTAAATCATTTACTTTATATTTGAGTTGAGCAATACGTTCAATACCCATTCCAAATGCAAACCCCGAATAGGTGCTTGGGTCAATATTACAGTTTTTCAACACATTGGGGTCAACCATTCCACAGCCCAATATTTCCAACCAACCGGTATATTTACACACATTACAACCCTTGCCTTCGCAAATGGTACACGATACATCCATTTCTGCCGACGGCTCTGTAAAAGGGAAATAAGAAGGGCGTAAACGTATTTGTGTTTTTTCGCCAAACATTTCTTTGGCAAAATACAAAAGTGTTTGTTTTAAGTCGGCAAAACTTACATTTTTATCAATATACAAACCTTCTACCTGATGAAAAAAGCAATGAGCTCTTGCCGAAATAGCCTCGTTTCGGTACACTCTTCCGGGAGAAATAGTGCGAATAGGCGGTTGAGAGTTTTCCATTACGCGAACTTGAACGGAGCTGGTGTGCGTACGCAAAGCATATTCGGTTTCTCCTTTTTCTATAAAAAAAGTGTCTTGCATATCTCGTGCAGGATGTTCGGGCGGAAAGTTAAGTGCGGTAAAATTGTGCCAATCGTCTTCAATCTCCGGACCTTCGGAAACCGTGTAACCAATGCGGTTAAAAATTTCTATTATTTCATTTTTAATGATAGAAAGCGGATGGCGACTGCCTGGCTCGAAAGGAAATTCGGGACGCGTTACATCAATATTTTGAAAGCTGTTTTGCTGTTGTTGAGCACTTATTTTTTGCTTTAAATCATCATATTTTTGTTGCGCCGATTGTTTTAGCTCGTTGAGCGGTTTTCCTACCGTTTTCTTTTCTTCTTTGGGTAATGCTTTAAATTCTTCAAACAGCTGTTTTATTAACCCTTTACTGCCTAAGAATTTAATTCTGAATTGCTCCAATTCTTCGGCATTATCGGTAAAGAATTGACTTATCTCATCTGCAATGGTATTTATTTTTTCAATCATCTGAAAATTATTTTTTTTACAAGTTTAATGGTCATTACAATATCTTCAACAGGTCGGTTATTTTTATCGGTTTGGACGGCAGCAATTTTATCTACAACGTCCAACCCTTCTACAACTTCACCAAAAATGGTATAGTCCATATCAAGGTGCGGTGTGCCGCCAATAGTTTCGTAAATCTCATATTGCTCGGGTGTGTATTCGTACCATTTTCCTTCTTCTTTCAACTTCATTATAATAAGCGGCTTTACTTCGTCAAACAATAATTTTAATTCTTCTTGATTTTGAGAAGCAACCAATTCTTCATACCTCTTTTTATAGTTGCTGTTTTCGGGAGCTACAAAAAATTCCATCAACCCTTTTTCAAAAGCAATTTTGTTTTTTCTTTGCAGTATGGATTCTATTTCTTGTTTTGTCATTTTTCTTCCCTGTACAATATAAAACTGACTGCCGGATGATGCTTTTTGTGGGTTTACATTATCCGGTTCGCGAGCTGCAGCCAAAGAACCCTTTTTGTGAATAATATTTTTGTTAAATTCTGCCGGAATAGTATATCCCGGACCTCCATTGCCTAATAATTCTCCGGGTTTGGCATTTTTCGAATCAGGGTCGCCGCCTTGTATCATAAATTGATTGATAACCCGGTGAAACAATAAACTGTCGTAAAAACCTTCTTTTACCAACTTGATAAAATTATCGCGATGCAAAGGTGTTTCGTTGTAAAGCTTAACTTTTATGTTGCCATATTTGGTTTCAATAACGGCATAATAGGTTTTTTCTTTTTTAGACTTTTTTTTCTTTTGACCATACGCAACCGTAAGCACCAAAACAACGTTTAACAATAAAAGAATAGCTTTTTTGTTCATTTTTTATATCTTTGTTAATCACAATATTACGGATATAGAATATTTGAACATTAAATTTTATCAAAAATTAAACAGTTTAAACATGAAAAAGATAGCATTTTTCGCCATAGTGTCAGCATTTGTATTATTACAAGCATGTAAAAAAGAAGTTCCACCAACATTGATTGTTACTGTTGTTGATGCGGAAGGAAAATCCGCACCAAAAGCAGATGTGCATGTATATCCAAAATATGCGACAGAGGGAGTGATTAATAAAGAAATGGACCAACGCGGCACAACCGGAAGTGACGGAAAAGTTACTTTTGAATTTAAATATTCTGCAGTATTGGATATTGATGTAGTATATGCAAAAGAAGTGTTTGACAGCACGTTAATGGCTTTTGTTTCGGATACTTTAACAGGGCATAAAGTAGTAAAAATCGAATCTAAACGTCAGCGCTCAAAGGATAATACTTATGAAGAAACCGTTAAGGTTGAATAAGTTTTAAATGCCAAAATAATCGATTATAGCTTGTTTCATCAACTTTTCTTGTTCAAGAGGTCGTAAAGCCGGGAGTTTTTGCACATTCTCAAAGTGAGGCCAACCCTCATCATCTTTACCAATAAATTTATAATATCCGTAAGGCATTAAAAGCGTGCATATACCTATGTGCATAATTTCTACTTTTTGCTGTTTGGTTGTTTTTTTTAGGGGCAGCCCCAATTCTTGCAAACCAATAACAAAAATAATATCTTGAACATCCAACACTTCGCCAAAACGCTCTTTTGTCAGTTGCTCAACTTTTTGCCATTTTTCTCGCAATTCGTCTTTTTCCATAATTCAAAGTTAGTAACAATTTTTCCCTAAACAGAAAAATACTGAAAAACACATTATTTTTGAAGCATGAATTATTTTGATATAATCATTATTATTCCATTGTTATGGGGAGCTTTTAAGGGGTTCAAAAAAGGGTTGATTATTGAATTGGCTTCGTTAATAGCATTGTTTTTAGGCGTTTGGGGAGCAATAAAGTTTTCTTCGGTGGTGGGGAATTATTTAGACCAAACGTTTACTGTTTCCGAAAAGTTTTTACCCTTGGTAAGTTTTGCCGTTACATTTATTTTAATTGTTATAGCGGTTTATTCGTTGGCAAAATTGCTCGAAAAACTCATTAAGGCAGTTGCCTTAGGGTTTGTCAATAAGTTGGCAGGATTGGCTTTTGGCTTGCTAAAAGTAACACTGATTGTCAGTATTGGATTGTATATTGTTGATAAATTGAACCATAAGTTTGGCTTTGTAGAACAACAACAATTGGATGATTCATTGCTTTATGAGCCGGTAAAAAATGTGGCACCTGTAGTATTGCCTGTTTTGGATGAACTAACGGAGCCCGACAGTTTATCGTTGCCGGTTTAATTTTTTAGCATTTCAATAAATTTTGCTACGCCTGTTGTAGCTTTTTCTTTTATGTGAATATAACTTCTGTTTACCGGAGAGGCAATTTCGTTAGGATCAATTAAAATAATTTGAGCAGAATCTGGCGCAAAATCCAACAATCCGGCAGCAGGATAGACATTTAAAGAAGTCCCTACAACTAAAAAAATATCTGCATCAGAAGCAATTTTTGCAGCATTTGTCATTTCCGGCACCGCTTCGCCAAACCAAACAACATGAGGTCGCAATTGAGAGCCCAAAGGGCATTTATCTCCTATTTTTATATAATTTTCTTTTTCAACATCTATAATTATGTTTGGATTGACAGAGCTGCGGGCTTTCGTAATTTTGCCATGCAAGTGCAATACATTTGATGAGCCGGCGCGTTCGTGTAAATCATCAATATTTTGTGTAATTATTTGTATGTCAAAATCTTTTTCAAGATTAGCTAAAGCATAATGTGCGGCATTGGGTTGGGCATATACAACTTGTTCATAACGTTTTTTGTAAAAATCCAAAACCATTTGTGGGTTGTTATGCCAAGCTTCCGGTGTGGCAACTTCGTAAACATTGTAATTTTCCCACAAGCCATTATTGTCTCTAAATGTGCTCAGCCCGCTTTCGGCACTAATGCCGGCTCCGGACAACACTACTATTTTTTTCTTTTTTTTCATCCTTTTACGCATTAAAAATAACGACACTTTTGTGATTAAAAAAACTTGATGTTAAATAATTTTCAAAACGAAGGAGTTTTATTACTTTTACAGGTTTAACAACCGAAGGATTATGAAACGCACAAAACGATTTGAAAAAGAAGCGCTCGATTATCATGAAAAAGGGCGTCCGGGAAAGATAGAGGTGGTGCCCACAAAGCCATACAGTTCACAGCGTGACTTGTCTTTGGCATATTCGCCCGGAGTGGCAATTCCTTGTCAAAAAATACATGAAAACCCTGAAGATGCATATAAATATACTGCAAAAAGTAACTTGGTTGCGGTTATTTCTAACGGAACAGCTGTTTTAGGTTTAGGTAATATTGGTCCGTTGGCGGCAAAGCCGGTGATGGAAGGAAAAGGCGTATTGTTTAAAATTTTTGCCGACATAGACGTTTTTGATATTGAAATAGATACTGAAAATGTTGATGAATTTGTCAAAACGGTAAAAGCCATTTCCCCCACATTTGGCGGGATAAATTTAGAAGACATTAAAGCGCCCGAATGTTTTGAAATAGAAAAACGCCTGAAAGAGGAACTGACGATTCCAATCATGCACGACGACCAACACGGAACGGCAATTATTTCGGCTGCAGCACTGCTGAATGCCTTAGAGTTGGCAGGTAAAAAAATAGACCAAATAAAAGTGGTTATCAATGGTGCCGGAGCGGCGGCTATTTCATGTGCAAAACTGTATATCAGCTTAGGTGTTAAAAAAGAAAATATTTTAATGCTCGACAGCAAAGGTGTAATTTCTACAAAACGCCCACAACTTTCCGAAGATAAAAAAGAATTTGCTTCTGACACAACTATCCAAACACTTGAAGAAGCCATGAAAGGCGCTGATGTGTTTTTAGGTCTTTCAAAAGGAAATATTGTATCTAAAGAAATGATTAAGTCAATGGCAAAAAACCCGATTGTTTTTGCCTTGGCAAATCCCGAGCCCGAAATTTCTTATGAAGATGCAACCGAAGCTCGTGACGATGTGATTATGGCTACCGGAAGAAGTGACTATCCCAATCAGGTAAACAATGTATTGGGTTTCCCTTATATATTTAGAGGGGCGCTGGATGTTAGAGCCACAAAAATAAACGAAGAGATGAAGTTGGCAGCGGTAAAAGCAATAGCTAACCTGGCAAAAGAGCCTGTGCCCGAGATAGTTAATATTGCTTATCATGAACGCAATATGCAGTTTGGTCGTGATTATATCATACCCAAACCGCTTGATCCACGGTTGCTTTCAGCAGTAGCTCCCGCAGTTGCAAAAGCCGCGGTGGAGAGTGGTGTAGCCAAACAAAAAATCGACAATTGGGAACAATATGCTTTAGAGCTCGAAAAACGAATGGGCTACGACAATAAACTGTTGAAGCAAATTACACAAAAAGCCAAGCGCAACCCAAAACGAGTTGTATTTGCCGAGGCAGATAATTACAAAATTCTAAAAGCGGCACAAATTGTTAAAGACGAAGGAATTGCTATTCCAATTTTATTGGGAAGAAGACATAAAATAGAACCGATAATTGAAGAATACAGCTTGGATTTGGAAGGAGTTGAAATAATAGACCCGAGAAGTCCCGAAGAGCACGACAGAAAAAACCGCTATGCCGAAATTCTTTTCGAAAAAAGAAAAAGAAGAGGAGTTACCTTACCCGAAGCCAGAGATATGATGCGCAGCCGAAACTATTTTGGTTCGGCAATGGTAGAAGTAGGTGATGCAGATGCCTTAATTTCCGGGCTAACTCGGAAATACAGTGATACCATTCGTCCGGCATTGCAAGTAATCGGTAAAGACGATGATGTAAATAAAATTGCCGGAATGTATTTGTTGTTTACCAAAAAAGGACCGTTCTTTTTGGCAGATACAACCATTAATTTTAATCCTTCGGTTGAAGATTTGGTGGACATTACTTTATTGACGGCAAAAATTGTTCAGCGTTTCCAAATAGAGCCGCGTATAGCTATGTTATCTTATTCAAACTTTGGTTCTTCCGATGGGGAAGATGCTGTAAAAATGCGCAAAGCAGTAGAGTATTTACATAAAAATTATCCCGACTTAATCGTTGATGGTGAAATTCAAGCCAATTTTGCGCTTAACCGAGAATTAAGAAGTGAAATTTTTTCTTTTTCGGAATTGGGAAACAAAAAAACTAACACGTTAATTTTTCCAAATTTATCATCAGGCAACATTGCCTATAAACTAATGCAAGAAATGGGCGGCTATGAAGCCGTTGGACCAATTTTGTTGGGAATGAAGAAACCCGTTCATATTCTTCAATTGGGAAGCTCGGTAAGAGAAATTGTAAATATGGTGGCAGTTGCCGTTACCGATGCACAAACACGCCAATAAATTATGATAGCACACATTAGAGGAAAAATAGAAATGATTACGCCCACATCCGTTGTTATAGATTGCAATGGCGTAGGCTACGAAATTCATATTTCTTTGCATACTTACGGATTAATATCCAATAAACAAGAAGAAATAAAACTTTACACCTATATGCACGTGCGTGAAGATGCACAGTTGCTTTACGGTTTTTCAGATTTAAGTGAAAAAGAAATGTTTTTGCATCTGATTTCGGTAAATGGCGTAGGAGCAAATACAGCAATGCTTATGCTTTCGGCGCATTCGGCGCAAGCCCTGACCGAAGCTATTTTGCAATCCGATGTAAACTTTTTAAAATCAATAAAAGGGATTGGAGCAAAAACTGCTCAACGCATTATTGTCGATTTACAAGACAAGCTCGGAAAATCTTCAGATGTAAAAATTTCGGCAGTTGTAAACAATAAGGTAAAAGATGAAACGTTATCTGCTCTTACTATGTTAGGATTTAATAAAAATCAAGCAGAAAAAACCGTGGTTAAAATCTTAAAATCCAACCCCGAAATAAATGTTGAACAAGCTATAAAAGAAGCATTAAAACTTTTATAGAAGAGAGGAGAATGGAGCAAATAAAATTAAAATATTGGCTTGTTTCGGCTTTTTTATTTTTGGGAACAGCTGTCGCTTTTTCGCAAAATGCGGATGATTCTACAAAAGTAGATTTAAAATTTCCGTTTGAAGATAATTATGGCGGCGCTCCGACAAATGAATCCCCATTATTTTTACACAACCCTTCCAATATTGAAGAAGGTTTTGAGTATGACCCCGAAACCGGTCTATATTATTATTATCAAAAAATTGGCGACCACTATTTCCGTTATCCATCGGGTTATACTTTTGAAGAATACAAAAATTTTGATGCCGACAAAGCTCTCAAAGATTACTGGGCAGAAAAAAGCAAAGAAGTTGATGAAGAAGCCGCCGGGTTTAAACCGTCATTAAAAGTGCACGGAAAAACATTTGATCGTTTATTTGGAGGAAATACGATTGATATTCGCCCGCAAGGTTCTGCAGAATTAAGGTTTGGAGTAAACAGTTCTAAACGCGACAATCCTATTTTACCTATTCGTCAACGAAGAATTACTACGTTTGATTTTGATCAGAAAATTCAATTGAATGTTGTGGGAAATATTGGTGAAAAATTAAAAATAACCACCAACTACAACACCGAAGCAACCTTCGATTTTCAAAACCAAATAAAGTTGGAATATACCGGTTTTGAAGATGAAATACTGCAAAAAGTAGAAGCCGGAAACGTTTCTCTACCTTTAAAAGGTTCGTTAATTACAGGAAGTCAATCGCTTTTTGGTTTAAAAACCGAAATGCGTTTTGGAAGGTTATACGTTACTTCTGTTTTATCACAAGATAAAGGGGAGAAAAAAGAAATAGAAGTAACCGGCGGAGCACAAGTAAAAACATTTGAAAAACAAGCATCCGATTACGAAGCAAATAAACACTATTTTCTTTCGCAATATTTTCGCGATCAATACGAACAAGCACTTGCCAATCCGCCAATTGTCAATTCTCGAATACAAATAACCAAAATAGAGGTTTGGGTGAGTAATATCAATCGTTCGGTAGAAAATACCCGAAATATATTGGCATTTCAAGATTTGGGAGAGCCCTCTAAAATATATAACACCTCACAAGCGGTTCCAAATCCTCAATACATTAATTGTGATAATGCGGCAAACACATTGTATACTAACCTAACCGGAGGTTATGCCTCATCGCAAGATATCAGAGATTTTGTCAATTCTCAACAAGCATTGGGAGCGCTTGGTTTTCAAATAGGGGTTGATTATGAAAAATATGAAAGTGCCCGAAAACTCTCCGAAACAGAATATACGCTAAACCCTACTTTAGGATATATATCATTAAATACTGCATTGAATAATGATGAAGTTTTGGCCGTTGCTTTTCAATATACAATGAACGGAAAAACCTATCAAGTGGGAGAGTTCAGTACAGACGGTATTGACGGGCAAAAAGCTTTATTCTTAAAACTTTTAAAGGGAACTACGCTGATTACCAATATTCCAACTTGGGATTTGATGATGAAAAACGTTTATTCATTGGGCGCATACAACATCAGCAGTCAGAATTTCTATTTGGATATTTGGTATTTAAATCCCGAAACCGGATTTCAAGTACCATTTATCCCCGAAGGAACATTAAACGGAAAACCGTTGATACAAGTTTTAAACCTTGACCGTGTAAACCAACAGCAACAACCTAACCCCGACGGAGTGTTTGATTACATACCGAATGTAACCATAAACCCAAACAACGGACGCATTTATTTTCCTGTTTTGGAACCTTTTGGCTCGCATTTGGCAAATCAATTTTCCGCCCCCAATTTAGCTCAAAAATACACATACGACACGCTTTACCGGACAACCCAACAATTAGCCAAATTAGATGCCAACAAAAACCGCTTTGTTATCAAGGGAGAATATTCGTCCAATTCAAGTTCGGATATTTCTTTAAATGCAATGAATATTCCGCAAGGCTCGGTTGTGGTAACGGCGGGTGGAGCAACATTAACCGAAAATGTCGATTATACTGTCGATTATAATTTGGGGCGTGTAAAAATCATCAACGAAAGTATCCTTCAATCGGGAACGCCTATAAAAATATCGCTGGAAAGCAATGCCTTGTTCAGCATCCAATCCAAAACGCTTTGGGGTTCGCGTTTCGATTACAAATTCAATAAAGATTTTATCATTGGCGGAACAATTTTAAACCTGACAGAAAGACCGCTTACTCCAAAAGTAAACATTGGTAATGAACCTATTTCCAATACCATTTGGGGTTTAGATGTTTCATACAATACCGAGTCTAGATTTATAACCCGCATGTTGGATAAATTACCTTTTTACGAAACAAAAGCACCATCAAAAATTCAACTTACCGGAGAATTTGCACACTTAATTCCGGGTAATCCACGAGCAATTACCAAAGGTGGAGTTGCCTATATCGATGATTTCGAAGGTTCACAATCAAGTATAACATTAAGCACATTCCAAAATTGGAAATTAGCCAGTACTCCGCAAGGGCAACCGGCGCTTTTCCCCGAAGCTAATTATCCACAAGATACACTGTTGTACAATTACAATCGAGCAAAATTGGCCTGGTATGTAATTGACCCGTTATTTTGGAGAAACGATTCCCGAACTCCCGACCATATAAAAAACGATCCGGTAATGCAGTCGAATCACTTTATGCGAGAAGTATTGCAAACCGAGGTTTTCCCCAATAAATCCATTCAAAATAATATCAACACAAACATTCCAGTGTTGGATTTGGCTTTTTATCCTTCTGAGCGCGGTCAATATAATTTTGATGTCGGCTCAAATTTTTCCGCAGGCTTAAATCCTGACGGAACACTTGCGGCCCCTTCTACTCGTTGGGGAGGGATAATGCGAAAAATAGAAACTACCGATTTTGCCTCTTCCAATGTGCAATTTATCCAGTTTTGGGTTATGGATCCTTTTAATGAAGATGCCGATGCGAACTTACAAGGCGGTGATTTGTATTTTAACTTAGGAAACGTTTCGGAAGATATATTAAAAGATTCGCGTAAGGCATTTGAAAACGGATTGCCAACATCTGCCAATGTTATAAATGTAGATACAACAGTTTGGGGGCGAGTGCCAAATGTGCAAACTGTGGTTAATGCGTTTGACAATGACCCCGATGCGCGTAAATTTCAAGATGTTGGTTTAGACGGATTGAGCGATGATGACGAAAAAACATTCTTTCCACCTCCGTACAGCTCTTACGACGACCCTGCTGCCGATGATTATCACTTTTATCGTGGTGATGATTACGACCAGTTGCAACTGTCTATTTTGGAGCGTTACAAAAATTACAATGGTATGGAAGGAAACTCGCCGGCAGGAACCGATGGCAGTTATTCTACATCCAATACAACAATGCCCGATATTGAAGATATTAACCAAAACAACAGTTTGGATACACGCGAAAGTTACTTTCAGTATAAAGTCAGTATTCGTCCGCAAGATATGGTTGCCGGAAAAAATTACATTACCAATGTATTAAATACAACAGTTAAAACGCCCGATGGCAGAACCCGAAACATAAAGTGGTATCAATTTAAAATTCCTATCGAAAAACCCGATGAGGTAATTGGAGATATTCAAGATTTTAAATCCATTCGTTTTATACGGATGTTTTTGAGAGGATTCAACGCTCCTGTGATTTTACGTTTTGCTCAACTTGAATTGATTCGCGGACAATGGCGTAATTATACCGAATCATTATTGAGTCCCGGTGATTATTTGGGAAATGATGATGACGGTACATCCTTTGTAATAGGAGCGGTAAATGTAGAAGAAAACAGCAATAAACAACCGGTAAACTATGTGTTGCCTCCCGGTATTCAGCGCGAGCTTAACCCAACTTATGGAGGAGCAAACAATTTGCAACAACTCAACGAGCAAGCGCTTGTATTGGATGTTTGCGATTTAAAAGACGGTGATGCCCGTGCCGGATACAAAGCATTGGAGTTGGATATTCGCCGTTATAAAAAGCTGAAAATGTTTATTCACGCAGAATCAAAAAATGGTGAAATTCCGATAAATGATAACGAAATTTCTGTATTTGTTCGATTAGGAACCGATTTCAATGACAACTACTACGAATATGAAATACCGCTAAAAGTAACTCCTCCGGGATATTACGACCCAAACAGTGAAGCAGACCAAAAAATTGTTTGGCCCGAAGCCAATAATATGGAAATTAATTTACAAGAGTTAATAGAATTAAAAAAATTACGCAACCAAGCATTATCAACAAACGCCGCCTCTGTGGCAATAAACAAACCGTACGAAGGAACCGACGGCAATAATATAATGCGTGTAAAAGGGAACCCCAATTTAGCCAATGTAAAAGTGATAATGATTGGGGTGAGAAATCCAAGAGCAGAAACCAATAAGTTTGATGATGACGGTTTATCAAAGTGTGCCGAAGTATGGGTAAACGAATTGCGCTTGGCAGAATTTGACAACAAAGGCGGATGGGCTACCACAGCTCGAGCAACAACAACTCTTGCCGATTTGGGAAATATTACTTTGGCAGGAAATTATTCAACTCCAGGATTTGGAAGCATTGACCAAAAAGTAAATGAACGCCAACAAGAAATCCGTCGCAGTTATGATTTATCTACAAGTGTTGAGTTAGGGAAATTTATTCCAAAATCAATAGGTATTTCATTGCCGGTTTATTACAATGTTTCGGAAGGAAGAATTACACAACGTTACAATCCGCTTGACCCTGATGTTGAATTAAATGATTTGATAAAAGATAAATCGTTAGATAAAACCTATCGCGACAGTATTGCCCGAAGAACAGAAACTTATACCAAACGCCGAACACTTACATTTACCAATGTGCGTAAACTTCCATCAAAAAACAAAAAGAAATCACATTTTTACGATATTTCAAACTGGTCATTTACCTATGCATATACCGAAAATTTCTTACGAGATTATTCCATAGAGTTTGATACCAGAAAGTCGCACAGAGGAGGAATATCATACAATTTTACCAACAACCCGAAAAATTATAAACCGTTTTCAAAAGCCAAATGGGCAAAGAAAAAATCGTTGAAATTCATCAAAGATTTCAATTTTTACCTTATGCCTAAACAGTTGTCGTTCAATACAACATTTGACAGGCAATACGCCGAACGGCAAAATAGAAACAATACCGGCTTTGATTTTGAATTGCCAACCTATTATCAGAAAAACTTTACTTGGAACAGAACTTATTCGTTGAAATATGATATTACCAAGTCGTTGAAATTTTCATTTCAAGCAACCAATAATGCTTTGGTAGGCGAGCCACAAGGACGCGTGGATAAACGTTACAAAGACGAATACAACCAATTTAAAGACTCGGTAATGGCAAGTCTTACTCAATTTGGCTTAAACACGCAATATCACCACAGTTCGGATATAAATTATACTTTACCGTTCTCAAAATTCCGTCCGCTTAACTGGATAAACTCTTCTGCCTCTTACACCGGCGGTTATGACTGGAAACGTGCGCCAATAGGTGCCGATACGCTTGGGCATACCATCCAAAACAGTAATACGTTATCTTTAAATACACAATTTAACCTGACAAAATTGTATAATAAGGTGCCGTATTTAAAAGCGGTGAATGCACGAGCCAATAAGCGCAAACCACCTAAAAACAAGAAAAAGAAAAACAAAAATAAATCGGACAATGCCAACAAGGCAGATGATGATAAGCAAAACAAACCCGACCCAAAAGCACAGGCAAAGATTTTGAAATTGGAGAAAAAGCTTAAAAAGCTAAATGCAAAAAAGAAAAAATTAGCCAAAAAAATAGGGGCAATTGTTCAAAAACATAACGATGGTAAACTGACAGAAGAAGAAGCCAAGCCAAAATTGGACGAGCTAAACGCTAAACAAAAAGAGCTGGATAAAGAGATTAAAGCGATAAACAAAGAGCTTAAAAAACTGAAAAAGAACAATAAGCGCAAAAAGCAAAAACATTTGCTTGATCCGTTTTTCAACATATTAATGAGCGTAAAAAATGTATCGGGAACATATACACAAACCAATGGAACCCAATTACCCGGATATCGTTTTACAACCTATATGATGGGTTACGACCAATCCTTTTCTGCCCCGGGATTAAACTTTATTATGGGTGTGCAAGACCCTACTTTCCCGCTTACGGCAGCACGCAATAATTGGTTGCAAGACAACACCTCGTTGCTGTACAGTTACAACAATACATTTACCGAAAATATGAACATTCGGGCTACAGTGCAGCCAATGAAATCATTGCGTATAAACTTAACCGCCACAAGAAATTACGCCGAAAACTTAACGCGTCAGTTCTTTTGGAACGATTCATTACCCACACCCGATTACGATTTCAGTTCGCCACCGGCAATTACCGGAAACTTCAGTATGTCTTACTATTCACTGCCAACAGCTTTTAGTAAAGACAATAAAGATGATTACAGCAACCCGGTATTCACACAATTTTTAGAAAACCGAGTGACAATTTCACAAATATTAGGCGAACAAAACCCCAATTCTTTAGGGTTAGTAAACGGTTATTACGACGGTTATGGCGAAACACAACAAGAGGTGTTGATTCATTCATTTATCACCACTTATTCGGGCAAAGATGCTACGGAAGCCAATACAAAATCATTCTTAACATATATCCCAAAACCAAATTGGCGAGTAACTTACGACGGATTATCAAAAATACCGTTATTCCAACAATGGTTCAGAAAAATTACCATCAGTCACGGATACCGCTCTACTTTAAATGTAAGTTCTTTTGTGTATAATTTAAACTATTTACAACAAAACGGAATGCCTGCATCAAGAGACATAAACAACAACTTTGTACCTAAATTCCAAATAAACACTGTTAGCATCAGCGAGCAATTCAGTCCGTTGATAAATGTTGATGTAACGATGAAAAACAGCCTTATGGCAAAAGTAGAATTAAAACGAGACCGAAATGTATCATTAAGCGTGAGCAATAGTCAAATAACAGAAGTAAGAGGAAAAGAATTTGTTATAGGAACAGGATATAAATTTAAAAATGTAAAAATGCCGTTCAGTAAAAAAGCCATAACAAGCAATTTAGATACACGCCTCGATTTATCTATCCGAAACAATAAAACAGTAATCCGCAAAGTAGTGGAAAATGTAAACCAATTAACTGCCGGTCAAACCATCTTTACACTTAAATTCACAGCCGATTATATCATCAGCAAAAGCTTAAATGTGCGGTTATTCTTCGACAAAGTAATCAACACGCCGTTTATTTCTACCACTTTCCCAACATCAAACACAAATGCCGGTATCAGTTTGCGCTTTTCATTAAGCCAATAAAATATTTTGCTTAAAATATTGCATTAAAAACGAATAATTCTAATTTTGATAATCAAATTTTAAAAACACATAAGATGAACATTCCAGCAGATTTAAAGTACACAAAAGAACACGAATGGGTAAAGATTGAAGGCGATACAGCAACCGTTGGTATTACCGATTTTGCGCAAAGTGAATTAGGTGATATTGTATATGTAGAAATTGAAACCGAAGGTGAAACTTTGGATGCTGATGAAGTTTTTGGAACAGTAGAAGCCGTAAAAACCGTGTCGGATTTGTATATGCCGGTATCGGGCGAAGTAGTTGAGGTAAACGAAGCGTTGGAAGACGAGCCCGAAGCTGTAAACCAAGACCCTTACGGCAAAGGTTGGATGATAAAAGTAAAAATGACCAACCCTGAAGAAGCAGAAAATTTATTAACTGCCGACCAATACAAAGAATTGATTGGACAGTAACCCCAAAAGATTATTCAGACGTTTTTTTCCGGCTTTTATTTCGCTTACACTAATAACCGTTTTAAGCGGAATGCCCGGAAGCGGTTTGCACAGAATGCCCTTTAAAGGTGCCGACAAGCTTGTACATATCAGTATGTATGCTATGTTGGCATTTTCTGTTTTATTGGCTTACCGCCGATATTATTTCAGACTAAACAAACGCACTAAAATCCTGATAAATACGTTTATATTTTCAGCAGCATACGGAGTGTTGATGGAATATGCCCAAAAATACGTGTTTATAAACCGTAGCTTCGAATTAATGGATATTGTAGCGAACTCCATCGGAGCAATTTTGGGCATATTTTTTTACCGCTATCTTGTAGGAAGAAAAATCAGTAAGCTGTGGTATGAATAAGCATAAAACTTTAAAAATCTTTAAAAATAAGGCATCATAAAAAATTATTTATATATTCGTTAACACGCCTTTATTTAGTTAATTTTACCGCCCAATGTCTGATGCTTTAGTTATAATACCCACCTACAACGAAAAGGAGAACGTTGAAAAAATGATTCGCAAAGTTTTTTCTTTGCCCAAAGCGTTTCATTTGCTTATTATCGACGACGGCTCTCCTGATGGTACGGCTCAAATCGTAAAAAATTTACAAAAAGAATTTCCCGATAAATTATTTTTAGAAGAAAGACAAGGCAAACTTGGGTTGGGTACCGCATACATTCACGGGTTTAAGTGGGCGCTGGCGCGCAATTATCAGTACATAATGGAGATGGATTGCGACTTTTCGCATAATCCCGAAGACTTAATTCGCCTTTATAACGCGTGCGCACAAGACGGTGCTGATGTTGCTGTTGGCTCGCGTTATATTACCGGTGTAAATGTGGTAAACTGGCCTATGGGTCGTGTGCTGATGAGTTATTTTGCTTCCAAATACGTGCAATTTATTACCGGAATGCCCATTCACGACACTACTGCCGGATTTGTTTGTTATAAGCGCAAAGTATTAGAAACTATCGATTTGGATAAAATTAAATTTAAAGGATATGCCTTTCAGATAGAAATGAAGTTTACGGCTTGGAAAATGGGCTTTAAAGTGGTTGAAGTGCCCATTATTTTTACCGACCGTACCGAAGGAGAATCAAAGATGAGCAGCGGCATATTCAAAGAAGCATTTTTTGGTGTTATCCAAATGAAATTAAAAAGTATTTTCAAAAAATATCCTCAACAAGCATCATAAATTATGAAATACCTCATTAAAAACGCTCAAATTGTCAACGAAGGAAAAACATTTACAGGGAGCGTACTCATTCACAATCAAATCATTGATAAAATATACAATCAAGGAGAAACACCCGAAGCCAATGCAGATGTAGTTATTGATGCCGAAGGAAAATACCTTATCCCGGGAATGATTGATGACCAAGTGCATTTTCGAGAGCCGGGTTTAACCCATAAAGCCGACATTTATACCGAAAGCCGTGCCGCAGTTGCCGGAGGGATTACTTCGTTTATGGAAATGCCCAATACGATTCCCAATACGCTCACACAAGATTTATTGGAAGAAAAATACCAAACGGCAGCAAAAAAAGCTTTGGCAAACTATTCATTCTTTATGGGTGTAAGCAATAACAATTTGGAAGAAGTGCTCAAAACAAATCCGCGAAATGTATGCGGCATAAAAGTGTTTATGGGAAGCAGCACCGGAGAAATGTTGGTTGACGATGAACATACGCTCTCAAAATTGTTTGCCAACAGCCCAACACTTATTGCCACGCATTGCGAAGATGAACAAACCATTCGTGCCAATACCGAAAAATACAAAAAACTGTACGGCGAGAATTTACCCATTCGAATGCATCCTGAAATTAGAAGCGAAGAAGCTTGTTATTTATCCTCTTCGTTTGCGGTAGAATTGGCAAAAAAACACGGCACACGCTTACATATTTTACATATATCCACCGAAAAAGAAACGCACCTTTTTGATAATACCATTCCGTTAAAAGATAAAAAAATAACAGCAGAAGCGTGTGTGCATCATTTGTGGTTTTCGAGTGATGATTATGATGAAAAAGGAACGCTAATCAAGTGGAATCCGGCAGTAAAAACACCACAAGACAGAGAGGGCGTGTTTAATGCTGTATTGAGTGATAAAATTGATGTCATTGCCACCGACCATGCACCACATACGCTTGAAGAAAAACAAAACTCGTATTTTAAAGCACCTTCCGGCGGTCCGTTGGTTCAGCACGCATTGGTTTCTTTATTTGAGCACGCCAAAAAAGGTAAAATTTCCATTGAAAAAATAGTGGAAAAAACCGCTCATAATCCGGCAATATTGTTTGAAATTGAAAAGCGCGGTTTTATTCGCGAAGGGTATTATGCCGATTTGGTTTTGGTAAACCCCAATAAAGTTTGGACGGTAAGCAAAGAAAATATCCTGTACAAATGCGGTTGGTCACCATTTGAAGGACAAATGTTTTCGGCAAGCGTTGAAAAAACATTTGTAAACGGTCATTTGGTATATAATAACGGCGAATTTGACGAAAGTAAAAAAGGCGAACGGTTACTGTTTGACAGAATCTGATGAATATTATTATGAAACGATTACTATTCATTAACATAATTATAATATCACTTTTGTATTCCTGCCAAAGTGCTAAAAACGAGGCGAACAAGCCGGAAAATTTAATCGAAAAAGAACAATTTGAGCAAATTCTTTCCGATTTGGAAAAAGCCGAAGCATATATTCATATGCAATACACCAAGCAAAACAAAATCTCGCCCGAAGAGGTTTATTTGTCTGTTTTTTCAAAACATCACGTTACCAAAACCGATTTTGACTCTTCATTGGATTATTACGCCCATTACCCCGAATATTTAGAAGATACTTACAACAGAATTTTAGAAAATATTTCCAAAGAACAAGCCGGGGTTAATGCAGAATTATCTAAGCAAAAAGAAAAAGAAGACACCGGAAAATAGTCGTTTTCATAAAAAATAAGCGTAATTTTACGATACAAAATTTCAACCTCTATGCTTATGGCAAGAGGTTTTTTTAATGAGTGGTCAATGGAAGTTTTTGATAAAGTAATACAAACCCAAAATGCAATATTGAATCTGCGAAAAAAAGGGAAAAAAATAGGGTTTGTCCCTACAATGGGAGCTTTGCACGAAGGACACTTGCAATTGGTAAAACAAAGCTTAGCCGGAAATGATATAACGGTAGTCAGTATTTTTGTCAACCCCATTCAATTTAACAATCCGCAAGATTTAGAAAAATACCCGCGCACACTCGAAGATGACCTTGAAAAATTGCAACAAACCGGCTGTGACATTGTTTTTACACCCACCGAAAAAGAAATGTATCCAGAAGGAAAGCCCACAGAAATTATTTATGACTTTGGACAATTGGAGCGTGTAATGGAAGGAAAGCACCGTCCGGGGCATTTTAACGGAGTGGCAATAGTTGTAAAACGCTTGTTTGAAATTACACTTCCGCATAATGCTTATTTTGGCGAAAAAGACTTTCAACAACTAAAAATTATACAAGCATTGGTAGCGCAAGAGCAGATGGATATCAACATTGTGCCTTGCCCTATTGTGCGCGAGCCAAGCGGTTTGGCAATGAGTTCGAGAAACGAGCGTTTATCCGCCGACGAGCGACAAAAAGCCGCAATAATCAGCAAATTGTTGCAAGAAATAAAAGATAATTACAAAAAGTATTCACCCAAGGAATGGGGACAAAGGTTTATCCAAAAAATTAACGCCGTTTCGCCTTTTAAAGCAGAATATTTAACCTTTGCCGATGCCAACACCTTACAACCCGTGAATGATTGGAATGATGCGGAACAGGTTCGGGCATTTGCTTCTGTTTACTGCAACGATGTTCGTCTGATAGATAATATGGAAATTAAATAACCCCTTTTTTTAACATAAAGTTAACCTTTCGATACCCGATGAAGAGAAAAATACAGCTACATTTGTTTCCCTTATTATTTTTTGCAAGATAAACCACTGCTATGGAATTTGGAATTCTTGATTTTTTTAAACTTGTCGGAGCGCTTGGATTTTTCATTTACGGAATGAAAATTATGAGCGACGGCATTCAAAAGGTTGCCGGAAACAAAATGCGTGAAATCCTTAGCGCAATGACATCCAACCGGTTGAAAGGTGTTTTTACCGGATTTTTTGTAACCAGTTTGATTCAATCTTCATCTGCCACAACCGTAATGTTGGTCAGTTTTGTAAATGCCGGTTTGCTTTCATTAAAAGAAGCCATTGGTGTAATAATGGGGGCAAATATCGGAACAACTGTTACAGCGTGGTTAATTGCTATTTTTGGTTTTAAAGTAAAGATAGGCGAAATGGCACTTCCCATCATTGCTTTTGGATTGCCAATGATGTTTACCAATAAAGATAAGCTCAAATCATTGGGCGAAGTTTTGGTTGGATTTGCCTTGCTTTTTATGGGGTTGGACGCGCTTAAAGCCAGTGTGCCCGATTTGAAACACAATACTGAGGTATTGGAGTTTTTAGGCAGTTATGCCGGAAACGGAATATTATCGGTTTTACTGTTTATTGGTGTGGGGACATTAATTACCATTATTGTTCAATCATCCAGTGCAGCAATGGCGCTTACACTTACATTGCTTTACAAAGGTGTGATTCCTTTTGAAGTAGCGGCGGCAATGGTTTTGGGAGAGAATATCGGAACAACCATTACGGCAAATTTAGCTGCCATTATTGCCAATGTGCATGCTAAAAGAGCTGCCAGAGCGCACTTTATTTTTAATGTATTTGGAGTAATATGGATGATATTGGTTTTCCCGTATTTCTTAAAGCTTATCGATAATATTTGGGAGCCGTTCCAAAATTGGATGCAAAGCATTTCACCAGATATAGATAAAAGCAAAGAAGAGTTCCAACTGTCGTTGTTCCATACTTTTTTTAATCTCATAAATACCTTTTTACTGATTTGGTTTGTTCCTGTTATAGCCAAAATTGTAACCAAAATGGTAAAGCCAAAAGACGAAATGGACCAAGAATTTCACCTGGAATACATTGCCGGTGGTGTGATGGGAACCCCCGAGTTGTCTATTTTGGAAGCCCGAAAAGAAATATCTAAATTTTTGGATGTTGTAGAAAAACAATTAAAATTGTTGCCCAAGTTATTGATTACTCACGATGAAAAGAAACTGAATAAAATATATAAAAAAATTGCCTTTTATGAAGAAGTAACCGACCGTATGGAGCAAGAAATAGCCGACTATTTGGCAAAAGTTGCCGAAGGGGAATTATCGGAGCAATCGTCGGCAAAAATTAGGGCAATGATAAGTATTATTAACGATTTGGAAAAAATAGGCGACACGTGTTATCAAATAGCCAAAACCATTGAGCGCAAACAAAATCACAAGTTGTATTTCTTACCCGAACAAAGAGAAAACCTGAATAAATATTATGAGTTGCTTTTCGAAGCATTCCAATTTTTAAAGCATTCGCTCAACGATAATTTTGATAATATTGATTTGGAACAAGCCAAAAAATGGGAAAATAAAATAAATGCCTTTAGAGATAAATTACGTAAAGAATATTTACGCAAAATAGAAAAAGGCAAATACAAACTTGAAAGTGGGGTAATATACTCCGATGTATTCTCCAACATCGAAAAAATAGGCGATTTTATCTATAACGTTGAAGAAGCCGCCGCCGGTAAAGTATAATAAGCCAACTAAACAACCATATACCTTTTTCCAGGCAAAGATTTAATTAACCCGTTAAATTCCAAATTAAGCAACAGCGAAGCCAATAAATGTACAGGCACACCGGTTTGTATCGAAATGGTGTCAATATCTGCCGAATTGTCGGGGCGAGTGCGTAAAAAGTCTATTAACTGTTGTTCTTCTTTTGAGAGTTCAACGAATAATTGTTGTTGATGCGCTTTCTTTTTGCCGTTTTTCTCCCATTGCATAATATAAAAAATATCTTCCGGAGAGCTTAATAAATGCGCCTTTTGGGTTTTTATCAATTTATTGCATCCGGCAGAAAATTTATCCGTCACTCTTCCCGGAAGGGCAAATACCTCTCTGTTGTATCCAAAAGCCAAGTCGGCGGTAATGAGCGAGCCGCCTTTTGCTCCGGACTCTATAACAATAGTACAATCGCTTAATCCGGCAATAATTCGGTTTCTTTTCGGAAAGTTTTCTTTGTCGGCAAAAGCAAAATGCGGAAATTCGGTTACAATAGCACCGTTGTTAATAATGTCGGGTAAATATTTTTTATGTCTGTCGGGGTAAACCTGACTTAAACCGTGGGCAACACAAGCAATAGTGGGCAAATTGTGTTGAATAGCCAATTGATGTGCTTTGATATCCACTCCGTAAGCCAAACCGCTGACAATTACCGGTTGAATGGGCGCCAATGTTTCCATCAGTTTTTCCAAAAAGGACTCACCATAAGAGGTCATTTTACGTGTTCCTACAATGCTGATGAATTTTTGCGCACCCCATTTTAAGCGGCCTTTAAAATACAACAATACAGGACTATCGGCACAGTGAAATAATAAAGAAGGGTATTCTTCATCCCAATAATGCACAACATTTATTCCTTCTTTTTCAATAAAATTCACCTCATTGTCGGTAGAAAGTAATGCTTCTTTTTTCAAATCATCATTTTGCAAAGCTTTAACAACAGATATTTTAATTTCCGGAACAAGCCTTAATTCCTCTTTGGATGCTTCCCACACTTTTTGGGCACTGCCAAAATACTGTACCAATTTTTTGATGGTAATATCCCCAATATTGGGTAAAAATTTTAATGCTATCAGATAATATATTTCCGTTGTCATAATAAAACCTTCGGGACAGTAAACATAAGAATAATTTTATTTATTGAAACGAGGTGAAAATATTTTTCCGATTATTATCATTTGGTTGCAATAGTCATTGGTTTACCTTAATTTTGACTAATGTCTGATGAAAAACAAATATTGGCAATCATTCCTGCCCGTTACGCTTCTACACGTTTTCCGGGAAAACCATTGGTTAAAATCGGAAGTAAAACTATGATTCAACGAGTGTATGAACAAGTGCAACAAGCATCCGGTATTACAAAAGTAATTGTTGCCACCGATGACAGTCGAATTGCAAAAGAAGTACAAAATTTTGGCGGCAATGTTGCGTTTACAGCCGAGCATCATCAAAGCGGAACCGACCGATGCGCCGAAGTGTTGCAAAAGCAACCGGAACAATTTGATGCCGTAATCAATGTACAAGGCGATGAGCCGTTTATCAATCCGCAATCGATAACGGATTTGTGTCGATTATTTGAAAATGAAAACGTGCAAATAGGAACTTTAATTAAAAAAATCACATCGGAATCAGAACTTTTTGACCCCAATAAGCCCAAAGTAATCATTGACAAAGAGGGGAAAGCCCTGTATTTTAGTCGCCACACAATCCCTTTTTTACGGAATGTTGCCGAAAAAGATTGGTTGGCAAAGCATACGTTTTATCAGCATATCGGTATTTACGGTTTTACGCCCGAAACATTGTTGAGCATAACAAAATTGCCTGTATCTTCGCTCGAAAAAGCCGAAGCTTTAGAACAACTGCGATGGCTGGAAAACGGTTTTTCTATCCACACCAAAATTACTCCTTTTGAGAGCATTGGTATTGATACTCCCGAAGATTTGGAAAAAATAAAACCGTTTATTTCTTAACCGAATTCTTTAATAATTCTAATGCTTCCTGTGGGTTGTTAACCGGTTTTTTGCACGCTTTGTTTTGGCAAACATAAATTAACGTCTCCGGCAAATTGCCACGTTCTGCCAATATAGGAACGAATTTGTTTTGCTTTACACTTCCGGCAAATAAATTATTGGGAATATACGTTTGGTTTATTTCCAAATTAAAATCAATCGCTTTGGGTCCCACAATTACGGTTTCGCTAAACGGATATACTTCTTTGGCAATTGCCGATGCCCACAACGCATAAGCCGAAGGCACTTTTGCAACAAATGTTTGCACGGAAATAAGCATATTGCGGTAACGCTTTTCGTACTCGTAGTTTTCCATTACCAGAGCCAAATAGTGTAAATTATGCGCCATTACTGCATTGGAAGATGGAATCACATTATCGGACAATTCTTTTTTGCGTATAATGAGGTTTTTGGATTTTTCATCCGAAGTATAATAATAGAAAAGTTGCTCTTCATCGCTGAAGTGTTTGTTTGCATATTCTGTAAGCAGTTGCGCATAAGTCAAATACTCTTCTTTAAAAGTAGTTTCGTATAATTTTATTGCTGCTTGTATCAAAAGGGCATAGTCGTCTAAGTTGGCATCAATGGTCGTGTTTTGTGAGCGAATATGAGCCAAATGCAAGGATTTTTTATCCAAAAGATTTTTTTCAACATACCGGAAAATGCTTTCGGCTTCGGACAAAAACGCTTGGTTTTGAGTTGCCAAATACGCATCGGTCATTCCGGTAATAAGCAATGCATTCCAAGAGGCAAGAATTTTATTGTCTAACCCGGGTTTTATGCGTTTTTTGCGTACTTCGAGCAGTTTTTCCAATACTTTTCGCCTTGTTTGTTCAAATTCTTCGATAGACAAATTCATTTCTTTGGCTAACTCTTCATTTGTTTTGGCTTGCCATAAAATATATTTTCCTTCCCATTTTTGGTCGGGTGTAAGCTGAAATACCTTTTGGGCAAAATCAAATTCTTCGGGGGTTAAAACCGTTTGCAGTTCTTCTTTTGTCCAGGTATAATAATTGCCTTCTTCGCCTTCACTGTCGGCATCGTAAGCCGAAAAGTATCCGCCGTTTTTAGCCCGAAAATTGTTCTTCAAAAAATCAAATGTTTGCTCTATGGTGTTTTTGTACAATGGTTTACGGTAAGCCCGGTATGCTTTGGCATAAGTAGAAAGCAGTTGGGCATTGTCATAGAGCATCTTTTCAAAATGAGGTACTTTCCAATACATATCGGTAGAATAACGCATAAAGCCGCCTTCTGCTTGGTCGTAAATTCCGCCAAGTGCCATTTTGGTAAGTGTTAAATTAACATGTTGGTGTGCTTCGGCATCGTTGGTGAGCGTGGCATATTGCATTAAAAAATCAATGTTTACGGGCATAGAGAATTTTGGTGCGCCTTTATTTCCACCCCATTCGTTGTCCCAAAGTTTTTTCCACCTTACCATAGCGGTTTCCAATACTTCGTTATCCGGTTGGTCATCTTCTTTGGGCACAATATCCATCATTTTTACCCCTTCGGTAACTTTTTGTGCATATTCTTCAAACTTTTTGGGATTTTGTTTGTATTCTTCGGCTAATGCCTGTAAAATTTTTACCCATTGGTTTTTGGGAAAATACGTTCCGCCATATACCGGACGACCGTCGGGTAAGGTAATGCAATTGAGAGGCCAACCGCCGTTTCCGGTCATTAATTGCACGGCGTCCATATAAATTTGGTCAACATCGGGATGTTCTTCACGGTCCACTTTTACGCAGATGTAATTATCATTCATTACTTTGGCCACCGAAGTGTCTTCAAAACTCTCTTTTTCCATTACATGACACCAGTGGCAGGCAGAATAGCCTATGCTGATTAGCACGAGTTTATTCTCTTTTTTTGCTTTTTCAAAAACCTCGTTGCTCCACGGCAACCAATTAACGGGGTTGTGGGCATGCTGTAATAAATAAGGGCTTGTTTCGTGAATCAAGGCATTGGTAAAGGGGTGAGTTTCCATATTTTTGAGAGGATTTTCGGGAGTTTTACAAGAGGTAATTATCAATAAAAAAGTTAAAAACTTTAATGCTTTTTGCATAAAACAAAATTACCTTTGATTATTCTTTTAACCAATTAAATTTTTCGGTTTATGACTATTTTTTTCATTTGGGAAGTTCTTTTGATTTTTGGCTTTTATACATTGTTGAAAAAACAAATTAAAAGAGGGTTGACTTATACGGACGATATTGATGCCAAGGGTATTTCGTTTTTATTGAAAAGTAAAAATCCGATTATTCGTTTGTTTCGTTTTAGCTTGATTTGGGTTGTTTTGTTGCCTGTGGGCGTGTATTATTTGCTGATACCCAACGAAATATTTATTTACGGAATGCTTACCGGCGTTGTGGTATGGAGTTTTTTGTTGCTTCCGCCAAAAGAACAAAAATTGCCTTTTGCCAAAGAATTGCCTTTTGTGTTGGCTTTGTTTGGTTATGCGCCGTTTGTATTGTCGCTGTTGTTTTTGTTGAATTTGAGTGTGCCGGTTACTACTTTTTCAAAAACGTATCCTGTGTCGGAGTTTAAAACCTATTCCAATCCTTCGTCGAATTATTGGATAAAACCCGAAGATGAATTATATAAAACCACTAAGGTTTTATTGAAGATTCCTCAAAAAGAATTGTCGGTAAATAAAATTACGGTTGTGTATCAATACGGCATTTGCGGATTGGTAAAAGTAAAGGAGGTTTATTATGAGTAAGGAGATATTGAGTGAAAGTTTTGATATAAAATGATTGAAAAGCGGTTTGTTTTTCTATTTGTATCTAATGGATGATGTAGACACAGTATTTACCCTGTTTTGACTTAATCATTCCCAAGCAGTTTGTTGATGAACTTCAAAGTTTGGTCGTAACCAACAATAATTGTCACAATTCCACTAATCAGAGTTACAAGAGCAATTAGTCCCGAAATGACCTTGTATATCAAACTGTCCTTAATTGAGTTCAAAGTCCGATTGCTTATAATGCCCAACAAACTAAAAATGTAAATAGGGATGCTCAAAATTTCTCTGAATCCTTCTCGAAACCAAATAATTGGGTTTCTCAGGTTTCTTTGATTTTCTTTTTGATATTCTTCTAGATGTCCAATGTATCGAAGCAAACAATCGTCAACAGAACCAACATCAAAACTCTCAACCTGACCTTCTCTGAATTTTGGGATGGTATTGATGATGATTTGATAATTGTTAATCATGTAGTTCTGAAAAGCTGGTTTGTAAGACATGACACCAAAAGAACCTACATAGCTTTGAATTTTACTTACGTTCATAGTGAGCCAAACATATAGCTCACCATCAATATCTCCTGACCGACTCCAACGTTCATAATTTTTGAAATACTTGTTGGCAAACTCAACGAATTTGTTCCTGTATTCACTTGCAAAATCAATTTTTTTCACAACCTTTTTGTGCCTGTTATAGACCTGAATAAAGCCTATGATGAAAATGCCAACAATGCCTGATATGATGATAGCGGTTATCATAGAGAGTTCTCAATAATTTTAATTTCTTCTTCTGATAAGTCGTACAGTTTATATACCAATTGGTCTATCTCGTTTTCGAGTTCAGCAGTTTCAGCATTCTGTTTTTTGTGCTCTATAACCGTTTCCACTAAATCCGAAATGCTTGCTAACATTTCATCATTAGGAATTTTTATTGGTAAGCTTTCAATTGGAGCTTTCTTTATTTTCGGGAATGTTGCTTTATTGTCGTAATGTTTCTTATACCAATAAAACTGAAGGGTTTTTGAATTTATGAGAGCAAGTAAAAACCTTAAGAATTGGATGTTTTCAACATTAAGAAATATATTGTAAATAGTGTTCAAGGTCATTAGATGAGGCGGAACAATAGTGCCTTCAGGATAAACTCCAATTTGGCGCACTACTATTCTATACTTTTCGTAAACATTGGGGTCGCCACCACTTTTAATTGATTCCCTAGCGAAATCGACATATTCAGTACTTGGTTCGCAGTAGTAACGTTTGACATTTCCACCATCTATAACAGGATAGTAATTATCATTTAATTTGGTTTCATTTACGAATTTCTTTCTATCCAAAGTTTGGATTCCGAAGTATGAACGACCAAAGGTCTTTAACGGTGCGGAGTTTTGCTCAATTTTGGTTAGGATAGTTCTTAGGTTATTGTCAATATCCAATTCTAACTCAAAATCTCCTTTTTGAAAATCGCTTTGAAGATGAAATAGTTTTTCAGTTTCAGACAAATCAAATACATCCTTTTTATATGCAGAAAACACAAATTTATGTGGAGTTGAACTTGATCCTTTTGACATCATTAGAATTAATGTGTCAACTGATGCATCTTCAAAAACCTGAGTGTAGAAGTTAATTATTTCATCAAGCGAGTTTGCTAAAATTAATCGCCTTAGTTCTTTTGAATGTTTGTTTTTCAAAAATGTGTTTGGAGTAATAAATGAAAGCATTGCTTTATCAGCCATTATTTTGATTCCTAACTCATAGAACAATGCATAGGTGTCGATTTTGTATGTTGCAGTTATGAAGTTCTGACTGTAATATTTGAATAAGTTTTGGTCACCTAAAGTCTGGACAAGTATATAAGGTGGATTTCCTATTACCACATCAAAGCCCTCAAAATCACCATCATCATTGAGCACTTCGGGAAACTCAAATCGCCATTCAAAAGCGTTTTCAAAAATTTTGTTGGCTTTTATTTCCTCTATTTCTGCTTGCAGTTTATTTACTTGTTTGGTGAGTTGTTGCACTTTCTTGTTCCAGGCGGCTTTTTCTTTTTTGTTCATTTCAAAAAGCTGCTGTTGGTTGGTCATCAAAAATAATTCGCCTTGCATCTTGCGCAGCTTTTTCATTTTGGGGTCGTTCATAGAAATTTCGCTCCTAAAGTCAGACTTAATGTCGGCAATCAGGCGTTCCATTTCTCTTTTTTGTTCTTTGTTTTGTGCGTTGCGGTAGGTATCTACAGCTACACGGTAAGCATCAATGGTCCATTTGCTTTTTTTCAATGCTTGTTTCAGGTCGGCATCAATGGCAAAACGGCTCACCAATGAGTTGCCGCATTTTATGTTAATGTCAATGTTTGGAAGCGTTTCAAGTTCGGTAGCATTCTTGTAATAAGCGTTTTTCAAAAGCTCAATCCACAAACGCAAACGACAAATTTTTACCGAATTGGGGTTAATATCCACCCCAAACAGGCAGTTTTCAATAATGGTTTGTTTTTCGTGAAAAAGGGTTTCTTGCACGCGTTGGCTTTCCTTACTGTTGGGGTTGTATTCAAATAGTTCGCCTTCTTCATCGGTTACAATGAGTTCGTCATTCACTACTTCCACTTGATATTCTTTCAGGCGTTTTCCGTTGCGGTCTTGCAGAATTTTTAAGTCGTTTTTAAGGGCAATCATTTCATTGAGTGCCGAAACCAAAAAGTGTCCTGAGCCAACGGCAGGGTCGCATATTTTGATGCTGTTTACAATGTTGTTGGCTTCTTGGCGGTCTTCAATCTTATCGTAAAGTTCTTCAAGGTTTTTGCAGTTCCACCCTTTGGTTTCGTTGAATTTTTGAACAACCGCTTTGCGAATGGTTTCGCGACACATATACATAGTGATGAATCCCGGAGTAAAGAACGAACCGTCTTTGTAGCCGTTTATTTTCTCAAAGATTAATCCGAGAACCGAAGCATTGATGAGGGTTTTGTTGTCTTCCTGAATATCTTCCGAGCCTTCACTGCTAAAGTCGTAAGCATCCAAAAAAGCAAACAGGTATTCGAGCGTATTGAGTTCACCTTTGCGTTTTTTGCCCTGTTGGTCTTTTAATACGGTTTGCGAAAAAATCGGAATTTTTTTGTCGTCCCTCAGGTTGCTGATAAAAATGGTTTCTTGTTCAATTTCTGTTGGTTCAAACAGCGAAGAATTGAGATAAGGAACTTTTTCAAAAATTTTGATTACATCTTCGTTTCGTTCGTCATACTTACGTGCCAATACTTGAAAAAACAAGCTGTTTAGGTCGTCGTAATTTTTGATTTTATCAAGATTTAGAAACGAATAGGATTTATCTCCTTTGTGATAAGTAATTAATTGAGCTTCGAGCAGTTTCAGAAACAGTATTCTGTTTATCCAAGTAATTGCAAGCTCAAGGGCTACATTAAACAAACGCTCTTCATGTGTATTTCCGTATTGTGAAGGGTTGTTCAGTCTGTTGATTTTATCTAAACTATCGAGCTGAATGATAGCGTCTTCAAGTAAAGTTCCGGTGTTTCGTTCACCTTTTTTGTTTCGTTCAATGATTTTTTTGTTTCCTTGTTTGGTTTCTGTTAGTCCGATAATATGGAGTAATTCACTGTAAAAGCGTTTGTCTAGACTGTTGCTGTCGTTGACAAAAGGGAGTTTTAGGAGGTGCTCGGGCGACAAGAGTTTGAAGAGAGCAATCAGTTTGTTGTCGTCTTTCTTATCATTATTTCTCAGAGGATTTTGATAGTCCTGCAAATTGAAGTATGTAAACTCTATTTCGGTTTTAATGTCAGAAATAAAAGGTTCGGCAATCTGTTTGTAAAAAAAATCGGTTTTGGTGTCTGCCAGTCTTCCGTCTTCAAAATCTTGAAATTGTTTTACAAGTTTTTTATTTTGAGCAAAAAGTCTGTCAAAAGTCGTCGCGTCAAAAATAAACCATTCATTAATATTTGTGATGATTAAATGTTTTATTTCCAGGTTTTTGTGAGTAATTCTTTCACGCAGGTAATAAAGAACCAATTCATGAAAAGCTTTTGCATTCAGTTTTTCTTTTGTAACCATCTCAGATTTATTGGTTGGTTTTTTGGCTTCGATAATTACGCCAACCGTGCTGTTTGCTTTGGCTCCGTTGTGGATAACCAAGTCATTTCTTCCTTTGGTATTGATAAAATGATTTGGGTCGTAATATGTCTTTTTTAAAAAGTCACTGACAAGATTCTTATGAAACTCTTCCGATTCGGCATCATTTATCCTGTCAAGAAGTTGGGTGAGATTGGTTTTAAATTTTTCAATTTCCTTTCTGTTGGGTTTCACTTTCAGAAAGGCTTTGTTAAGTGCCTTTCTCGGTTTCAATTTTTTAATCTCCATAAATATTATTATTCTTTCTAATAATTTTTTCTATTAATAAACACTACCTAATAACCGTAATACTTCCTTTGTAATCCATACCATTTATATCAACAATATAATAATATGTTCCGGCAGGTACAAATTTTCCCGAGGGTGTTCTGCCGTCCCATTGCGTTGAATAATTGTCAGAACTGTAAACTTCTTCACCCCAACGGTTAAAAATGGTTATTTGTGTACACTCGTTTACCTTTCCGGGTATTTGCACTTTAAAGTAATCGTTTTTACCGTCGCCGTTTGGTGTAAGCACATTGCTTATTTGAATATCAAAAAGCTCATCAAAACTTTTCACATCAATCACTTTAACTGTATCAGTTGTACATTTACTGTTTACACCGGTCGATAAAATTACCGTATAATTGTTGTTAAACGCATAAGTGTGTACAGGGTCTATTTCTTGAGAAGTTTCACCATCACCAAAGTCCCATGTAACAAAATTGGCATTGTTAGTTTTATTGATAAAAGAAACCTCCAAGCCCTCGCAGGCAAGAACGGCGGTATAATCAAAATCGGGCTGAGTTACCTCTTCCACGGTTACTGTAATTGCTGAAGAATCTACACAACCCAACGCCGTTTCATAAGCAAAAACGGTGAACGTTGTTGTGGAGGTGTTTAAAGTGGTTGGCGCAGCTATTGTGGAGTCATTTACCAAAGTGCCCGGCGACCAATTATAAGCCGTATTGACAGATTGCATATTATTGCTTACTTGTAATTGAATTTGATCGCCAAAACAAATGGTGGTATCATTATCAAAAATGAAGTAAAAAATATCTACTACAACCGAATCGCTGTTGCTGCAACCGTTTGCGTCTGTTCCCACAACAGTATAAACCGTTGTTGAATCCGGAGAAGCCACAGGGTTGGCAATGGCGTTGTCAGATAAATCAGCCGCAGGAGACCAAACATAGCTTATACCTCCTGTAGCTGTTAATTGCACGGAACCGCCTTTACACGAAACCGTATCATTTCCGGCGAAAATGTTTGGAAGAGGATTGACCGTAATTATTAAGGTGTCCATATTGGAACAAGCATTTGTATCTGTACCTGTAACAATATAATTTGTTGTACTATTTGGGAACGCCAAAGGATTACTGATATTTGGATTGTTTAAAGAAGAAGTTGGCATCCACGAATAAGAAGTTGCTCCCGAAGCTTGTAGTTGCGCCGTGTCGCCGATACAAATTGCCGTATCGTTTCCTGCAAAAACATTCGGTAATGGGTTGACAGTAACCATCACTGTATCAGAAGTGGAGCAAGCATTCGCATCGGACCCTGTAACAATATAAGTTGTCGTATTATTTGGGAAAGCCAATGGATTACTAATGTTGGGATTATTTAAAGAAGAAGTTGGCGTCCAGGAATAAGAATTTGCTCCTGAAGCTTGAAGTTGTGCCGTGTCGCCGATACAAATTGCCGTATCATTTCCTGCAAAAACATTCGGTAAAGCATTGACCGTAACAACCACCGTATCGGAATTGGAGCACGCATTTGCATCTGTTCCTGTAACAATATAATTTGTTGTACTATTTGGGAACGCCAAAGGATTACTGATATTTGGATTATTTAAAGAAGATGCAGGCATCCACGAATAAGAGTTTGCTCCCGAAGCTTGCAGTTGAGCCGTATCTCCGATACAAATCGCCGTGTCATTTCCTGCAAACACATTTGGTAAAGGATTTACAATCACGCGAACCGTATCAGAGTTCGAACATCCGTTACTATCAATAGCCGATACAATGTAATCGGTTGTTGACAAAGGAAAAGCTTGTGGATTGGCAATGGATGAGTTACTGAGTGTTGAGGAAGGTACCCAACTATAAGTTAGAGCTCCGCTTGCTTGCAGTTGAGCCGTATCGCCAATACAAATAGAAGTGTCTTGTCCTGCATTCAAGGTTGTTAGCGCATTAACAGTAACCGTTACCGAATCAATACCGGTACAAGTGTCGTTTGTAGCTACTACATAATAAGTCGTGGTTACGGTAGGTGTGGCGGTAGGATTGGCAAGTGTTGGGTCGTTTAAACCGGTAGCAGGTGTCCACAAATATGTACTGTTGACAGGAGCTGTAGGAGAACCTCCCAGCACAACACTGTTTCCTGAACAAATCGCTGTGTCATTTCCTGCCTCTGTAGGTACAGTCTGACTGACTGTAATATTAAATGTATCAGAGCCGGTGCAATTATTCCCATCCGTACCAAAAACAATATAACTTATTGTAGATGTAGGATAGACCATTGGTGAAGAAATAGAGGTGTCAGAAATATTACTGTTCGGAGTCCACGCATAATTTACCGCACCCGAAGCAACCAGTTGCATCGTGTCGCCCGGACATAAATAATTAGTTCCGGAAATACTTACATTCGGTAATGGATTAACCGTAATAACAACGGTGTCAGAGTTGGAGCACGAATTGGCATCCGTACCGGTAACGATATAAGTTGAAGTATTATTTGGGAACGCCAACGGATAACTAATGTTAGGATTATTTAAAGAAGAAGTTGGTGTCCACGAATAAGAATTTGCTCCCGAAGCTTGCAATTGAGCCGTGTCACCGATACAAATCGCTGTGTCATTTCCTGCAAAAACATTCGGTAACGGATTAACCGTAACCGTAACCGTGTCGGAATTAGAGCAAGCATTCGCATCCGTCCCTGAAACAATATAAGTTGTAGTATTATTTGGGAACGCCAACGGGTTACTAATATTAGGATTATTCAAAGAAGAAGTTGGTGTCCATAAATAAGAGGCAGCGCCCGAAGCTTGCAGTTGAGCCGTGTCGCCTGCACAAATAGTAGTGTCGTTATTAGCTGTAACAACAGGCAAAGGGTTGACTGTAACTATTACCGTGTCGGAATTAGAGCACGAATTGGCATCCGTCCCTGTAACAACATAGCTAGTTGTATTATTCGGAAAAGCTAACGGGTTACTAACATTAGGATTATTTAGCGAAGAAACAGGAGTCCACGAATAAGAAGTTGCCCCCGAAGCTTGTAATTGAGCCGTATCTCCGATACAAATCGCTGTGTCATTCCCAGCATAAACATTCGGTAACGGATTAACTGTAACAACCACCGTATCGGAATTAGAGCAAGCATACGCATCTGTACCTGTAACAATATAAGTCGTTGTACTATTCGGAAATGCTAATGGATTATTAATATTAGGATTATTTAAAGAAGAAGCAGGCATCCATAAATAAGAAGCAGCGCCCGAAGCTTGCAGTTGAGCCGTGTCACCTGCGCAAATGGTAGTATCGTTATTCGCCGTAACAACAGGCAGAGGATTGACCGTAACAACAACCGTATCTGAATTTGAGCACGCATTTGCATCTGTTCCTGAAACAATATAAGTTGTAGTATTATTTGGAAAAGCCAAAGGATTACTGATATTAGGATTATTTAAAGAAGAAGTTGGCATCCACGAATAAGACGTTGCTCCACTTGCTTGCAGTTGAGCTGTGTCTCCTGCACAAATAGTAGTATCATTATTACCTGTTACAACAGGTAACGGATTGACAGTTACAACCACCGTATCGGAATTAGAGCAAGCATTCGCATCCGTACCTGTAACAATATAAGTCGTTGTATTGTTTGAAAAAGCCAATGGGTTACTAATGTTAGGATTATTTAAAGAAGAAGTTGGTGTCCACGAATAAGAAGTAGCCCCCGAAGCTTGTAATTGAGCCGTGTCACCGATACAAATAGCGGTATCATTCCCTGCAAAAACATTGGGTAATGGGTTGACCGTAACCATCACCGTGTCGGAATTAGAGCAAGCATTCGCATCTGTACCTGTAACAATATAAGACGTTGTACTATTTGGAAACGCCAATGGGTTACTAATGTTAGGGTTATTTAAAGAAGATGCAGGAATCCACGAATAAGAAGCTGCGCCTGAAGCTTGCAATTGAGCCGTGTCGCCTGCACAAATAGTAGTGTCATTATTCGCCGAAACAACCGGTAAAGGATTAACCGATACAGTTACTTGAGTTGTGTCGAAACAACCATTACCGACTATTACTTGATAAGTCGTTGTAGAGGAAGGACATGCTGAAACAGTGTCATTAGAAGTAGTGTTTAATCCGCTTGCAGGTGTCCAAGTGTAAGAGTTTCCGCCGGAAGCAATTAAAGTAACACAATCTCCGGCACAAATAGTTGTATCATTTGATACTGATGCAATTGGCGGATTAATAACCGTTACGGTTATAGAATCTGATTTAACACAACCCAAAGCATCGGTTACATCTACATAATAAGTAGTAGTAGTTGAAGGAAAAGCATTTGGGTTTGAAATATTTGGATTATTCAACGAAGCTGAAGGAGACCAATTATATGATACACCTCCACTGGCAAATAATTGAATCGTATCCCCTGAACATATAGTTGTATCATTAGAAACAATCACTGTTGAACTTCCTACATTTACCGTTACTGTATCGGTATTTGTACATGTACCATTATTGGCCGTTACAACATATGTAGTAGTAGTTGACGGAAAGGCATCCGGATTGGGTGATGAAGCATTTGATAAAGAGCCGGAAGGACTCCAACTTATTGCGTTGCCGGGTTGAGTGGTTGGACTTCCTCCAATTGTTACCGTATCGCCTGCGCAAATGGTCGTGTCGTTTCCGGCATCTGCTGTTGGCGATGATAATATGGAAACGGTTGTATCTGTAATATTTGAAGGGCATCCACAAGAACTGTATCCAACTACGGAAATAGTCCCTGTACCTACATTATTCCAAGTAACATTTATAGAATTTGTACCCTGACCTGAATTTAATGTGCCTCCGGTAACAGTCCAATTGTATGTATAGCCGGATTGTTGTGTAACGGTGTACGTTTCGGTTTGATATTGGCAAACAACCATATTACCAAATATAGTATCCGGGGCATCCGGAGGGTTAACCGTAATTTGGTAAACAACACTTGAGGATTTTGGTGGGCATCCGTTGTCGGTTGCTGTTGCGGTAAATAAATATGGTGCAGGTCGAGAAGCATCACATCCGGGAGTCCAGCAGAAGTTAGCTGTTACCGTTGAATCTCCATAAACCAAAGAATCTACAGTTGCGGCAGGATTAACGTTTGTCGTGTCAAAAATAGGTCCGTCGGTTTCCAAAGTTAAACTGTCACCGTTTAAATCGGTAAATGTAATGGGGAAACAAAGATTATCACATTCAGTAATGGAATAATTCGTTGTTCCGGAACCTCCTGTGTTTGATAAATTAGGGGCAGGATTTGGCGGACAGTTTATCACTAATAATTGTAAGTCTCTTCGGGAAACGCCAATTAAATTACCGTTTCGATATTCTCTGATTTCAACAGCCACAACAAAATTCCCTGTATTGGGAGACATATATTGTGTCAATCCGGTTGCTCCGTCAATACTGGCATATCCTGACGGTCCAAAGGGGAAAAGCATGTTGTATCCTAAGGCATAATTAACGGTAGGTATTGTCCAAGGAAGAGGATTGGGAGGGTTGTTAGCATCGGTTCCTCTAAATGGTTCTACAAATGAAAAAACCAATAAATCACCATCTGGGTCGTAAGCGGTGTTCAATAAGGTTACCGTATCATTTACACATAAAAACGGAACCGGATCATCGGCAAAAACAGGCGAACTGTTAGGTACCAAGTTTGGCGGAATATAGGCGTGAAAAGCCATACCTTGACCACCCGGATTATTCAGGTTGACAATATTGTTATTTCTAGCAAAATTTTGAAAAAACAAATGATAGCCGTTGAAATTCAAAGGCAAATCTACAGTTCCCTCATAAACACCTTTGTAAATGCAGACACTTCCTCCAACACTACAACCACTGGTAGTTGGAGGCGATACATATGAGGAATCCACCAACGGGAGCGTAACCGTTGTAAATAATGTTTTATTCCCTCCACCCATTGGGTTATTGGGAACATCTTGTGTATAAATGCCGACATTTTGCGTGGCTACAGGCAATGGAATTAACGATGTGGAATCACAATTGTTATAAACAGTTAAAATTATTTTATACCGGTAGTTTGAGCCGAATTGACCAATGTATTCGTAACCGATATTCCCTCCAATAAGGTGTGTAGCGTAACTTGACAAAGAAAAAATTCCCAATAAAAAAGGAAAAAGTATTTTTTTCATATCATTTATTGCTTAGAAATTTTATAATAATATTTTTTATTTATCTCGATAAAATAAACACCGTTACTCAAATTATAATCATTTAAATTGATAATACTTCCCGGGTTGGATATTGTTGCAATATGCTTCCCGAGCAAGCTGTAAACAGATAATGTGGTGATTTTTTTATTTTGTAGATTTTCAATAAACACAGTTCCTTGCGTTGGATTTGGATAAATAGAAAAGCTTTCCGAAGAAAATTCATTAATAGCGTTTGAACAAGTCCATTCGGCTAAAAACCCTGTACGGGTTGTATTCCCGTTTGTTTTTTGACGAACAGTCATCACACCTGTTGAAGATGTAATGTTGGCAGGCAAACTGTTTCCTGTAAAAGCACCTATCAATGTTGAAGAGTTCATGGTTGCAGCATTATAGATAAACAATGTATCGCCCGTTGCAAAATCAAAAGTCAAAAATTGGAGCATCACAGAGGAGGCGTTTGCCGGTTGAATGGTTATAGAACCATCCGCATTGTTACTGTAATTCAAACTTCTGCCGTCATCAAAAATATAACTGTTGCAGTTAGTGTTTATTTGGTTGCCATTAATTGGAATTTCTGCGGTATCGCAATTGACAACAATATAATTGTATTTAATCTTGGTATTACTACCGCCTGCATTTGATACTATAAGCGAAACATTATAGGTGCCGGGATTGTTGTATTTATATACAGGGTTTTGTTGAGTAGAAGTTCCTCCATCACCAAAATTCCAACTCCATGAGGTTGGGTTATTGGTTGATAAATCATAGAAGTGTATACTGTCATTACAAGTAAAGCGAATATCAGAGGTGAAGTCGGCAAGAGGGGGAGTCGGCAAAGTGTCAATTATAATTCCATAATCTTCTATTTGACCATACAACGGTGCATCGCAAGCGTTTTTCGGCGTGCTGACCACATCAGAGCGAACGCGCATACGTAAAGGCGTGTTTAACGTTAAGCCGGAAGAAGGGATTAAAATAACAGCACTTGGATTGTAACCACTTTGATTGTCCATAACCAATTCCGATGAGGAAAAAACACCATCGTTGTCAAAGTCTATCCACACTCGTGTATCTTGAGGGTTGTTAATACCCGTTTTTACAGTTAGCGTGTATGAATTTCCTGAGTAAACAGTTGTTTGATGTTGGCAACTGTAATCTTGGTATCCTTCAGAACCATCTGCAGTAATGTTTGAAATAGTATTAAAAGAAACTTGATAAATGCCGTATCCACAACAATAAGCTGTTGTTTGTGGTGTACAAGAGGCAGGTGTAACAGCGCCGGCCATATTCACAGTTATGTAATTCACTATAGTGTCGGCATCCGAACCATTAGCATTTGTGCAGGTAAGAATAACCGTATATGTTCCGTCAGAGGTATAGGTGTGGGTTGGGTTTTGCACATTTGATGTTGTTCCGTCGCCAAAATCCCAAAGCCAGGTTTGGGGTAAATTTTGAGTTAAATCGGTAAATGAGACTGTTCCGTCACAAGTATAAGTTACATCGGCAGTGAAAGCAACATCTGGAGGGTTATTGTTTGATGTAACAATCACAGTATAATCTTCTGCTTGCCCGTAATCTAAGTTACTGCATGGTGTTGGCGGAGCAGAAAAATCATAGTCTGCAGAAATACGCATACGCAAAGGCGTATTTAGTGTGGCTGTTGCCGGTACGGTAAATGTTGCGGATGAGGAAAGAGAAGAGGAAGAGGTAAGAATTCTTTCGTTTACATCATCTAAAATACCATCATTATTCCAATCAATCCATGCGGCACAATTATGATTGGTGGGTTGGTCATGGGTAACCGAAAGGGTATAATTTTGACCAATCGTTAAATTGGTTGAAATACAAGTAAAATCTTCAAACCCAACAGAAGCATCGGCAGATGAATTATTGATGGTGTTTAAAGTTACATTAGTAATGCCAAAGCCAAGTGTGCCGTTGAGCGTAGCCGGATAGCAGTTAGCAGGAACAGGCAGGCTGGGACTTAAGTTAATTGTAATATAGTTGGGAATGATTAAAGTGTCGCACCCGTATTGATTGCAAGCAATTAACGATACTGTATAATTTCCGTTTGAAGTATAAGTATGAATAGGATTTTGCACTGTATCGGTAGTTCCGTCGCCAAAATCCCAAAGCCAAGAGGTGGGTTGTCCTCCGGTTGATATATCGTAAAAATGAACTGTACCCGAGCAGGCATTGGTGTTGTTTGAGGTAAAGTTCGCCGTTGGCGGAATATTGGCAGGAATGTAATCAAACCGTATTACGGGACGCGTTGTTACCGGAGAGCCTGATGAAGCAGCACAGTTTAAAGAGTTGTCAGCATAATAATAAACCGTTGAATTAAAGGAAGTATTTGTTAAATGCACTACGGCATTTTGAGAGAAATTATTATTGTTAAAGCAAGTTTCTATAATAATATTTGAAGTGCCATCCCAGTAAAATGGAGTGGAAAAAGTATGCGTATTCCATCCTGCAGTTTCAGTGTATGAAGATGTGCTGTAAACCGTTGTTAACCCTGATGCAGGCAAAAAAACGCCGGTTAAATCATTAGTGTTAGTAAGCCCCATCTTAATATTAAACGAGTTTAAAGGAACACCATTTGCTGTTACGACACTAAAAGCCATTGCGTTGATATTTCCGGCAGACATACCGGCACTGCTCAACTCCGAAGCGCGAATTAAAAACTGGTGTTTTGCTCCCCAATACCAATTCCCATAAGGCGTTGGATAGGTTGTGTTAGAGTTGGTAGTTGTAAAAGAACCGATAATTACTTGATTTTGCCCAAACGACAATGAAACTATAACAGATAAAAGAAAAGTATAAAATATTCGCATATAAAAAATTTTTGTGCAATGAATATACGACTTTTTTTATTGAAGTGTTGCATTTATAATACATTAAATATCGACTAACCCTTACTGTTAAAACTTAGAAAAATGAAATACAATTAATATAGAGTACTGTTTCTTGATGATTTTATTTTCTCTTTTCAGAAAAATAATTTGTTAAATTTACAACTTGATAAAATCATAATACATGTATATATTAGGAATAAACGCATACCATGGTGATTCTTCGGCTTGTATTTTAAAAGATGGAGAAATTATAGCTGCCAGTGAAGAAGAAAGATTCAGAAGAGTAAAACATTGGGCAGGGTTTCCTTCAGAAGCTATCAGTTTTTGTTTAAATGAAGCAGGAATTAATATCGATGAAGTTGATTACATTACTATTTCCAGAGACCCCTCGGCAAATATTCATAAAAAAATCATTCATTCGGTTAAAAACTTAGTAAATATAAAAGCGTTAAAAGACCGGTTAGCAAATTCAAAAAAAGTAGTTTCTGTAAAAGGGGAATTGGCAAAAGCGTTTAATATAAGTGAAGAAAATATAAAAGCAAAAATTATAAATGTTGAACACCATAGAAGTCACTTGGCAAGTGCATTTTTTGCCTCGCCGTTTAAAGAGTCAGCATTACTGTCCATAGATGGATTTGGAGATTTTACATCAACAATGACAGGGGTTGGTAAAAACAACAAAATAGAAGTGTTTGATACCGTAATATATCCCCATTCTATCGGAATTTTTTACACATCGTTTACTCAATATTTAGGGTTTCCACATTATGGTGATGAGTATAAAGTTATGGGGCTTGCTCCTTATGGAGAACCTAAATATACAGACCAATTACGAGATGTGATAATTTTAAAAGATAACGGACTTTTTGAACTTAACACAAAGTATTTTAAACACGCCAAAGAAGGAGTTAGTATGAGTTGGGAAAATGGAATTCCCGCAATAGAACCTATTTTCTCTGATTATATGATTGAAAAATTTGGTCCTTCTCGTAAAAAAGATGAAGAATTGACTCAATACCATAAAGATTTAGCGGCTTCAGTTCAAAGAATAACAGAAGAAGTTATATTTCATTTATTAAACCATTTGTACCAAAAAACCAAAATTGAAAACATTTGTATAGCCGGAGGTGTTGCTCAAAATTCTGTTGCAAATGGTAAAATTTTACAAAACACGCCGTTTAAAAACATCTATATTCCTTCTGCAGGACACGATGCCGGTACGGCAGTTGGTTCAGCGTTGTGGCTGTATAATCAAATGCTTAATAACGAACGAATTTCGCCTGTTTATAATGCTTACACAGGGAGTAAATTTACCAATGAAGAGATTGAAAATATACTCCAAAAGCAAAATATAAAATACACTCGCTATAGTGACGAAGAATTATTGGATGTAGTTACCGATGCTTTAATCAATGGAGCTGTAGTGGGGTGGTTTCAAGGTCGTGCCGAATTTGGCCCACGAGCGTTAGGACACCGTTCTATTTTAGTGGACCCAAGACGTACTGATGCAAAAGATTTACTTAATACAAAAATTAAACGTAGAGAAAGCTTTAGACCTTTTGCGCCTTCAATTTTAGAAGAGTTTGTTGAAGAATATTTTGAAATAGTTGATAAAGTTCCTTTTATGGAAAAAGTTTTTCCAATAAAAAAAGAAAAACATAATATAATTCCTGCAGTTACACACGTAGATGGAACGGGTCGATTACAAACCGTTCAGCCGGGCGATAGATATTATGACCTTATAAAAAAGTTTTATCAAAAAACCGGTGTTCCGGTATTGTTAAATACTTCATTTAACGAAAATGAACCAATAGTAAATACACCTCAAGAAGCCTTAGATTGTTATTTGCGTACTCAAATGGATATGCTTGTATTGGAAAATTGTGTTGTTACGTTTAGAGAAAAATGAAAAAAATCTCCATAATAACCGTTTGCTATAACAGTCAAGATACGCTTGAAGATACGATACAATCCGTATTAAATCAAGACTATCAAAATATTGAATACATAATTGTTGATGGAAAATCAACCGATAATACGTTAAAAATAATAGAAAAATACCAAGATAAAATCACTAAAGTAATATCCGAACCCGATAAAGGTTTGTATGATGCTATTAACAAAGGAATAAAGAATGCTTCGGGAGAGATAGTCGGCATTATTAACTCTGATGATGTATTGGCTTATAAAAGTGCTGTTTCTGACATCGCTCAAACGTTTGAACAACAAAATTGTGATGCTGTATATGCCGATTTGGTTTATGTAAAACAAAACAATTTAAACTCCATTACCCGAAAATGGATTAGCGGCAATTACAAACACGGTAAATTTCTTTGGGGCTGGATGCCGCCTCATCCAACTTTTTATGCAAAAAAATCATTGTTTGAGCAATACGGATATTATTCGCTGCAACTTAAAAGTGCCGCCGATTATGAATTGATGTTACGCTTTATTCATAAACATAAAATATCGCTTGGTTATTTGCCAAAAACATTGGTAAAAATGCGTGTTGGCGGTATGAGTAACGCATCGTTAAAAAATCGCTTGGCTGCAAACCAAGAGGACCAAATGGCTTGGGAAATGAATAACCTTACCCCTTATCTTTTCACTCCTTACTTAAAACCGCTCAGAAAAGTTTTTCAATTTCTAAACAAATAACCCCGATTTTTCGTTCGGTTAATTAAAGTATCTTTGTTCACAATGGTTCAGTTTTTCAAAGAATATGGTTATTTGCTAAAAACAGCTACCCCGGCACGTGTATCTAACTTGTTGAAATTAAAATTGTCTTTTCAATTAAAAAAAATTGTAAAAAATCAACCGGTTAGCGGAAACGCCTATGCTTTATCAATAGAACCAACAACTGCCTGTAATTTGGGATGCCCCGAATGCCCCAGCGGATTAAAACAATTTACGCGTAAAACAGGAAATATTTCTTGGGATTTATATCAAAAAATTATCCGGCAAAATAAAAAACACCTGTGGTATATAAATTTATATTTTCAAGGCGAACCCTATATTCACCCTCGTTTTTTTGATATGATACAATTTGCACGGCAAAACAAAATTTATACTTCTACTTCTACAAATGCACATTTTTTGGATAAAGAAAATGCGCAAAAAACGGTTGAAAGCGGATTAAACCGGTTAATCATTTCTTTGGACGGAACAACGCAAGAAGTATATGAACAATACCGTAAAAAAGGTGATTTAACCAAAGTATTACAAGGAATTCAAAATATTGTAGAAGCTAAAAAACGGGCAAAAAGTAACTCACCATTTATCGTTTTACAATTTTTGGTGGTTAAACCCAATGAGCATCAAATTAGAGATGCCAAGAAATTAGCTCAAGAAACAGGCGTTGATGCAATTCGGTTCAAAACGGCACAAGTTTACAATTATAAAAATGGAAATTCTTTAATTCCTGAAAACGAAAAATACTCCCGTTATAAGAAAATGCCGGACGGTACCTATAAAATGAAAAATACCTATAAAAACAATTGCTGGCGAATGTGGAGCAGTGCCGTTATTACGCAAAACGGAGAAGTAGTCCCTTGTTGTTTTGACAAAGATGCCAAGTATCAATTTGGAAAAACCGATGAAATTCCACTTTCGGAAATATGGAAAAATGATAAATACAACCGGTTTAGAAATCAAGTTTTTATGGATAGAAAATCAATAGACATTTGTAGGAATTGTACCGAAGGCACAAAAGTATGGACATAAAAAAAGCGGCTCAAAGCCGCTTTCGATATACTAATAAGCAAATAAAGGCAAGTCGGACATCAACTCGTTTACTTCTTGCTTAATTTTTTTCAATTCCTCCTCATTGTCTCTGTTCATAAGTGTTCTGTCAATCAAATCAACAATGGTTGGAATTTCTTTTTCTGTAATACCGCGCGTGGTAATGGCGGGTGTTCCTAAGCGCATTCCTGAAGTAACAAATGGTGATTTATCGTCAAAAGGAACCATATTTTTATTTACGGTAATATCAACCAATCCGAGTGTTTTTTCGGCTTCTTTACCCGTTATATCTTTTGAACGCAAATCAATTAACATAGAATGATTGTCGGTTCCGCCGGAAATTACACCATAACCGCGTTTTACCAATTCTTCTGCCATTAATTTGGCATTTTTTACTACTTGTAAACAATAATCCATAAACTCATCGCTCAATGCTTCGTAAAATGCCACAGCTTTTGCGGCTATTACATGTTCTAATGGCCCACCTTGAGTTCCAGGAAATACCGCCGAATCTAATATTGACGACATCATTCTAATATCGCCTTTTGGAGTTTTTAATCCCCAAGGATTTTCAAAATCTTTTCCCATCATAATCATTCCACCCCTTGGTCCTCGTAAAGTTTTATGAGTTGTAGTGGTAACAATATGGCAATGTGGCAGTGGATCATTTAACAACCCTCGGGCAATTAACCCGGCCGGATGTGAAATATCAGCCATTAATAAAGCGCCAACCTTATCGGCAATTTCTCTTAATTTGGCATAATCCCAATCTCTCGAATAGGCCGATGCACCACATATAATTAATTGTGGTTTTTCTTTTTCGGCAATTTCCAAAATTGTATCATAATTTACCCTTCCTGTTTCCTTTTCTACACCGTAAAAAACAGGATTATACAGTTTGCCGGAAAAATTCACAGGACTTCCGTGGGTAAGGTGTCCACCGTGAGATAAGTCAAAACCTAAAATTTTATCACCGGGCTTTAATACGCCCAACATTACAGCTGCATTTGCTTGAGCTCCCGAATGTGGCTGTACATTTACCCACTCGGCATTAAATAACTCCTTTGCTCGAGCAATTGCCAAATCTTCGGCTTCATCAACAAATTCACATCCGCCGTAATATCGTTTGTGCGGTAATCCTTCGGCATATTTATTGGTAAGCACCGAGCCCATAGCTTTCAATACTTGGTCGCTTACATAATTTTCAGAAGCAATAAGTTCAATTCCTTCCTTTTGTCTTTTGGTTTCTTTTTCGATTATCGAAAAGATAGCATCATCGGTTTTCATACAATTATCTTTAAGAAATTAAGAAAACAAATGTAAAAAAAAAGCTGAGTTTAACTCAGCTTTATAAGGTTATTTACGATTATCGTATATTTTTTTGCCTCCGTAAAAAATTCCGGCAGCAATTAAAAGACTTACGCCTCCATCAATAGGGACACAAGGAGGAGGCCAACATGGAGCCCCGCCACCACCTCCGCCAGGAGGGCCGGGAGGACCAGCGGCATAAGTCAAAGCTGTTGATATAAACAGCAATAACAGCGTGATTATTAGAGGTTTGATATTTGGTTTGTTTTTTAACATATTTAGAATTATCGCCAAATGTAATAAAAAAAATAATAGTAATGCAAGCGTAATTTACTTAATTTATTGCATTGATAATACGCAGTAACTGTTCGTAAGGTTGCTTATTTTGAATAAATATCCGGAAAGAAATAGATTAATAGTAATGCAAACAGTAAAAGAGGAGACTCTGCAATTGCTTGGAACGTTCGGGAAAACTCTATAAAAACAGGCGATATCAGTTTTCCTGAAAACAAAAACAATATTCCAAAAATTAAAATTGAGCCGATGAAAATCATATAAAATTTAAGTAATTTTTTCTGTTGTGTATAATAAATAAAAAAGATGTTTACAGCATTAATAATTACGATGTTTAATCCTAATATAGTCCATTTATACAGGTTAAGCTTTTGTGGAGAAGCATTAAGTAAGAACTTCGGAGGAGACGTGTTGGAGTAGTTTTCTGTAAGTCCTTTTAATAAATAGTTAATAATGTCAAAAAGTGTTTCTTTGGTATAGCTGGAAACAAGCGTTATAAACACCAACAAAGGAATGATAATTATATTATGTTTTTTTGAATGCATATTTTTTCAGATAAAAATACCATAGCAAAAATATAATGGCATACATAAGTAAGGTAAAAGTATAGCTGTGATGAAAGTTAAACCAATCGTAATGATATTTTGAAATTAAAGCCAGTAAAACCAGTCGTAATACATTGAAGGTGTAAATAATAAAAATCCCGATAATTGAAAAAAACAATTTTGACTTCCATTTTCCGGGAACAGCAATAAAAAAAGCAATATATAAATAAAATAAATCCAATCCATTACACGGAACGCCAATAATAAAACCCGGAGAGTCGGTAATTCCCAGGTGATTTTCAGCATTATTGTTAAAAGTATCAAATCCAAGTGACTGTAAAGCCATCAATGTAGAAGACTTTAAAGACTCATTCAATGAGATATTAACTGTGTTGTTGGGGTTATTCAAATAAGAATACCATAATATTTGCCAAATAAAATATAAAATTAGTGCTTTTGCCAAAAAAATCAGCAAACCTTTGTACTGCAATATGTTCTGTTTAGCACCGGACATTTTTCAATAAAAAAACAAATATCCATAAAATTTTTATCATCTTTGATAAACCGTTAATTTTGTTCGGTTTATTTAATTCAGATTAACTGCTTTGACTCAAACACAATCCATAGATTATAAAGTATATTTTTACAAAGCCATTCGTTATTGGTATATACTGGTTATTGCGTTGATATTGGCATCACTTTATTCGGTTTGGAAGATCCGTTATACGCCCGAACAATACTCTGTTTCTGCCAGGATTTTAGTGAAAGATGAATATTCATCGTGGGGGCAAGAATATTTTTTACCCGGTATGGAGTTGGTTAGTAACCGAAACCGCCTGGTAAATGAAGTGGGAACAATAAAAAGTTTCCCCATGATGAAACGAACGGTAAAATCTATTCCAAAATTTAAGGTGTTTTTCTTCCGTCACGGAAACGTAAAAGTTTCTCAATTGTATGCTTACATTCCATTTTCTCTTGAATTGGACAGCAATTCATTGAATAATGTGGGCAAAAGAATATATTTTAGGATAAAAGATAAGAATCATTATGTTTTATTTTCAAACCCTGAAAATGAGGAAGAATCATCAGTAGAGTGTACCTTTAATTCGTGGTGCGAATACAAGGGCGTAAGGTTTAAATTAAGTTTAAGAAATCAAGGTGTTGATGGCTTAAAAGGGGACTTTTACAGTTTTACAATAAATAATATTGACCGATTGGCACAGTATTATCAAAATGCATTAGGGGTTAATGTAGAAGAAAAAGAGGGCTCAATCTTGTTGCTTTCACTCAATGGCACAGAAATAAATAAAGAAATAGATTTTTTAAATCATTTTATAAATGTTTATATCGAACAGCAATTAGAAGAAGCCAATCAAATTGCTTCCAATACCATCAAATTCGTCGACCGGCAAATAAAAAACATTCTTGATTCGTTGATAATCGCAGAAAGGGAGTTAGAGCGTTTTAAAATACAATCGAACATAAAACGCCTGGGTATTGACGAGAAAAAAGCCATTGAGTCCATAATTGAATTGGAAAAACAAAAGTTTGAAAAACAGTTTATGGCGCATTACTATCAACAAATGATAGATTATATCAAAAATAATGATGATGCCAAAGGAATTATTGTCCCCAGTTTTGTTGACAGAAACAATGTACTTTTTGAACTTTTACAGAATCTTATAACCACGTACAAAAAGAAAAGTCAATACGAACACAGTATTACAAAAGACAATGAACGGTATGAAGAACTGTTAAAATCAATAGAGATTAGCAAAGGAATAATCATTGAAAACCTAAAAGCAAATATCGAGCGGGTAAATGAAGAATTAAAACAAATAAATGATCAAATCGCTTTTTACGATGATAAATTAAAAAGTCTGCCAAGTGCCGAAAAACAATTTGTCAATATTCAGCGAAACTATAAGCTAAACAGTGATATGTACACGTTTTTACTCAAAAAACGTGCAGAAGCTGCAATTGCCAAAGGATCGAATATTTCAAAAATAAAAGTGCTGGATAAAGCTTCACCGTTAAGAGTTCGGTTTATCGGCCCGATTGCATCAAAAATCTTTACATTTAACATTATTATTGCATTAATTATTGGTGGAGGTATAATTTTCTTATTGGAATATTTCAATAATAAAATTATTGACAAACAAGACATTTTAAATATTACTAAAATTCCTATTATTGGTACAATTGGGCACTACCATGCCGATGGCTCAAATGTGGTGTTGGAAAAGCCAAAATCTGTTATTTCCGAAGCATTTAGGGTAATACGTACAAAAATTGCTTTTTTGCTTGAAGGCAAAAAAGAACACTTTACCATTTTGATAACCTCAAGTATATCGGGTGAGGGAAAAACCTTTTTCTCTTTGAATTTGGCCGGTGTTTATTCCTTACAAGATAAAAAAACAATCGTCATAGGAGCCGATTTGCGTAAACCAAAAATTCATAAGGACATTGGTGTGCCAAATGAAACAGGGCTTTCCAATTACTTGGCAGGCAACGCCACAAAGGAAGAAATCATACAAAAAACACCTTACAAAAACATAGATATTATAACTTCAGGAATTGTTCCTCCCAATCCGGCGGAATTGTTGGGCACGAAAAAAATGAAAGAATTGCTGGATATTTTAAAACAAACCTATGATGTTGTAATTATAGATACACCGCCTATTGGTTTGGTTACCGATGCATTTTTGCTTTCGCCATACTCCGATGTAAATTTATATATTGTTCGCCAACATTACACGCATAAAAATCATTTGGAAACAATCAATGAAATGTATAATTCGGGCAGAATAAAACACTTGGGAATTGTTGTAAACGACGTAAAAGAAACCAAAGGATCTTATTACTATAATTACGGTTACGGGTATGGCTACGGTTACGGTTATGGTGCCGGATATGGGTATTATACCGATGAAAATAAAAAATCACCATCCATTCTTCAACGAATATTTAAATTTAAAAAGTAGATTTCAGATTAATGATGTACAAACAAAAGGACAGCAGCGAATCGTGGGATATTGTCATTACGCCTAAAACAAGTTTACTTTCAATTGATTGGAAAGAAATTTGGCGATACAGGGATTTGTTGCAAATGTTTGTTCGGCGTGACTTTGTTGCCCAATACAAACAAACCATTCTTGGTCCGCTTTGGTTTTTAATACAACCTGTTTTTACGGCTTACACCTATTTTTTGGTATTAAACCGGATGGGAAATATGCCAACCGACGGATTACCGCCTTTTTTGTTTTATATTGCAGGATTAACCATCTGGAATTATTTTGCCACTTGCCTCACGGCAACTTCCGATACATTCATTTCCAATGCCCATATTTTCGGAAAGGTATATTTTCCGCGTATAATTGTGCCATTATCTATTGTCGTTTCTAATCTGATAAAATTTGGTATTCAATTTTTGTTGCTGATATTTTTTATTATTTATTTCGATTGGAAAAGTCCCGATTTTGACTTTCATTGGCATGTAAATATATTACTCTTCCCAATTCCTGTTTTGTTAATTGGCGGGTTTGCCCTTTCTTCGGGTATGTTGGTTTCGGCAATGACTACAAAATACCGCGATTTACGATTTTTATTGGCATTTGGTGTTCAATTGCTGATGTATGCTTCGGCAGTAATTATCTCGCCCAATTCTGTGCCCGAAAAATATGCTACCATCTTAAAATTTAATCCCATTGCCAATATTGTCGAGTTTTTTAAAGCCACAATATTAAACCATCAATCTATAGATTGGCCGGCAGTAATATACAGTACAGCATTTTTAATCGTATTTTTGTTAATCAGTATTATAATATTTAACAAAACCGAGAAAACCTTTATGGATACGGTGTAATGAGTGATATAGCCATTAAAATAGAGCATTTATATAAACAATATCGTTTGGGCGTTATTGGTACAGGCACATTAAGCCATGATTTGAACCGTTTTTTTGCCAAATTAATGGGAAAAGATGATCCGTATGCTAAAGTGGGCGAAGTAAACGACAGAACTCAAAAGTCCACAAGCAAATACGTTTGGGCATTGCAAGATATAAATTTGGAAGTGAAGCAGGGCGAAGTATTGGGGATTATTGGAAAAAACGGAGCAGGGAAATCTACCTTGTTAAAAATATTATCAAAAGTTACCGCTCCAACCAAAGGCTCCATAAAAGCCAAAGGGCGCATTGCCTCATTATTGGAAGTAGGCACAGGCTTTCACCCCGAACTGACCGGCAGGGAAAATATTTTTTTGAACGGAGCTATTTTAGGTATGACCAAAGCCGAAATAAAAGCAAAATTGGATGAAATTGTTGCTTTTGCCGGAATAGAAAAATATGTGGACACACCGGTAAAACGATACTCCTCAGGTATGAAGGTACGACTTGGTTTTGCCATTGCGGCGCACCTTGAGCCTGAAATATTGGTTGTAGATGAAGTATTAGCTGTTGGCGATGCCGAATTTCAGAAAAAAGCCATTGGTAAAATGCAAGACGTCAGCAAAAACGATGGACGAACCGTATTGTTTGTCAGTCATAATATGGCTTCTATAGAAGCATTGTGCAATTATTCTATTGTAATGAATAACGGTTGTTTAGAGTTTAATGGTAAAACGTCCGAAGCTATTGATTACTATTTAAAAACAAACTTTGAAAGCACGCCAATTAAGCATTATACAAATAAAGGAAATGAACATATTACACTACATTCTATTTCCGTGAATAAAAACTCTAAAGCCATATATATTGGTGATGAACTGGAATTTGAAGTGACTTTTGAGTTAAAACGAACGACAAAAACAAGGTTTGATATTTCTCTCCAACTACTTAATGAAAAAAATGTTGTAGTGGCAACTGTTAGCACAGCATTTTGCAATTATGAAATAAAAAACATTAGCGAAAAAAAGCAGACAATTGTTTTCCGCTTACAAAACACATGGCTGAATGAAGGATATTACTCTGTTATATTCAGATTGGTTGAAAACAGAGCCAACAGAGCCGTATATCGGGGAGACGATGTTTTAACTTTTGAAATTAAACAAAAAGTAGTTCAAGAATATATAAAAACCAATGGTATCTTAAGACCAAATGTAATAGTAGAAGAGAAATGATAGTTACCAAGGATTTAATAATAATAAACTTTCCAAAAACAGGAAGCACTTTTGTCAGAGAAGTGATGAAAAAGATTCATTCACACTCTTTAATTAACAAATTATTACGATTTAATGAAAAATACCGGTATCAAGTTTTAATGTTACCTCAAATCAGAACTTTTAACAAAAGATATAACAAACCAACAGAGCATGGACTTTACTCCCAAATAGATGCCGAATTATTAAAAAATAAACAGGTAGTCTCTGTGAAAAGAAATCTTTTTGACTATTTTATATCACTTTATTTGTATGGCGATTGGAAAAAGTCGGAAGCTTTGAATTTTAATGAAGATAAAATCAGACAATCCTTTTCTGAATTCCCACGCCTAACATTTGAGGAATATATAAAATTCAATTATCAATATCCATTTTATTTTAATAATCCCCAACTTAAAAATCCGAAAAAAATACAAAATCTATTGGGCCCTGCTTCAGTTCAATTTGTGTTTTTTTATTTTAAAAAACCATTTGAATTTTTAAATAATTTGGAAAAATACGATTTACAAAATTTAGATTATTCTAAACTAATGCCATCAATAACATTTTTAAATCAAGAAAACCTAAATAGAGAGCTGTACAAACTACTGTCAAAATATTATCCAGAAAAGAAAATTAAATTTATTTTAAAGGAAGAGAAAAAAAATGTATCAAACTCAAATAAAATGAGTGTAAATGACATAAAAAAAGAAACAAAAGAGTTAATAATAAAAAATGAGACTCTGGTAATTAATTATTTCAAAGACTTATATGTTTAAGTTGAAAAAAAATAAAGAAAAAATTTTTTGTATTTCTTTTCAAAGAACTGGTACAACATCTGTTGGACAGTTTTTTAAAGACCATAAATATAAAGTTGCCGGATGGAATGAATCGCATAAAAATAATTGGGCACATTATTGGCATATTGGGAATTATGAAAAAATATTTTCCTCTAAAGATTTTAAAAATAATCAAGTCTTTGAAGATTCGCCTTGGTGGCATACTAACTTCTACAGGTTTTTATTTCATGAATTTCCAAATTCTAAATTTATTTTATTAGAGAGAAATCCAGATGATTGGTTTAATTCGATGATGAGTCACAGTGAAAATAAAACGCTTGGAAACACTCAAATACACTGCGAATTATACAATAGATTAGATGAGTTTTATGATATGCAGCCAACCCAATCGGATTTATATAGCAACAAAATTGATAATTTATTGTCACTAAATGAAGCTCAAAGGAAGCTGTATGTTCAAATTTATAAATTAAGAAATAAAGAGATTAAATTGTTTTTTGAAAAATACGATCAAAGTAGACTTTTCACTGGTAATTTATATGATAAAGAATTATGGCGAAAAATGGGTGACTTTTTTAATATTAAAGTAGCCCCAAACTATAAGATCCATGCAAACAAATCACTAAATGATTAACGTAACCAAAACATATTTACCCGATTTTGAAAAATACCAAAATTACCTGAAATCAATTTGGGAAAATGGTTGGATAACCAATAATGGGGAGTTAGTGCGTGAATTGGAACAAAAATTGGCCGATTATTTCCAATCAAAGCATTGTGTTTTGGTTTCAAATGGCACTATAGCCCTGCAATTGGCTCTAAAACTATACAACATAAAGGGAGAAGTTATTACAACGCCTTATTCGTATGTAGCAACTACTAATGCTATTTTGTGGGAAAATACCACACCTGTATTTGCCGATATTAACCCTAAAACCGGATGCTTGGATGCTTCTAAAATAGAAGAATTAATTACCGAAAATACGCAAGCTATTATGCCGGTGCATGTTTACGGTTTGCCTTGTGAAATAGAGAAAATCGAAGAAATAGCTCAAAAACATAATTTAAAAGTAATTTATGATGCCGCACATGCTTTTGGCGTAACATATAAAAATAAACCGGTGGTCAATTATGGTAATTTAAGTACGTTAAGTTTCCATGCCACTAAATTATTTCACACGGTAGAAGGCGGAGCAATTATTACCAACAACGACGAAGATGCTAAACAATTAAAACTATTAAGAGCATTTGGACATATAAATGACGATTATTACGGATTGGGAATAAATGCAAAAATGTCTGAATTGCATGCGGCAATGGGGTTGACAATATTAGATGATATGCCCAAAATTATTGAAGCCCGAAAAAAAGATTATCATTTATATAAAAAACATTTAAACGGTTTAACCATTCAGTTTTTTGAAATTCCCGAAAATACCAAATACAACTATTCTTATTTTCCGGTTTTATTTGAAAACGAACAAACCGTGTTAAAAATAAAAGAAGCCCTTTACAAAGAAGGGGTGAATGCCCGGCGTTATTTTTATCCATCGTTAAATACTTTACCACAAGTAGAATATCAATCTTGCCCAATCTCGGAAGATATTGCAAAAAGAGTTTTGTGCTTACCCCATTTTTATGGAAATAATGAGCGGATAATAACGAAAATAACAAACATAATAAAAGCACTGCTATAAGTTGTTACAACAACTTCTATGAAAATTATTAATAAAAAAAATTAATTATGTTAATTATTGGAGCAAAAGGATTTGCAAAAGAAGTTTTAGAGATACTATATCAATTGAATTTAACAAAAAATGTATACTTTTTCGATGATCTTAATAAAGATGAACAACTGTTATTTAATAAATATAAAATTATTCATGACCTTCATGAAGTTGAAGAACTGTTTACAAGAGACCCTAATTTTACTATTGGAATTGGTAATCCCCTATTGAGAAAAAAAATGTTTGATAAATTCATTCAATTAAATGGTAATTTTACATCAACTATTAGCCCATTAGCTCAAATTGGACATTTTGATGTAGAGATTGGAAAAGGGTGTAATATTATGACTGGTAGTATAATTACGAACTCAGTTAAAATTGGGCAAGGAAGTATTCTTAATATATCTTGTACTGTTGGTCATGATACATGTGTCGAAGATTTTGTTGAAATCTCCCCTAATGTAAGTATATCAGGAAACTGTTATATAGGCTCGTATACTACAATAGGTACTAGCGCTGTAATCTTACCAAATGTTAAAATTGGAAAAAACGTTACCGTAGGTGCTGGAGCTGTTGTTACAAAAGATTTGCCGGATTATTGCACTGCTGTTGGAGTGCCTGCAAAAATTATAAAATATGGAAGCTAAGAAATTAAGACCACTGGTATCAGTGATATGTTTAGTATATAATCATGAAAAATTTATTGAAAAGTGCTTATCCTCAATTTACAATCAGAAAACAAATTTCAACTTCAATGTGTTTATTCTTGACGATTCATCTGTTGATAATTCAAAACAGGTTGTAGAATCTTTTATAAAGCCGTCAAAAAAATGTGAATTTATATATATTAGACATGTAAAAAATATTGGCATGCAAGCCAATTTTTTGTATGGGCTTAAAAATGCTAATGGGAAATATATAGCTCTTTTAGATGGAGACGACTACTGGATAGATGAATACAAACTGCAAAAGCAAATTACGTATTTAGAAAATAACCCCAAATCTGCCGGTTGTTTTCATGATGTTATTACAGTTGATGAAAATCATGAAGTGATAAGTGAGAAATATTTTATACCGCAAAGAAATAAATACAATTTTATTCAAAACTTAAAAGAGTTAAAAAGTAGTTATGCAACTTGTAGCTTAGTCTTCAGAAGAAAAGTCCTTGTTAATATGCCAAATTGGTATAAAAATATACCTTGTGACTTTACTACAGATATATTAATTACGCAGTTTGGTACGCTTGATTATTTGCCGGAAACTATGGCTGCCTATAGAATTCACAAGGGAGGGGTGTGGCAAGGATCTCAAAAAGAGAAGCACTTTGCAGAAATGGCTTACAGATATTTAATATTATTAAAATCCGGTCAATTTAAACAGCAAAAGAGTATTATATTAAACGAGTATTTAACAGCGCAACGAAAATTAGTTGCTTTTCAAATGAAAAAATCTGAAAAGCTAAAAACAATAAAAAAAGTATTTTCAGATTTCTCGCTATTTTCATTTGTTCCATATAAATTTATTTATCTTGTTGCTAAAGATTATATACATTATAAAAAATGAGAATACCATTTTTTTCCATCATTATTCCAACCTATAATTCATCTGAAACAATATCCGGAACTTTATCTTCAATAGTTTCACAGACATTTAACGATTATGAGGTTATAATTATGGATGGGTTGTCAAAAGACAACACAAAAGAAACGGTTCAAAAATTTATTGCCAAACATCCACAAATTAAGTTTTACAGCGAAAAAGATAATGGCATTTATGATGCCATGAACAAAGGAATAAAAAAAGCAACAGGACAATGGATTTACTTTGTCGGAAGTGATGATACATTATATGACAAAGCGGTTTTACAACAAGTTTATAATCACATATCAAAAAATAAAAACTATAAACTGATATATGGTAATGTAAGAATTATCGGGTCAGTAAATTGGGCTAAAGACGGGCAAGTTTATGACGGAAAATTTACATTTGAAAAATTAATGCAAAAAAATATTTCCCATCAAGCTTGTTTTTATCATCATACTCTTTTTCAGATATTTGGAGAGTTTAATGTAAAATATAATATTTGTGCAGATTATGATTTCAATTTACGAATATTTGCAAAAATCAAAACTTTATATGTGCCTATAATTATTGCAAACTTTTATACAGGAGGAGCAAGTTCTGTTGATAATGATGATTCTTTCTCTAAAGATAAATGGAGGTTAATCATTAAATATACAAACATTAAATTATTGTTATATAACACAAAACAATATTCTAATAAAATCCGTGAACAAAGTGCTTTTTTAAAAGAAAATAAAAAATACTATTTATATTTCATTTCGTTACTTTGTTTCATAAAAAATAAGTTTTTAAAATGAATCAAACATACCGTCCAATAGCTATCTATTTACCACAATTTCATCCAATTCCGGAAAATGACAAGTGGTGGGGCAAAGGTTTTACAGAGTGGCGAAATGTTGTACAAGCAAAACCACGATTCAACGGTCATTATCAGCCACATATTCCTTCAGATTTGGGGTTTTATGATTTAAGATTACATGAAGTTTTGATTGAACAAGCCAAATTGGCAAAAAACAATGGAATATATGGCTTTTGTTTTTACCATTATTGGTTTAATGGAAAGCTTTTATTAGAAAAACCGGTTGAAGCATTATTAAAAAACAAAACACCCGAATTTCCTTTTATGCTATGTTGGGCAAATGAAAATTGGACCAGAGCGTGGGATGGTGGCGATAATGAAATTTTAATTAAACAAGAATATTCTTTGGATGATGATAAGGAACATATCAAATACTTGATACCTTTCTTTAAAGACACCAGGTATATAAAAATTGACAATAAAGCGGTCTTTGCCATATATAAACCAGATTTATTCCCTGATATTTCTCAAACATTAAATATCTTTCGAGAAGAAGCAAAAAAGCAAGGAGTTGAGCTATACTTGTGTGCATTTGAACGAAATATGGGGTCTTCGGGTGAAGAATTAATCTCTATGGGGTTTGATGCGGTAATTGATTTTCAACCAATCTCAAAAACGTTAAAAAAAATAGACAATACAATTATTGAAAAATTAAAAAAATATAAAATAGTTGATTATCTGATAAGGAAGATATTAAAGGTTAACCCTACCAATGATCAAATTATCGATTATGTTGAATTTACAAAAAAAGATATTGAATATTTTAAAACCAGAAATTATAAGATTTTTCCCGGTTTTTCTCCTATGTGGGACAATACATCAAGACGAAGAAACCAACGAGCTTTAATATTTAAAAATTCAGCACCTGAGCATTTTAAAACTTGGATAACCTCAAAATTATCATTTCATACCCTTCCGTCAAAAGAAGAAAATTTAATTTTTATTAATGCCTGGAATGAATGGGCAGAAGGGTGTCATTTAGAACCATGTTTAAAATGGCAACATCAATATTTAAACGTAATGAAAGATTTATTTTTAAAAAAGATAGAGTAGAATGCTGTTTAATTCCATAGAATTTGCGTTGTTTTTGCCAATAGTTTTTTTCTTTTATTGGTTTGTGTTTAATAAAAACATTAAGCAGCAAAACGCATTATTGCTTTTGGCCAGTTATATATTCTATGGTTGGTGGTCGTGGAAGTATTTAATATTGATATTTATCAGCACTATGGTCGACTTTTTCTCAGGGATAATGTTACAAAAAGAACATAATCGACACAAACGAAAAGTCTATTTATTTATAAGCATATTTTTTAACTTGGGAATGTTGATGTATTTCAAATATGCAAATTTCTTTATCGAGAACTTTGTTACAGCATTTACGTTTTTTGGCTATAAGCCCGATATTAAATCGCTCAATATAGTTTTGCCGGTAGGTATCAGTTTTTATACTTTTCAAACCATGAGTTATACGATAGATATTTATCGTAAAAAAATGTTACCCACAAAAGATTTTATTGCTTTTGCAACATTTGTCAGTTTTTTCCCACAATTGGTTGCCGGACCAATAGAAAGAGCAATTCATTTATTACCACAGTTTTTCAAACCCCGAAAATTCGATTATTCGCTTGCCGCAGATGGTATGAGACAAATTTTATGGGGGGTATTCAAAAAAGTAGTCATTGCTGATACTTGTGCAAAATATGTCGATATTGCCTTTAGTTCGCACGAATCAATGTCAAGCATTGCACTGATAACAGGAGCTGTGTTGTTTGCTTTTCAAATTTATGGCGATTTTTCAGGATATTCTGACGTAGCAATAGGCACAGCCCGTTTATTTGGTTTTGATTTAATGCAAAACTTTGCATTTCCATATTTTTCAAGAGATATTGCCGAGTTTTGGCGAAGGTGGCATATTTCACTTTCAACGTGGTTTCGCGATTATGTTTACATTCCACTTGGAGGAAGTCGAGGAACCAAATGGAAACAAGTCAGAAATACTATGGCAGTATTTTTAATCAGTGGGTTTTGGCACGGAGCAAATTGGACATTTATTGCTTGGGGATTTTTAAATGCATTATATTTTCTTCCTTTGCTTTTGCTCAACAAAAACCGGCATCATTTAGATGTTGTAGCGTCTGGAAAAATTTTGCCCAGTATAAAGGAAACCTTTATGATGTTTATCACATTTGGATTAACGGTTTTGGCTTGGATATTTTTTAGGGCACAATCAGTAGCTCAAGCTGTTGACTATATAAAACACATTTTTGCCGTTGATATGTCGGGTAAAGGGCTTCATGTGCCTAAGTTTTTGTTGTTGGCTTTATTTGTGTTTATTTCTGTAGAATGGCTCCAACGGCAGCAAAAACACGGATTTTACTTGACCGAACAAATACCCGTACTAATCCGGTGGAGTTCATATATTATACTGGCATTTATTACAGCATTTTTTATGGGAAAAGCAAATTCATTTATATATTTTCAGTTTTAAATGAAAAAATTTATAAAAAATATAGTATTGTTTTTTAGTGTTTATCTGGCTTTAAGCGGAGGGCTTAAACTCATAACACCTTATTATGTCAATAATCATTGGTTGGCTCCCAAGTTTCATTATATAAAAGAAGCCAAGCAAAATCCAAATACTGTATTTTTAGGTTCAAGCAGAATTTACAGACACGTTATTCCCTCGTTGTATGACAGTTTGGTTCAAAATGCCAATTCGTTTAATTTAGGCGCACCTTCAACATTTAGTCCGCAAACATACTATTTGCTCGAAAATATAATACATGACAAACAATTTGATTCCTTGAAATATTGCTTTATTGAGTTAACAGGAGTCGATTCCATTTCCGGTCATTTATTGCATCAACCACAAGCTAATTATTGGCTTTCGCCGGAATATTTTATGTTTTCAATGTCGGCAATTATTGGCAACCCGTATCTATCATATCGTTCACGTGCATTAATTTCAAAAAACTATACATTGTCTTTTCTCGATAATATATTAAACTTAGGGCATTATAAAGACATTATTTTAAAACGAAAGGCATATTTTCGTTTATCTAATACTAAAAACAAGGGCTTTTTATCTCTCGACGATGTTTTAAAAAATGCAACAAGCCAAGAGGTGAAAGAAAAGTTTATGGAAAGAAAAATGTCTATTGAACAAAATCCGGAATTATTGAATAAAAGAGCGAAAGCAATATTATCTGCTCATCAACTAAAACAAAAAAAAATCAATCAAGTCCACTTGAAAAAAATCAATGAATTAATAGATAAGTGTCAATCTGAAAATGTGCAGTTAATATTTGTATTGTTGCCAAAATATTATTCGCTGGAAGCAATTAGTTTAATAAGTGCAATCCCAAAAGAAAATGTAATAGATTTGTCCAACCCTGCAGAATATCCCGAATTTTACACAAAAAAATATTCGTTCGATATTGGTCATTTGAATTATAAAGGAGCAAGAAGGTTAACCCGGACTTTAGCAATAAAATTTAATGAAATAAAAAATGAATAAACCGTTTGTTTCCATAATTATTCCCAATTACAACCACGCTGCTTTTTTAAAACAACGTACCGACTCAATTCTTCATCAAACCTATACAAATTATGAAATCATTTTATTGGATGATTGCTCAACAGACAACAGCAAAGATTTTTTAAAACAATATGAAACAAATGAAAAAGTTTCAGTAATTGATATCAATAAAAAAAACTCCGGTTCTCCGTTTAAACAATGGAAAAAAGGACTGGAACTTGCAAAAGGAGAATTAATCTGGATTGCCGAAAGTGATGACTATGCCGATGCAAATTTTTTGCAAACAGCCATAAATTCTTTGTCTAATTGCCAAAGTGCAATATTGTTTTCTTCAGCTTCATTTATTGTAGATGAGAGTGATAACACAAGAGAAAACCCTCTAACAATTAGCTTGTCCTCAGGGTGTTATAATGGGGCGGAAATCATTAGGCAATTCTTGGTTGACCGCAACAGGATTGTTAATGCTTCGGCATGTGTGTTTAAAAAAGAAGAAGCACTTAAACACATAGAACAGATTATTGATTTTAAAATGGTGGGAGATTGGTTATTTTGGGTAGCATTGCTAAGCAAGGGCATGTTTGCCTATTCGGATAAAAAATTGAACTATTTTAGAGACACATCTTTCTCTACCCGACAACACTATAATTGGCAAAAAAAAATAACCCGTTTGACCGAAGAATTAAAAGTTTTAGAATTCCTTTTCAAAAATAAAATAATACGAGAGGAACTATTAAACAAAAGACTGGAAACCATTAAAAACAGGTTGTGTTGGAGTTTTCCGTCGATATTTTCTGCCTTTAAATTAAAAGAAGATGATTTAACTTATGAAGGATTTTCAATCGCCAAAAAAGAAATTTTACGTCATTGCTTTGAGTTGAAAATACGTAGTATAAAAAATAAAATATTCGGAAAAACTAATCGTTAAAAAGAGAATTTAATTGCCGGTGCATATTTTCTAAGCTGTAACTATCGGAAACCAGACGATAGGCATTTGCACTAAGCTGTTCTCTTAATTTTTCATCTTTTGTAAGTTTTTCAATAGCATTTTTTAATGCTTGATTATCTTTTTCAGGAATAAGAAGTCCTGTTTCATTATTTTTTACCACTTCCGGAATACCTGCATGATTGGTAGAAATTACAGCCGTTTTTAATGCCATTGCTTCTAAAATGGCGTTAGGCAATCCTTCGGAATCTCCGGAGGTTGAAACACGACTGTTGAGAACAAAAATATCGGCACCCTTTACAAACGCCATCAATTCTTGCTGAGGCTTGGCTCCATGTAAAAAAACAGACAAGTCTTTATTGTTTTCGGCAAATTCTTTTATTGTTTGGTATTCTTCGCCATCCCCTACAATATGAAGTTCGGTTTTTTGTTTTAAATCCGGGCTCAAATCCAAGTAGGATTTCATTAAATCTAAAACACCTTTTTTCTCGGTTAATCTGCCGGCATGTATAATCTTAATTTTCTTCGATGGGTATTGATGCGCTTTAATTTGTTTGATTTTACTCATATCAACACCATAGGGTATTACTTTTTCTATAATGTTATTATGCGGTAAAACAGCGGCAATATTTTCTTTTAAAACATTAGTGCAATATATAAAAGTAGGGTTGAAGTTAATCAATTGAGATAATCGGCTAATGTATCTTTTATCAGCTAATTGTTTTGAAGCATCGTATCCATGAAAAGCAACATATAATTTAAGATAAGGTAAAACTTTGAGTATTTCAATCAATTTTACTGCATTTGTACCGTAGTGTGCATAGATATATTCAATGTTGTTTTCTTTTATAAAATCAATTAATTTCTTTTGTGAAGAATAGGGTAAAAAATAAGGATGATTTTCGCCTCGTCGAATTAATTTCGATTTAATTCTGTCCGATAGATTAACCGGAATATTATTATAAGTGAATAGTGCTTTAATAAAATCTTTAGGATAAATATTGTCATTTAAAGATTCTGTAGCCGCAAGGAAAATGGAATTGTCAGTTGAAAGAGCTTTTGTTTGATTGTAAATAAAAGTCTCGGAAACAGGTGCAAATTTAGAGGTAAATACTAATATGTTTTTTTTCATATAAAAAACTCCTACTGCAAAAGTAGGAGTTTAAAAGGATTTATTGAATTTAAACGGTTATTTGTTTATTGCCAGTTTATGGGTTTCTACTTGGTTTGCTTTAATAATCTTAACAAAATAGGTACCTGAAGAAATGCCGGTTGGCATATCAAACCGGACAAAGTTCTGAGAAACATTTTGTTTGTTTAATATCACTCTTCCTTGCACATCTATTACAATTATTTGAGCTGTTTCCTCAGCATTTTTTTCCATTTTTATGTTAATGCTGTTACTTGAAACAAACACAAGGTCTCTAGTATTATTAATGTCGGAAGGAGTGTCCGATAACCTCAAGGCAAATCTCCCGGTATAATCTCCTTTGGTTAGATAAAGTTCAATGTCTTCATTATCTTCTAAATTATAAACCTTGTGATTGAACTTATCTATCAATTCAATATAGTTATAATTTTCTTTTATATAATCAATGTTTTCTGTGGATATTGTTTTTATTCCGTCCATTTTAACGGAAACATACAAAGGAATTTCTAAAGTGTGTTGTTTAGTATTAATATAGTTAAGCATTAAGTTTTTATTTGCTTGTTCATCTACAAAAGTGAAAACCGGTGCTTTTTTGTTTTTACTGGGGAGCAAAGTAGCATCTTTTCCGGCATCATATCCGGCAAAAGCAGAAATATCTTTACGTAAATAACATGTTTGATAATATCCTGAAGCATCTTCTTTAAAAGTTAAAGCAAATGACTCTATTCCGTTTCCGTTTTTATAGAAAGTACTGGAATTTGAAGCTATTTTACAATTTTCGGTAAAAGTTGCCGACGGATTGTTTGCTGATACCTGCACCCAAAAACCTTGCATAGGAGGAATGGCAACATTTCCCGAATTGTGTAAAACATAGTTTCCTGCGGAAGCTTCATAAATCCATACTTCATTAGGCAAGCCTGATTTTGTTACGCTTGACCATTCTATCCAGCTCATGTACGGATTACCTAACAAAGCCCACTCACCGGCATTTGAAGGTAGGTATGGATCAGCACTTATATCTCCGTAATTAGGAATGCCAAATGCATAAAATTTTCCGCCGTCATAAGTGTATTCATTATCAGCCAACCATATTTCAAACCCTTCACCGGGATTAAGAACCCTAGATGTTGTCTTCACAGTATCATATTGTTGAGTTGAAGCATTAAAGGAATATGCGGAATAAAAGATAACGCCATTTTCATCTGTTGCATTTCCATCATTACCGCCTATGCCGCTAAAATATAATTCTTTATCTAAAGTGCTAAATTTGTCTGCTTGTACAGCTGAAGAAATATCAGCCCAAGCAGCCGAGCGTGATGATATATATCTGACGGTTCTGATATTACCTCCAAATGGGTTAGAATATGAAATTTTATCTATAAAACTTGTTTGTGTTGAACTAGAGTAAAAAACAAACTGATAAGTTGAGGAGTTTAAAAAGCGTCCATTAGAACTATATCTATTTAAAACCCCTATATTACCAAATATTTGCTCTACAGTATTACTGTATACTTGTTTATAATTATATATATCGAATCGAGGAGACATACTATTATTTGTAATCTTTTGTTTTGATGCCCCCGAAAATCTAATTGTACCTTGAGAGGCATCAAAATTTCCATTTATAATTATATCCCCTTTTACCGAAAGAGTGTTAGAATATAAGTTAAGATTACTATTTGAATTTATTTTTATATTTAATATACTCTCATAATTTCTGTTAATATTTACAGTATGTCCTGAAGAAACAGTCACAGAAACTGTTGAGTCCGGGATGCAGTTACAAGACCAGGTTGATGGATCTTCCCAATTTCCTGATTGTACAGAATAAATCTCATAAGATTTATTCATTAAAGTAAAATAAAGGTATGGCAACCGGATATTTGAAAACGTTACGGTATTATTACTTGAATTAAAAACTCCCGGGCCTATTAAACTCTGGCCGCCGTCCGAAAAAACCCCATTATCATCAGCTATAATGTAATATTGATTGTTATCCGTTCCAAAACCGTTTGTTCCCAAATAAAATGTTATTGAATAATTGCCAATATTTCCCGTCTCTTGCCATTTCCAAACTCTATTCCATCTGCCGCCGGTAGAAGTGTTTAGAGGGATGTCACTAACAACGGATAAATCGTTATTATTATGACCAATAAATAAAAATTCGCCGTCATTTAATGATGTGGGAGCATATATTTCAACTTCTCCTGTGCCTTTCGAGTCTGTATGAGATTGACCGTTTATTTGTCCAATACCACATACTTCATGAAAATATTGATTTGAGTTGTAATATATATCTCTAAAACTGGAGGTTATTTGGTACTTATTTGCCAAATAATTGTTTACAATAATACGTTGTGCGTTATTTATTTCTGTGTTATAAACAATTATTTCCGAAATTTTTCCATTTATAAAGTTTCGATATTGTGATAATCCATCACTATAATTTGCACCAACCACCGAGCGAGATTTTGTTGGAAACCCAGGGTATGTAGTGTTTGTAAAAATATTATTAGTGCCGAGCTCCAGAGTATTAACATTATGATTGACAATTACATTTAAGCAAAACGGAGAGTTAAATGACACTATCCCAGCACTTTTAAATATATTAGTATACCAAAACCCACATTTACCATGGTAATAAGAGTTTAAGTTAGCGCCATCAGAAACATAAGCTAACTGAGCACTGTGTATTGCATTTCCTGTTACTTCATTTATCATAAATACAGATTGTTCCGTACTACTAATATGATTAGTTAAATCAAGGTAATCATCAACCCCGTCAAATGTAATACCAGGCTTACCATTTATGGCAGAGACAAGATAAGTAGGTTGATTGGTTGAATTTGACTGTATCGCATCATTGCTGTTGCCCGAAATATCCGGCCAATTAGAAACAGGGTCTCCATTGTTTAGGTTTAATTGTGAAGCATCCAGCCAAAGGACATTTGTAGAGGCGTCTCCTACTCCTCCGGGACCTGTTTGAGAGTAGAGAGTATAAGATAAACTTATTAATGCTGTTAAAATGGGATATTGTAATAGTGTTTTCATAATCTGCGATTTTTGTATTTGTAAAAATAAATCTAATTTAGGAGCACTTTATTACTTGTTAAGTAGTAAAGCGAATGGGTAAAAATACGTATTTTTATTTTTATCTTGAAATTCACATAGTGTAATTACGTGATTATTAATGAATAAGTTGCAACAAAAAGCGTGTTTTCCGTTGGTTTCTATCATTATACCAAACTATAATAGTTCGGAGATGGTAAAACATACACTAAATAGTTGTTTAAATCAGTCATATCCTAATGTAGAAATTATTGTTGTAGATGATTTTTCGACAGATGAAAGTATTAATCTTATAAAAGATTTTCAGAAAAGATATCCAAATAAAGTTTTCTTATTTAAAAACACTAAGAAAGGAGGTAATTGTGCCCGAATATATGGATTAAAAAAGAGTAAGGGTGAGTATATACAATGGCTTGACAGTGATGATGTTATTGAAAAAAATAAGATAAAAAGGCAAATGGAAACCCTTATTAAAACTAATGCCGATTCAGTATATTCTGATTTTAAAATTGACACATACCAAAATAAAAAAGTAATAATTTCAGAAGAAATTAAAAAATCACAATATGATGACTTTTTAGAGCAAATTTTAATGGATGATTGGAGTCCGCTACATAATTATCTGTTTAAACGAAAATTAGTTGAACAAACCATTAACCATAATGGCTGGAATGAAAAAACAAAAGTTTTGCAAGACCGGGAATTTGTAACTATTGCAGCAATATTGGGAGGGAAGTTTATTTATGAACCGGGGGTTTATAGCATATATAATCGGTGGAAAAGGAATAGTACGTCTCAAAGTTTTAAAGATAAAACACGCGAAAGAATAAAACAGTTAATACAACTTAATCTTAGGTTTTATGAATTGATAGATAGTTTTTATAAAGATTCAGTAAAAAAACAAAAATATATTGAAATATTGGATGCAGAAATGTGGGAGTGCTTATTTTACTTTCCTAATCAAAAATTAAATCGTACATTAATTTTTCGTAAAAGTATGCTCAAAAGATTTTCTGTGAAAAAAAAATTATTTTTCCCAATTTTATATTTTTATCGGGGTTTTTATAAATTATTAACTCGCTAATAATACTTTTACATTATAAAAAAAGACTAATTCATGAAATTATTAATTATTAGTGATTTATCGCCTTACGCTTTAGCCAACTCTTATGTGCGCACAATTCAAAATGATTTTCCTGCTATCAATTTATTGATATTTGACATATTACATGAACAAAATAAATATATAAAATTAAAACCTTTTGGCAACTATTTTCATCGTTTTGTGCCCGTTGAAGCATGGGTAAGAAAAGTAAACCGGGAGCTGTCGGTTTTTATAAGAAAAAACAAACCAGACTTAATAGTTGTTTTTGGTAACAGCCCAGTACAATATAGTACATACGCTTTTGTTAAATCCCTTTTTGATATTCCCGTAGTTTTATATTGGCCCGATACACTTACCAATTTAGAACAAAATCAATACAACATAGCGCCGTTTGTTGATGTATTATTTTCGTATAGTGATTCTATTCGAAAATCATTTCATATTATGGGTTATAAAAATACCTGTTTTTTACCTTTTGCTTATGATCCATATTACATGGGCAATGGTGAAAGTATTAGCTCAACAATGGTTAAATACGATATTAGTTTTATTGGAGGACACAGGCCGGAAAGAGAAGAAATAATGTCAGAAATAATTCATCATTTTCCTTCCTTGAATATTAAAATAAGAGGTCCTTATTGGAAACGGGATTTAAAAGATAAACGATTAAGAAAATTTATTACCGAAAAGCCGTTGTTTGGTAAACAGTATGCCGATTTTTTTCGATCTACGAAAATAAACATTAACATTATAGATGATACTAACTACCCCGGAGCAAATATGCGTTTTTTTGAAATAATGGGTGCAGGTGGCTTGCAATTGTCTTCAACATGTCCTGAAATGGAAAATATTTTTGTAGATAAGCAAGATGTTGTATATTTTCATTCAAAAGAAAGTCTGGTTGAAAAAATAGATTTTTTACTGAAAAACCCCGACAAGGCAAATTTAATACGTGAAAACGGGTTTAACAAAGTACAAAAAAGCCACACGTATAAACATAGAACAGAAACTATGTTGAACCAATTAAATATTACCGTTTGATGAAAATAAGCATTTGCATACCGCATTATAATCGCATAGAATATTTGTTGAAAAGCTTAGCATTTATTGAAAAGCAAACATATGATAATGTTGAGATTGTTATAAGTGATGATAATTCAAGTGATGATACTGAAAAGGAAATAACAGAGGTTAAAAAAACATATAAATTTCCTATAATATATCATAGAAATACAAATAACTTAGGATACGACAGAAACCTCCGTCAAAGTATAGAATTGGCAACCGGTGATTATTGTTTTGTTTTAGGAAACGATGATACATTTTACGCACCTGATGACCTGTCGTATTTAGTGAGTTTTTTAAAAAAAAACAATTTTCCGGATGTAGGCTTTTGCAATTATATAGAAGAAGGAAATAATAAATTGTATGAAAGAGCTCCATTTACATCTGTTTTTAAAGGAAATCAAAATATAGCATTAAAATATTATCGCTCTTTTAGTTTTGTGGCCGGTTTAATATATAAAAAAGCAGCATTTGAGGAAGTGAATACAGGTAAATTTGACGGAAGTATCTATGTGCAAATTTATTTAGCTATTAGAATTATTCTATCCGGAGGAACATTTTTTATGATAAAACGACCATTAGTGCTGAAAGATATAATAATAAAAGATCGGGTAGTAAACAGTTACCGTGACAGGTTGATAAAAAAATGGAAAGATTTTAAAGTAGAAGACGGAGGGTTACCATCGGTAATTAATGTAGTTTCAACAGCATTTGACGACAGTGGTCTTTCGGATAAAAAAATCAAGAATAAAATAGTAAAAGACATTTATACAATAACTTACCCCTATTGGATTTTAGATTATAAATACAATGGGGCATTTGTACATGCCGTAGGATTGGCAAAAGGATTAAAGCCTAATCGTATATCAGTATATGCAAATCTTCCTTTTTTTCAAAAAATAAACATACAGCTTATTTATTACTTTATTACTTTTTCTGCGATGCTTTTCCCCTCAAAGCTGTTTATACAAATTAAACCCACCCTATACCGATGGATAAAAAAATAATTCAAAATAAAATTAGGAGATTGTTTAATATTCATCATCGTCAAGCATTTGCTTATCACAGATATCCATTGAATTTTTTGCGTAAAAAACCGGTTTTTTTTCTCATTGGTACTCAAAAAGCCGGCACAACAAGCTTATTTAGTTATTTAATTCAACATCCGGAAATTGCATCTCCAATTATTAAAGAATTGCAATTTTTTAATATGAATTATCAAAGAGGGATAAATTATTATCATTCATTTTTTCCATTAAAAGCTCTTTCCGGTAAAAAAGTTATAGCTGGCGAAGCAACGCCTGATTATTTTGACCACCCGTTAGCTCCTGAAAGGCTATATAAATATAATCCGCAAGCCAAATTAATAGTAGTTCTTAGAGACCCTGTAAAAAGAGCTTTTTCACACTTTAATTTTGTCAAATCATATAACAACGATATAAAAAATGCTTCATTTTTTGAAGCGCTGGATAAAGAAAAGAAAATATTAAAAACAGCTTTTGAGCACATTCGTACACAACCTGTAAAAAGTGCAATAGATATATCAAATTATGGATACATATATAAGGGCGAATATATTAATCACTTAAGAAGATGGTTCCGTTTTTTTTCAAAAAATCAAATTTTAATAATAGATTTTAATCTGCTAAAAACAAACCCCGAACAGGTACTTGAAACTATTTGTAAATTTTTGGAAATAGATGAAAGTTTCAAGTTTTCTACTGCTCAAAAACAAAATCAAACTACTTATTACTCGAAACTGACATATGATGAACAAGCCGTTTTAATAAAACACTTTACTCCATATAACAAGGAGCTTTTTGATTTTTTGGGAGAAAAATTTGATTGGTTAATGAATTGAAAATATCTTTACAACAAACAAATAACAATATGAAATTAAACCTTGGTTGTGGAGCCGTTCGTCCAAAAGGTTGGATTAATGTAGATTCTTCATTAAATGCTTATTTGCAAAAATTACCCGGGGGCAAACAAATTGCCCAAAAGCTCGGAATGGTACAGTATGATTCGGACAATGTGGTATATATGAATTTAAATAAACCATGGAAATTCATATCCAATTCGGTCGATATAGTTTATGCTTCTCATTTATTTGAACATTTAACGCTAAAATCAGCAGAATTGTTTATGAAAGAAAGTTTTAGAGTTCTCAAACCCGGAGGAGTTATAAGGATAGTCGTACCTGATTTATACAAAATTGCAAAAAAATATATTGCAGAATATGAACAAACAAATGGTTTTAAAGATACAACCGAATACATTATGTGGGCAATAAACATGCATAGAGAAGGGCAATATCCAAATGTACAAGGGTTAAAAAAAATCATTTTGGAGTGGCAGGGTTATCCACATCAACATAAATATATGTATGATGAGAAATCACTGGGTAAAATTTTTGATGACCATGGTTTTGTTCAAATCAAAAGCAAATCGTATGGCGACAGTGAATATATTCCGGAAATAAAAGATGTTGAAGGGGGCAAAGAATCGTATCTTTCTGTTTATTTAGAAGCAAAAAAACCGCAATAAAATGCGAACGATAATCGTAGTGTGTTATTCTCACCCGGAATTATACCCTCCAACATTAAACGCAATTAATGAATTATCAGAAATATATGATAAAGTATTTGTGTATGGTTTAAACACACTTGAAACAAATTGGAAATATCCAAAAAATGTAGAGTTAATTTTATATGGAAAAAGAGTTTCTACCGAGCAAATGATGCGGTGGAACCCTTTCAAAAAATGGATGTATTATTTAAAATGGAGTTTAAAATTAAAAAAAACAGTATCTTCTCATTCTATAAAAAATATTGTGTTTTATGACACATTTCCTTTTTTGGCATTATGGCTAAATGGTTTTTTGCAAAAGAAATGTTTTTTTGTATGGTATCACAATCATGATATACTGGAAAGAAAGTTACTTACAACATTTTCACCATCTTGGTTATCGGCAAAAATTGAAGATAAGTATATGAACAGGTTAAGTTTATTTAGTTTATCCAGCATGGAACGAATGAAGTATTTTAATATTAACCCCGATAAAGTAAAAGTGTGTTTTTTGCCTAATTACCCATCAAAAAAATATTTTGCACAATTTCAAAAAAATAAAATTATTGAGGATAATATTAAATTAATTTATCAAGGAAAAGTAGATAATCAACATGGATTGGAAGAAATTATAGAATGTTTACCGGAAAAAATAAACGATAAAAACATTAGTTTAACAATTGTTGGTAAAATCACACAAGAATATAAGACTAAATTGTTACAAAAAGCAAAAATGCTAAAAGTTGAAAAGAACCTTATAATTCATGATTTTGTACCCTATTATAAACTTCCTGAAATAACAGCAAACCACCACGTTGGAATAGCAATTTACAATTCTGCTGAAACGCATGTACAATTTAAAACAGTTACTACTGCATCAAACAAAATATATGAATATGCAGCACTGGGATTGGGGGTGCTGTTATTAGATAATGAAACTTTTAAATCTAAATTAGAGCAATATCCATGGTGTTTATTTACTAATTTGCAAAAAAATAATCTGATTGATATATTAACAAAAATAGCTAATGATTATATATATATATCAAGTGAAGCGAAAAACGATTTTGAAAAAAAATTAAATTACGAACATTACTTTAATAAACTGAAACAATATTTACCATAGTGTTTGCTGTAAAAATAATCATAAGTCTGATAATAACTTTATATGTAGGGTTTGAAATATCCGGTTTAACAGGTTATGCCCAAACAGGTATTTTTATTTTTTTATTTTTTACATTGCATTTTTTTACATCTATAGGGAAAACAATTCCAATTCGATCGTTAATGGTTCTTGTTTCTACTCTACAATGGATTATTGGGCCAATATTATCTTATCATTTTTTTAATGATTCGTATATATATTACATGATTATTCCTGAAGAAGTGTATATGCCTTATGTTGTAATGGCCGAAATTGCCTTTATAGCCGGGTTGTTTTTGTTTTCATTAAAAGAGCCGGATAAAATTGCGGATTCCTTTGAAAAATTAAAAAAATCTGATGTTAAAACTTTGTATAAAAGAGGGTTGATGTTAGTTGTTGTAGGAATAATAGCTACATTGATACAACCATTAATGCCCGGCGCATTAGCATTTTTTATGCTTTTGATTTCTTTTAGTAAATATATAGGTGCATTTTATATCTTTTTAACTAAAGAACCTTTACGGTGGTTTTGGATAATTATTGCTTTTTCATTTGAAATATTGCATGCTTTTGGAAATGCAATGTTTCACGAGCTGATACTTTGGCTTATGTTTTTATATTTAATCTATGCTTTTATTTCAAACATTTCTACTGTTACAAAATCAATATCCATAATCGCTATTATAGCTGTTGTGTTTACCATACAATATATTAAAACAGATTATCGCGAAGTTGTGTGGAATAACAAGATTTCAGATAACACTCAAAAACTTGAGTTTGCCGGAGAGTTAGCGCAAAAAAAACTCACGTCAGATTCTGATATAGAAAAACAAGATAAACTTCAAGAAATGGTTGACCGCATAAATCAAGGTTGGATTATTGCCCGGATTATGTATGTGGTTCCAAGGTATGAACCTTTTGCGGAGGGAGAAACAATATACAGAGGGCTTTCGGCTGCAATATTACCTCGAATACTTGCTCCAAATAAAGTGAAAACAGGAGGACAAGAATATTTTCCCAGGTTTACAGGGTTAACATTGACAGAGGGAACAAGTATGGATTTGAGTATAGTAGGAGAAGCATATGCTAACTATGGTGAAGGGGGGATAATATTTATGTTTTTCTTGGGGTTGTTTTATAATATTACATTAAAATTTTTGGTTAAAAAGTCAGAAAAATTACCTGAATTGCTTTTGTGGATACCTCTTATTTATTTTTATGCCGTAAAAGCTGAAAGTGATTTTACCACATCGATAAACCATATAGTAAAGGCAAGCATTGTTGTGTGGATTTTGATAAAAGGATTAAACATGTTAATTCCTTATCAAAAAAATAATCAATATAAAAACATACTCATTAACTCTTAGATTTGAAAATATTATTTACATATTTATCGGGCTTTACAGGAGTAGGTGGAATAGAAAAATTTAACAAAGCTTTTATTAAAGCATTAACCGAAAACTTTAAAAGCAATGAAACGGATATTGCTTCACTTTATGATTCCAATAAAGATACAAAATACTTAAGCGATAATTTTACGTTTAAAGCATTTAAAGGGAATAGATTAATTTATTTGATAAAAACAGTTTTGTCTTTGTACAAATACGATTTAATAATACTTGGACATGTAAATTTATCTATAATAGCAATAGTTTATAAGATAATGTTTCCTAAAAGGAAATTAATCATTATTACACACGGAATAGATGTTTGGGAAAATATAACATTTACAAAAAAATGGGCGCTTAAAAAAGCAGATTTGATATTTTCTGTGAGCTCATATACGAAAGAAAAAATCAAATTCATCTATAATATTCATGATAAAAAGGTAAAAATTTTACACAACACTATTGATCCTTATTTTGATATCCCTTGCACTTATTCCAAACCAAAAGAATTGAAAAAAAAATATAATCTAAATGATGAAAAAATATTAATAACTGTTGCCAGACTCTCAAAAAATGAAGGATATAAGGGATACGATAAAATCATTTCGGTAATACCGGAAATCATAAAACACATTCCAAATTTTAAATATATTATTATCGGGAAGTATGATGAAGAAGAAGTCAAAAGAATATCAAAATTGATAGATACAACCATTTTTGATTCACATGTTATAATAACAGGCTATGTGCCCGAAAATGAACTTGTTCCTCATTTTATGTTAGCCGATGCTTTTGCGATGCCCAGTAATAATGAAGGGTTTGGGATAGTTTTTATCGAAGCAATGATTTGTGGTATTCCTGTTATTGCAGGCAATAAAGATGGAAGTACCGATGCGCTTCTTCATGGTGATGTAGGAACATTGGTAGACCCTGATAATCTGAAAGAAATACAAAATGAAATTACTAATACACTTTTAAATCCATTAACATTGAAACAAAAAGAACAATTAAGAGAAATTATTAATAATAACTTTGGATTTGAAACATTTAAAAAAAATCAAAAAGAACTTATAAATCAAGTGTTTAAATGTGCGGAATAAACGGAATATGGGATTACGAAAACAAATTTGACGGGCAAACCCTTGTTGCCAAGATGAATCAATCACTCATTCATCGAGGTCCCGATTTTCAAGAGGTCAAACCATTTGATGAAGTTACATTCGGCCATACACGTTTGGCAATTATCGATTTGGACAGCCGCTCCAACCAACCAATGACTTCAGCAGACGGAAACCTGATATTAACCTACAATGGCGAAATATATAATTACCAAGAATTAAAAAATAAACTCGCCGGCTATCCTTTTAAAACCAACTCTGACACTGAAGTTATTTTAGCCGCATACCAAAAATGGGGACACAAATGTGTTGAGCATTTTAACGGTATGTTCGCCTTTGCCGTTTTCGATAAGCAAAATAAAGAACTTTACCTTGCCCGCGACAGAATGGGCATTAAGCCGCTTTATTTTTTATATCATAACGATTTTTTTCTGTTTTCTTCAGAAATAAGAAGCTTATTGGCTTCAAAACTCATTAAACCCAAGGTGCGATATGAATCCTTTATAGAATATTTGCGCTATCAAACGGTATATTCGCCGCATACTATTTTGCAAGATGTAATGATGCTCGAAAGTGCGCATTATCTTGTGGTAAACGAAGATGGAGAAGCATTTAAAACACGTTATTGGCATCCGGAAGATGTAATTGTTCAACCACATTTAAAGTATAATCAAATTACAGAAAAAATAAAAAATGCTTTTTTTGATTCGGTTAATAAAAGAATGATTGCCGATGTCCCCACAGGTGCGTTTTTAAGTGGTGGTATTGATAGTTCGGCTGTGGTTGCAGCAATGGCATTACAGTCTGACAAACAAATAAATACTTTTTCGGTAGGATTTAAAGAAGACGAATTTGATGAGTCGCATTATGCTCAATTAGTTGCTAAAAAATACAATACCAACCATCAAACGGTTTTACTGCAAGCAGATGATTTTTTGAATAAAATTCCCGAAGCACTTCGAGCAATAGACCACCCTACCGGAGACGGAATAAATACCTATATTGTTTCCGAAGCAACCAAAAATGCAGGACTCACGGTTGCTCTCAGCGGTTTAGGCGGAGATGAATTGTTTGCCGGTTACCCTTTGTTTAAACAACTTATCCATGTTAAAGAAAAAAAATGGCTATTACCATTTCCAAAAATCATAAAAAAAGCATTTGCCCAAGTATACATAAATAAGCATAAAACCGTTACAGCCGAAAAACAAATGGAATTATTAAAGTTGAACTATTTTGACTTACCCGATGTTTATCCTTATATGCGGTTAATGCTTACCGATAACCATTTACTGAAACTCATCAATCGAAAAGTGCCCCAAAACAATTATTTTGAGTGGTTTCACGATTTGGTTGGATATGATGCCAAAGCTTTTGAACTGCCGTTTATTAGCCGGGTTTCTTTGCTGGAAATGCTTACCTATATGCAGCATACTTTGTTGCGCGATACCGACCAAATGTCAATGGCACACGCTATAGAGGTGCGGGTTCCCTTCTTAGACCATCAATTTGTCGAATTGGTTTTAAGTGTAAAAGACGAGTATAAATATCCTTATACGCCCAAAAAATTATTTACAGACAGTATGGGCGATTTATTGCCAAATGAAATTATCGACCGACCAAAAATGGGATTTGTTTTGCCTTGGGAGAGTTGGATGAAAAATGAGTTGCGCAGTTTTGTAGAAAATCAATTAAAGTCTTTAAAAACAAGAAGTGTTATCAATGCCGATTACCTCGACAAAATGTGGCAAATGTTTTTAAAAGGAGATAAAAGAATAACTTGGTCAAGAATTTGGTATCTTGTCGTACTCGAAAATTGGTTAACAACACACAATGTCGAATTTAAATAAACCGGTTATTTTAATCTTAATCGATTGGTTTTTGCCCGCTTATAAAGCCGGAGGACCTGTTCGTTCGGTAGCCAACTTGATTGAAAATCTTAAAAATGATTTTGAATTTAAAATAGTTACCGGCGACCGCGATTTGGGCGACACATCTCCGTTTAAAGATGTTAAAACCAATAGTTGGATACAAAAAGACGATTACCAAATAATGTATCTATCCCCGGAACAAAATAAAGAAAAAATCAAAGCAATTTTAATCAATGAAAAGTATGATAAAGTTTATCTGAACAGTTTGTTTTCAAAAGACTTTACGTTGTTCCCTTTATATATTTTAAAAAAATTAAAAAAACAGAACAAAGTAGTTTTAGCACCGCGTGGAATGTTGGGCGAAGGGGCTTTAGCTGTTAAATCGGTTAAGAAAAAAATCTTTTTGAAAGGAGCGAAATTAACCGGTTTGTTCAAAAATATCACTTGGCATGCTACAACAAATGATGAGGTAAAAAGCATTAAAAAACACTTTGGGGATAACAGTAAGGTAGTTGAAATTCAAAACTTTAGTCGCAAAGCGGGCTTTCATCAAAATTTTATTGCCAAAAATCCAAAAGAGTTGAAGTTGGTGTTTCTGTCAAGAATTTTACCGATTAAAAACCTCGATTTTGCTGTGTCAGTTTTAAAACAATTTGACAAGCAGGGAATAGCGTTCGACATTTATGGCTCAATAGAAGATGCTGCATATTGGCAAAAACTACAAGAAGAAATAAATAGCTTAAAAAATATTCAGGTAAGCTATAAAGGAGAACTTCATCCAGAAAATGTTGTTAATACGCTCTCGCAATATCATTATTTGTTTTTACCTACCAAACACGAAAATTTTGGGCACGTTATTGCCGAAGCATTATCTGCCGGGTGTGGTGTTTTATTGAGCGACCAAACCCCTTGGTGTAATTTGCAAGAATATGGTGTCGGATATGATTTTCCACTTAAAAATCCCGAAAAATTTGTAGAAGCTCTTAACGAAATTTATAATCAAAACCAAGAACAGTTTAATGAAACAAGAAAAAAGGCATTGAATTTTGCTGATAAATTACAAGACAATTCGCAACGCATTAAACAATACAAAAAGCTGTTTAGTTAAAAATCAATATTATTATACAACATCGTTAATACGCCAAATTGAGCGGATTCATTGCGCCATTCTATTTCGGTATTTTTATTGGATAACGAATCGCGAACATACCAAACAAAAGCCCTATTGTCAATTTTTTTATGTTGAGAAATTTGGTCGTTTAAATCATTCGTAACATCTGTAAATAAAGCATTTGCTTGTTTTGGGTTTTGAATAAACAATCCTACTTCCAATCCGTAAAGTGTGTCATTGTAAAATTTAAAGGCATAAGTGTAACTGTCATTTCCTTTTAGCGAAATATCATAAAATAAAAAATCGGCATTTTCATCTCTTAAATTTTCTTTACCAAAACGAGATAAAATTTGTGCTTTTGTTTCGTTAAAATGAATACTCAACGGAATATTTTTTTCGTCAAAAACCGTTTTTTTGTATTGGGCAACATCATTGGAGCACGCCATAAACAGTAAACTCAAAAAATACAGAACAAAAACCTTTACTTTCATCGCACGCAGTTAATTTCCCGACAACATTTCTTTTACAACAGTAGAGATTAACTTACCGTCAGCTTTTCCTTGCATCTTTTTAGTTGCAACGCCCATCACTTTTCCCATATCTTTCATTGATGAAGCGCCGGTTTCGGCAATAATTTCACCAACAATTTTTCTTATTTCGTCTTCCGATAATTGCTCGGGCAAATATTTCTTAATTACTTCTGCCTGAAACAGTTCTTCTTGCGCCATATCTTCGCGTCCTTGCTCTTTATATATTTGAGCCGAATCCAGGCGTTGTTTCACCAATTTTTGTAAAATCTTAACTTCTGCATCTTCCGATATTTCTTGATTCCCTTTTTCGGTTGCTGCCAATAATAATGCCGACTTTACGGCACGCAAAGCAAAGAGTTTTTCTTTGTCTTTGGCTTTCATGGCTTCTTTTATGTCGTTGTTTATTTTTTCTGCTAAACTCATGGTTTTTAATTTTAAGCAAAAGTAATCTAAAAAAATTTAGTTAGGTTTGTATTGTGATACTAAAAGCCGAAAATATTATTAAACGCTATAAAAAGCGAACAGTTGTAAAAGGTGTTTCCATCAATGTAAAACAAGGTGAAATTGTTGGTTTGTTGGGCCCCAACGGTGCCGGAAAAACCACTTCGTTTTATATGATTGTTGGCTTAATAAAACCCAATGAAGGAAGAGTATATCTTGACGATAAGGATATTACCGAGATGCCCATGTATAAGCGTGCGCAAATGGGTGTGGGGTATCTTCCGCAAGAAGTATCGGTGTTTCGTAAATTGAGCGTTGAGGATAACATAATGGCAATTTTGGAGATGAAGCTCAAATCCAAAGCCGAACAAAAAAAACGATTGGAAGAACTGCTCGATGAATTTAGTTTACAACACGTACGCAAAAATATGGGTGCCAACCTTTCGGGAGGAGAAAAGCGTCGTACCGAAATAGCACGCGCATTGGCTTCTGACCCTAAGTTTATTTTGTTGGACGAACCCTTTGCAGGTGTTGACCCTATTGCCGTTGAAGATATTCAAAGCATTGTGGCAAAACTTAAAAATAAAAACATTGGCATTTTAATCACCGACCATAATGTGCAAGAAACCCTTTCGATAACAGACCGTGCCTACTTGCTTTTTGAAGGGAATATTCTAAAAGCCGGAACAGCTGAAGAACTCGCCGCCGACGAAATGGTGCGTAAAGTTTATTTGGGTAAAAATTTCGAACTTCGCCGAAAAGACATTTAATATTTTTATGATAAACGCTCAACAACAAGAACTGCTGGATAAAGGCTTATTATTGCCCGTAATGGAGCAATTTTACACCATTCAAGGCGAAGGATACCATACCGGAAAAGCCGCATACTTTATTCGCGTGGGCGGTTGTGATGTAGGTTGCCATTGGTGCGATGTAAAAGAAAGTTGGAACCCCGATTTACATCCGTTAACCGAAATTTCAAAGGTTTTATCTTTTACGGATGACACTCCTGCAAAAACCGTAGTAATAACCGGCGGAGAGCCCTTGATGTATAATATGAATCCGTTGACTCGCCAATTGAAAGAAAAAGGAATGAATACGCATATCGAAACTTCCGGCGCATATCCTTTGAGCGGAACTTGGGATTGGATTTGTCTTTCGCCCAAAAAAACAAAACACCCGTTACCGGAAATATTACAGCAAGCCAACGAATTGAAAATTATTGTTCATAACTGCCACGATTTTAAATGGGCAGAAGAATTTAAGCAGAAAGTAAATGAAAAGTGCTTGTTATACCTTCAGCCCGAATGGAGTAAAAAAGACGAAATTATACCGCAAATTATCGAATACGTTCAGCAAAACCCCGAGTGGTCTATTTCTTTGCAAACACACAAATATTTGAATATTCCTTAGTTGTTCACAACAATTTAAAACCTTAAGTCTGCTAAATGAAAAAAAAGCACTTAATAATAACAGTAGCCTTTTTGATAACATCTTTTTTAGCTATTCCGACAATCCATATTTTAAAAACGAAATGGAGTGAGACAGATATTGAACCCAAAAATATCAAAGGATATGTAGATGATGAAAGTCATTTAAACTGCACAAAAATCGATTCATTGTTTTTGGCACCCAACAATCGAAAAGAGCTTATAAAACAGTTGCGAGAAATCCTCAAGTATGCAAAGAAAAATAATTTAAAAGTTTCAATAGCAGGCGCTCAACACAGTATGGGAGGACATACAATTACGGAAAATGGCGTTATTATCAATATGTTGCCTTACAAAGAAATGGAGCTTGATACAATCAATGATATTTTAACAATTGGGTCCGGAGCACTTTGGAAAGATGCTATTGCATTCTTAGATAAATACAATAAATCCATAGCAATAATGCAAGCATTTAATTCTTTTAGTATAGGAGGTTCTCTAAGTGTCAACGGACATGGATGGCAAAAAAATCTTCCTCCGGTTTCCTCCAGTGTAATTTCGTTTACGCTAATGAATGCTGATGGAGAAATAATTACTTGCAGTAGAAAACAAAATGTAGAACTTTTTAAGTCTGTACTTGGCGGGTATGGATTATTCGGGATAATACTTGATGTAAATCTGAAAATTGTTGATAATACCGCTTTAGAATATAAATACGTAAAAATGAATACTAACAATTATTTGGAATATTACGAGAAATTTGTTTCAAATAATCCTGATGCAGAATTAGTTTTTGGGCGACTAAGAGTTTCAAGAAAAAAATTTTTGGAAGAAGCAACGCTCAATTTCTTCGAAAAAAGAAATTTAAAACCAAATTCATTAGAAAATACAGATAATAGTAATGTAGAATTTAAACGAATAATTTTTCGGGGCAGTGTTGATAGTGAATATGGTAAAAGGCTAAGATGGGATTTGGAAACAAGTGCTAATAAAGTGTCTATAAACAATATCTATTCTAGAAATGAAATATTAAATGATGATGTTTCTCTTATTGAAAATAAAGACACCGGTTCAACCGATATATTACATGAATATTTTATCCCGGAACGGAATTTTTATCAATTCATAGAAGATATTAAACCAATATTGATTGATTCAGACATTGATTTACTCAACATAACAATTCGCAGAGTTGAAACCGACAGTGATTCATATATGAATTATGCCCGAGAACCGGTTTATGGTTTTGTTTTACTTTTCAACCAAAAGAAAACCGAGGAGCAAGAAAATAAAATGATTAAATTAACCAATAACTTAGTTGATATTACTATTTCAAACGAAGGCACATATTACTTACCCTACCGACTACATGTTGATAAGAATAAAATGAGAAAAGTTTATCCCCAAGCCGATGATTTTTTTAAACTAAAACTAAAATATGATTCTTTAGAGCTTTTTAGCAACAAATTTTATGAATATTATAAAAAAGAGTAAACAAACCCACAAATATTTGAATATTCCATAAATTGAAAAATAAAAGCAAATCAATAGTTTTAACTTGCTAAAAGAACTAAAATAATGATTCCTGCGGATACCGAATTTTTACTTTTGTATGCTTTATATGGCGTAATGACTTTGTTTTTAGCGCAAGGATTAATTAGGTCTGAAAAAAAGAAATATTTTATAACGAATTCAGTAGTGTTTTTATGTTACCTCGTATTCATGATTTATATTTTTTCAGATGCTGAGAACTTTAAATATGGAAATTCACTCTCCGTTTTATTTTATGGAGCATTGTTTGTCCTTCTTCATTTTGCTGTACTCGGACTAATTAAATTGGTTCGAACATCAATGAAATAAGTGAAAAAGATAACTCCTGCAAGAATGATAAAAACAGAGCACAATAAATTTTCTTAATCGAAAAACCTTCTTAACTTCTCCTTTTAACTTTTGATTAACAAAATTACACAACCATTTCCCCCCGAATATCGTTATATTTGTTCAACATTTGGCTTAAAAATTGTTTAAACCGAATTAAAAATTCAATTATGAAAAAAATAATCACCCTATTGCTAGCCCTTCCGTTGTTTATTTCGGCACAAAAAAAAGATGCCTATAAAATCAAAGTAAAAATCAACGGATATAAAGATACAGTATGCTATTTAGCCAATTACTACGGCGCTAAACAATACTATAAAGACACCGCCTATTTTGACAAAAACGGCGTATGCACTTTTACCGGAACTAAACCACTGCCCGAAGGAGTTTATTCAGTGGTTACACCTGATATGAAATATTTTGAGATGTTGGTCACCAGTCAAAATTTTGAAGTAAGTACCGATACAGCAGATTTTGTAAAACACATGTCTGTAAAAGGTAATAAAGACAATCAATTGTTTTACGAATACCTTAACTATATTCAAAAAGTAGCCAAAGATGCCGAGCCATTGCGTAAACAAAGAGCCGAATTGGCTAAATACAGCAAAGAAAACGAAAAAGAACTTGCCGAAATTGACAAGAAACTCAAAGAGATTGAAGAAAAAATAAACAGCTATCGCGAAAACATAATTCAAAAATATCCCGATACATTTATTGCCACAATGTTTAAATCGATGAAAGAGCCCGAAGCGCCTGAACCACCCAAAAAGGAAGACGGAAGTATCGACTCGTTGTTTCAATACCGTTACATAAAAAGCCACTATTGGGATAACATTAATTTCAACGATGAGCGTTTGATTTATTCGCCCATTTACCACAATAAATTAGAACGTTATTTCGAAAAAATCATCATTAAACATCCCGATACCATTATTAAAGAAGCCGACTGGGTGTTGGATAAAGTAAAAGATACGCCCGAGTTGTTCAAATACACAGTTCACTACTTAACCAACAAATACGAACGTTCAAAAATTATGGGAATGGATGCCGTTTTTGTTCACATGGCATTAAATTATTACACCCACGACAAAGCTTTTTGGGCCGATTCTACGGTAATAGAAAAAATTCGCGAAAGAGCCAAAACACTCGAACCCTTGTTGATAGGTAAAAATGCTCCAGCATTAACATTGCGTGATACTGCCGGCAATTGGATTCCGCTCTATAGTGTAAACGCCGATTATACAATTTTGGTTTTTTGGGACCCCGATTGTGGACACTGCAAAAAAGAAATTCCAAAACTAGCCCGTTATTACGATGAAATAAAAGACAAACACAACGTAAAAGTCTATGCCGTAAGTTCCGAAGATGGAAAAAAATGGCGCGAATTTATCAAAACAAACAAGTTGGATTTTATCAATGTTTCTGTTCCGCACGAAGTGTTTAAAGACCAAAATATGGCAACCGAATTAGTGTTAAGCGGCAAAACAGACGTTCAAAGTTTAAATTATCATAAAACTTATGACATTTATTCCACACCGCAAATATATGTTTTGGATAAGGATAAAAAAATCATTGCCAAACGTTTGGATGCCGATTTAGTGAAGAAAGTGCTCGAATTGGAATGGAAAAAAGAAAAGAAAAAATAAGTTGATTTAACGATTGAGAAAAAGCCCAATTTTTTAATTACAGACAACGTGCAACAAGAATTTTTAGAACATTTACTCACTTTTGTTTCCGAAAATAAAAAAGAACTTTTCAGAAAAAACATTGAACAGCGCACACGCCATTTAACGGTGGTATTGGAAGATATTTATCAACCCCAAAATGCCAGCGCCGTGCTTCGTTCTGCCGATTGTTTTGGCGTGCAAGATGTCCATATAATAGAAAATACCAATAAATACACCCTTAACCCCGATGTGGTATTGGGTGCTTCAAAATGGCTGGATTTACATTTTTACAACACAGAAGAAAATAATACAGCGCAATGCTTACAAACCTTAAAAGACAAAGGATACAAAATTGTGGCAACCACTCCATATACCAACGATGTAACAATTGACAAACTTAATTTGGATGATAAAACAGCTTTGGTCTTCGGCACCGAACTAACCGGAATATCGCAACAAGCCATGGATATGGCCGATGAATATGTAAAAATTCCGATGTATGGATTTACCGAAAGTTTCAATATATCTGTTTCGGCAGCCATTTGTATGTACGAAACCACCAAACGGTTGCGCAACGAGTATCTGAAAGAAGTGTGGCAATTGACCGAAGCCGAAAAACAAAAAACCTTGCTGAACTGGTGTAAAAAAGTAGTCAAACGTTCCGATGTAATTGAAAAAGACTTTTATGCGCGGCAACAAAACAATACGTAACCTAAAAAGATAATTTTTCGTATATTTGTATAATCACTCTTTAACCTATTGATTATGAACAGATTAATTTTATTGTCCGTTTTAGCGATATTTTCTTTAAAGCTATCTGCTCAAACAGCCAAAGATGTAAATTTGGTTATTCAGCGTATGCTCGACTTTAGCGATTTACAAAAAGTATATACAGAAGAAGAAAAAAACGGTGAAGTACCATTAATTATCTTAACCAATGGTGAAATTCCGCAAAACCTTTTGGTTTTTAAGTTCAATAAGCGTGTAAAAATTATGACACCGCAAGAGCTTGAAACATTTAAAACCATGTACAAAGGAAGTTTAGACAGTTACTTTGTGTTTGATACCCTACAGTTTAACGGTAATGAAGCAAAAATTTATGCTCGCTTTCGAAAAAACGACAATATTCCGGTTCATTTGAGTTTAAAGAAAGAAAACAACAATTGGGTAGTAGTAGAAGGAAAAGCCGGTTAATACTTATATTTTAAGTTGAAGAAAATTGTAAGCCGCTTTTCTTTAAAAGCGGCTTTTTTATGAAGTTATGAATGCATCTTGAATTCTTGAAAAATTCTTATCAAGAAATAAGAATAAACAGCATTTTCTTAAACAGAATTAATGTTATTTATTTAAAACAATTCTGAAAGTGGTTCCCTTTTCGGAAGATTCTTTTACAAAAACTTTTCCTTTATGATAACCTTCAATAATTCGTTTTACCAAAGATAAACCCAACCCCCAACCGCGTTTTTTGGTTGTAAATCCCGGCTCAAACACTGTTTTTTGTTTGTTTTTCGGGATACCCGAACCGGTGTCTGAAATATCAATATAAACATACTGTCCCAAATCTTTTATCGAGATGGTTATTCTTCCTTTTCCGCTCATCGCGTCAACGGCATTTTTTATCAAATTTTCCAACACCCAAGAAAATAACGACGGATTTACTTTTGCCGTCAAATCATCTTGTTCGGCAATAATGTCAATAGATACGTTTTTGGATATTCTTCCGCGTAAATAATGCACTGATTCATTGATGATGCTTAATATATTTTCGTTTTCAAGAACAGGAACAGCGCCAATTTTAGAAAACCTTTCGGTAATCATTTCCAACCGTTTAATATCTTTTTCCAGTTCATGAACCGTTAATTCATCCACATTTTGTGCTTTTAAAATCTCTATCCAAGCCATTAGTGAGGATAACGGCGTGCCCAATTGATGGGCGGTTTCTTTTGCCATACCCACCCAAACCTGATTTTGCTCGGCTTTTCGCGAAGTGCTGAATACATAATACGAGATAATCAAAAATAATCCGATAACAAAAAACTGAACAAATGGATACCACTTTAGTTGTTGCAATAAATCCGAATCTTTATAAAAAACATAGCTTTTATGATTGTCGATATAAATTTTGAACGGCGGATTTTGGCTTTTCATTTCCGATAATATTTTTTTCACCATAACAGAATCACCCAAAACAGTGGAGTCAATATTTCCGGTATAGGTAATGTTTTGTTGTGTGCTGTCGGTAACAATAACCGGAACCGATGCCGAGTTTACAACAATTTCCGAAATGAACGATTCTATCAAATCGTTCAGCACAATTTTTAATTCCGAAAAAATACGCGAATCATCATAATAAAGGTAATTTTTCAGATTGCCGTAAACCTCTATTTCTATCGGTGGGTTTTTGGCTTTCATTTCTTCCAATCGCTTGTAAAGGAATGCAGTATCGTTCTCGGTTGGCAGGTCAATATTTCGCCAATTGGTAATTTTTCCGTCCTGATTGACAACAATTACCGGAATGGTTGTATTGCTCGATATAATGTCTAAATAAAAAGTCAGGTCAGAGTTGTTGTCGGCGTAAATGATGCGCTTATTGGCTTCTGCCCAAAGCTCAATTCTTTTCCGTTCTTCTTCGCCTATGGTTTTAAACAACCGATTGGTATAGGCAACCAATTTCGATTTTTTTTGAATGGCTTCTGCCCACAACCGAACCTTTTGTTTTTCTTCATCGGCAATTCGTTTAACCAAAATACCGGTGTACCACAAAGATGCCGCCACAATAATCATTGCAAATGCAGCTAACAGTAATTTCCAGCGTTGTTTTTTGTCATAAATATTCACTACCCGAAATTTACACGTTCCATTCTAATACCCACGAGTGAGCAATTAAAGACTTTGTTTGTGGTAAAAACGATTTGGCTTGCGCTTTGGTTGCAAAGCTTTTGATAATTACAGTATAATAATTTTTGTATGAAGTAATGATTTTTGGCTCAAACCCCTGCTTTTCAAGTTCTTTGGCTAATTTTTTTGCGTTTGATTTTTTTGTGAAACATCCGGCAATAATATGATAACGCAATTCGGGCGAATGAACGGCTACTGAGGTAGAGTCCGGTTGCTGAGATGTATTGGCTATTACCACAGGCGATTTACCCTTAATTTTTAAATATGCTGTTTGACCGGTTGAATCGATAACAACATCATCCAATACCGGCGTAACGTTAAGGTGTTTGTCAGCAGGCGTGTAACGACCGGTTTCTCCTTTGAAAAAAGAAGCTAACTGACCGCCTTTATGGGCAATAGTGTCGTAATTGAATAATACATACGAGGTAAGCATTCCGCCAATAAAAATAGCGGCAGCTCTTTGCAACCATTTGTAACTGCCGGATTTTGCCGTAACAGGAATTATTTTTGTTTCGGTAACCGGTTTTACCACTATTGGCGATAAGCCAAAAGCGCCTTGAAAAAAGTTTTCTTCTGCTTTGGCATCAAACAATAATGTATTGTCGGTCAATTTTTTTAAAGTACCGATTTTATCAAAGGCAAAAAATCCTTTTTCTTTTAATTGATGCTCAATTTCTTTTCGCCAATTTTCAATCAGTTCAACAGCTTTTGCATAAGGAATTTGTTGTTGTTGAGCTATTTTGTTTGCCAACAAACCGTCGTTTTGCTTTAGGTTTTTGTTAAAACTGATTTGCTTTGAGGGCGGAAAAATTTTATTGCTCACCGGATGAATGTGTGCCGGCTTATAATTGGCAACAAACCCTCCAAATTGAGGGATAATTACACAATCATACGTGTACAACAACTCTGCTATGTAAGGACTAAAATCCATCGAACGGCTAAATTAACAAGATTTAAAGATAACGAAAATTTTTGTGAATTAAAATTTGCTGTAAAATCCATAAAATGAAATCTAAATTTGATTTGAAGTAGTAATCTGTATAAAATAATTATTATGGAATTAATTTTTCCTACAAAAACTTTAAAATCAATTATCTTTACCAAAATAAAACAAACATTATGGCTAAAATTTTAATTATAGATGATGAAAAAGCAATTCGCAATACGTTGCGCGAGATATTAGAATTTGAAAACTATAAAGTAGAAGAGGCGGCAGACGGGTTGGAAGGATTGGAAAAATTAAAAGACAATTCTTACGATTTAATCATGTGCGACATTAAAATGCCTCATTTTGACGGCATAGAGATATTGGATAAAATGCAAGCCATGGGCATTGAAACGCCTATTGTCATGATTAGCGGTCACGGAACAATAGAAACAGCAGTAGAGGCATTGAAAAAAGGCGCTTTTGATTTTATACAAAAACCCATAGATTTAAACCGTTTGTTGGTCACGGTAAGAAACGCCATTGACAAAAAAGAATTGGTGCAAGAAACCAAAAAACTGAAAAAGAAAATTACCAATAAAAAATCCGACACCGTAATTGTGGGCGAGAGTGAAGCAATAGCCAAAGTAAAAGAAATGATTGAAAAAGTTGCGCCCACCGAAGCTCGCGTATTGATTATGGGGCCAAACGGAACCGGGAAAGAGCTGGTTGCACGCAGTTTGCATGAAAAGTCGAACCGGGCTAAAGGTCCTTTTGTGGAGGTAAACTGCGCCGCTATTCCGTCCGAATTGATTGAAAGCGAGTTGTTTGGGCACGAAAAAGGAGCGTTTACATCTGCCATTAAGCAAAAAAAGGGGTTTTTTGAGCAAGCCGAAGGCGGTACGCTGTTTTTAGATGAAATTGGCGATATGAGCTTGTCGGCGCAGGCAAAAGTTTTGCGAGCCCTGCAAGAGAACAAAATTCAACGTGTAGGTGGCGAAAAAGACATAAAAGTGAATGTACGCGTATTAGCCGCAACCAATAAAAATTTAAAAGAAGAAATTGAAAAAGGTCGCTTTCGCGAAGATTTATACCATCGTTTGGGTGTAATCATTATTCAAGTACCCGCATTAGACGAAAGAAAAGAAGACATTCCACTTTTGGTAGAATATTTCAATAAACAAATTTGTGAAGAGTATGGCAAGCCGCCAAAAAAATTCACCAATGATGCATTAAAAAAACTGCAAGCGTACTCGTGGAGCGGAAACATTAGAGAATTACGAAACGTAGTAGAGCGGTTAATTATTCTTTCCGATAATGAAATAACAGCCAAAGAAGTAGAATTGTTTTCGGGGAAATAAAGAAAATTCCCTATTAGAAACCTAAAATAACTAAAGGAATAGTTTTTGTTACTGTGTATTATTTTTATATCATTGCAAAAAAATTACACAAATGAAAAAGCTGTTAACCATTTTGTTTTGGATAGTTGCCGTTTCGGTAAGTGCGCAAAAAGACATACCTTTCGAAAAATCATATTTTAAAAACAACAAAGAGGCATTTAAAAAAGCGTATGAACATTACTTGAAAGGTGAGTCGTATTACAATCAAAATAATTATTACAAAGCATTGGAATACTATTTAAAAGCCAATGAATTTAACAGTAAAAGTTCGGAATTAAATGCTAAAATTGGCGATTGTTATTTGCATACTTATGAAAAAATAAAAGCCATCCCCTATTTTGAAAAAGCAAAAACGCTCAACAGCAATTTAGACGGGTTTTATCTTTATCTGTTGGGTACAGCATATCATTTAAACAATGAATTTGACAAAGCCATAAAAACATATCGATTGGCAAAATCAAAAGGAAGCAAAATAAACCCGCCGGCATTAAAAATGGCTGACAAAAAAATAAAAGAATGTATGACAGCCAAAAAGATGATTCAGAATCCGGTAAATGTAAAAATCATCAACTTAGGCGAAGGAATCAATACCATTTACGAAGAATATGTACCGGTAATTACAGCCGACGAGTCTGAAATTTATTTTACATCAAGAAGACCCGAAACAACAGGGCGAAAATTTGACCCTAACTTAGGCGATTATTACGAAGATATTTACCATTCGGTAAAAGAAGATACTGTATGGCAAGAAGCCGAAAATGTTGGTAAACCCATCAACTCGGAATACCACGATGCCACTGTCGGGCTATCTCTTGACGGACAAAAACTGTTTATTTATCGCGACGGAAAAAATGGAGACGGAGATATTTATTTTTCCGAACTGAAAGGGAAAAAATGGGGAGAACCGCAACCAATGCCTAAACCCATTAATTCGAGAGGTCAAGAAACCTCGGCGTGCTTTGATTATACCGGAAATGTCATTTATTTTGTCAGCGACCGTGATGGTGGCGAAGGCGGAAGAGATATTTACAAATCGGTAAAACAATCCGACGGAACGTGGGGCGAAGCCGAAAACTTAGGACCAATCATCAATACAGAATATGATGAAGATGCTGTTTTTATGCATCCCGACGGAAAAACGCTTTATTTCAGCTCAAACGGTCACAACAATATGGGTGGCTTTGATGTATTCAAATCCGTTTATGAAAATGGTAAATGGAGCAAACCCCAAAACTTGGGTTACCCAATTAACACTACCGACGATGACGTAAGTTTTGTGCTTACTGCCAGCGGTGAATACGGATATTACACCTCCGGTCGCATAGATGTAAAATCTTACGGAAAAAGAGACATTTACAAAATTGCTTTTCTTGATATTATCAACCGGCCAAAACTTACACTGTTGAAAGGAACCGTAACCGACCGTGAAACCGGCGAACCGATTGCAGCAACAATTGAAATTTACGACAATACCAATAATGAATTAGTTTCTACCTATACTGCAAATAGTGCTACGGGTAAATTTATGGTGTCCTTACCTTCCGGAAAAGATTATGGTATAAACGTATCGGCACCGGGTTATTTATTCTATTCGGAAAATATAAATATACCATTGGAGTCTGCTTTTCAAGAGGTAGAGAAAAACATTCAACTGGATAAATTAAAAGTGGGTAAAAAAGTGCAGTTAAGCAATATTTTTTACGATTACAACAGTGCCAAACTACGCGAAAGCTCGTTCAACGAGTTAGACAAAGTGGTTGAATTATTGAATAAAAATCCAAAATTAAAAATAGAAATATCCTCCCACACCGACAGCCGCGGAAGTAATGCATACAATCTAAAATTGTCGCAAGAAAGAGCACAATCTTGTGTCGATTATTTGGTTTCTAAAGGAATTGACAAATCGCGCTTAATTGCCAAAGGATATGGCGAAACTCGTCCTTTGATTACCGATGAAGAGATAAATAAATTACCAACAGATGAGGAAAAAGAAGCGGCGCATCAAAAAAACAGACGGACAGAGTTTAAAATATTGGAGAATTAAGCACTTATTGCTATAATAATTTTTTGGGTAAGCCGTTTTTAAAATTTTAAATATTGGGTTTACCCAAAAAAACGTATTTTTAACGCCTCATTTGTTGGTATATGCAAAAACTGTCCATTCTGATACCCGCCTACAACGAAGGGCGGACAATTCATTTAATTTTAGATAAGATAAAAGAAGTTGCTTTAATTAACAACATTCAAAAAGAAGTAATTATTGTCAATGATTGCTCTACAGATAATACGGTTGAGGCAGTAAATAAATACATTGCCAATAATCCCACTGAAAATATAAAATTATTTAATCAAGAAATAAATCAAGGAAAAGGAGCGGCTATTCATCGCGCCATTAAAGAAGCTACCGGCGATTATATAATTATACAAGATGCCGACCTGGAATATGATCCGCGGGAGTATAACGATTTGTTAAAACCCGTTGTTGAAGGTTTTGCCGATGTAGTTTACGGTTCGCGATTTATGGGAAGTAATCCGCATCGTATTCTATTCTTTTGGCATTCTATCGGAAACAAATGGCTAACATTTTTATCCAATATGTTTACCAACCTTAACCTTACCGATATGGAAACCTGCTATAAGCTGATAAAAACCGATGTTGCCAAGAGTTTACCGCTTCGCGAAAAACGATTTGGAATAGAACCCGAATTAACCGCCAAGCTGTCTCGCATTCCAGGTATACGCATTTATGAAGTAGGTATTTCTTACTACGGCAGAACGTACGAAGAAGGTAAAAAAATCGGTTGGAAAGATGGTTTTAGAGCAATCTATTGCATATTAAAATACGGTTTGTTTAAAGCAAAATAGCGTTGATTTATTTCATCAAAAAATATTACAAACAGCTTTTATTGGTCCTTATTGGATTTTTTTATTTAAACAATACTTTTTTCTTTTCTCGTTGGAAAAATCACGATATCATCAACCACGATGTAATTTTTTATTATTCTTACCTGCCGGCAACATTTATCTACCACGACCCTACTTTTTCATTTGTAGATAGTTTACCGCAAAATTTTGAAGGGAGAATTTGGTATTTAACTACCGAAGAAAACAAGCGTGTGCCCAAAATGAGTATTGGTGTTGCTGTTTTGCAAACGCCTTTTTTTCTTCTGGCACATATATTTGCAAAAATTGCAGATATTCCGGCAAACGGTTATTCGTGGCCTTACGAAATGTTTATTGCCTTAGGCACGGTTTTTTATACTCTGCTGGCATTTTGGTTTATGATGAAATGGCTCGAACTGTACTTTTCAAAACCGGTAATAGTGTTCACCATTATTGCTGTTGCTTTTGGAACAAACCTTTTGCATTACGCCACTTACGAAGTAGGAATGAGTCATCCGTACAGTTTGTTTTTGTTTGCCCTTTTTGTTTGGCTAACTGAAAAATGGCACCGGACAAACTACCGTTTAAAATTTACTTTTTTGCTTGCCTTGGTGTTAGGGTTAATAACCATAGTTCGCCCGGTTAATATTATAATTGCATTATTACCTCTGTTGTATGGTGTTTCCGGTTTTACCGATTTAAAATACCAACTTTTGGATATTTTTGGGAACTTCAAACTTATTTTTACGGCAATTGCCGGATTTATATTGCCTGTTTCATTGCAATTAATTTTTTGGAAAATCGGTACAGGTCATTGGATTTATTACAGTTATCAAAACGAAGGGTTCTTTTTTTCTCATCCGCATATTATAGACGGATTGTTTAGTTATAGAAAAGGGTGGCTGGTGTACACACCAATAATGATTTTTGCCTTATTGGGAATGTTTTTCACTCGTAAATATGCCTGCGAGTGGAGTATAAATATACCCTTGTGGCTAATGGTTCATATTTATATCATTTACAGTTGGTGGTGTTGGTGGTATGGCGGCAGTTTTGGCTCGCGCCCAATGATTGAAACGTATGCAGTATTAAGTTTGCCCTTTGCAGCATTTTTGTCATATATCGGTAAAAGTTGTCGAATATGTAAAATTAGTTTCGCATTGATTTTTACAGGTTTAATAGCGCTTAATATTTTTCAAACAAAACAATACCGTATTACACTTATCCATTGGGACAGTATGACCAAGCGTGCTTACTGGTCGGTATTTCTGCAAGAACAATTTCCACCTTGCTACGACCAACTTATTCAACCTCCGGATTACGGTAAAGCCCTAAAAGGCGAAGAAGAATACGATTAGTTATAGTTTAAAATTTATTATTTTTAGATTCTTCTAAATAATTTCAACCTATATTATAATTTATGCGTCCATTATATAGAAATTTTGTAAATTTCATCTTTAAAAATAAAGGACATGAAGAAATTTTGGATATTATTGATAAGCATACCTTTGTTAATCAGCGGGTTGAATGCGCAAGATGTTGAGGTAAACGTTGGCGACTCAACAGCACTAAACAAAGCCAAAGCCATGGATTTATATAATACCGGCTTACAAAAACTAAACTCCAACCAACTCGACCAAGCGATTGCCGATTTCAATCAGGCAATTGAATTAATGCCCGACTTTGTTCAGGCATATTTTAATCGTGGAGCGGCTTATTTCGAGCAAAAAAAATACAAAGAGGCAATACAAGATTACAGCAAAGCGATAGAACTAAAGCCCGACAGTGCTGCCAATGCCTATTTTAGTCGAGGACGAAGCTATCAATTGTTGGGCGACAATACTTCTGCACTTAACGACTTTAACAAAGCCATTGAGCAAGACCCAAAAAATGCCAAAGCATATTATTACAAGGGAGTGATAGAGTTTCAGAATAAAGACTATAAAGCTGCCGAAGAATCATTTACAAAAGCCATAGAGGCCGACCCAAAATATGCTTATGCCTACAATGACAGAGGAAGCGCCCGGTTAATGCAAAATAACTTGGAAGGAGCTATATCCGATTACAAAAAAGCAACACAACTGGACAGTAAAATGGCTTTTGCCTGGAATAATTTGGGAACCGCTTACCGCAAAATGAAAAAATACGACGAAGCGATTGATGCTTATACACAAGCCGTAAAACTAAAATCAGATTATTACATTGCTTTCAACAACCGCGGATATGCCAAATATGAAAAAGGCGATTATCAAGGGGCGGTAGATGACTTTTCACAAGCCATTCGCTTAAAATCAAGTTATGTGTATGCGTTTAACAACAGAGCTGCTGCAAAATACAAAATGAAAGATTACAAAGGAGCAGTAGAAGATTGCGACAAAGCCATTTTGCTGGATAACAATTACGGTGCAGCATATTTAAACAGAGGAATAGCAAAAGAAATGCTCAGAGACCAAAGCGGCGCTTGTGCCGACTGGAAAAAAGCACAAGAATTAGGATTGAAAAATGCTAAAGTATTTATACAATCTAGTTGCGAAGAATAAAAATTGATTTGTTTACGAGGAAAAAACAGAAATTATGAAAAATATGTTACGATATAGTCTGATAATTTTGTTTGTTGGAATTATTTCAACACTAAAAGCCCAAACGGATACACCGTTTGAAAAAGCATTGTTTAAAGACCGAAAAGATCAATTTAAAAAAGCGGTAAAAAACATTGAGCAAGGCGATATGTATTTCGAACAAGGAAAATCGCTTTACAAAGCGGCTTTACCCTTTTACTTAGAGGCAAATGAGTTTAACCCCAACAGCAGCGAACTGAATTATAAAATCGGGCTTTGTTACTTGTATTCTACTTACAAAACAAATGCTTTGCAATATTTGCTGAAAGCGTATAAATTAAACCCGAATGTGTCCAACGAGATACATTATTACTTGGGAAGAGCATACCACTTAAACTTAGAGCTTGACAAAGCCATTGAGGAATACCAAAAACAAAAATCGTACATCACCAAAGACTCTCCCATAACAATGGAGATGATAGATAAAAGAATAAAAGAGTGCAACTACGGGAAAGAATATATGGCAAACCCCGAGCGTGTGTTTATTGATAACATTGGCAATGTGGTAAATACAAAATACCCCGAATACGGCGCAATTATTACCACAGATGAATCGGTGATGATGTTTACCTCTCGCCGCCCCGATACCGAAGGTGGCGGAATGGACCCGTTCTTACACGAGTATTTTGAAGATATTTATATTACCACAAAAGTGGATGGTAAATGGACAACGCCCAAAAATATGGGTAAACCCGTAAACAGTGATGAGCATGATGCAACGGTTGCCTTGTCGCCGGATGGTAGTGTATTGCTTATTTACCATGATGACAAAGGTGATGGAAATATTTATCAATGTGTGCTTAAAGGGGATGAATGGAGCAAGCCTAAAAAATTGAATAAAACGGTCAACTCTCCTCAACACGAATCTTCGGCATGTTATACTGCCGACGGTAAAACATTATACTTTGTATCCAGTCGTGAAGGTGGCTTTGGAAAACACGATATTTATGTTACCCATTGGGACGAAAAGAAAGAAAAATGGAGCGAAGCAAAAAATTTAGGAGGAGTAATCAATACCAAGTATAATGAAGAAAGTGTGTTAATTCATCCCGATGGAAAAACATTATATTTCAGTTCGCAAGGACATACCTCAATGGGCGGATACGATATTTTTAAATCCGAATTGCAAGAAGACGGCACTTGGAGCAAACCTCAAAATCTTGGTTATCCTGTAAACTCCGCCGATGATGATGTATTTTTTGTAATCAATGCCAGCGGACGAAGAGGATATTACTCATCGGTAAAAAAAGACGGGTATGGTGAAAAAGATATCTATATGATAACTTTTCTCGGTCCCGAAAAGCCATTGGTGCTAAACAGCGAAGACAACTTAATTGCCAGCATTGCACAACCCGTTACCGAAAAGATAGTGGAAAAACCCGTGGACGGTTTAACCAAAAAAATCACCCTTTTAAAAGGTATGGTGCGCGAAGTAGGAACACTTAAACCCATTGGTGCAGAGTTAGAATTGATTGATGTTGAAGAAAACAAAACATTGGCAACTTTTCAGTCAAATGAAAAAACAGGTAAATACTTATTGTCGCTACCTTCCGGTAAAAACTACGGTTTAGCTGTAAAAGCCGAAGGATACCTGTTTCATTCCGAAAACTTCAATATTCCCGATTCGGCGGCATATCAAGAAATTGTGAAAAACATTGATATGAAACCGATAGAAGTGGGACAAACCATTGTGTTGAAAAATATTTTTTACGATTACAATAAAGCCACATTGCGTAAAGAATCTATTAATGAATTGGATAGATTGGTGAAATTATTAAAAGACAACCCAACTATTAAAATTGAACTCTCGGCACATACCGACAGTCGTGGTAGCGATGCCTATAATCAAAAACTGTCGCAAGCACGTGCGCAAAGTGTGGTTGATTATTTAATTGAACACGGCATTTCAAAAGACCGCTTAGTAGCTAAAGGTATGGGAGAGTCGCAACCGATTTACGACGATGCTTACATTGCCAAACTTCCTACCAAAGAAGAAAAAGAATGGGCGCATCAACAAAACCGTCGAACAGAGTTTAAAATCATCAGTAAATAACACTTGTTAAATGATTAAGTTTTTCAAGCAAATTTATTTTAGCCCGCTGTTTTTTACGGTGGGCATTATTGTGGTTATATTGTATGTTGTTGGGTTTTTCTTTCCTGTTTTTCAAACATTGGCATTTATAGCTTTGCTCTTTTGGGCAGGTTTAACCATTATTGACTTTTCTTTACTTTTTTCGCAAAAAAACGGAATTATAGCCGAACGCCTAACGCTTGATAAACTGTCTAACGGCGATAATAACACCGTTGATATACTTTTGGAAAACAACTTTCCTTTTGTGATAGATTACACCATAATTGACGAGTTGCCTTTTCAGTTTCAAAAAAGAGATTTTAAACTTTCCGGAAAAATAAAAGCCGGGGAGAAAAAAGCGGAGCATTACACTTTAATACCTAAAGAACGCGGCGAATATAACTTTGGCAATCATAATGTTTTTACTAAATCTCCTATAGGGTTTGTTACAAAAAGATGGATTTTTTCTTCCGGTGTAACATTACCCGTTTATCCCGGTTTTTTACAAATGCGCAAGTATGAGTTGATGGCAATTTCTAACCGTTTACACGATTTGGGTGTCAAAAAAATAAGAAAAATAGGAAATAACCGCGAATTTGAACAAATAAAAGAATACGTAAAAGGCGATGATTACCGCACAATCAATTGGCGAGCAACAGCACGCAGAAGCAAACTGATGGTTAATCAATACCAAGATGAAAAAGCGCAGCCCGTTTATACCATTATTGATATGGGAAGAGCAATGAAAATGCCTTTCAATGGTATGACTTTGCTTAATTATGCCATAAATGCTTCATTGGTGTTGTCCAATATTGCTTTAATTAAAGATGATAAAGCCGGTTTGGTAACATTTGAAAAGAAAGTCAGAACGATTGTCAAAGCACGCAAGAGAAGAACGCACATCAAAACCATTTTAGAAGTTCTTTATAATCAAAAAACTACGTTTAGCGAAAGTAATTTCGAGCATTTGTATGTACTGACCAAAAAACACATTACTCAACGCAGTTTATTTGTCTTGTTTACCAATTTTGAAACCACCGACAGTTTAAACCGTCAGTTGCCTTTTTTATTGCAAATGGCAAAACAACATTTATTGATAACCGTATTTTTTAAGAATAAAGAGTTGGAAGAATATATGCTCGAACCTGCCGATAATTTGGTAGATGTATATAAACAAACCATTGCCGAAAAATATCTGCTCGAAAAGCAAAATATGATGAAAAAGCTGCGAAACTACGGTATTCAAACCATTTATACTACTCCCGAAGAGCTTACCGTAAATACTATCAACAAATACATTGAAGTAAAAGCACGTGGTTTGTTCTAAAAAACTTTTTGTGCTCCAACAAGAATGTGTTAATTTGCACCCTTATTAAATAATCAAAAAATTATGGAAAAGAAAAACACACAACAAATTATCAATGTTGTATTAATTTTGGCAGTAGTAGCTTTATTCATATTGCATTTTACCGGAAACGGAACAACCAACCAAACCTCTGAAAAAGAGAAAACAGAAATAACCGCAAACACCGATACATTACTGAAAAATGCCGGAAACAATGGCGACCGTCCGCTAAAAATAGTGTATATCAATATAGATTCTTTACACAAAAATTACCTTTTGTATGAAGATTTGATTGACCAATTGAGAAAAAAACAAGAACAATATCAGCGTGAGCTTGATTCTAAAATGAAAGCTTTTGAAAAAGAAGTAATAAACTTTCAAGAAACAGCACGTTTTATGAGTCAAACAGAAGGGCAGCTAAAACAAGCCGAATTGCAAGAAAAAGAGCAAAAGTTGTATGAAATGAAAATGAACTTGGAAGAAAAATTTGCTCAAGAAGAAGTGAATTTGAACAATAAGTTGATGTCGAGCATATATAATTATTTAGAGGAATACAACAAAGAAAAACAATACGATTATATCCTGGGTCACGCAGGATTGGGCAATATTTTATTGGCAAATAAAGAATTTGACATTACCAAAGAAATAGTTGACGGGCTAAATGCCAAATACCAAGCCGAAAAAGAATCTTCACAAACCAAATAATCATTTACTATTATGATTATTGCTCAACAAAAAGAAAAAGAAAACATTGCCGAATACATATTGTATATGTGGCAAATCGAAGATATTATTCGCTCAAACGAATTTGATTTGCAGCGCATTAACCAAACGGTGATAGATAAATTTCAGGTTGACCGCGAAACCAAGCTAAACATGAAGCTTTGGTATCAAAACCTGATAGAAATGATGATGAAGGAAAATTTGGCGGATAGCGGACATCTAAAATTGACCACTCGTTACATTGACCAATTGCAAGATTTGCATCATCAACTGCTTACAACCTTTAACGATCGAAAATATCAAGAGCTTTTTTTCAAAGCCAAAGACAATATCAATGCCTTTACCATAAAAGCCGGGAAATCTTACCGAAACGATATTGATGCAGCATTCCATGCCTTATACAGCATTATTTTGTTAAAATTAAAAGGCAAGAAAATCACGCCCGAAACCCAAGAGGCAATTGATACTATCCGGCAAATGATTGCTTATCTTTCGGCACAATTTAACAAAAAGAGAGAAGGGAAAATAACCTTGCCCAAGCAACAGAATTAAAAAACAAGCAGGCAAACACTGAAAATCACCAATCCGGTAATAAACAATATAAAGGTAAAAGGCAAAATCTGCTTGGCTTTCAATCCTGTTATACCCAATAACGGAAGAGCCCAAAATGGCTGCAGCATATTGGTCAGTTGGTCGCCATACGCCAAAGCCATAATACTTTTAGAAAGAGAAATTTTTAAATCCAAAACCGATTGGATAATAACCGGTCCTTGCACAGCCCACTGCCCTCCGCCGCTGGGTACAAATATATTGACTATTGCCGCACTGATAAATGTAAACAACGGAAAAGTAGTCTCGTTACTGACCGACGAAAAAAACTCAGCCAATTGCTGCACCAAGCCGCTTTCTTTCATCACGCCCATTATACCAAAATACAAAGGAAACTGAATAAGAATACCCGAAGCGCCACCAATGGCATTGTCAACAGCTTTTAAAAATTGCATAATATTTTTGTGAAAAAATAAAGCCAAGCCAAAGAGCAAAAAGTTAATGTTGTTGGGGTTAATTTCTCTGAGCCAATTTTCGGACAAGGCAAAATTGCGAAGCCCCAAAAACAAGAAAAAAACGCCGATAATTTTTATAAACCAACTTGAATAGTCAATTCTTTCGGCACCTGCCGGATGAAATTCACTTAATGCATCCAATTCAATATGTTCGGGTAAAATAAGCTGTGTGGGTTTAACTTTTTTCCCAACTAAATACATTACCGAGGGTAAGATAATAATTAACAAAAAAGAAACAATTATGTTTAGTGTAGAAAATACTGTTTGGTCAAACAATAATTGGTCGGGCAGTAAGTCTAATTTTTCGGGCGGAAGTATAGACTGCATCATAGCTTTCAAATGCCCTTTTTCGGACACCTTAATCAGAGATGAACCACTAATTCCGCCATGCCACACCATTAATCCCGAGTATCCGGCAGCGCCAATGAGCGGGTAATTTATTTTTATGCCTTTTGCCAAACTGTAATCGGCAACTTTTCGGGCAAATACAGCACCAAAAATCAATCCCAATCCCCAATTGAACAAACTCACCAACACAGTGAAAAAAGTGACCAAAGCGGCGGCTGTTGCTGTATCTTTACAAAACACCAAAATTTTGGAAATAGCTTTATCTACCGGTGATGACAATGCCAAAACATGTCCCAACACCAACATAAACATCATTTGAAAGGCAAAAACCAATAAGGCGTTGTTCCATAACCCTGCTTTCCAAAAGTCGGTGAGGTCGAAAAATGTGAGATGTTCGTTATGGTTAAAAATATAAGCCGAAAAGAATGTTATTACCGTTAGCCCAATAGCAATAGTAAAAGGCGTGGGCAGTAATGTTTTAAATATTCGTTCAAACTTTTCGGCAAAATCCATTTCAGATTAGTATTTCAAAGAGTTAAAACGGTAAATCATCAGTTTCGTCATTTTGTGGCATTACATCCGGTTCTTCGGTTGGTAAAGGAGGCATATTAGCCGGAGGAGTTGCCCCATCGTTAATTTTATTGATGCGCCACGCTTGTAAATTTACAAAATAGCGTCCTTGATACTCGTTACCACGCACATTAAACGAAACATCTACATTATCTCCAACAGTAAAATTATCCAATAAAGATGTCTTGTCTTTAATTACTTCAAACTTTACGTCTTGCGGATATTGTTCGTCAGTAGTGATTACAAATTCTCGTTTGGAAAATCCTGAATCCCAGGTTTGTGTGTCGTTAATCAATTTAATTTTTCCGCTTAATTTTAATTCCATTTTACTTTTAATTTAATTATATAATGATGAATTTATTTACTTAATAATACTTTCCACGCTTCCTCTACTTTGTTTTCCGACAGTAATCTTTTGGCTTCGGTATGTTTATCTCCTTTTACGGGATTGTTTTTTACATATTCTGCACATTCTTCAGCCGAAGGCAATTTTTCCACACCACCGAGTATTCCTAAATCATTACCGGTTAAAATCTTGCTGTTTTTTATGTCTTCGGGAATATTATCAAAACCGATACCTACGGTTGTTAATGGTTTTTCCACTTCAAAAAGCGCATCTCCGTGTGCCCGGCAATACCAGTTGCCGCCCATTCTGCCAACCAAATCAATTTTTTGTTGGTCTATCATATTGTTGTTATCCAAAATTCGTTCGTCAATGTGCATTTTTAAAACTTCGGCAATAACAAGGTTTCCTGCTCCGCCTTCAAACCCCAATTCTTTTACTTCTATTACTTTACACTCTATCTGAACGGGCGATTCTTTAACTCTAAATGGTTTTACCAAATCTGAAGCAACCGGTGTTAATCCCGCTTTTACAAACTCATCAACATCCGAAGCATAGGGCGAGCTGCTCAACGACATTTGCTGTACAATATCATACGTAACTACATTAATAACACATTCGGGCACCTCTTTTACATTGTTATAAGTATCTTTTGTATGGTTGGTTCTGCCGCTGCGTGCCGGACTAAAAATCATAATTGGTGGGTTAGCACTGAATACATTAAAAAAACTAAACGGGCTTAAATTGGGTTTGCCGTCTTTGCTTATTGTGCTGGCAAAAGCTATAGGGCGAGGTCCTATAGCACCCAATAAATAACGGTGCAATTGCGGAACAGATATATCTTTAGGTGAAATTTCTAACATATTTGTTTACTTTTGTGTAAAATTACAACATTATGAGAAAAATAGCCATATTATTTTCGATAATCATTATTTCGTTGTCGGCATGTAACCAAGCCAAATATTTGGAAGAAAAACCACAAGACAACTATCCGGTAGTTAAGCCGCCAAAACCCAATGAAAAATACGCGTGGATTAGCCCCTCTTACCGTTGGGACCCTGTGTTGCAAACCTGGATGTATCGTCCCGGAAAATGGGTGAAAATTCCCAAAGGAAAAGTGTGGGTTGAAGGTCAGTGGGTAAAGAAAAAACACGGTTGGGTTTGGAAACGCGGATACTGGAAAAAAGCTGGCGCAAAAGCAAAAAAAACAGGAAAAGAATAAAAAAACTCGATATTTTTTATCGTTAATAAAAAATAAATATCTTTGCAGCCCAAAAGCAAAGGATGAGCGGGTGTGGTGAAATTGGTAGACACGCTAGACTTAGGATCTAGTGCCGCGAGGCGTGGGGGTTCGAGTCCCTCCACCCGCACAACAGCCAAAATGGTATAAGGAACATTTCCTTATGCCGTTTTTAATTTTTAAATAATTCTTAATTATGAATATTTCATTAGAAAAAAAAGACGACTTAAACGGAGTAATTACCATTACACTTACTCCCGAAGATTATCAAGAAAACGTTGATAAACAATTACGCGGCTACCGTAAAAATGCTTCACTTCCGGGGTTTCGTAAAGGAAAAGTTCCTATGGGAATGATCAAAAAAATGGTAGGAACTCAAGTATTGGTTGAAGAAATCAATAAAGTATTGTCAGATGCGTTGAACAAATACATTATCGAAAATAAACTGGATATTTTAGGTCAGCCGTTGCCAAAAGAAAACGATAAACCAATTGATTGGAATAACGACAAAGAATTTACGTTTAATTACGATGTTGCTTTTGCCCCTGAATTTAAAGTTGATATCAACGGCAAAACAAATTTTGACAAATATGTTGTAAAAATCGATGAAAAATTAATTGACCGTTTTGTAGAAGATGCCGCCCGTCGTTACGGAAAGTTAGAAGATGCCGAAAAAGCTGTCGAAGAAGATATGTTGTTCGGAAAATTTGAAGAATTGGATGAAAACGGCAACCAGATAGAAGGCGGAATAACCAATGAATCATATATTGTTATTTCTGAAGTAACGGACAAAAAATTACAAAAGAAATTAATCGGAGCCAAAAAAGGCGATGAAATCATTATTGATGACATTACGGCTATCAGCAAAAATCATAATGATGTTGCCGGAGCTTTGGGTATAACACACGAGCAATTACACAATGTGAAGAACAAGTTTAAATTCACGGTAGAGAACGTGAAACATCTTGTGCCGCACGAACTCAATCAAGAATTGTTTGACAAAATTTATGGTGAAGGACAAGTTAAATCGGTAGAAGAATTCAGAAACCGTATTAAAGAAGAGTTAGAAAAAGGTTTACAAACCGATATCGACAAAAAATTATATGCTGATATACAAAACAAACTTATCGAAAAACTTAGTTTACCATTACCCGACGAATTTTTAAAACGTTGGATTGTTGCCACTAACGAAAAACCAATTTCTAAAGAAGATTTAGAAAGAGAATATCCGGCTTATGCCAAAAATTTACAGTGGCAATTGATAGAAAACAAAATAATAAAAGACAACGATTTAAAAGTTACGCACGAAGAAGTAGTAGATTTTGTTAAACAAATATTGAAGCAACGCTACGAATCAATGGGAATGCCTGTTGATGACGAAATGCTTAATCAAGCCACAGGAGAAGTGCTGAAAAATCAAGAAGAATTACAAAACATATATGCTAAATTGTATGATGACAAACTAATGGAACTTTTTAAAGAAAAATTCAAAATCAACGAAAAAGAAATTGATTACGATAAATTTTTAGAATTGGCTTACGGTCATCAACATTAAAGGCAACCGGTAAAACGGAAAAAGCCCGCTCATATCATTTGAGCGGGCTTTTTAATTTGCAATAAAATAAAATGTAATTTTGGAGATATGAAATCATTTGATATTCCAACATATTATCGAAGTTCGTTTATTTCCGATATAAAAAACAAAAGAAAATTAACCGACCCCCGGAAAAAAGATTTTACGCCTACAAAGTTAGATTTTGGCCCGGTAGAAATTATCATGGCTCGACACTTTGGTTTTTGTTATGGTGTTGAAAATGCTATAGAGAGAGCTTATAAGGCGATAAATGAAAATCCGGGTAAGAGAATTTTTTTGCTTTCGCAGATGATTCACAACCCAATAGTGAACGAGGATTTACTAGCACACGGCATAAATTTTATTATGGATACCGAAGGAAATATGTTTATTGATTGGGAAGAGTTAAAGCCTGAGGATATTGTTATAATTCCGGCGTTTGGTACCACACTTGAAATTATAGAAAAATTAAATAAAATAGGTGTTAATATAGAAAAATACAATACTACTTGTCCGTTTGTAGAAAAAGTTTGGAAAAAATCCGATAAATTAGGTGCAGAGAACTATACCATTATCATTCACGGTAAGCATAAACACGAAGAAACGAAAGCCACTTTTTCGCACAGTAAAAAATCTGCACCGTCTATCATTATTAAAGATATAGAAGAAGCCAAAATATTGGGAAAAGCCATTGAGGGCAACTTGACAATAAAAGAGTTTGAGCAAATTTTCAGTGGCAGATATTCCGATGAGTTTTCTTTTCCCGAAGATTTACAAAAAATCGGTGTGGTAAACCAAACCACAATGCTTGCCAACGAAACCCAAGCAATAGCCGAGTATTTAAAGTCGGTCATTCAACAAAAATTTGGCGATGACTGGAAAGCACATTTTGCCGACACACGCGATACGCTTTGTTATGCCACAAACGATAATCAACAATCAACGATGGCATTGCTCGAAGAACAAGCCGATTTAGCCATTGTGGTTGGTGGATACAACAGCTCAAATACAACACATTTGGTTGAACTTTGCGAAAAAAAATTCCCGACATACTTTATAAACTCGGCAAATGAAATTGAAGAAAACGGGCGCATCAATCATTTTGATTATCAAGCAAAAAAACGCGTGAAAACCAACGAATTTTTACCGCAAAAACCCAAGGTGAAAATAGTTTTAACCAGTGGTGCCTCATGTCCCGATGCTATTGTTGATGATGTTTTGGATAAACTGTTGAGTTTTTATCCCGAAACAAAATCAAAAGAAGAAGTATTAGCTGAAGTTTAACTGCTCAATTCTCCCGAAATATTCATTAAAAACTGTTCGCGCACTTTTGAAACAGACGAATATTTACCCAGCAAATACATCAATTTTGTAATAGTGGCTTCAAAAGTCATATCGCCGGCACTTAAAGCATTTACTTTGGTAAAGTAAGAAGAAGTAGCATATTTGCCTTGCTCTACTTTTCCGCTTAAACATTGTGTTTTGTTGACAATTAAAATGTTTTGATTCTCAAATTTTTTCAACACTTCCAAAAACCATGGTGCCGTAAAACCGTTTCCACTGCCAAATGTTTCAAAAACAACCGCCTGCAAATGGGGAACTGATAATAAACATTCAATGTTTTCTTTTCTTATCCCGGGGTATAATTTTATCGATGCTACGGTGTTTTTTAAGTTATAAAAAACGTTGAAAGAATTGAAGTTCTCATTTAACGGTTTTAAATACTCAAAAGCATAATCAATATGGACACCTGCTTCTGCCAAAGGCGGATAATTGGGCGAAGCAAAAGCATCAAATTGCTGAGCGCTGATTTTTGTTGTCCGGTTTCCCCGATATAAATGATATTCAAAATAAACCGCTACTTCCTTTATTACCGGAGAATTGTCAGGGTGTTTGGCGGCGGCAATTTCTATTGCTGTCAATAAATTCTCTTTGGCATCGGTTCTAATGATGCCTATTGGTAATTGCGAGCCGGTTAAAATCACAGGTTTTGATAATCTTTCCAACATAAAACTTAATGCCGAAGCGGTGTAAGCCATTGTATCAGAGCCGTGTAAAATCACAAATCCATCGTTTTGCGCATAGTTGTTTTCAATGATTTTGGCAATTTTTCCCCACGTTTCGGGTTGCATATCCGAACTGTCAATTGGCGTATCAAAGCAAATAGTAGTAATTTGGTAATCGAGTTTTTTCAGTTCCGGAATTTCATTCGATAAATAATCAAAATCAAATGGTTTTAATAATCCGGTTTCTTCATCTTGAATCATACCGATAGTTCCGCCGGTGTATATCAATAAAATGGAGCGCATAAAGGCAATTATTTAAGTTTAAAAACAGTCATTGCATTATCAAAAGTTTTTTGGGCAACAGTATCAAAAGGCAGTTCGTAAATTTCGGCTAATTTATGCACAACATAAGTAAGGTAAGCCGGTTCGTTTCGTTTTCCTCTGTAAGGTGTAGGTGCTAAATAAGGTGCGTCGGTTTCTATAACAATTTGTTCCAACGGAATATTTTTTACTACTTTATCCAATCCGCTGTTTTTAAACGTAACAACTCCACCGATGCCAATTTTGAAAGTTTTATAATCCAAAATGTGTTCGGCTTGTGAGGTATTTCCTGTAAAACAGTGAAAAATTCCCGTTAGTTTTTCATCGTGTAAGCGGTCAATTACTTCAAAAATTTCATCAAAAGCATCTCTAACGTGCAAAATAATAGGTAATTGATATTTTTTAGCCCATTCTACTTGAATTGACAGCGATTCTATTTGTTGAGCAAGAAAAGTCTTATCCCAATAAAGGTCTAATCCGGTTTCGCCAATACCTACAAAAGGGTGATTGAGGCTTTCCAATAATTGTTCAAAATAGGTTAATGCATCATTAAAATTATCATCTACCGATGTAGGATGCAAGCCAATAGCAGGCAAGCAAAGATCAGGGTGTTTTTTATGCAAGGCGAGCATTGGCTCAACACTCTCTTTATCAATATTGGGTAATACCATTTTTGTAATGCCGGCGGTTTGGGCGTTTGCAATTACATTGTCAATATCTTTACTGAACTGCTCGGCAAAAATATGGTTATGAGTATCAAAAAGAGGCATAAAATTTTTATTGCCAAATGTAAAGAAAATGAAAGGAATATAAATGATTTAAAGAGTCCGGAAAATCCAAAATATCCGAAACGGCTGTTTTTCTGTTTTTTAGATTAACTTTGTTTTTGTGCAAGAAAAAATTAAAATACTGGTCATCAGGTTTAGCTCAATAGGTGATATTGTATTGACAACACCTGTTTTGCGCTTGCTCAAAAAAAAGTTTGGCAATGGTGTAGAGATTCATTATTTGACAAAAAAATCGTATGCACCGGTTTTAAAAGTCAACCCTTATATTTCAAAAATTCACAGTTTTGAGAAAAATCTGAATGAAGTAAAGCAAGAACTAAAAACCGCTCACTTTGACCATATTGTCGATTTACATAAAAATGTGCGCTCGCAAACGGTCATAAATTGGTTAAAAACACCCGCTTTGCGTTTCAATAAATTGAATTGGGAAAAATGGTTGCTTGTAAATTTTAAAATAGACAAACTTCCCAATAAACATATTGTTGACCGTTACATCGAAACGCTTGCCCCCTTTGATATTCAAAACGACAATGAAGGGTTGGATTATTTTATTCCACAAGAAGAAAAAGTAGATGTAGAAAGAGAGTTAGGCATACAACCCAATCAGTATGTAGCATTTGTGATTGGAGCGGCGCATCAAACAAAAAAATATCCGAAAGAAAAAATTCCTTACATCTGCGAAATGTTGGGTGAAAAAACAGCAATGCTTATTGATGCCTTAAACTTTAAAAATCCACTTAAAATAGTATTAATAGGAGGAAAAGAAGACCAAGAAGATGCACTTTATATTTATAACAAAACACAAAATACCATCAACACGTGTGGAAAATACAGTGTAAATCAATCGGCAAGCATTATTGAGCAGGCAAAAGTGGTCATTACCAACGATACCGGAATGATGCACATTGCTGCTGCATTTCAAAAGCCCGTAATAAGCATTTGGGGTAATACCGTCCCAAAATTCGGGATGTATCCTTATGAACCAAAACACCCTGAAAATGTTGTGATTATCGAAAATAATCATTTAAATTGCCGACCTTGTTCTAAAATTGGATTTTCAAAATGCCCCAAAAAACACTTTAAGTGTATGCAATGGGAAAACGAGCGGTTAATCATTGAAGATACCCTGCGATTTTTACAAAAATGAGTGCCAATAAAAACATATTATACCTGATTTCTGCTCTTGAGGGATTTATCATAATGGGTGTGGAAATTACGGGCGCCAAATTATTGGCTCCGTTTTTTGGCAATTCGCTATATGTATGGGCATCGGTTATTTCTATCACAATGTTGGGATTGGCAGTGGGTTATTTTGCCGGTGCAAAACTCATTAAAGCACAAAAAAACGTATTGAAAATATTAAAATATGCCGTTTTTGTAAACGCCTTGTGGTTATTGATTTTGCCGTTTTTGTTAAACAGAATTTACTTGTTTTTAATGTATCATCCGGTCAATTTTTACCTTTCGTTATTTGTGATTGCGGCGATGGTTTTGTTTGTTTCAGTCTCCATTTTGGGTTTGGTTTCGCCGGTAATTATCCAACTGTTAAACAAAAGTGAAGCGCGAGCCGGGATTTATGCCGGGACAATTTTTGCTTTATCTACCTTTACCGGAATTGTAGCCACTTTGTTGTTCGGTTTTTGGTTTATACCGTCTTTTGGGCTTAAAATCAGTTGTTTATTATTGTCGGCTTTACATGTGGTTATTTTTTTGTTATTGCTTAAAGATAAAAAAGAGTGGATTTTCTTTTTGATATGGATGCTGTTTGTCGCAGGCTTTTTGTATAAGATGAAACAGCGGTCGTCTTATGTTTTGTATCAAAAAGAAGGTATCGATGGTCAAATAACCGTTTTTGAATATCCAACCGAGTGTTTTGGCACTTTGCGAGAGTTAACGGTCAATCAAATCACTCAATCCATTTGGACAGAAAGTGGCGATTATGTGCTGGATTATGTAAATTTAATATACAATCTAACCGATACCATAAAAGCAAAGGAAAACGAAAATGCTTTGGTGTTGGGAATGGGCGGAGGCACGTTGGCTAATATGTTGGCAGATAAAAATTACCGTGTTGATGCTATAGAATTTGATATAAGAATTATTGAAGCGGCAAAAAACTATCTGAACTTAAACCCTTTGGTCAATGTTGTTAATGATGATGCGCGTCATTTCATCAACACGCTTGCTTTACGAGAAAAAAAATACAGCATAGTTGTTATCGATGTGTTTAAAGGCGAAGTAAGTCCCGGTTATGTGCTTACGCAAGAAAGTTTAGCATTGTTAAAAAACAGTTTAACGCCCAATGCACGAGTTATTATCAACACACACGGATATTTGGATAAAACAATTGGTAAAGGAAATTTGGCATTACTGCATACACTCAAAAAATCCGGTTTTTATGTGTCGGTTCATTCTACAGGCAATTTGCCCGAATACCGGAATTTGGAAATTTTTTCCACATTAACACCTGAGGTAAATATCAACTCATCCATACAATATTCCCAAACAGATATTATCTTAACCGACGACAAACAACAGCTTGAGCAACTTAATGCCCAAGCTAACCTCAATTGGCGCAAAGGATATATGGCGCAATTAATGAAAGAGCATCAAAAATTAAATCCGGATATCTTTCTATAGATTTAATGTGTTTTTCTCATCGCATTGAAAATATAATAACATGAGCTTTAGCCCCGTCATTAAAAAATTAGCTTTTAGCTTTATATTTTTTTCCTAAAAGGTAAAAAGTAAAAAGAATAATAAATTTTTTACAAAAAAAAAATTTGCTCAAAAAGATAAATGTATATAAATTGCAGTTAGTTTTAACCTTAATTTTATTCAGATGAAAAAAACATTATTAGTTTTATTTACAACGCTTATTACAATTGGCGGCTTTGCGCAAAACAACGAAGCGCAACAGATGTTATACAATGCCGACAGGCATTATTTTATCGAAAACAAAGGACAGTGGCACGATGATGTGCTTTTCTTGTGCCGCATGGGCGGATTGGATGCATGGATAACGAAGTATGGCGTAAACTATACTTTCTTTAAAATAGAAAAAACTAAAGAAAGTACGGCAAAAGAACAAATGCCTAAAGGCAAGTTTGACCAAGACGAATGGGAAAACACCCTGTTGTTGGGGCACAGGGTATTGATGAAACTGCAAAACCACAACCCCGAGCCACAACAAGCCGGCAAACAAAAACAAGAGGGGTATCACAACTATTTAATTGGTAACGACCCAAGTAAGCATTCAACTTTTGTGGGGTTGTTCAAAGAAGCCATAGTGAAGAATGTATATAACGGCATAGACTTGCGGTATTATTTTGACCAAGGCAGTTTGCGGTACGATTATATTGTGCACCCCGGTGCCGACCCGGCACAAATACAATTTACGTTGGAAGGACAAGATAATGCCTACCTGAAAGACGGCAACTTGTATTTTACCACCCGCTTTGGCGAAGTGGCAATGGCAGAATTATACACCTACCAAGGAGATAAAAAAATAGAAAGCCGGTTTGAAAAACAAAACAACCGGTGGAAAATAAACGTAGGCAACTACGACCCCATGCAAGACCTCATTATTGACCCCTTGCTGTACTCTACTTATCTTGGGGGGAGTGGTAGTGAATATGGACAGAGAATAGCCGTTGACGGGAGCGGGAATGCGTATGTGACGGGAAATACACAATCTACTGATTACGACATAACTGTGGGAGCATTTCAAACGACGTTTGGGGGAAATTATGATGCCTTTGTAACGAAGTTGAACAGCACCGGTAGCGGCTTAGTTTATTCCACCTATCTTGGGGGGGGTAATTATGATTATGGATGGGGCATAGCTATTGACGGGAGCGGGAATGCGTATCTAACGGGAAATACAAACTCTACTGATTACCCCATCACTACGGGAGCTTTTCAGACGACGTTTGGGGGAAATTATGATGCCTTTGTAACGAAGTTGAACAG